>WNFJ01308658.1_pt5 | contig 10979 bp, 10 predicted proteins | sample 5400461 | NCBI WGS metagenome assembly WNFJ01 (sample SAMN13153349, study PRJNA577476) | soil metagenome | isolation source: 115 cm saprolite on Douglas fir-dominated hillslope | place: USA:California | collected 2013-09-17 | reverse complement strand
TCGGCGTCTCCCCACGCCTGTAGGCAGTACCAGATCACTCTCGGCCCGCCAACCACAAGCAGATCAGGCACCTGCGCCTACGGCCGCGGGGAACTTCGGACTAGCGATGAGGGCGCTGCTCCTCTCGCTGCTCGCTCTGGCGCTGTGGCCCGCCGGTTCCATCGCCACCGCTTGCGACTCTTCGAGCTGCTCCCTCCTGACCAGAGGCGAGAACAGCCTGCTCCCCAAGAAACAGTTCCGGCTCGATCTGACCTTCGGCTATACCGACCAAGGGGCGCTCCTCCGCGGGAGCCAGGAGGTGGATGCGGTGTTCCGGCCCCGGGTGTTCCTGGAGCGCCAGCAGATCTACCCCAGCTTCCATCGCGACATCGACGGCTACGACCGCGTTGTGCAGATGGACCTCACCTACGGCCTCGGCGCGCGCTTCAACCTCACGGCATCCCTGCCCCTGGCTCTCTGGCACGCGCACGAGGTCGCCCACGGCGCCTTCCGGCAGGAGTACGGCACAACCGGGGTCGGGGATGCCCTCGTGGGACTCCGCGCCGCCTTCGGTCCCCGCGGCCTCGTGAGCGGTCTGTCCCTCAAGGTGCCGACCGGCCGCTACCGGATCGGCGGCGAGTTCGGCGGGGGGATACAGGACCCGACCCTTCAGCCCGGCACGGGTGCGGTGGACTTCGTGGGCTCCCTCCAGTACTCCTGGCGGGCGGACTCCCTGCGCCTCACCTGGGCGGTGGCGGGCTCGTACCAGGCGACCACCACCAACTCCCTAGACTATCGCTTCGGCAACCAGACCGTCGTCACCGCCGGAGCGGCCCGTCCCCTGACGAGCCGACTCTCCGCCTCGCTGCAGGCCAAGCTCTTTCACCAGGCCCGGAACCAGTACCTCGGCCAGGGGGTGCCCTCGACGGGAAGCACCGTCGTCTACGTCACGCCGGGCCTTCGCCTGAGCGCCCCCGGCAAGGTCTCGCTCTACGCCTTCGTCCTCCTGAGCCCCTACCGTTACGTGAACGAGGCCCAGCTGGGTTCCAGGGTCGGGATCCTGGCCGGGCTCTCGAAGGTCTTCTGAGGCCTCGTCGTCAGAACTGGCGCGAGAATCCCGCGACGACTCCGATCCGCGGCGTGAGCTGCGCTTCGTTGACGCGCTGATACAGGGGTACCGGCACGAATGCGTAGACGCTGAGAGAAGCAGAGGCCTGGAAGCGGAGACCCGGCGTCAGGTTGACGAGGGTGGATCCCGTGGAGGGCACGTCCTCTCCGACGAACCGGTCGCGCCGGGCGTGGCGCAGGTTCAGCTGAACGTTGCCCGTCCACCGGCCGCCCAGGCGCCGCGTGATCCCCGCCGCCGCCTGGGTCTCGTCCCCGAGCTTGTAATCGAGGTCGCTGGTGCCGTTGTGGCGATAGCTGGCGCTCAGGAAGATCTCGGTCCAGGGGGCCAGGATCTGGCGCGAATATACGAATCCGCCGATCACGTCCGTCGACCCCGTGCCGGGCTGCAGGGAGGGCTCGGTGATCTTCCCTTCCGTGTCCAGACGCCGGTAGGCGCCCGTGGGGAGCTTCACCGCGGCCGTGGTCAGCAGGAGGTCCCGAGGTGAGGCCAGGAAGGCATAGCGCGCTCCCAGCTGTAGATCCCCGACGCCGATCGTGCCGTCTCCATCACTGAACCTTTCCGTGCCGTCCTCGATCACCACGTGCTCGTGATGCTTGATGGAGACCAGGGGGACGCTCGCGAGCAGGGTCAGGCGACCGGTCAGGCCATAGCCGAGGTCGGCTTGCACCAGTTGGAAGCCGGTCTTGATCTCCCGGTGGTGGTCGAGCTCCAGCTCGCCGGCGGCGAAGTCGACGCCGGGCGTGAGGACCTCGTCCGTCGACGACGTCCCGGAGCGCTTCCGGCTCTGGTCTACGTACCGGTACGACAGGTCCAGGCGAAACGCGCTCTTGGCCAGGGAGCCGTCCTGGGTCAGGGTCGATAGGAAGCAGGCCGTCGAGCCACAGGTGGCGTGGCCGGGGGCGGCGCCCAGACCGAGCCCCATCGCGGTCGAGGCTACGACAAGAAAGCGAGGCGTTCTCACAATGACTCCTCCGATTCGTCGTCCAAACGGACGATGGACCTACGTCCCCGTATCGCTGGTTGTGGGCGGCGAGGCTAGAGGACGCTCTTGGGAGGCGGGGAGTCGATTCGGAGGACGCCCGCGAGCGGGGAGGGCGCCGGGGGCGGAGCCAGGAGCTCGGCCGTCACCGCGATGGCGGCCGTCAACGCCCTGGGCATGATGAAGGCCCGCGCGGTCACGAGCACCGGCGAATCGTGGTTGCACCGGCCGCGCATCTCACAACCGCGCTCGGCCTCGCCTTCGCCGCCGTGGCACGGTTGCGCGGAGTTGGCCTTGGACGGAGGGCGCTTCGTGCACCGACAGGAGTGATCGGTGCAGTCGTGGGCGGCCGACGCCGTGAAGCTCGAGACAATCGGGCCCGTGAACGCCAGCAGCGCGACGGCCGCGACCCACGGCTTCCGCACGACGTGATCGTAGCACGGCCGCCCGGCTCTCTCGTCCGCCCGCTAGATGGTCACCGTGGCCACCTCCACCGGTCGGCCCGTCTCGTACGCCCGGTGGGCGGCCAGAGCGATGCGCGGGCGGCCTCCGAGGACGTTGCCCGCGAAGTTCTGTAGCTGCGTCGTGTAGGCGCCCGCGAACCGCTCCATGAAGTAGGGGACGGTGTCGTGAGACACGGAGCCCTTGGTCAGGACCAGGAGGGGGGTCTCGCGCAGGTACCCGATGCGGAGGGTCCCCTCCGTGCCCAGGAGCTCGGTCGCGATGTCGTAGCCGTAGATGCCGTTGCGTGAGAGGTCGACCACGCCCAGCCGGCCGTCCGCGAACCGGAGGCTCACGATCGCGTTGTCGATGTCCCCCACCGTCTTGAGCTCCGGGTAGGCGAGGGTCCCCGCCAGGGTCTGCACGGTGCGCACCTCGCCCATGAACCAACGGGCCAGGTCGAAGTCGTGGATGCCCATGTCCAGGATCATTCCCCCGCTGCTCCGGGGGTCGGCGTACTCCAGGGTGGTGCGATGAGGGTCCCTCGACGTGGACTTGAAGACGACCGGCGTCCCGAGGGTCCCGTCTTCGACCCGCCGCTTGGCGGCGGCGTAGCCGGCGTCGAAGCGACGCATGAGACCCATCTGGAAGAAGATGCCGGTCCGTTCCACCGCCTCCTTCATGGCGAGGGTCTCGCCCAGGGAAAGCGCGGGGGGCTTTTCACAGAAGGTCGGGCGCCGCCTCTCCGCCGCCGCCACCACCATCGCCCGGTGGGTGTGGGTGGGGCTCGCGATCACGACCGCCTCCACCTGCGGGTCGTCGAGGAGCCTCTCCGGATCGGTGTAGGCGCCGGCGACTTCGTACTGCTTCGCCACCTCGTCGGTCGCGGCTGCGTTTGTGTCCGCCACCGCGACCAGGCGGGCCTCCGGGATGCGCGAAGCCAGGTCGCGGGCGTAGACCTGCCCCAGGCGGCCCAGTCCGATCAGCCCCACCCCCAGCCGTGTCCGCCCGCTGCCCTTGGTCGTCATGGATCACCCCTTCGCGCCGGGTTCTGATGCAGGCCTCAGTGAGCGGCCAGGTTGTCCTTCGTGACCAGCTCGATCCGCACCCGCTGGTCGGCGGGCGGCTTCTCGCCCCGGAGAAGCTTTGCCGCGCTCTCCACCGCGAGGCGGCCCATTTCCGAAGGGAACTGGGCGACGGAGGCGGCCATCGCCCCCGAGGCGATGGCCTTCCGGGCGTCCTCCACGGCGTCGAAGCCGATCACCGTGACCTTGCCGGTCCGGCCCGCGGCCGCGATGGCCTCCACCGCCCCCAGCGCCATCATGTCGTTGCACGCGAAGACCGCATCGAGGTCGGGGTGGGCCTGGAGGAGGTTCTGGAACACCGTGAATCCCTGGTCGCGCTCCCAGTTGGCGGTCTGGGAGGCCAGGATCCGCACCCCGGACGCGTCCTTCACCGCGTCGCGGAAGCCCTTGAGGCGCGAGTCGCCCGTCTCGTGCCCGGGGATGCCCTCCAGGATGGTGACCTTGGCCTTGCCCTCGGTGATGGCGAGGAGATGCGCGCCCGCGATGCGGCCTCCCTCGTAGTTGTCCGAGCCCACGAAGACGTCGCTCGTGAGGCCCGCTTCCGCCGCCGCCTTGGGATCGACCCGGGTGTCCACCACCACCACCGGGATGCCCGCGCGGTTGGCCTTCACGAGGGCGGGGACGATCTCCTTGGACCCGCTGGGGGTGACGCAGAGGGCCTTGACCCCCGTCTGGATCAGGTTCTCGATGATCTGCATCTGCTTCTCGACGTCCACCTCCCGCTCCGCCGCCTGGACCACGAGGTCCACCTTCATGCGGGCGGCCGCCTGCCGAGCCCCCCGCTGCATATCAATGAAGAAGGGGCTGTTCAGGGTCTTCAGCACCAAGGCCACGCGCGGCTGCCCCGCCTCGCGCGGCCCTTCCGTGCGCTCGCACCCGAAGAGGCCAAAGGCGCCCAGCACCGCGAGCACCATCCGTCTCTGGAATCTCATGCGGAGCACCCTCCTTCAACGGCCCGGCCGCTTCAGCGCGGAGTCCACGAGCACCGCAACGATGATCACGCACCCGATCACGATCTGCTGCAGGAAGGACGAGATCCCCAGGAGGTTCAAGCCGTTGCGCAGCACGCCCATGATGAGGGCGCCGATGAGCGTCCCCCCGAGGGTGCCCGAGCCGCCCATGAGGCTCGTCCCCCCGATCACGGTGGCGGCGATGGCGTCCAGCTCGTACATGATTCCCGCGATGGGCTGGGCGGAGTTCAACCGGGCGGTGAGGAGCACCGCGGCCAGCCCGCTCGTGACCCCGCAGAGCACGTAGACCATCGTCTGGTGGAAGCGCACGGGCACTCCGGACAGGCGGGCCGCCTCCGCGTTCCCCCCGATCGCGTAGACGTAGCGGCCGAAGCGGGTCCGGGTCAAGACGAAGTGGGCGACCAGGTACACCACGGCCGCCGCCACGACCGGCACGGGCACCAGGAGCAGGCGGCCGGTGGCGAGGAGCCGGAAGCCGGGCTCGAAGCCCGAGATCGGCCGCCCCTCGGTGTAGAGCAAAGCCGCCCCCCGCGCCACGCTCATCATGCCCAGGGTCGCGATGAAGGGGGGGAGGCGGCCCCAGGTGACGAGCAGGCCGTTCGCGAGCCCGCCCAGGGCGCCCGCGAGAAGGCCCAGGGGGATCGCCACCGCGGGGGGCAGGCCCGCGGCGAGGCCGCTGGCCAGGAGCACGCCCGCGAGGGCCAGGAGCGAGCCCACGGACAGGTCGATGCCGCCCGAAATGATCACGTAGGTCATGCCCACCGCGATCACCGCGTTGATCGAGGTCTGCTCCATCACGTTGAGGAGGTTGGAGACGGTGAGGAAGTGCGGGCTCAAGATCGAGAGCAGGAGGCACAGCGCGATCAGCCCTAGGAGGGTCCCCACTTCGCGCCCCCGTCGCGCCAGACGGGCGGCCAGGGTCACGCGCTCCGCCCCAGCGCGGCCCGCAGCACGTTCTCCTGGGTGGCCTCCTCGGCGGCCAGGAGGGCCTGGACCCTTCCCTGGCACATGACGAGGATCCGGTCGCTCATCCCGAGCAGCTCCGGCAGCTCGGAGGAGATCATCACGATCCCCGCTCCCTGCGCGGTCAGCCGGTTCATGAGCTCGTAGATCTCCACCTTGGCCCCCACGTCGATCCCGCGCGTGGGCTCGTCCATGAAGAGCACGTCCACGTCGGCGGCCAGCCATTTGGCGAGCACGACCTTCTGCTGGTTGCCCCCGCTCAGCCGGCTCACCTCCTGCTCGATCCCCGCGGTCTTGATGCGCAGCTCCTCCACCCACTTCCGGGCCAGGGCGCGCTCCCGGGCCGCGTCCACCACCCCCAGCCAGGACAGCCGGCGCGCGCTCGGCAGGGCGGCGTTGCCGCGGACGGAGAGACCCAGCACCAGCCCTTGAGTCTTGCGGTCCTCGGGGAGCAGGCCCAGGCCCCGGCGGAAGGCGTCGGCGGGCCCGCGCACGAGGACCTCCTCGCCCTTGATCCGGACGCGGCCCGCCTCGTGGGGGTCCGCCCCCAGGATGGCCCGGGCCAGCTCGGTGCGGCCGGCCCCCAGGAGCCCGGCGATGCCTAGCACCTCTCCGCGGTGCAGGGAGAAGCTGACGTCGCGGATCACCCGGCCGCGGCACAGCCCGTCCACGCGCAAGACCTCCGGGCCCGGAGGGACCCTCCGCTTGGGGTAGTGCTCAGTCAGATCGCGGTTGGCCATCAGGCGGATCAGCTCGGACACCGAGACCTCGCCCACCTTGTGGGTGGCCACGTGCCGGCCGTCGCGCAGCACGCTCACGCGGTGACCCACCCGGGCCACTTCCTCCAAGCGGTGCGAGATGTAGACGACCGCCACTCCCTTCGCGGTCAGGCGCTCGATGGTGGCGAAGAGCTGCTCGATCTCCCGCTCGGTCAGGGCCGAGGTGGGCTCGTCCATGACCAGGAGGCGCGGCTCGCTGGAGAGCGCCTTGGCCACCTCGACCATCTGCTGCCGGGCGATCCCCAGGCCGCTCACCTTCTCCTGCGGATCGATGTCGACTCCCAACTCTCCGAGCAGCCCCAGGGCGTCCCGGTGCAGGCGGGCCCGGTCGATCACTCCCACCCCCCGCACGGGCTCCTTACCGAGGAAGATGTTCTCCGCCGCCGAGAGCTGGGGGATCAGGGTCAGCTCCTGGTAGATCGTCCGGATCCCGAGGAACTGCGCGTGGCGCGGCCCCTCGATCTCGACCGGTCGGCCGTCGGTGGCCCCGCTCAGCACCTTCATGAGGGTGGACTTGCCCGCCCCGTTCTCCCCCAGGAGCACGTGCACCTCTCCCCGCCGGACGTCGAAGTCCACGCCGTCCAGGGCCACCACTCCGGGGAAGGCCTTCCGGATTCCCTGCATGGTCACGGCGGGCGGCGCGTCCACTCCTACTCCGACCGCTCGCGGACGCGGGGCGGGGCGGTGGACCCGCGCACCACGAGCTGCGGCGAGAGGACGGTGCGCCGGGGCCGGCTCCGCCCTTGCTCGACCCGCTCCAGGAGCGTGATCACCGCCATCTGCCCCATCTCCACCCGCGGCTGGTGGACGGTGGTGAGCGAGATGTGGCGCAGCGCGGCCAGGGAGGTGTTGTCGTAGCCGACGAGCGAGATGTCGTCGGGGACCTTGAGCCCGCGCTCCTCGATCGCGTTCAAGGCCCCGATGGCGGCGAGGTCGTTGGCCACGAAGATCGCGGTCGGGGGGGGCCGGCGGTCGAGCAGGAAGAGCGCGCCGCGGTGGCCCCCCTCCTCGGTATAGGAGCCCGGGGCCACCGCGAGGTGCTTGCCGAGCCGCAGCCGCCGCATCGCGGCCTCGTAGCCGGCCCGGCGCGCCGCCGCGCCCGCTCCCGGGCCGCCGTCGATGTGGGCGATGCGCCGGTGACCCAGGGAAGCGCAGTGCTCCACCACGAGCACGCCCCCCGCGCGGTCGTCGTTGGTCACGCTGTCCCCCGACGGGGCGTGGGCCTCCCGCCCCACCAGGAGGACCGGAACCTCCCGGCTGGTCTCCACGATGGGCGCGCTCTCCACGAGAGGCCCCGCCAGGATCACCCCGTCCACCCGGAGCTGCAGGAGGGTCTCCACCGCTTCCGCCTCCTGGACGGCCACCCGGTTGCCGGTATTGATGAGCACCTTGTAGCCGGCGCGGCCCGCCTGGTCCTGGATCGCCTCCACCACGTCGGCGAAGAACGGGTTGTGGAGGTCGGAGAGCATGATCCCCAGGATGCGCGTCCGGCGCTGCACGAGTCCGCGCGCCATGGCGTTGGGTCGATAGCCCAGCTTGGCCGCCGCCCGGAGCACCGCCGTGCGCCGGGGGACGCTCACGTGCCGCGCCCCCCGCATGACGAGGGAGACCAGGGACTTCGAGACCCCGGCCTGACGCGCCACGTCCTCGATGGTGGGCCTCCCGCGGCTTCGCTCAAAAACCACTTGACATCCCCCACCCGGGTCCGTAGCTTGCGTTTGTGGAACGTTCCAACAATAGCAGACCGGAAAAAGCAAGGGAAGGGACGTCATTGCTCCTCCGCGTGGCCGGGGCCCCCATCTCGTGGGGCGTCTGCGAAGCGCCGGGTTGGGGACACCAGATGGCGGCCGAGCGGGTGCTCGCGGAGACCTCCGGCCTCGGGTTCACCGCCACCGAGCTGGGGCCGAAGGGCTTCCTCCCCGAGGAGCCCGCCGCGTTGCGCCGGTTGCTGGAGCATCACCACTTGCGCCTGGTCGCGGGCTTCGTGCCCGCCGTCCTCCACGTGGAGTCCCTCCGCGAGCGCGAGCTCCTCGCGGTCGAAGAGCAGGCGCGAACCCTGGCGGAAGGGGGAGCGGCGGTGCTGGTGCNNNNCTCGAGCTCACCAACGCGGAGTGGGCCGCCCTGGCGCGGGGCCTCGCGAGAGCAGGCGAGATCGCCCGCCGACACGGCCTCCAGCCGACCTTGCATCCCCACTACGGCACGGTCGTCGAAGGGGCCCGCGACGTGGAGCGTCTGCTCGCGTCGACCGACGCCTCGGTCTGCCTCGACATCGGCCACCTGGCGGTCGCGGGGGCGGACCCGCTGGACGTGGCGCGCCGGGCGGACGGCCGGGTCCGCCACGTTCACCTCAAGGACGTGGACGCAGGCCTCGCCGAGCGCGTGCGGCGGCGCGAGCTTTCTTACCACGAGGCGGTGAAGCGGGGGCTGTATCGCCCGCTGGGGAAGGGGACGGGGCGCGTCGGGGACGTGGTCCGCTGGCTCGAGTCCCAGGGCTATTCCGGCTGGTACGTGTTCGAGCAGGACACCGTGCTCGACGCGGATCCTCCCCCGGGCCGCGGCCCCCTCGAGGCCGCGGGGGAGAGCCTCGCTTTTCTGAAGGGCTTGGAGACATGAAGCTCCATCTCCCCGCCGGAAGCGCCGGGGAGGGCGGCGACCCCGTCGTGGTGACCCCCGAGCGGGCGGGGTGGACGTACTCCGGGCTGCGGGTGATCCGGCTCCGGCCGCGGGAATCGCGTACCATCGAGACGGGCCCCGATGAGATGCTGATCCTGCCCCTGTCCGGCTCGTGTGAGGTGCTCTGCGACGGCGCGCGCTTCCTCCTCGCCGGCCGGCGGTCGGTCTTCTCCCGGGTGAGCGATTTTGCCTACGCCCCCATCGGGGCCCGGGTCGAGATCAGCAGCCACACGGGGGGCGAGTTCGCGCTCCCCACCGCGCGCGCCCGGAAGCGACTCGAACCGCGCTACGGCCCGGCCGAGAGAGTGCCGGTGGAGGTGCGCGGGGCGGGAGGGGCCACCCGGCAGGTGACGAACTTCTGCTCCCCGGAGACCTTCGCCGCGGACCGCCTGATGGCGGTCGAGGTCCTCACCCCCGCGGGCAACTGGTCCTCCTATCCCGCCCACAAGCACGACGAGGTCCGGGAAGGCGAGGCCGTCCTGGAGGAGATCTACTACTACCAGATCGCGGGCCCCCGAGGCTTCGGCTTCCACCGCACCTACGCGGCGGACGGCGCCATCGACGTCACCGCGACCGTGGGCGACGGCGACGTGTTCCTGGTGCCGAAGGGGTATCACGGGCCGTGCGCGGCCACCCCGAACCACGACATGTACTACCTGAACGTCCTGGCGGGACCCGGTCCCGAGCGGAGCATGGCCTTCTGCGACGACCCGGCCCACCATTGGATCCGCGAGGCCTGGTCCGGCCTCGCCCGGGACCCGCGCGTCCCTTTGACCTCGGTCGAGGGGGAGCGGCCGTGAAGACCCGGCGGCTGACCATGGCGCAGGCCCTGGTGGAGTTCCTCGCCCGTCAGTACACCGAGCGCGACGGCGTCGAGCGGCGCTTCTTCGCGGGCGTCTTCGGCATCCTGGGCCACGGCAACGTGGCGGGCATGGGGGAGGCGCTCCAGCAGGCGGGGGAGCGTCTGCGCTACATCCCGGCCCGCAACGAGCAGGCGATGGTCCACGCGGCCGCGGGCTACGCCAAGATGACGAATCGGCTCGCGACCCTCGCCTGCACCAGCTCCATCGGGCCCGGCGCCACCAACATGGTGACGGGGGCGGCCGGCGCCACCATCAACCGGCTCCCCGTGCTCCTGCTCCCGGGCGACATCTTCGTGACCCGCCGGGTGGCCCCCGTCCTCCAGCAGCTGGAGTCGGCCGCGACGCCGGACTTCTCGGTCAACGACGTCTTCAAGCCCGTGTCGCGCTACTGGGACCGGATCAGCCGCCCCGAGCAGCTCATCGCCTCCCTTCCGGAGGCCATGCGCGTGCTCACGAGCCCGGCCGACACGGGCGCCGTCACCCTCGCCCTGCCCGAGGACGTGCAGAGCGAGGCGTGGGACTACCCGGAGGCCCTCTTCGAGAACCGGGTCTGGCGGATACGGCGGCCCCTTCCCGATCCCGACGCGGTGGGCCGCGCGGCCGCGCTCCTGAGACGCAGCCGGCGCCCCTTGATCGTGGCCGGGGGGGGCCTGCTCTACTCCGAGGCGACGGACGCGCTCCGCTCCTTCGTGGCCTCGACGGGGATCCCCGTGGGCGAGACCCAGGCCGGCAAGGGTGCGCTGCGCTTCGACGATCCATCCGCCCTCGGCGCCATCGGGGTCACGGGGACGCCGGGGGCGAACATCATGGCCCGCGAGGCCGATCTCGTGATCGGCATCGGCACGCGCTACTCTGACTTCACGACCGCGTCCAAGACCGCCTTCCAGGACCCCGGCGTCCGGTTCGTCAACCTCAACGTGTGCGAGTTCGACGCCTTCAAGCACGCCGGCCTCCCCCTCGTGGGCGACGCGCGCGTCACCCTGGACGCCCTGCGGGAGGCTCTCTCGGGATGGCAGGTGGAGCCCGCGTACCGGGAGCGGGCGGCTCGCTTCCGCGCCGAGTGGGACGCCGAGGTGGAGCGCATCTACAAGCGCGGCCACGGGCCGCTGCCCAGCCA
>WNFJ01653472.1_pt3 | contig 10980 bp, 10 predicted proteins | sample 5400461 | NCBI WGS metagenome assembly WNFJ01 (sample SAMN13153349, study PRJNA577476) | soil metagenome | isolation source: 115 cm saprolite on Douglas fir-dominated hillslope | place: USA:California | collected 2013-09-17 | reverse complement strand
GTGCGGGCGGGTGGGATCGAACTCCGTGCGGAGGGCATCGTCCGGGTCATGCACCCGGACCAGGGCATGGGAGTGGAATTCACCCAAGCGACTCCTGAACATCGCGCGGCGCTCGAGAAGTTTCTGGGCGTCCTTACGGAGAATCGTGACCTGTCGCCCGAATTGCTGGTCGAGCCCGAGGGCCTGGAGGTTGAGCTACGACCGACCTCCAACCGCGAAGCCGGACCGGCGGAAACCGATGATCCCTTACTAGGTCTCTTCCGCAGTCAATCTGCCCTTCCCGCCGATGTCTTTCTTGCGCAATTGCACAAGCAGCGTGGAGTCGCAACCTCAGCCGCATCCGCTTCGGTGTAAGTCAACCGATCACGGAAACTTTCGCTGCCGCATCACGCGCCATCCGTTATTGGGGCAACGAAGTTCCCTCCGCTGGCCCGCCTTTCACCATCTCAGTCTTGATCGTGGATTTCTGATTGGCTACCAAGTCGATGTCCGTTTCGAATGTTTGATATCCAGGCAAACTGATGGTGACTTTGCGCTTTCCCGGGGTCACCAGCAGCGCTCTCCCGAGGCCGCTGAATTCTGCCACGTGACCGACAAACACACCGTCTACAAAGACAGCCGCACGATTTGGATTTATGTCCAGCTTTATTTCTGCGGTCACCTGCGGCATTTGTACGCGCAGATCTTTGTCCATCTTCACGGCGACGACTTGCTTCTCTCCTGCCCGGACGGAGACCTCCCGCACGAAATCGAGATACCCGCCCTGCCGCACAACAATCTCGTGCTCGCCGGGCAGAAGCAGGATCTTCTTCGACCCTTTTAGTTCGTTCAAATAGCCAACGTACTGCCGGTCGACCCATACCCCCGAGGTTTTCTCAACCTTGGAAGCCCCGACCAGTTCAATTTCGCCGAGCACGTCGTTTCCTGCGTCGACGGCATACACGGGGATGAGCGAGGTTAGAAGAACTGAAAAGAACAAGAGCGCACGAACACCAAGCAATCTCTTCATGAGACCTCCTCTTTACATTTCTTTACATTTTCACTCTTCACATTTTGGATGCCGATACACGGCCAAGGGATCGGACCAGATCAGCGAGCGTGTGTGAGGGGTGCTTGAGATTTGCAGCCCGGACTCGGCCCGGCTTGGCGCTCACCGAGAGTGAGATCAATATTCACAAAATTATAACGAGCGATTCCTTGAACTCAGAAAGCTGCTCCTTATAGAATCCTCTCCCAATCCAGCTCAGGAGGCTATTCGTGACTTCCCAGCCCCATTGCGCTCTTTCGAAATGTGTCTGGCCCCACTTCTCAGGATGGGCCGCAATCGCTTGCCTTATGCTCTGCTCGTCGCTAGCGATAGCGCAACAGACTTTGGGTTCGATGAACGGCACAGTCACCGACAGCAGCGGTGCCATTGTGCAAGGGGCCACTGTCAAAGTTCGTTCTCTGGCCACGAACCTTGAAGTGAATGCCGAGACCAAGTCCGACGGCTCATTCAACGCAGCCGACCTTCCGATCGGCACCTATGAGGTCACCTTCACCAAAGACGGATTCCAGACCGCCATATATCCCCAAATCATCCTCCAGGGCAACCGCACCACGACGGTAAATGCGAAGTTGAAGCCGGGCGCAGTGTCGTCCACGATCACAGTCGAGGCGACGCCACTGCTGAATGAGACGGACACGACTAACGGCTATACCTTGAACGAGTTGCAGATCGCCGAAACTCCGCTAGGAACGGGAAGCTTCACCCAACTTGCAGTCCTTAGTCCCGGCGTTAGTGCGGACTTGCTGAACACGGCCGGCAGTAACGCTGGCCTGGGAAATCAGGCAATTTGGGCTAATGGGCAGCGCGACACCAGCAATAGTTTTACGGTCAACGGGATCTACGCCAACAATATTTTCAATGGCAAGTCAACCAGCCAGGTCACTTCCGGCCGAGTAGCTGTAAATATCGGACAGAACGGCAATGGCAACAATCCAAGCGGAGAGATTGTTACCAGCACGTCGGTTTACGGGGCTATCGGTCAGGCACTCCCGTCGCCGCCTCCGGAAACGATCCAGGAAATGCACGTCAACTCAGCTATGTATGACGCCTCTCAAGGTGCCAACAGTGGAGCTCAGATCGAACTCACCACCAAGACTGGAACGAACCGCTTCCACGGTGGCGCTTATGAGTATCACCAGCAAACCGGCTGGAATGCGAACGAATGGTTTTTCAACTTCAACGGCCTTGCCCGTCCCCAAATGCACCGCAACGTCTTCGGCGGCTTTATCGGAGGTCCGATCAAGAAAGATAAGCTCTTCTTTTTCGCGTCCTACCAGGGCCAGCGGGTGAGCGACCAGTTACTTGCTACCTCATTCGTGGCTGTGCCACCGCACCTCACAGATGACCGCAGCAGCAAACAAGTGATCGCCAACGATGTCAACCAGGATTTCGGGACCAATATCACACCGAGCCAAATCACAGACCAGGCTTTTGCGCTTCTTCAGCAGAAGGCGCCGGGGGGCGGATATTTTATTCCCAGCGCGTCGCCAAATTTTTCGAGTCTACAGACTACCAACAGAGCTGACACTTTCGTCCAGGGCCCCAATTCACGGTTCACCGCCGATCAACTCAATGGCAACTTGGACTATAACTTTGGAGCCAAAGATCGGTTGGCTGGAAAATACTATTTTCAGCGCGATCCGAACGTCACTCCTTTTGCGGAAAGCCAACTGCTGGGGTTCCCACAGGCGATGAAATCCGGCGGCCAGGTAGTATCAATCGATAACACGACCGCTCTGACGCCAAATGCCAGTTGGGATCAGCGAGTCGGCTTCATCCGCGAGATTGCTTACTCCCACACCAGTCAATTTCTCAAGCCGACCGACGCCGGCATCAGCCTGCCGGGACTAAGTCTCTTCCCTACGATCAACATCCGCAATGCGGACAACAACGCAAACAGCACGGACTCGCTCGCGATTGGGCCGGTCGACAATTTCGCGAATGCCGGGATCTTCCAAAACAACTTCGAGGTGGCCAGCGGTTTGAAGTGGATCCACGGACGGCATTCGATCGCAACTGGTTTCAACTACGATGACACCCAGCTCAACGTCATCAACAAGAACAACGCGGTGGCCCGGATCAATTTCAACGATTTTCCCGGGTTCCTGCTGGGCCAGATTTGCAGCCCCAATCCAGGTGACACTTCCTGCGGCAATCAGGATGTTTCAGAAGTCTTGAACGGCGCGAGTAACCGCCACTTCATCGCCAAGCAGGTCGGCGCGTACGTGCAAGATGATATCCGCATCAATTCCCGTCTCACGCTGGATGTAGGGCTGCGCTGGGATTGGGATGGTCCACTTTACGAGAAGAACGGTTTACTCACCAACTTCTACCCACAGAACTATTCCTACGACGTTGCAACCGACACCATCAACAACATCGGTCTTGTGGTGGCCGGCAATAACAAAGCCTTCGGCACTAAAGGGGTGAGCAAATCTACGCTCACCGGCCGTCAGTGGGGCTTTGCTCCTCGGATCGGAGTGGCCTACAGCCCGTCATTCGTGAAGAATGTGGTAGTCCGCGCCGGTTTTGGAATGTACTACGATCGGGGCGAATATTTTACTGAATTCTCTCCGCCTGCCGGTGGGGGCATCAGCGGCCCATTCGGCGTAACCGTGGAGGAACCGTTTGTGGTTCCTTTCTTTGCCGTGCCGAACGCAACTTTTGCGCAGCCGTTCGGCACTGCCCCGCCACCACCGCCTCCCTCGAACCTTTCCGCAGTGCAGGCCCTGGTTCCCAACGCTGCCAACTTGATAAACCAACAGACCCCGTATTGCAATTCCCTCGGCGAGTCCTTCTGCAGCCCGCTTTTCTTCGGGGGCTACGACCCGAAGAACACTTTGCCTTACTCAGAAAATTGGACTCTTGATCTTCAATGGCAGCCCAAGAATGATTTGGTCTTTACGCTAGGCTACGTAGGTAATCACGGCGTTCACGAAACAGTGCCACTGCCGTTCAACCAGGCCCGTATCGCGACCCAGCAAAGTCCAGCACTAGCGGGCGGACCGAACCAGCAAACCCTTTCTTATGGCACTCAAGTCCCGGGAGTTAATGCGGAAAGTGTATGTACCCTGGCCGTCGGTTTCTGCGCCGGCAATGTTGACCTGCGCGTGCCTTATATCGGGTACGACGCAAATTCCGACTTCAACCGGGCGATCGGCATCTCGAACTACAGTGCGCTCCAGTTCAACGTCACCAAGCGGGTGAGCCATGGGCTGATGATCTCGGGGTCTTACACTTTTTCGCACACGTTGGACGAACAAAGCGGCTTAGGATTGTTCTACAACGGCAACGATCCAAACAATCCACGATCCTCTTATGGCAATTCGGATTTCGATCGCAAACACGTGCTTACGGTCAGCTATGTGTATCAGTTGCCTTCCCTGGCAGCCGCGAAAGGCTGGGTGAAGCAAGTGGTGAACGGCTGGGGAATCGGCGGTATCACGGTGCTCCAGAGTGGACAACCGTACAGTGTCATTGACTTCAGCGGAGGAGCGGCGAGCATTTACTGGGGCGACGGGCAGGATTTCATCACCAATCCGATCGTTCCCGTTGGTGGTTTCGGCGCTACTGCAACCAACCCCATCCTGCAGGGAACGACGGGTATAAATGCGCAGAAACCGGTGCTGAACGCGAACGCATTCGGTATTCCGGCGCCTTACGCTCCGGGCACCAACGGAGTGCCGCTTTGCGACAACAGCACCGGCACGCCCGTCTGCGACAACTTTGAAAACGGTTATGCGAGTGGCGGCCGCAATATTTTCCGCGGTCCCTTCCAGCATCGCTGGGATGTCGGCTTGTTTAAGAATTTCAATATTAGCGAGAGGTTCCAGCTAAAGTATGACCTGAAGGCGTTCAATGTCTTCAATCATCCCAGCTTCGATATCCCCAGCAACAATGTTTCTTTCAATCCGGGGTTCTGCTACCCCCCGCAATCGGATCCAACTTGCAGTTCGGGAGTACTTGGATATGCGTTCCCGCCGTCCGGCAACCTGGGAGTATTGCAGCATACCATCGGCAGCCCGCGGTTCATTCAGATGGCGCTGCACCTTACATTCTGACCGTCTCAGGGGGGACGGGTTCAGGGTTGCCTCGGAGATAACCGAAATAACCGCCGTTAGCGGTGAAAGCAATCGGGCTCGTTTCTGGGGCGATTGCACGTCTGACGCTTGGAACTTCCCGGTGACGACTGACCGGACCCCTCTCAACAGGGTCCACAGATGATCCGCATGACCCCCGCCGAAAAAAAATACTGAAACCTGTCGATCTCGCGGCTCCTCGTTCGACGAGTAAGTAGAGCCAAGAAAAAACGGCCCGGAGGAGGCGGATATGGCACGGCAAGGGACAGCTTTTCGGAGTTCTAAGTCAATCGCAGGAGCAGCCTTCGTCGGGCTCGGGATGTTTATTCTGTATGGGAACCTGGCTGGCGCCGTTGCTCAATTGAGGCACGTCCTCGACGCTAATGGTTCCGAAGCGCTTGGGGGGCTGCCCGCTGTTATCCTCGCGACCTCGCAAGGTGTGCCCGCCTGTGCTTTTGATCACCAGGGGGTTTTGCAGTGCCTGCTTCGGATGTTGATATCATTCTGGCCACCGCTTCTCGTCATCGTATGAACCATGTTGCTGCGGGATGCCTTCACGGATAAAGTTAAAGCAGCGCTTACACCTGACCAACACTTCCAAAAAAATACTTTCCAAAATAAAAACACTGGATGTCGATTTCGCTGCCCCTCGTTCGACGTATAGATAGAGCCCCAGATTCAGCCGGTCAAGACCGTGCGGAAACTTGGCTCACCAACCCAAACCAATTAAAGGAGATCTGACGATGAAATTCATGATGATAGTCAAGACTGCCGACAGGCAAGGCCCGCCACCCAAGGAACTTATGGACGCGATCGCCATTCTCAGCGAAGAGGAGAGCAAGAACGGCACAATGATCGGGAACGGAGGGCTTGGGCCAACTGCGCTGGGCGCTCGCGTCCGACTCTCCGGGGGGAAGGTGACCGTTACCGACGGGCCTTTCACCGAGGCCAAGGAGGTCATCGGCGGCTACGCACAGTTCGAGCTGAAATCGAAGAAGGAAGCGATCGAAGGGGCGGTCCGCTTCATGGAACTTCACAAGAAATACTGGCCGGGCTGGGAGGGCGAGACTGAGGTTCGTCAGATGTTCGGACCGGAAGACTTTTGCGCCCAAGAAATAGGAGCGGTCGACGTCAAGTGAAGGAAAGATGGTGTGACCGGTAGCCGTGACGAGCTACCGTCACACCTCGACTAGACAGAAGCTGGGATCAGGCGATGGAGGCCACCCGGCCTCCAATTTCAAATCTGAAATAAATTAAGGAGAACTGCGATGCGATTCATGGTTATTGTCAAAGCTACCAAAGACTCGGAGGCAGGCGTGATGCCGAGTGAGAAGCTGCTTGCCGACATGGGGAAGTATAACGAAGAGTTGGTGAAGGCGGGCGTGATGCTGGCGGGCGAGGGTTTGCAACCGAGTTCCAAAGGCAAGCGTGTCAAGTTCTCAGGAGCAAAGCGGACCGTGATCGATGGTCCTTTCACTGAGACCAAGGAACTGATCGCCGGCTTCTGGCTGTGGCAGGTGAGGTCGATGGAAGAAGCGATAGAGTGGGCCAAGCGCTGCCCTAATCCCTTTGAGAAGGGCGAGTCCGAAATCGAAATTCGACAGGTGTTTGAGGCGGACGACTTCGGTGCGGAGTTCACTCCCGAACTAAGGGAGCAGGAGGAGCGTCTGCGTCAGCAGATGAGCGCGAAGAAGTAGGCGCCGTTCGCCCAGAAATTCGTGTGAGCTATCGATTTCGCGAGGCTTCGTTCGACATCTCAACAGAGCCTGGGTTTGTATCCGGTCGAGAACGCCGGGAAGCTCAGCTGCCAAAGCAAAAACGATAACGATAACGATAAGGATAAGGGGTCATTACGATGCGATTTTTGTGTTTGTACAAATCTAGCAAGCAGGAAGGCGTTCGTCCTACCCAGCAAGAGATGGCCGAGATGGGGAAGTTGGTCGAGGACTGGACGAAGTCTGGCGTGCTGCTCGCTTCTGAGGGCTGCCTGCCGAGTGCAAAGGGCGCGCGTGTCCGGCTTTCTGGAGGAAAGTTCACCGTGACCGATGGTCCCTTTACCGAGGCGAAGGAAGTGGTCGGAGGCTTCGCGCTGATCCAGGCGAAGTCGAAGCCAGAGGCGATCGAAATCATCAAGAAGTTCCTAAAAGTGGCGGGCGACGGTGAGAGCGAGATTCGCCAGGTATTCGAGTAAGCCTGCGTGAGCAGGTGAGCGCCAAGAAGTAGGCGCGGCGCCTTCGACTTGCACGGGATGGATTGAACATGATGTGATCGGTAGCTGTGACGGCTACCGATACACATCGCGCGATCGACGCAGTCTGGAGGATCGAGTCGCCTCGACTCATCGCTGGTCTCGCACGCATCGTGCGGGATGTCGGTCTGGCCGAGGATCTCGCGCAAGATGCTCTCGTCGCCGCTCTCGAGCAGTGGCCGGAGTCGGGTGTCCCGGACAACCCGGGCGCCTGGCTCATGGCCGCCGCCAAACATCGTGCCATCGATCACTTCCGCCGAAACACGCGGCTCGAGCGCAAGCACGAAGAACTCGGTCGCGAGCTCGAGACCAAGGAGTTGGCCGTGCCGCATCTCAACGCCAGGCTCGACGATGATATCGGCGACGATCTGCTGCGCCTGGTGTTCGTATCCTGTCACCCGGTTCTCTCCACCGAGGCGCGCACTGCGCTCACACTTCGCTTGCTCGGAGGGCTGACAACGGAAGAGATCGCGCGTGCTTTCCTCGTTCCCGAGCCGACCATTGCACAGCGAATCGTCCGAGCCAAACGTACTCTCGCCAAAGAGCGTGTCCCCTTCGAGGTCCCGCGCGGGGCGGAACTTGCAGCGCGCCTGTCGTCTGTGCTTGAAGTCGTCTACCTAGTATTTAATGAGGGTTATTCGGCCACCGCCGGTGACGACTGGATGCGTCCTACGCTCTGTGAAGAAGCGCTCCGCCTCGGCCGTGTCCTAGCTGAACTGGCTCCGCGGGAGCCGGAGGTCCATGGCTTGGTCGCTCTGATGGAAATCCAGGCCTCGCGCTCGAGGACGCGCGTGAGCCCGTCGGGTGAGCCCATCCTGCTTTTCGATCAGAATCGCGCACACTGGGATCGACTCCTCATCCGTCGTGGGCTCGCCGCGCTCGATCGTGCTGAGAGGCTGGCCGGCGCGCGGGGCTCATACACGTTGCAGGCTGCAATTGCCGCATGTCACGCCCAGGCGCTAACCCCGGAGGACACAGACTGGGCGCGCATCGTTGCTCTCTACGGAGAGCTCGCCCAGATCACGCCGTCGCCCATCGTGGAGTTAAACCGCGCGGTTGCGGTAGCGATGGCCGCGGGTCCGCAAGCCGGCCTCGCGCTTATCGATGTGCTCACTGCAGAGCGGTCACTGGAGAATTACCATCTCTTGCCAAGCGTGCGTGGCGACCTGCTCGTCAAGCTTGGCCGCTTCAACGAAGCTCGTGGGGAATTCGAGCACGCCGCATCGTTGACCCGCAATATCCGCGAGCGCGAGTTGCTTCTGGCTCGCTCCCGAGAGTGTGCAAGCCGCTCCACATCGTTTACCAACTGATTACGATCGCTACGTTAAATTCCCAGCAGGTTTGTCTGCAGCTTTGTGTAGCCGTGCTCCTGAGCCCAAAGGTTTAGAGGGATGGTAGCGAGTTCGTCAACGACCGGCATCGCGAGACCGTTCTTGGTGAGGTCAACTCAAACCCCAACAACGATGCGGCCACGCCTCCCAGCGTGGTCACCTTCAGAAAGTCTCTTCTGCTGCTGCCCATGGAATCTGACCTTATCCTTTCGGGCCTGAGGTTTGCCACGTGCTCCCGATCGGACAGCTCCGGCTGGTCAGTTGACCACGGTCCGACGCAGAGGGTTCACCTCGCCCCGGGATGCTAGCGATTGCGGGACAATATCACAATTGATGCTACAGATGAAAGTGAGGTTGTGACCTACTTCGGGTGGAGTTGCCGGTACGACCCTGGTAATAGCCTGCACGGCATAATCTTCGAACACCGACGCCACTCATGAGCCAGGCCGGACTGGCGCGAGGAAAAGATTGTTGAGCGATTCGGCTAGGGTTGGATGAGCGAAGATGCCGTCGCGCAGCGCGGTGTAGGGCACACGGCCCATCATGGCTAGCTGAATCATTGACATCAACTCTCCGCCTTCGATACCCAACACAGCCGCGCCCGAAATCTGCTGCGTCTTGGCATCTATTACTGCCTTCATGAATCCTCGGCTCTCGTCCACCTCGAGAGCCCGCGCCACCCGGCTCATCGGCATCTTGGCAATCTCGATATCCATTCCGTTCGATTGTGCCTCAGCTTCTGTGATACCGACTCTCCCTAGCTGGGGATCAATGAATACTGTGTACGGAATCAGCCGTCCCGCAATACTGGCGTGGTCGCCTTTCAGCACGTTGGAGCGGATGATGCGGTAGTCGTCGTAGGAGATATGAGTGAAAGCGGGACCACCTTTTATGTCGCCTAGTGCGTAGACGCCGGATACGTTCGTCTCCAACTGCGCGTTCATCTTGATATATCCGCGTGCGTCGGTCTCAATGCCGGCCGCTTTGACATTCAGTGAGTCCGTGTTTGGAGTGCGCCCCGTGGCGACGAGCAACTGCGAACCCGTTATGGCGCGGACATCTCCCCTGGTTTCAATCTGGACTGTGATGTTGCCGCCGCGGGATACGTTCAATGCGTGCGCTTCCAGCAGAAGGTCAATCCCGTCCTCGGTCAGAATTTTCTCAATCTCCCGCGCAACATCAGCGTCTTCGCCCGGGAGAAGTTGCGCATGCGAGTGAACGATGGTGACGTGACTTCCGAAGCGGCGGAACATCTGTCCAAATTCCAGCCCGACGTAACCGCCGCCGAGAACCATCAGATGTTCGGGAACAGTATCCAACTCCATAATAGAAGTGCTGTCGAGAAAGGGGATGTCCTTGAGGCCGTCGAGTGCCGGCACCGTTGGGCGCGCACCGGCATTGATAAAGATCTTCTCGCCGGTGAGCGTACGTTGACCACCGTCTCGCAGCCGGACGAGCACGGACTTAGGCCCAGTGAAGCTGGCTTCACCGAAAATGAGATCAAGATTTGCTGTCTTTTCAATGCGCCTCTGGCTGCCGTTACGAAAGCTATTCACAATGTTGCGTTTGCGCTGCCGGACACGTTCCATGTCGATGCGGATGTCCCCGGTGCGAATGCCATAGTCAGCGCCTCGACGCGCTAGGTATGCGACTCGTCCGCTGGCGACCATGGTTTTCGTTGGCGTGCAACCTTCGTTAACGCAGGTTCCGCCCACATGCTGGCGTTCTATCAGCGCGGTTCGAAGTCCGGCATCCGCCAGCGCCGTACACAGCGGAGTTCCGGCCTGGCCCGAACCGATGACGATTGCCTGGTAGTGATCGGCCGCACTCATCAAAACGCTCCTGGAATCGGAGAATCTTACGCAACGTGAAAATTGTATGCCCCAGCCTTGGACTAAAATCGGGACACAATTAAAAGGCCTCCGCCAATCGCGACCGCGTCTTCCAGGACGGCGATAACGAAGTCCGGGACCTTGAGAGCCCGCACCAGACGTGCGCGAACTTCGTAACCAGCAAAGGCGCCGGCAATACCGCCCATCCCGCCCAAGACAGCGCCGAGCGCGATGGATTGCGCCCCAGCCACGGCAACGCACGCGCCGGACAGCCCACCGAGAACGATGCGTGCAATTAAACCTGGAGGTTTCGTCCGGCTCGGGGTTGAAGGAAGCTGATCAGCGACCAGTTCAACGAGAGTTAGCAGAACGAAGGCAGCGACCGCGGCAGTCGACCCCATGAATGAAAGGGAACTGTTGTGGAGATTGAGCCAGTTTTGGT
>WNFJ01043501.1_pt1 | contig 10981 bp, 11 predicted proteins | sample 5400461 | NCBI WGS metagenome assembly WNFJ01 (sample SAMN13153349, study PRJNA577476) | soil metagenome | isolation source: 115 cm saprolite on Douglas fir-dominated hillslope | place: USA:California | collected 2013-09-17 | reverse complement strand
CAAGCCATGCAGCGACCAGGGCCGGATTGTTGCCCGAGCGTATCAGAACCCGGTTGCCGGGCTTTACGCCGTAATTTTCCACCAACGCATGCGCAAGGCGGTTCGACCAGTCTGCCAGCTCCTTGTAGGTGCGCTGGCGACCGTTGCCGATGAGCGCGATACGATCGCCGAACCCCTTCTCTACGATCCGGTCGGTCAGCTCGACCGCGACATTGAGATATTCGGGATACTGAAACTCCGGCCGGTCGAGAAGCAATTCCGGCCATTGGTGGAACGGCGGAAGATTTCGCCGCGCAAAATCATCGATGTGACCCGATGGGCCAAGACTTTGAATTCCTAGGCTGGGAATTCCACCCGACATTTCCATCGCCCTCGCTTTTGGGATGGTAGGCTTGAGACCAATATGTAGGCCGTCCGGCAGCGCTTTACTCCGAAACATTTTATACTTAAAGTAATTTGGCGCAATAGACCAAATCCGGGTAACCCAACAGTTTTTGAACCTAGCGCCCCGCCAATTCCTTCAGGCGCGCGACCATGGGCGAACCCGGATCGGCCAGCGGGGCAATCGCGGTAAAGTGGTTGGCGTCGGGAACTAACCCGAACCGTGTCGCGACTCCGGCCGCGCCCCAGCGGTCGACGATGGTCCTGCTTTGGCGGAAATATTCCGCGCTTTCGTTTTCGCCCACCACCGCGTCGAGACTTCCCCGCCTGGGTACATCCCAGAACAACGGGCTCGCAGCCCGGGCCGCGGCGTGGTCGAGACGCATCGCCTTGTTGATCGAGGTTTCGATCAGCGGCCCGAGGTCGAACAGGCCTGAAATGGCGTAGGCTGCCGCAACGAGGTCTTCAGGCAATGAAGCATCGAACGCCGGCCAGTCGGTCGCCAGCATGCAGGCCGCCAGATGCCCGCCCGCGGAATGACCGCTCACAACGAGAGACCGCCCAAGCCGACCCAGCTCACGCGATGCCGCCCGCATCTGTCGGATAATGTCGTCGACGGTGACGCTGGGGCAGAGGTCATAGCTTGGAATTGCGACGCCGATCCCGTGGGCGTTCAACCCTCCAGCGAGATGGCTGAAAGAGGAACCGTCGAACGACTGCCAATAGCCGCCATGTATAAAAACAACGATCGGGCCTTCATGATCGCCGGGAAAGAAATCAATCGTATTGCGTGCACCGGGACCATAAGGAATAGAACGCGGGGCATGCCGCGCGCGATAGGCGGCCGCGTCGCGCGCCCAACCGGCCATGATCGAAGGGTTCTCCGGAACCCGGGCCCGGTTGTTGTATTCGACCTCGTAATCGACAGTCGCGCTCAAGATGCTACAACGCCCGTTGCTTCGCGGATTTCTGCGCGGAGGCCTTGGTCTTGGCCAACAGACGCATCAATTCGCGGACATCTTTTGGGGTTAGATCTGAAAATATGTCGGCGATCCAGGTTTCATGCTCCGCCGCCATCTTGCGAAACTCTGCGCGGCCGATTTTCGTCAGCCGTATGACCTGCACGCGCCGGTCGGTGTCAGATGTTCGCCGGTCGAGATGGCCGGACTCGACGAGACGCTCGACCAGCCCGGTAACATTGCCGTTGGAGACCATCATCCGCTTTGAGACATCGGACAGCGTCATGCCTTCCGGGGCCTTGTCGAGCTGGGCCATCAGGTCGAACCGCGGCAGCGTAACGTCGAACCGCTCACGCAGCCGGCTGCGCACCTCGCCTTCAATCAGGGTCGTACACGTCAAGAGGCGGAGCCACAATCGAAGCTCGTTGCCGTGATCTTCCGGAAGTTCAACGGCCTTGGTCTCTGAATCAAGGATCATGATGCGGCCATACCTGCTTGCATCCCTCACGGCAGCGCGGATACCGGCATCGCCGATTTCGCCCTTGTCGGGTTTCTGCCCATTATTTTGACCTTCAAATAATTCAGAAGATGCCGCAAGTCAAAACGTCGCTGGCAGCTTGCGCCATTCTGCGGATCTCTTTAGGCTTCAAACAATTGGCGCACGGCTTGCACGCCGTTTTTGGTGAGGGCCTTGCTCGCGGGCTGCTTTGCTTGCGGCGATGGCGGTGATGAGACTAAGCTTTAAGCCTTGAAAGCTCGGATTTGCTTGGCGTGGATTTCGGCGGCGCGTTGCAGCCGATCAGGGGAAAAGTCATGAAGCAGCAATTGAAATTGGCTGGAGTGGCGGTTCTGTTGAGCGTCGCGGCCAGTCCAGCCATCGCACAGGAAAAGCTCAAGATCGGCGTCATCGTGACGTTGTCCGGCCCGGCGGCGGCGCTCGGCCAGCAGGTTCGCGATGGTTTTACGCTCGCAGTCAAGGATCTCGGCGGCAAGATGAACGGCAGGGATGTCGAGGTCATAGCGGTCGATGACGAACTCAAACCCGACGGCGCGGTGACCAAGGTCAAGGGCTTGCTCGAACGCGACAAGGTCGACTTCGTGGTCGGGCCGATCTTCTCCAATATCCTGCAGGCGATCCACAAGCCGGTTACGGATTCAAAGACCTTTCTGATCAGCCCGAATGCCGGCCCGTCGAGCTACGCCGGCAAGAACTGCAGCCCGTTTTTCTACGTGACCTCCTACCAGAACGATCAGGTGCACGAGGTCCTTGGCAAGGTCGCCCAGGACCGCGGCTACAAGCGCGTCTATGTGCTGGTGCCAAACTACCAAGCCGGCAAGGACTCCGTTGCCGGATTTAAGCTCGATTACAAGGGAGAGATCGTCGAAGAGACCTGAGCTCTCCAAGATGGCGTCGCTCAAGCCCGACGCCGTGTTTACCTTCATGCCGGGCGGCATGGGCGTAAGCCTGGTGAAGCAGTACAGGCAGGCCGGACTCGCCGATCAAATTCCAGTCCTCTCGGCGTTCACGGTCGATGAATCGACGCTGCCGGCGCAGCAAGACGCCGCGGTCGGCATGTTCGGCGGCTCGAACTGGGCACCCAATCTGGACAATCCGCAGAACAAGAAATTCGTCGCCGCCTATGAGGCCGCCTACAACAGCGTACCCGGCACCTACGCCTTCCAGGCTTATGATGCGGCGATGCTGATCGACAGCGCCATCAAGGCGGTCAAAGGCGACCTCTCCAACAAGGAAGCCGTGACCGCTGCATTGAAGAAGGCCGACTTCACTTCGCTGCGCGGCGGGTTCAAGTTCAATACCAACGGCTATCCGATCCAGGATTTCTACCTGACCAAGGTCGCCAAACGCCCCGATGGCAAATTCCAGACCGAGATTGTCGAGAAGGTGTTCGAGAATTATGGCGACCGTTACGCCAAGGAATGCACGCCGGGCAACTAACTGATTGGGAAGGAAACAAAGCGATGAAGAGCGAGATCACCGGCATCACCCGGGCCAACGAAGGCATGCAGGGAATTTCCTGGAATATCCTCGGCCAGACCTATGTCCCGAAAAACTGCACCGACCATTGCTTCTCCTGGCATGCGACGCTGCCGCCGGGCACCTTCGTGCCGCCGCATATCCACCCCGACCAGGACGAATATCTCTACATGCTGGAAGGGAAACTCGATTTCATGCTTGCGGGCGCCGATGCCCAGGCGACACCGGGCGACCTGATACGGCTCGGGATGGGCGTTCCCCACGGCATCTTCAACAAATCCGACCAGACCGCGAAAGTGCTGTTCTGGGTGTCGCCGAGCCAGAAACTGTACGATCTGTTCTGGGGCCTTCATAACATGAAGGAGCAGAAGCCCGAGGACGTGGTCGCGATGGCCGCGGAATACAATGTTCACTTCCTGCCGCCGCCGCCCGGGGCGTAACCACCAATGCACGAAACTTTGAGATCGTCATTGCGAGCCAACGGGTCGCGCGAATGCGCGCCCGATGACAGGCTCCGCGAAGCAATCCATAGTTCGATATACGGTCCATGGATTGCTTCGTCGCTTCGCTCCTCGCAATGACGATTGCAGATTGCTACGCGCGCACTGCCGCCAGCCCCGGCACGGCCGCGAAGCCGGCCTTGCTGGCATAGCCACGCACGATGGCTTCGCGCTGGGAATAGCTCAGCACGTTTTCGACATTGTCGAAGCCATCGGGCGCCAATTGCTCGACCGCGTCGATCACGCCTTCGGGGCCGCCGCGGCGGTTCGAGCGCACGATCTCCGCCGTCATCGGCAATCGCTTCTGCTCATACGCTATCAACGCCTGACGCGGATGTTCGGAACCGGCCAGCGCGTCGGCCAGGCAGCGCGCATCGAGAACGGCTTGCGAGGCACCATTCGATCCCACCGGATACATCGGGTGCGCGGCGTCGCCGAGCAGCGTGACCCGGCCACTGGACCAATAGGGCAAGGGATCGCGATCGCAGGTCGGATATTCATAGAACTCGGGCGTCGCCGAAATCAAATTCGGCACGTCGACATAGGGCACCGAGAACCGCGCGACATGCGGCATCAATTCCTCGCGCTTGCCCGGCCGCGACCAGTCCTCGCGGCGTGGCGGCGGCGCATTGCCGTCACCGACTTTCACCAGCACCGCCCAATTGGTCAGACGGCTTGCCGGGCTCGATCCTTCGGCAATGGGATAGACCACGACTTTGGCATGGAGGCCGCCGGCGACAATCATCGATCGGCCGGTCAGAAACACCGGCCAGTCGCGCGCGCCGCGCCACAACATCAGCCCGTTCCAGCAGGGTGGACCTTCATCCGGGAACAGGGTCTCGCGCACCCGCGAATGAATTCCGTCGGCGCCGACCAGAATATCGCCGCGCACGCTCTTGGCATGGCTACCTGCGCGATCGAAGAAATACGCGGTGACGCCGCCCTCGTCCTGGGTGAAGGCCCCTAACCTGCAGCCGGTGTGGATCGCATCCCGCCCCAGTCGCTCCTCGACGGCGCGGTGGATCACGCTCTGCAGCCGGCCGCGATGAATCGAGAATTGCGGCACGTCATGACCGGCATCGATACCGCGAGATTCGCGCCAGACCTCCTGGCCATGGCGATTGAGATAGTAAAGCACATCGGTGCGGATCGCGACGTCGTCGAGCTTTTGCAACAAGCCGAGGCCGGCGAGTTCGCGGATCGCATGCGGCAGCGTATTGATGCCGACGCCGAGTTCGCGGATGGTGTCCGACTGCTCGAACAGTTCGCAACCAATGCCGCGGGCACGCAGCATCAGCGCCGTCGTAAGGCCCCCGATACCGCCACCGACGATAATCGCCTTCATCGCCCGACTCCACGCAATACCCTACGCAACGACCGCTAAACTCGCATGGGCGGTCACTCGGCTGCAAGCGGCTTTGTTGCCTCCGCCTTCAACTCGGCCCGCGTCTTCGGCTTGGCCTTAATTCTCAGGTCCTCGAAATCCTGCCGGTCGCGCTCGCTGTTGCGGAAAATCTGCTCCTTGCCCGGCAAATATTGCGGCGGGCAAAATACCGCTTCGGCGCCGTACCAGGCCGCGGCCTTCAGCGTGAACGATGGATCGACCAGATGCGGGCGGCCGAGCGCCACGAGATCGGCGCGGCCGGCGGCGAGGATGGTGTTGACCTGATCGGCGGTGGTGATGTTGCCGACGCACATGGTCGCGACGCGCGCCTCGTTGCGGACCTGGTCGGAGAACGGTGTCTGGAACATGCGTCCGTAAACCGGCTGGGCGTCGCGCACGGTCTGCCCGGTGGAGACATCCACCAGATCGACGCCGGCTTCGGCGAACGCGCGCGCGACCGCTACTGCGTCGTCGCCGGTGATACCACCTTCGGCCCAGTCGGTGGCGGAGATGCGCACCGACATCGGCTTGTGTGCCGGCCACGCCGCCCGCAACGCCTCGAACACCTCCAGCGGAAAGCGCAATCGATTGGCAAGCGAGCCGCCGTAGGCGTCGGTACGCTGGTTGGTCAGCGGCGAAATAAAACTCGCCAGCAGATAGCCGTGAGCGCAATGCAGCTCCAGCATGTCGAAGCCGCAGCGTTCGCCGCGTTCCGCAGCTTGAACGAACGCCGCCTTGACCGCGTCCATCGCGGCGCGGTCCATCTCGCGCGGCACCTGGCTGTCGGGGAAGTAAGGGATCGGCGATGCCGACAAAACGTCCCAACCCCCTTCTTCCAGGGGCCGGTCCATGCCGTCCCACATCAGCTTGGTGGCGCCCTTGCGGCCAGCGTGGCCAAGCTGCAGGCAAATCTTCGCCGCTGAATTGGCGTGGACGAAATCGACGATCCGATGCCACCCGGCTTCCTGCTCGTCGTTCCACAGCCCGGTACAGCCCGGCGTGATGCGGGCCTCGCGGCTGACACAGGTCATTTCGGTGAAGATCAGACCGGCGCCGCCGATGGCGCGCGATCCGTAATGCACAAAATGAAAATCGCCGGGCACGCCTTCTTTTGCCGAATACATGCACATCGGTGACACCACCGCGCGATTTGAGAGTTCCATCTCGCGCAATCGCAGCGGCTGGAACATCGGCGCTACCGGTTTCTCGACGTCGACGTCGAAACCTTTGGCACGAACTTGCTTCGCGAACGCCTTGTCGACCTCACTGACAAAATCCGGCGCCCGCAGCGTCAGATTGTCGTAGGTGATCGCCTTGGCGCGGGTCATGACCCCGAATGCGAACTGCACGGGATCGAAGTCCCAGAAGCGGTCGACATGCTCGAACCACCAGTGACACGTCAGCGGCGTGCTGGGTCTTCTCGACCTCCTCGCGGCGTCCTTGCTCGTATTGCTGCAAGGCTACGTCCATCGTCGGCGCGCGATGCATGGCGTCCGCCAATGCGATCGCGTCTTCCATCGCGAGCTTGGTACCTGAGCCGATCGAGAAATGCGCGGTGGCCTTGGCATCGCCAAGCAGCACCATGTTATCCTTGACCCAACGCTTGCTGCGGATCATCGGGAAATTGCGCCACATCGAGCGGTTAGTCAGGAGCTGATGCCCTTCGAGGAACCAGCCAAAAATGCCGGCCATTCGATCGGCGGATTGCTTCTCGTTCAAACCCTCGAGCCCGGCGCGTTTGAAGGTTGCAGGATCGGTCTCGAAGATCCAGGTCGAGCGTCCCACTTCGTACTGATAGGCATGGGCGATAAACGGCCCCCACTCGGTTTCCTGAAAGATAAACGTGAAAGCGTCGAGCGGTCGGGTCGAGCCCATCCAGGCGAACATATTGGAGCGAACATCCACCTCCGGCTGGAAGTGTTCGATATATTTATCGCGAAAGCGGCTGTTGATGCCGTCCGCCAGCACCACCAGATCGGCATCGGCGAAGCGGGCCTCGTCGTCGATGTCGGCTTCGAACAGCAGGGCGACGCCGAGTTCGCGCGCCCGCTCTTGCAGGATCAGCAGCAGCCTGCGACGCGAGCAGCCGCAGAAGCCGTTGCCGCCGACCCTATGCACCGTGCCGCGGAAGTGAACGGCGATATCATCCCAATAGGCGAATTCCTGGGTAATGCGGCGATAGCTCGGCGGATCGTATATCTCGAAATTGTCGAGGGTGGCGTCGGAAAATACCACGCCGAAACCGAAGGTGTCGTCGGCACGGTTGCGCTCGTAGACCGTGATCTCGGCTTCCGGCCGCTGTTTCTTGAGCAGGATCGCGGCATAGAGGCCAGCCGGCCCGCCACCGATGATCGCGATCTTCATATGAGCCTCCGGCGCAGCGGGACCATTGCAATTATTTTAAACCTAAAGCAATTTCCTCGCAAGGCCTGACCGCCTATTCGTAGCCCGGATGGAGCGAAGCGCAATCCGGGATTCTCTAAGCACTGCCGGCGCCCCGGTTTCGCGGCGCCTGCCATTCGGGCGGCGCTTCGCGCCGACCCCTTGGCCCACCCGGGCTACATTTATCGTAAACCCTCAATTTCCCTGAAATACCGGCTTCGCCTTGTTCGAAAACGCCTCGAACGCGCGGGTAAAATCCGCTGTCGTCATGCACAACGCCTGCGCTATCGCTTCGGCCTCGATCGCCTCCTCGACCGACATCGCCCATTCCATCGCCAGCATTCGCTTGGTCATGGCATTGGCGAATGTCGGCCCCTCGGCAATCTCTCGGGCGAGCTGCTGCGCCTGCGACAACACCTGCTCCTGCGTCACGATACGGCTGAAGAAGCCCCAGCGCTCGCCCTCCTCCGCGGTCATGAAGCGACCGGTATAGAGCAGTTCCGATGCCCGCGATTGTCCGATGATCCGCGGCAGGATCGCGCAGGCGCCCATGTCGCAGCCGGCAAGGCCCACCTTGTTGAACAGGAACGCGACCTTGGTCCCTGTTGCCGCCAGACGCATGTCGGACGCCATGGCAACGATCGCCCCCGCGCCAGCGCAGATGCCTTCGACCGCCGCGACAATCGGCTGCGGACAGGCTCGCATCGCCTTGACCAGATCGCCTGTCATCCTGGTGAAAGCGGTGAGGCCTTTTGTGTCCATTTGCACCAACGGCCCGATGATTTCGAATACATCGCCGCCGGACGAAAAATTGCCCCCGGCGCCGGTCACTACGACGGTCTTTACTGCATCGTCCATCGCGCAGGCGCGGAAAAAATCCGTCAATTCGCGGTAGCTTTCGAATGTCAGTGGATTTTTTCGCTCGGGGCGATTGAGCGTCACGGTCGCCACGCCGTCAGCCACTGCCAGCAGAAAATGTTTGGGCGAATACTGCGTCAATGGCAGCGTAACGGGATTGGCTGATGTACTCATGGAATCTTCCTTATTTATCGTTGTCATTGCGAGGAGCGACGCGACGAGGCAATCCAATACTATCTTCTCCGAGGCCTAGATTGCTTCGCTACGCTCGCAATGACGGTTTCAAAATTGCGCAGTACCTACGCCTTAAATCTCTCCGCCTGCAACCGCGATAGTCTGTCCCGTGATCGCGCCGGCTCGTTCGCCGCACAGCCAAAGCACGGTATCGGCGACTTCCGCTGGGGTCACGAGGTGGCCCTGTGGATTATGCCTGGAGAGCTCGGCGACCGCCTGCTCGTGGCTGCGGCCGGTTTTTTTCATGATGTTGTCGATGCTGCCGGCCAGCAGATCGGTATCGGTAAAGCCGGGACACACCGCATTGACAGTCACGCCCGTGCTTGCAAGCTCCAACGCCAGCGAGCGCATCAACCCGACCACCGCGTGTTTTGCAGCACTATAGGCGCTGACATAGGCATAGCCTTTCAGTCCGGCGGTCGAGGCGACAGCGACAATGCGGCCGTAACGCCGGTCCCGCATCGAAGGCAGCGCGGCCTGGACGGCATGAACCACGCCCATGAAGTTGACATCCATCATTCGCCGAAAAAGTGCTGCATCGGATTTTCCGAACGGGGCTGATTCCGCGATGCCTGCATTGGCAATCAGGATGTCGATCGGTTGCCGTGCCGCGGCTGCCGCAATCGCGTTGCGGACGGCCGCCTGATCCGCGACATCGGCGACCTCTGCAAAGTGCGCGGCGCCGGAGGCAACGGCGTCATTCAGCGTTGCACGATGGCGGCCGAGCACCGTAACGGTTGCTCCCGCGCGCGCAAGCGTGGACGCGATCTCGCGGCCGATGCCCCGCCCGCCGCCTGTAACGAGCGCGTGGGAGGAACGCGGCAGTCCGGACATGCGCAGCCCTCCGCCAGTGAATTGGTCAACGTAATGACTTGCGTATATTTTAGACCTCAAGCTTTTGCAACGATAGCGCAATGTGGTCGACCGACAACGATCAGGCATGCTTGACAGATCAAGCGCCGCAGGTAGCGTCGAGTTGACAAGCGGGAGGATTATCATGGCAGCACTCGAAAAAGGCATTACCCGGAATGGAGAGGGATTTTCCGGTAAGACCTGGAACATCCTCGGTCAGGTTTATTTTCCGAAGGCAGTATCCGACTCTACCTTCGCCTTTGAGACCAACAGCGAGCCGGGGCAGTTTGTCCCTGTCCACATTCATCCGACGCAAGAGGAGTTTATCCTTGTGCAGGAAGGCATGCTGGATCTCAAACTCGATGGCGTTTGGGCGCTTGCCGCGAGGCATTTCGCACGGCTATTTCAACAAATCGGACAAGCCTGCCCGCGCCCTGTTCTGGGTGTCACCTTCCAGGAAGCTGGAGGCGCTGTTTAACCAACTCCATAACCTTACGGATGTGGCTGAAATAGTCCGCCTCTCGGCAGAGCACGAAGTGAATTTTCTGCCTGAAGATGCCAACGCCTAGCGTCCGAGATTGCAGATCCGGCTCATCTATCGCGCCCACGGATATCCGCAGGCCCGCGTGAACTCCGTGCGTCTGCAATAGCCGCAGGTACGATCCGTTCCGCCGAATTCGAGCAAGGGGGATAATCAATGGTCAAGCAGAAGACTGTTTGCATTATTGGCGCGGGCGTCGCCGGCCTCGCCGCAGCAAAGACTTTCACCGCTCGCGGCCACAGAGTGACCATCCTTGAACGCAGCGGCGATCTTGGAGGTGTCTGGGAGCCGGCGCGATCCTATCCCGAGGTTCAAACTCAAAGCCCCAAGGAGCTCTATCGGTATACGGACAAGCCGATGCCGGACTCGTATCCGGAATGGCCAAACGGGCCGCAGGTTCATGCCTATCTGACCGAATATGCGAAGGACCACGGCCTGATGCCGCGAATGCGCTTCAACTCCACCGTGGTCGGCATGGCGCGCCGCAATTCGCGCGTCCCGGGCTGGTTGCTGGAAATTCGGACTTCAGATGGAAACCTCACTCGCGAGGAATTTGACTTCGTAGCCGTCTGCACCGGCCAATTCAATGAACCCCAGACGATCAGCCATCCCGGCGAAGACGCCTTCAGGGCGGCAGGCGGCAAGATTCTGCATTCCGCGCAGCACACGGATGCCTCCATCGTCAAGGGAAAGAAGGTCGTCGTCCTCGGTGGCTCGAAGTCCGCAACCGATATTGCGGTTAATTCCATCGATGCCGGCGCGAGCGAGGTCACGCTGGTCTATCGCGAGCCTGTGTGGCGAATTCCGTACTTCATCGGAGGGCTCGTCAATTTCAAAAGGATTCTCTACATCCGCGCCCAAGAGGAAATGTTCCGCGGTTGGGGCATCGGCGCC
>WNFJ01721380.1_pt1 | contig 10982 bp, 7 predicted proteins | sample 5400461 | NCBI WGS metagenome assembly WNFJ01 (sample SAMN13153349, study PRJNA577476) | soil metagenome | isolation source: 115 cm saprolite on Douglas fir-dominated hillslope | place: USA:California | collected 2013-09-17 | reverse complement strand
AAAAGAAAGTTCCCGCCTATCCATTTCGGACTCCGCGCCTGGTGTTTCGGAATCTGGGTGATGGTAGGTTCGAGGAGTTGATCGAAGAGGCCGGCAGTGGCATCTCCGAAACGCACGTAAGCCGCGGGTGCGCTTTTGGAGACTTCGATAACGATGGCGACATGGACGTCTTGGTGATGAACATGAACGAACCGCCGTCCTTGCTGCGCAATGATGTTTCGAGCGGTGGACACTGGCTAAAGGTCCTTCTCATGGGGACCAATAGCAATCGCAGCGCAATTGGCTCGCGGGTGACCGCTAGCTACGGAAACCGGCGCCAGGCGCAGGAAGTACTGGGCCAGTCCAGCTTCTATTCGGCAAACGACCGTCGTCTGCACTTTGGCCTGGGTGCTGAAACCGTCGCCGACCTGGTCATCCGGTGGACGAATGGGCCGACAGAAAAGATTCCAAATGTTGCTGCCGACCAACTGGTCGTGATTCGCGAGGGCTCAGGGATTATTCGCAAGCAGAAGTTCTGAACCGCCACCAACTGCGCCAGCCCGCTGCAAACCTAAGGGTTCAACCACATGCCAGCCCTGGAATGCGGAGTAAACGATTGCCAGCAATGATTTTCGGAAGCAAGTTTGAGACGCTACATTCCACCTCAACTCTACTCGGGAGGAGAGTCCAATGTGCGAGATTTCTTGGGCGCAAGGCAGCAGGCAAGAAAGAGCCACCGAGCAGATCCTGTTGGCAACGTGTTCACATTTTTCATTCACGCTCCCGCAAGAACGTTTTTTGGCACGGAAGAATGCCTCCCACGAGCCTCCTGCAACGAATGTTAACCTTGATATATCAATGACCTGCGCGGAGGCTTAGAACGTCCTTGAACGGTGCTCCGCCGGCCAGGACCTTGTCCTGGCGCGTAGTTTTTATCTCTGACCATGAAGTCCTCTCCGGATTCGCTCAGCCAGCCGAAGATTTTCCAAGCACCAGAAAATCTTCTTGACAATCGATTATTCAGCGTAGTAAAAGCTTACCCATAGTTTGAGTAAAGGTTTTCTCGTAACTTCGTGGGTTGGAACCGAGCAGTTGGAAAATTTGAGGGATGGCCGGAGCTTCCAAGCCGCATTCTCCGTCGCGGCGTGGCCGTTTTTTTAGTTTTGGCTTCCAAGTCCCAGGTTTCATAGCTGCTCGAACGCCTTCCCGATGCAGTTCACTGCCAGATTGAGGTTTTAACGCCGTAAGCCGCGGGAGGCGCGAGATGAAACGAGCATCGCTATTTACCGTCGTTTTTCTGGTGTGCGCGCTGGTTCTGTTCACCGGGAATAGTCTGAACGCCCAATTAGCCGATCGAGCTGTGATTACCGGGTTAGTCACCGACGCCAGCGGAGCGGCAATTGACGATGCCAAGGTCACGATAACCGACGAGGCTACCGGCGTGAAAACGGTAGTGGGCACGAACAGCGCTGGCAACTACAGCACCCCACCCCTCATTCTGGGCACCTATCGCGTTGATGTCGAAAAGGCAGGCTTCAAAATGTCCAGCCGCCCCGGGTTAGGGCTCACCGGCGGCCAGACCGTGCGGGTGGACGCGAAGCTCGACGTTGGTGCGGTGACCGAGACGGTTGAAGTTGAAGCCCACACAGAACTAGTCAATACGGAAAATGCGACGGTTTCTCACACGGTCGGGGCTGCCTACTATAAAGATCTTCCTGCGGTGATGGGCGCCGACATCCGCCTCGCCGAGTCACTGCTGCAGCTCCAGCCCGGCTACGTCCCGATGCAGCCAAACGGCGACGCCATTTTCCGCGGCAGCCAATTTACCTCGCGCATCAATGGCGGCCAGACGATGGCGACCGAAAACTGGTTTGACGGGGCAGCCTTCGGTTACGCGGAAGGTCACCAACAGACGCAGGAGAGTTCAATTCCGTATCCCTCTGTGCAGGAAATGACGGTGGTCGAAAACACATTCTCTGCACAATACGGGCACACCAGCGGTGGTTTCATTACTTACACTACAAAGTCCGGCACCAACAAGTTCCACGGCAACTTGTACGATTTTTACACTAACAATAAGTTCGACGCTTCGAACTACTTTGTAGGGCCGGTGCTCATAAAGGGCGGTTTGAAGAACACGCTGCCTCTCGGGCAAAACAACTGGGGATTTGCCGTGGGCGGTCCAGTTCCAAAACTCAGCAAGACGTTCTGGTTCTTCAACCTCGATGGCCTCGACTACCACAGCACGGTCAACACCGGCTTTGTGAACACGCTGGCAACCCCGCTCCAGAGGACGGGCGACTTCACTGAATTCCTAACCTCCACTGTGATAGGGCATGACGCGAAAGGCCGACCTATCTATCAGGGTGAAATCTTCAACCCGGCAACTACGAGATTGGTGGGCGGCGTGCCGGTTCGTGATGGCTACGGGTTTAATTCCACCACCGGTCTACCAATTGCTGGACAGGCGAACATCATTCCGGCAACTGATCCGCTCCGGAGCCCTCTTGCCACCGCTGTCATTCCGAACATCCCAGCGCTCGATCGCAACACGCTGAAGGTCAATGGTTTCGGCGGCAGCTCGGATGACAATAACAAAATCAACGTTAGAACCTGGCTCTTCCGATTCGACCATGCGTTCAGCGACAAGTTCTCCATCAACAATACCTACTATGAAAATATCCGGCCCCGAATTGCTCACTGCGGCGGCCCGCAGGGCTGCACCACTGTTAACAACGGAGAAACCGACTCTAAAGCGAACACCACTTACATTGGACAGGGATTTTACCAACGCATCACCAACCATTTCGACCATCTGCAGATGAACTGGGTAATCAAACCGAATTTGTTCAACCATACCACCGTGGCTTACGACCGGTGGCAGATGCTCGGCCACCAGTTGTCCGGTGGCGTGGGCTGGAACCAGGCGCTCGGACTTGGCCTCCCCAATCAACCGATATTCAATAATGCCGGCTTTCCGCAACTCAACTTCAATGGCGCAGTGGGCTACCAGCATTTCGGCACGCCGTGGGCCAGTCAAGGCGCCGATATCAACAATCGCTACCAGTTCCTCGATGACGTGACGTGGAATACCGGCAAACACACCATCAAAGCCGGGGTCGAATACCGTTACATGACCTTCCCGCAAACCGGTTGGGCTGTAAATACGGGTGGTAACTTTAACTTCAACGACACTGAAACTGCGGGCTATGACTCGACCGGGGCAGTTTTGAACGCGGGCCGGACCGGGAACGAGTTCGCTTCCTTCATTTTGGGACAAGTGGACAGCGCCAATTTCTCGGTGCCTTTCAAGTACATGCCCAAGATGAAATATGGCTCTCCCTGGATCAACGACGATATTAAGGTGACGAGCAAACTGAACCTGACCTTCGGGTTGCGGTTCGACTGGCAATCCGGTCTGTCCGAGGAGTTCAATCGTTTCTCTACCTTCGATCCCAGCGCGCAGAACCCTATCGGCCACCTTGGGGCGACGGTGTTCAATGCCTCCCAGGCGAGAGGCAAGAGCAGTTGGAACGTTGGGCCGCGCTTCGGATTCGCGTATTCGGTGAATCCCAAGACTGTGGTTCGTGGCGGGTACGGAATGTACTATGCGGGTGTTCAGGCCGACTCCTGGGATCCCTATCCAGTTGACGGTTATCAAACCAATCCGGTTGCGCCAAACACATCCAACGGTTTAAGTCCCGCGTTCTACTTCAACGGGAATGGAACATGCCCGGCAACGCTCACTCAGCTTCCAAATACGACCATTTCCTGCGGTTGGCCAGCAGGTACAATCACCCTCCCACCACAGCTGAACGCAGGCGTAGAGAACCATGGCAATCCGGTCGGTGTGTATCCAAAAACTTACACGATGCCTCGTTATCAAAACTGGTCGGTGTCGTTGCAGCGGCAGTTGAGCCAGAACATGGCGATCGATCTTGCGTACGTTGGCAACCACGGGACGCGGTTGGTCGATGGCCGCAGTTCTGCCGGTGTGTATGACAATATGAACCCGGCCAGTGTGCTCAGCTTGGGCGCTCCTGTGCTCGGCGCCACCTTTACCAATGGGGTCTGCAACACCGCCTGCGGCGGAGTTACGGCGCCGTATCCGACATTCTCAGGGACAGTGGCTGAGGCTCTGAGAAGCTGGCCACAATACCAGCAGATCAACTGCCTCTTCTTCCCCTTGGGCAACAGCCGATACAACGCGTTCCAAGCCGCATTCGAGCGGCGCATGACCGCAGGTCTGGAGCTTAAGGTCTCCTACACCTATTCCAAGTTGATGAACAACGGCTCGGAAACGGGTCTGGGGGCCGGGGGACCTCCGGTGCAGAATCCCAGCGATATGCGAGACCTATACAGCGTCAGCTCTGACGACGTACCGCATGTTTTCTCGGTGGGTTACGTATACAAGTTGCCCTTCGGCAAAGGCAGGCCGGTCGCGGGCAATGCGTCGGGAGCTTTGAACAAGGTCATCGGCGATTGGCAAATCTCCGGTATCCAGAGTTATTCATCGGGAAGGCCACTCTCTATCACCATGCCGAACGATCTAGGAGGCTATCTCTTTAACTATGCTAAGTTTCCCGATAAAGCCGGAAGCGGGTTATCAGGAAGCTTCAAAAATGCTCATACCGACTCGTACTTGAACCAAGCAGGCTGGTCCGACCCCGGCGCACTGGCCTTCGGTAACGCGCTGCGTGAAGATGCGAGCGTTCGTGGGTTCAAGTACTTTAACGAGGACATCTCGATCACGAAGGACACCTACTTCGGCGAGCAAAAATACGTTCGCTTCGAGGCCGACGCCGGCAACGCCTTAAACCGGGTTTTCTTTTGCCCGGTGGATCAGTTCTGGATCCCAAATGGCGGCAACGGTAACTTCGGCAAGACCGGTAGCCAGTGCAACATCCCGAGGCGAATCCAGTTCGGGTTACAAGTGTTCTTCTAATGTCCCGCCAGATTCAACCACAGGGGACGGTCCGCGTTGCGGACCGTCCCCTGATTTATTTGCTGCGCTATTGCGCTTCCGGCGAGCTGAGTTAGGCAATGTTGACGGTTGCGAACCCTGGCATCAGTGGCTGAAGCTGGGGCGTGTATGCGAGCTTCGAATGACGCACACCAACTATCCCTTGCCTAGCTTTTCACGCCGGATTATGCCGTGACCCTCGTGCACGACAAGCAGTTGATTGGCTTCAATATTCTTGAATGACTCCACTAGACCTAAAGGCCAGCGAACCTCAACCAAATCTGCATGCTTGGCTTGGCCGAGCCCAAAATGCAGGCGAAGGTCATTTTGGGAGATGTAACTTGAGCCGCTCATGACCTCATTCATCTGAGAATGCTGACCCGTAACCACGCGCACGCGAGCGCCAATCGCGCTCCGATTCGACTTGGTGCCAACGCACTTGACCTTGAGCCAGTTATTCTTTGTGTTGCAATCATTGCGAAGAAGAGATGGCGGCTCGTTCATATTAATAACGACAACGTCAATGTCCCCATCGTTGTCGAAGTCGCCGAATGCCGTTCCTCGGCTAGGGCGAGGTTCAGTTACCGCCAGGCCGGTGTCGGAAGTGACATCAACAAAGCGCCCCTTGCCGAGATTCTTGTACACAATCTTTCGCTGTTTAAAGGTGAGGTGCAGCTTCTTGGTGTCTACCTCAGGGAAGACGTGGCCGTTGGACATGAAGATGTCCGGCCAGCCGTCATTGTCGAAATCGAAGAGGCCTACACCCCATCCCAGGTACTTCGTATTCCCGCCCATCCCGGCCTGGAGGACAGCATCGTAGAACGTTCCGTCGCCGTTGTTGTGGTATAAATTCGCGGTCTGGTCGGAGTAGTTCGTCTTGACGATATCGAGCCAACCGTCGCAGTCATAGTCACCGACGGCCACTCCCATGCCTCCCTGCGGACTGCCATTCTCGTTAACGGCGCAGCCAATTTCCCGCCCGACCTCTTCGAACGTCCCATTTCCCTTGTTGTGGTAGAAGCGGCTGGGTACGGAGTCGCAGGCAACGTAAATATCAGCCCAGCCGTCGTTGTCAAAGTCTGCAGCCGACACACCCAGTCCGTAAGAACCTATTGGAATCCATTGATCGGATACAAACGCTGTAGGGGTTACCGGGCCGCGTGGAATGGCTACGCCAGATTGCACGGAGACATCCTCGAAGGTTCCGTCGCCGCGGTTGCGGTACAAGATGTTGGTTCCGCCGCCCAGTCCTTGTGGTCCGCAGCCAACCGACAGGCCATAATACCGGCAGTACTGGTTGCTGCCGGGTTGAGGAATCGCTTGGGGATCGAAATTCACGTAATTGGCCACAAACAGGTCGAGATGGCCGTCGCGATCATAGTCCACAAAACAGCAGCCGGTATTCCATCGCGGCTGCGGGCCTTTTTGCACGAGGCCTGTCTTTTCCGAAACATCGGTGAATGTGCCATCTCCGTTGTTGTGATAAAGCACGATTCCACCCCAATAAGTGACGACCAAGTCGTCGTAACCGTCGTTGTCATAATCTCCGACGCAGCACCCCTGCCCCCATCCCGATCGAGCCAGTCCAGCTTTTTCTGTGACGTCGGTAAACGTACCGTCGCGGTTGTTGTGGAACAAGAAGTTGACTGGCTGATGTTGCGGCGAGATTCCCTCGAATCTCGTTCCATTTACCATGAAGATGTCTAGCCAACCATCGTTGTCGTAGTCGAAAAGAGCTACGCCACAACCGATTTCCTCCAGAAGGTACTGCTTCTGCGTGACGTTGCCAAAAACGTTGACCGCTCCAGCCAGACCAGCCTCGGAAGCGATGTCTGTGAAGGAAAACCCTGCGGGGGCTGGATCAGTCTCGGATTTCCGGCTCGCAGGTGAGCCTGGCGATCTTTGAACAGCCTGAGCGCCAGACAATCCTGGCAGCAGCGCAGAAGCGGGCACGGCGAGCCCAAGGCGGCCCATTCTACGAAGAAAATCACGTCGAGATTGTTGATTTAGTCCAGCGGAGTTGGGTGAGGGTCCCGGATTGAAAAGGTCATCCAGCATTTTGGTTATCAGTCGGGCAGTAGCAGGCGCAGATGCACGTCCTTTTGCGCATGCTGCTCCGCTTCAAGCTTGCGCGACTCCGTAAAATGGCTTTCTGACTCGGTGGTCTTACCCAGGCGGCGAAGCAAGAGGCCGAGCTGATAGTGTGCTTCTACCGAGCCCGGATCGAGCGAAACTGCGCGTTCCAGGTCCTGTTGGGCTTCTTCATACTGGTGCTCTCGCAAGAGTATGCCTCCCAGCTTGACATAGGAGGGAGCGTGCTGCGGGTGGTGCTTAAGCAAGTCTCGGAATATCGGGACGGCCTGATCGTCATCGCCAATCGCGTCATACGTAAGACCCAAGTAATAGGAAGCTGCAACCTGGTCGGGTTGGGCCGCAAGGCTTTGTTTAAGCGCAGATTCGGCCTCGCTGTACTTGGACTGCAGATAATAGACGGCGCCGACTGCGTAATTCAGGATCGCATCATGCGGATGTTTCAGCAGAAGTTGGTGGAAAAGAGATGACGCATTCGTGAGATTACCTCGAGCGACGTTCGCAGAGCCCAACACATAGACGTATGAGTCCTGATCAGGTTTCAGCGCGACTGCCTTGGTGAGGGCAGGTAAAGCATCGTCTACCAGATTCCGTTCCAAGCATACTTTCCCGAACTCGAATAAAATTTCCGGGTTCTCGGGCTCTCGTTGCTTGGCTGCGACCAGGTACGCCAATGCCTTCTCGCTATTTTCCTGCCGTTCAGCAATCTGCGCCAGAGTTTCGTAACAAGCCGTGCAATCAGGAGCCAGGGACAGCGCGAGCTGGGTGCTCTTCTCCGCCTGATCGAGAAGTCCCAAAGCCAGGAACCCATTTCCGAGTTTCAGCGCAATAGAAGGGACAGGGTGAGCGGCGATGCGCGTTTCTTCGGCTTCGAGGACCTCTGCGGCCTCGGTTTTCATCCCGTACACAAGCAAGATATTGCCGAAGTCCAATGATGACTCGTCCGAAGGCGTGGACAGTTGGTGCCAGTGAGCAACCAGATCCTTTAATTCTTCTTTCTTCCCAAGCGCAACGTAGTCGGAAGCTAGCACGGGGATACCTTCATCGGACTTGACTAACTCGCGCATGATCGGGCCCGCGACCTCCAAAGATCGCTGAAAATTGCGCAGAGATGCTTCGAGTTTAAATAAGTCAAAGCGAGCATTAAAATTGTGCGGGTCGAGTTTCAGTACTTCCCGAAAGCACTTCTGGGCCAATTCGGGTTTGCCGCTGAACGCATAGGCATTCCCCAGGGTTGTTCGAGCGCCCGCTAACTTTGGATTTAACGCCAGGGCCTGGATCAGAAAGCCCGTACTCTCGTCATATTTGCCCTCCTGCATTCGAATGGTTCCGAGCATCGCCAGCGCTAGTGGGCGTGTGCTCGGATTGTGCAGAGCCAAGCGGGCTTCGGCTTCCGCTTGTGCGGTTTCCCCCTGGTCCACAAGTCGGGCCGCGGCGTCGATGTGGTTCACCTGGGATGATGCGGTCCCCCAAAGCAGCAGTGGGCATGCCAGGCAAAACACGAGCCAGCATGGCGTCGGCAGAACCCAGCGAGCGCAGCGCCAGATGGACTCGATGCGCTGGCCAAAACTATTCATCTGGGTTTCTTATAACATGTCGCTGTACCAGGAGCAACGACAGCGGGTTCCTCAAAGCAGGGCGCGAATGGACGGTTGTGCCTGTGGTTCCACGGGTGTAAATTCTTGAAAAAGGTGGTGGTACTACGCTGAACTGGTGCACGCAATCGGAGGGCTTCGCGGTTTGACGAATCAAGGAAGAAGTGTGTACCTGGGAACCCGCCGGGGCTTCCTGAAGCGTATTGGTGAGGGGCTATTGGCTTCCGTTCTGCCCCGTTTCCCCAGATTTTGGCCCGCATTGGCTCAGAGCGCCAGCGAGTTCCCCTTTGAGCTCGTTCCACCGGAAGCGAGCGGGATAACCTGGGTGCACCACAACGGGCGCTCACCAGAGATGTATCTACCAGAGACAGTTGGCGCCGGGTGTGGATTCATCGATTATGACAATGACGGCTGGATGGACATTTATCTGGTCAACAGTGGCAAGTGCGATTTCCTGGATCCCAAGCCCGCCCTCCGCAACGCCCTCTACCGCAACAATCGCGACGGCACGTTCACCGATGTGACCGAAAAAGCGGGAGTCCTAGGAGGCGGATATGGAATGGGAATGGCCGTGGGTGACTATGACGGCGACGGATTCCCGGATCTCCTTGTGACGCAGTACAACGGCGTCATTCTGTACCACAACAACGGCAACGGCACGTTCACCGATGTCACTCGCAAAGCCGGTCTGCCCACTACCGGCTGGGCGTCGAGTGCCGTCTGGTTCGACTACGACAACGATGGCAAACTCGATCTCTTTCTCTGCAGGTTTGTGGACTTCGACAAATCCAAGAACAAGTTTTGTGGGAATCATGAAACTGGCGATCGCTATTACTGCATCCCCCGGGTTTACGATCCCATGCCGAGCTGGCTGTTCCGCAACAATGGCGATGGTACGTTCACCGACGTCACCGAGGAGGCGGGAATCGCGAAGTCACTCGGCAAAGCTTGGGGTGTTGTTGCCTGCGATATTAATAATGACGGCTGGATGGATCTGTTCGTGGCAAACGACACCGTGGCGAATTTCCTTTTCCTGAACCGCGGCAACGGGAAATTCGACGAGATGGGCCTGCAGGCCAACGTGGGCTACAGTGCGGAAGGGCATGTTCGTTCCGGAATGGGCGTGGATGCCGCCGATTATGACCAGGACGGATGGGTGGACTTGTTCGTCACCAACGTGGACCGGGAGATGTACTCGCTCTACCACAATAATCACGACGAAACTTTCGACGACATGGCCATCCCTTACGGCATCGGCAGAGTCACCCGGCTGATGAGTGGGTGGGGAGTCAAGTTTTTCGATTACGATAACGACGGCAACCTTGACCTGTTCCTTGCCAATGGCCATCCCGACGACAAAATTGAAGAACACTCCAGCGAAGTCAAGTACTTCGAGCCGATGCTGCTTTTTCGCAACACGGGGAAAGGATTCGAAGACATGTCCGCCTCCAGCGGCCCCGTCTTCAACAAGCCCTATGCGGCTCGTGGCATGGCAGTCGGCGATTTCAATAATGATGGAGGCCTAGACGTCTTAGTGGCGGTGAACAACGACGCGCCTCTGCTGCTCAAGAATCACGCTGGCCGGCGTAACCATTGGTTGGGCGTGAAATTGGTTGCAAAGCGAGCCAACCCCGACGCGGTCGGAGCGCTGATTACCTGGCACGCGGGAGACCTGAAACGATCGATCTTCAAGACAGGGTCGGGAAGTTATCTTGCAGCTCACGACCCACGTATGATTCTGGGCATCGGCACGCGTCCAAAGATCGACTGGGTGGAAGTTAAGTGGCCGCTACCAAGTGGGCGTGTGGACCGCTTCACCGATCTTCCCATTGATCAATACATAGCTTTGGTCGAAGGTCACGGCGCCATCTTAAGCAAGCCATAGTCAATGCTGGCATCGGCCATCTTGCCGAGTACCTACTGGCTTCCTGGGAAGGTGCAATCCTGCGCAGGAAGGGCGAACGAGGGCCGGCCGCTCAGCGAGGGACGTTGCTGGCCAACGACAACCTTCTTCCGCCAAGCATTCTCACGTCTGGATGGCGATTTACTGTCGGAAGCCGTAGTGCCACCACTACATTCCAAGATCAGACGAGTTGTGGTTCTGCCACTGCTTGGCAAGCCGCCACGTTGTGAGCGAGTGCTAAAATCAGGCTCTGAAGGGTTTGCAGGTTAATCTAGAGGAGCAAAGAGGTAACCGGTGCGCTGGTCTTTTTGGATCGCGATTCTCCTTCTAGTCGCTTCGGTTGAGGGGCAAATCCCGTCCTCGCGTTGGAGTGAGGACAAAGCGAACGATTGGTATCGGCATCAGCCCTGGCTCATTGGCAGCAACTTTCTTCCCTCCACGGCCATCAACG
>WNFJ01107015.1_pt2 | contig 10982 bp, 5 predicted proteins | sample 5400461 | NCBI WGS metagenome assembly WNFJ01 (sample SAMN13153349, study PRJNA577476) | soil metagenome | isolation source: 115 cm saprolite on Douglas fir-dominated hillslope | place: USA:California | collected 2013-09-17 | reverse complement strand
GTGATCCGCACGTTGATGGAAACGGCGCCAAGCCCGCGTGCCTCCAGCGCAACCCGCCAGGCGGCAACGGTCGCTTTTGTGAACCCGGGTCGGGGTTCGCGCTCATACCAAGCGAAGAACTCGTCCAGCCCGAGATTGTAGACTCGACGGGTAATTGGCGAGGAGACGCTATCCAGCACCAGGCGCTTCAGCCGTTGCCAATGGGCAGGCTGCGGAACAACAATCAAATCAGTCATTTAGGTCCTCTTAATGGGCAATATCGGTAGCCATGTGGACCTTACCTCTCGGCGGCAGCGACATCAAGCAGATCCGGCGTCGGCAGTGACATTCTTTCCCTACCGCAAATCCCATTCGCGGCCGGGGGCGGCCAACACTCCGTCGAGCGGCCTGTTTAGCCGCTCCAGCCAAACTCGTTCCTCCTGGTTCATCGCGATTCGTTCCACCCTTCCAGCTCTTAGCCGTCAAGAGGAACTTCTCACTTTGCCGCGAACATACGTCACAAATGGTATTGCGCTCTGATCGTTGGATGCTATAATGTTACAAATTTAGCTGGACGTCCCTACTTTTACAGGTCAATCACAGGCCCCGTTGCCCGAAGCGAGTCGCTTCTATCACAGAGAGTTCTCAACTCTCAATTCGTGAATCGCGCATACGCGCCGGTAACAATCACATTCGGCAAGCATTGCCGAGATGGAGGCATATGAAAACCCTGGTAACGAAATCTCTCCTTGCGATATCGCTTCTCTTGTCCCTCGCTTCTTTTCCACCGGTGTTGATGGCCCAGGCTGGCCGCATTTCCGGGCAGGTAGTTGATGCCACGCAAGCCGTCGTGCCGGGCGCCACCGTGACCATGGAGAACCCTATGAACGGTGATCGCCGCCAGGTCATCACGGACAATGCCGGCCGCTACAATTTCCCGACGCTACCCATCGGCCGGTACACCGTGCGCGTCGAGAAGCCTGGATTCCAGACACTGGTCAAGCGGGATCTTGCAGTGGGTGTCGGTGCGGCAGTCACCGAAGACTTTTCCCTCCCTACGGGCCAAATCTCTGAACAGATCCAGGTGGTAGGGGAAGCCACGATCGTTCAGACGGAAGGTGCCAACACGGGCGGCGTCATGGAGAACCGGCAGTTGACGGAACTTCCGATCAACGGGCGCGACTACGCGCGCTTCAGCTTGTTGATGCCCGGCGCCATTGCGCGAAGCAATTACATTGCAGACCTTGCCTTCAACGGCCTGCACACCGTGCACAACCAGTTCTCCATTGATGGCGTGGACGCCACCCGCGTCGATCAACCCTACATGTCGAATGGATATGAGCGCGGCGCGCGGTTACTAACTGGAAGCCTGGACACCATCGATGAGTTCCGGGTGCAGACCAGCAACTACCAGGCGGAGTACGGACGCTCGGCCGGTTCGAACATCAATATTGTGAGCAAATCGGGTGGCAACGATTTCCACGGCACGCTATTCGAATTCTTCCGGAACAGCGATTTGGATGCCAAGAACTTCTTCGCTCCGAAAACATTTAAACCCCCATTCCGCTTTAACGACTTCGGCGGAAACTTCAGTGGACCGATCCGCAAGGACAAGACGTTTTTCTTTGCCAACTATGAAGGGTCGCGCCAGCGCGTCGGAATCTCGGGCTCCGGCACAGTGCCCAGCGCCGCCCTGCAACAACAGGTGCTCGCGACCTCGCCCGTCCTGGCACCCATCCTCAGCCTCTACCCCGCCGGCACCTCATCGACCTCGAATTCCTTGGTCGATAACTACGTGACCGCCCAGACTTCCAGAGTCCGCGAAGACACCGGCAGCGTCAAAATCGATCAACGCTTCACCGATAGCGATACTGCCTACGTGCGAACCAACGTCAACGATACGCACACCTTCGGACCGCTCTTCGGGGTTACTCCATCCGCGCTCGGCAATCTCGACTTTCAGAACGTGCCCATCCGCACCAGTAACGTCGCCATTCACGAACAACACCTGTGGAATGCCAACATCATCAGCGACTTTCTGCTGGGCGCTCAACGCTGGGGCAGCCATATCATCTCCAACGAGCCGTATCCGCTCGTAACCATTACCGGAATCACCACAGTCACCGGCGACCGCGGACGCAGCATCCAGAATGCGACCAGCTACCAGCTCGGCGGCAACACGACCATCGTCAAGGGCGCGCATACCATCAAATTCGGAGCCACCCTCTACGACATTTGGGTCGCCCGTCTCGGCAAAAACACGTCGAGCGTGACATATACGTCGATTCAGGATTTCATCAACAACTTCGCCGCCAGCGCCAGTTTCACTGTCGGCGATCCCGGACACGTTACGCGCGCCAACCAAATCGGAATGTATGTGCAGGATACCTACAAACTCCGGCCCAACCTGACCATCGATTACGGCCTGCGCTGGGACTATGAAACCGTGCTCCACGACAAGTACAACGCAACCCAAACGTACGATGAGCGCCTCGGCACCCTCGGCGCGCCGGGTGATCCGTATTTCCGGCCGGATAAGAACGACTGGGGCCCGCGTCTCGGTATCGCCTGGTTGGTCACTCCGAAGACTGTCATCCGTGCGGGTGGCGGCCTCTTCTGGCAGGCTTACCCGGTTGGCTTCGGGTCTTATTCGATTCCGACCAACAATATTCCGGGCAACACGTCGCTGGTGCGGCAGAGTGTTCCAAACCTGTCGTATCCGATCGTGAATTTCCTGTCGCAAGGCAGCGCACCGGTGCCATCCGTCGCGGGGTTCGATTGGATTCGCCGGGACATATACACCAGCCAGTGGGATTTCAGCGTGGCGCGCGAAATTTCCTCCGCCACCGCCGTGCAGGTGGCCTATGTCGGAAACCGCGGTCTGGATCTGCGTCGCGGCTACACCATCAACTTCTTCGATCCAACCCTCGGACGGCGCCCCAATCCGCTGTTCAGTAACATTTCCATCGAAGGCAATACCGGACAATCGACTTACAACGCGCTGCAGGTCTCGTTCCACCAGCGTCTCACGCGGGGCCTCGTATTCCAGGGAGAATACGGCTGGGCTCACGGAATCGACGACGTTCAGGATCAGGGCCTGTTTTCCAGCCAGCCGCAGGATGACAACAACTTCAGAGCCGAACGCGGCAACAGTTCGGGCGATATCCGGCATAACTTCGCCTATAGCTTGCTGTACACCATCCCGATAGGCAAGGGTCATTCCTTCCTCGGCAGCACGCACGGGGTGGTCGGCGGCCTGGTTAGCGGGTGGAGTATCGCTTCACTCGGACTCATCCACTCCGGCATCCCGTTCACGGTGTTCATTGGCACCAACACCTTCGGGAACGGCAATTTGACGAACCAGCGCCCGAATGCGGTCGCCGGAGTGAATCAGTACGCCCCCAGTCCCTCGGTCAATGGATGGCTGAATCCGGCCGCGTTCACGCTGCCCGCCACCGGCACTTTCGGGAATCTGGGACGAAACACGGTTTATGGCCCTGGATTCACGAACGTCGACCTCTCTTTGTTGAAAGCTACGAAACTGGGCGAAAAGAAGGACCTGGAGTTCCGGGCCGAGTTCTTTAACATTCCGAATCATCCGAATTTCGCCCAGCCCAGTTCCACGTTCAACACCTCTAGCTTCGGACAGATCTTCCAAACCTTTGGCGCCACATTAGGATTGGGGACCTCACGACAGGTCCAATTTGCGTTTAAGCTGAAGTTCTAAACCGAGTCCGCTTCAAGTCATTCCCGAGTGCGCGGCAGGGCGGCCCCGCCGCGCAAGGGGATGCCGGTACTTCTCCAGAACGGGAGTTTTGCCTTATGAATACGGTTCAGCCCCTTTTCGTAGCGGGCCTCCTAGCGCGAGCGCTTCTTGCTCAGACATCCGCGGTGTGGACTCCGGAGTTCTCGATGGGTGTGCAGACTGTCGGAGCCGTGATTCCTTCCCCCGACGGCGCCCGCGTAGTTTGGACCCAAACCAAAGCCCGGATGGATGGCGAGCACAGCGAAAACGTCACTCAGATCTGGCTGGCGCGTAGCGACGGGACGCAGCGCCTGCAACTTACCAAAGCCGAAAAATCCTCATCCAACCCTGCGTGGTCGCCGGACGGCGAGTGGATCTATTTCAGTTCGACGCGATTCGGCAAGGAAGACCTGTTTCGTATCCGAGCGAACGGCGGAGAGTCCGAACCCCTTACCAAGCTCAAGGGAGGCGTCGGCGTATTCTCTGTCTCCAAGGACGGCAAGTGGCTGGCGTACACGAGTGCCGAGCCGGACCCGGACGATGAAAAGGCCGTCAAGGAAAAGCGCGACTTTCGCGTACTGGACGAGAAACCGAAGAATGCCGTTGTGTACGTCCTGTCGGCCGAGGCCGATGCGAATGGCGAGCGCAAGCCGCGAGCCGTAACCGCTCCCGACAGACATGTACAACAAATCGCATGGTCGCCCGACGGCGCAAGTATTGCCTTCGTCTATTGGCACACACCTCTGGTCAACGAATGGCGCAAGGCCAGAGTCGCCGAGACAAACGTAGCTACCGGCGCTATCCGTGAGATCGCCAATGGTGGGGGCTTTGCGGGCGCGCCCAGGTACTCCTCCGATGGCCGCTTCATCGCGTTCCCGCAGCCGAGCCAAACGCCTCCCAATCCGGGAGCCCAGAGAATCGCGCTTTTCGACCGCGGGACCGGAACCACCCGTGCCCTTGAACCAACGCCCGACGAGGAGCCGAGAATCGTCGGCTGGCTGCCCGGGGATCGTACGCTTCTGGTGAGCGAGGCAAAACACACCGGAAGTGCGCTATACCAAGTGCCCTTGGATGGGCCGGTGAAGGAAATCTTCTCCCCCGCGCAGGGCATCCTGGGATCGGTCGCCATGAACGAGTCCGGTACCGTCTTCGGCATACCCCACGAGAGCAGTAGCGCGGCTCCCGAGGCTTACGTGATGCGGGGCCGGAACCAATCTTCTGGTGCAGGTGAGCGCAGCCAATTCCACTCTCGCCTCGCATCCGCTCGGCAAGACGGAGGTCTTCCAATGGAGGTCCAAGGACGGGAGGTTGATCGAAGGACTCCTGACCTACCCGGTGGACTACCAGTCCGGCAAAAAGGTTCCCCTGATCCTCAACATCCACGGCGGGCCGGCGGGCAGCTTCAATGAGAATTTCATCGGTCGCGCCGCCTTGTACCCAATTGCTACTTTTTCCGCGAAGGGTTACGCCGTCCTGCGCCCGAATCCACGTGGGTCGGCGGATTTCGCTACGCGAATCTGGCCGATTGGGGCGGCAAGGACTACGAAGACGATCAGGCCGGTGTGGACGCCCTCATTGCCAAGGGGATTGTGGATCCCGACCGCATGGCCGTGATGGGCTGGAGCTATGGCGGTTTCATGACCGGTTGGACGGTGGGCCATACCACCCGGTTCAAGGCAGCCGCGCTCGGAGCGCCGGTCACCGACCTCCTCAGCTTCACCGGAACTACCGACATCGCCGATTTTCTGCCCGACTATTTCGGCGGCGATGCATGGCAGAAAGAAGAGGCTTATCGCACGCACTCTCCGATCACTTATGTAGACAAGGTCTCCACCCCGACTCTGGTTCTTCAGGGGGACGCCGATGAACGCGTGCCGCTCGGCCAGGGTCTCGAGTTCTATCACGCGCTGCAACGCCGCGGCGTGCCGTCGAAAATGGTGGTGTACCCCCGTCAGCCGCACGGTCCCCAAGAACCGAAATTCGTTCTCGACATTATGAAACGCCACCTCGATTGGGTAGACCAATATGTTCGTTAGGAGTCCACTCCGGCTAACTGCGCTAGGCGCTCTCGCCCTGGCGGGAACTTTCTTTGCGCAGGATCCGCAGTCACCTGCACCCGATTCAAAGACCTCTCATGAGGCCGGCAAGGGCTTACCTCTGAAGCCGGAAAGGAAAGTCGAGTTCGCGACCGGCGAAGGTACGTGGATGTCGGTCGATGTCTCCCCCGACGGCAGGACGCTCCTGTTTGACCTGGACGGACACCTGTACACTCTGCCCATCGTGGGAGGCACGGCGACGGCAATTACCAGCGGGCTCGAATTCGCCGGCCAGCCGCGCTATTCGCCCGATGGACGCCACATCGTCTTCCTCAGCGATCGGTCCGGGGACGATAACATCTGGCTGGCAAATGCCGACGGATCCAATCCCAGGGCGCTCACCGCGGAGGATCGCTCGCTGTTCGCGTCTCCCTGCTGGAGTCCCGAAGGCGACGCAATCCTGGTATCGAAAAAGAATCCTCACTTCTACGATTCCGCTTTCGAAATCTGGCGGTATGACATCCTTGGCGGCGCCGGTCTTCCAATCGTCAAGAGCCGGGTGGGTACCGCACCGCAGCCGACCATCAACGCGCTCGGCGCCACGATCGACCCCGGCATGCGCCACATTTATTTCGCCAAGAAGGTGGGAGCTCAATTCAGCGGCGGCGGTCGCATTCTTCCCTGGCAGATCGTCAGGCGCAATCTCGCCACCGGGCAGGAAGACGAGGTCACGTCGCTCTCGAGCGGGGCCTTCCGTCCCGTAATCTCACCCGACGGCACGAAACTCGTCTACGGAACTCGTTACGACGCCGCTACCGCTCTTCGCATCCGCGATCTGTCCACCGGCGCCGAAAAGTGGCTCAAATACCCCATCGATCGCGACGATCAGGAATCGGCCTTCACTCGCGACGTTCTGCCCGCCTATTCTTTCATGCCCGGCGGCAAGGAAATCGTCATTGCGTACGGCGGAAAGATTCACCGGCTGAACGTCGAGACCAGCGAGGACCGCGTGATTCCTTTCACTGCCACCGTTTTCCGGGAACTCGGTCCGCACCTCAACTTCCAGACTCGTGTCGATGAGGCCCCGATCCAGGCGCGCGTGATCCATGACGCGTCCGCCTCGCCAGACGACGCGCAGTTCGCCTTCTCTGCGCTGACTCACCTGTACCTGGCGGATATCGGCAGCGGTAATCCAAGGCGCGTCCTGAAAAGCGAGGGGCGCCAGTACGACCCGGCATGGTCCCCGGACGGGAATTGGCTGGCCTTCATCAGTTGGTCAAACGGCGATGGCGGCATCTGGAAGGTGCGCTCCGACGGTACGGGACTGCAACGACTCACCACTGCGCCGGCTTACTTCCGCTACCTTGCCTGGTCGCCGGATGCCCAGCGCATCGTCGCGCTCCGGACCACCCCCTACCAGGCAATCAGTCAACCCGACGAGTGGGGCCACGGAATGCAAGCCTCCGATCTCGTCTGGATCCCCGCGTCCGGAGGCGCGCCTGCTTTAATCACGGGGGGCGAAGGGATCGGTTTTCCGCATTTTACCAGCGACCCGGATCGGGTCTACATCACCGTCACCACGTCACACAGCGCACTCTCGGCAGATAGCGAGCTGGTCTCGCTACGCTGGGACGGCAGCGAACGACGGACGCTCGCGAAACTGAAAGGGAAGGACGTTTGGGGCGCCGATTTCTCACCGGTCGTGCAGATGCTGGCTAGCCCCGATCGGAAGAAGCTTCTCATCGTTTTCAGAAGCCAGCTCTACCTGGCGAGTCTGCCCCAGGTAGGAGGTGACCCTCCCGTAATCAACCTGACCACCCCTTCGACAGCGCTGGAACGCCTCACTTCAAGCGGCGCCGACCAGGCCGCATGGGCCAAAGACGGCAAGATGGTGACGTGGTCTGTTGGTCCCGCGTTCTTCACGCTGCCGGTCGCCGACATCGAGGCGGCGGGCGCCGGCGTGGGGGAACCGCACAACTCCGCGCGATGGGCCCGCCAACTTCGTCCCGCCGAAACTCGCATTCGCATCGTAGTACCCCGCCGTAAGACCGAAGGCGTCATCGTGCTGCGCGGCGCGCGTGTCATTACCATGCGCGGCGACGAAGTGCTCCCTTCGGCCGACGTCGTGATTCGGGACAACCGCATCGAATCGGTAGCCCCCGCGGATTCCGCCCCCGTCGTGGCGGGAGCCAAAGTATTGGATGTGACCGGCCGGACCATCATCCCCGGAATGGTGGACACTCACGCCCACTGGTTCGAAGTCCGCCGCGGGGTGCTCGATCTGGATTACTGGGGCTTTATGGCGAGCCTTGCCTACGGCGTCACCACCGGCCGCGATCCGCAGACTCTCACCAATGACATGTTTACCTATCAGGATCTGGTGGATGCCGGGGAAATGATCGGACCCCGCGTTTATTCCACTGGTCCCGGTATTTTTTGGGTAAGCGACTTTCAATCAATCGACGAAGCTGCCGATGTGGTCGCGCGGTATAAGGACTACTACCGCACCAACATGGTGAAGTCCTACATGGTCGGCAGTCGTCGCCAGCGAGAGTTTGTTGTGGAGGCGTGCAAGAGGTTGCGTATGATGCCTACCACCGAAGGCGCCGGCGACATGGCGCTCGACCTGACTCACGCAATCGATGGCTTCGGGGGGGCCGAGCACCAGTTTCCACTGAAATCCTTGTATAAGGACGTCACCAGCCTGGTAGCGCAGTCCGGGATCTATTACACTCCGACCTATATCATCGGCGGCTACGGGGGACCCGGGTCAGAGAACTACTACTGGCAAACTACCGGTGTGCACGAAGATCCCAAGGTGCGCCGCTTTATCCCGCACAATATCGTCGATAACAAAGCATCGCGAACCCTGTGGGTCCGACCGGACGAGTATGTCTATCCGCAAGCTGCGCAAAGCGCGGCGGCAATTCTGCGAGCAGGGGGCAAGGTTTGCGTCGGCGGTCATGGCGAGTTCCAGGGCCCCAGTTTCCATTGGGAGATGTGGTCGTTGGCGGCCGGCAAAATGACCAATATGGAAACTCTGCGGGCGGCGACTTTGAACGGGGCCGAAGCTCTCGGCCTCGCACAGGATCTCGGAAGTATCGAGAAAGGGAAGCTGGCCGATCTTGTGATCTTGAGAAAGACTCCGCTCGACGACATCCGCAATACGATGGATATCGAGTACGTGATGAAAGATGGCGAGTTGTTCGTCGGAGATACGCTCGACGAAGTATGGCCAACACAGAAACCGCTGGCGCCGTTATGGTGGTGGAAAGATCGGCCGGATGCGGGTTCACATTAGAGTCGCAGATCCCTGGGAGGCCATCGACGTCCTGTTTGTAGACTTTATGCGGTGGGGCTTGGAATCAAGGGGACGCACTGCGCAGGCGTCGCGCAGGGAGCAGCGGTCGAGGGAGGCCTCTTGGCCTTAATCACAACGTCGCCATCAAAGTCCCGCAGGAGCGATTCGGTCGCTTCGGCGAGGGTTCATCAGTTCCGCACCCGAACAGAACCGTCAGGAGACTCGTGGCGGACTCGCGGGTTCATGTGCTAGCATCGCTGGAATGATACGGCGAACATTTGGTATTTGCCTGATTCTTGCGTTCCCGATCTGTTGTCTGGGGGCGCTAATGGACGACCCCGACGTCAAAGGGGCGGAACGCTTGTTCACGAGTTGGATTCGCGGGCAGCTCGCCTATCGGAACCTCCCCGGACTCGCCGTTGGCGTTGTTTCCGACCAGCAGCTCGTTTGGGCGCAAGGATTCGGATTCGCAGATGTGGACAAGAAGATTCCCATGACGCCTGCGACGAAGTTCCGCATGGCTTCGCACAGCAAGCTCTTCACCGCGACCGCGATCATGCAGTTGCGGGACGCGGGAAAGGTTCACCTCGACGAAGCCGTGTCGGCCTACCTTCCCTGGTTCCATATCGGTCCCGCCAACGCGGACGACCCCGCCATTACGATCGAAGAACTCCTCACCCATAGTGCGGGACTGCCGCGCGAGGCTGGTCCGCACTGGTCCGAACTGAGCTTCCCCGACGCCGAGGGCGTGCAGCAATTCGTCAAAACACACCAAGCGGCATTCTCGCCGGAGATTCGCTGGAAATATTCGAATTTAGGATTTACCATCGCGGGCATGGTGGTGGAAGCGATCTCCGGAGAGAAGTGGGCCGCCTACGTACAGAACCATATCTTTAACCCTCTGGGAATGACGGCTTCGAGCGTGGATCGCGATGTGGAGGGCCTTGCCACAGGTTACGGCGCACGAATGCCCGACGGCACGCGAGCGAAAATGCCTTTCGTGGACGCCCGAGCGATGGCCCCGGCGACAGGCATTACTTCGAACGTTGAGGATATGGCCAAGTTCGTATCCCTCCAATTCCGTCAAGACAAAGTTGGCGGCAGCCAGATCCTCTCGACCGGCGCGCTCCGGCAGATGCATCGCGTTCGGGTGCTCGAAAATAACTGGCAAAGTGGCAATGCCATCGGCTTCGCGGTAAGCCGCGATGGAGAAAAAATCTACGTGGGTCACGGTGGTTCGTACTTCGGCTACAAGACCCAGACCTTCATGCAAATGGAGCCCAAGGTCGGTGTGATCGTCTTGACAAATGCCGACGACTCTAATCCCAGAGACATAGCGCTCCACCTGATGCAATCGGTGGGTGAGGCGGTTGCAAAAGTATCTCACGTGGCTCCTCCGATGGTCACGTGGGACCCGTCGTGGGGCCGCTTCGCTGGAACTTATCGCAGCCGGATCGGGGGGGAGGTGGAAGTGGTCGAGCTGAATCACCGCTTCGTGACCTTCGACCCGTCGGCCCCTTATCCGGAGCACCCCACTCGCCTGGAACCGATCGGCAATGGGCAGTTTCGAGTGGAGGCAGCCTCCGGAGGAGGCCCGGTTGGAGAAACTGTGCGCTTTGTGGAACAAAACGGCAAAGTAGTCAGGATGTACACCGGCAGCAGCTTCTCCGATCGCGTGAGCGCCCAACGATGAACGTGGCGCACGCACTCCGCTGTGCCAGAAGTGCGCGACGACGATTGTGAGCGGTTAGTCGGGCACTCGGAAAGTGCATCGGGGACAGTCCATCTGGCCGGCTCGCCGTTAATCGGCTTCGTGGGTGGTGTTAAGGGACATTGAACTAAGCCGCTCTGCGGCAGTTGTGTGGCTGGTTCGTACTCCGACCTCTCGGCGTTGGAAGGGAGGGGGAATGGCGCACGAGTC
>WNFJ01070724.1_pt1 | contig 10982 bp, 8 predicted proteins | sample 5400461 | NCBI WGS metagenome assembly WNFJ01 (sample SAMN13153349, study PRJNA577476) | soil metagenome | isolation source: 115 cm saprolite on Douglas fir-dominated hillslope | place: USA:California | collected 2013-09-17 | reverse complement strand
GAGGATTTTGGCAAACTCATGCTCATTGCGAGCGCCAATCACTGCGTCTACAATCAGCAATTTTGTACCGGGTTCAGCAACCGCATAAATGTTCTTTAAGATGCGCAGGCAATCCTCATCACCCCAATCATGCAAAATATGCTTGAGCAGGTAAGCGTCTGCTCCGCCGGGGATAAACTCAAAGAAATTGCCACTCCTTACATCAATCCGGCTGTCTAAACCGTAGCTCTTGATAAAGTTCGGAGCACCTTTAACAACCGTCGGCAAATCGAACAGAATCCCGCGCATGTCCGGATACTTCTGCAAAACCAGAGATAAAATGAGTCCCTGGCTCCCTCCAATATCCGCCAAGGTGCGGATACCTGAGAAGTCATAGGTTTCTGCCACTGCGGCGCCGGTAGCCACGGAAAAACTGCGCATCGCTTCGGCAAACAGTTCCAGTTCATTGGGGGGCTTATTGAAGTACTCGAAAAGTTGCATCCCATTAACATGTGCAAATGCCGGAGTGCCCACGCGGATGCTGTGTCTGAGTTCCGTCCAAGCCCGCACCGACCATGGCCTAGTTGTCAGCTGGGCCATGCCCCACGCAGAATGCGGGACATCCTTCCGAAGCGCGTCCGACCTCGGTGTTTGCGCAAAGGTTCCATCCTCCTGCTCAGCGAAGATACCATGACTAGCCAGTCCTCGCAGGAGTCGGTAGAGCGAGCTCGCGTGCAGGCCTTTTGCATTCGCGATTTCTTCAGCGGTTTTAGCGCCAGCATTGATGAAATCCGCAAGTTCCAGCTCAGCGGCTACACCAATCATATCCGCCAGCCAACGAGCGGTCATCAAATCTTGTACCTCTTGCGCAGTTGGCTTTTCCATGGTCCCTGGCGGCTGGTTCGGTTTAAGCTCCATATTTTTTGCGCTGAATCTGCCTGTCGGCTATTTTGTTCTTCTAACTGCCGAGAACGGCCATCACTTCTTGTCTCAGTTGCCGCAATCGTTGTCCTGATTGCCATTCCCGATGGCTTACGACGGTTGGCCGAGTAGCAATGAAGAGCGCCTCCGCCGCGCGTGTGAAGCTTTGATGCTGCGCGACCGGCTGAAAGCTCTCAACTGTCGGGGCGCAAATTCCGTTGACAGATTACAAATGACAGATTCTGGCGAGGCGGTTCTAGATGGCCAGATCCCATACCTCTACTTGGCCGGAGGCAGAGCCAGTCGCCACGGCACGGTCTCCTGAGCTACAGAATGCGGAGGTGATGGCTTCGCCCAGAGACGTTTCGTACAACGGCATACGCGACCTTTCCGGGTTCCAGAGGGCAACGGTGCACAGTGCGCGGAGTGGGGCAGGCCAATTAGGTAATCCATTCCAGAGTTTGCGGCTTTAGCGGGTTGCGAAATTGGACCTCATCCTGTACCGCTAGCTGCCATTGCTTTTTCAGCTCGAAGTACCAACGAGCTTGGGTGTCTGGATCCCCTAAGAACATCTGCTTTGGATTATTCTGTAAACCTGTGCTGAGCTTCCTGAATATATCCAGGTCCTGCCGGATGAAGGTTTTACCCAATTTTTTCAAGGGCCACGAGAGGTGCTTGGTAAAATTTAGCGAGCTGTAGAAAACATGGTTTAGCTCGGTTGTAGTTTCGTTGATCGGTGTAAGCAGGGTGATAGACGCGATCACATCATTCTGTCCAACTAGGATGTGCTCGAACCGATGGCCCGGCAGCTGGAAGCTGATCTCGGTGGAGGTTGCCCCGTTCAGGATCCCGTAGCCTTTCGCATTAGCGGATGGCTGGTGTCGCACCATTCTAAATCCCAGGCCGACGGGTTCGAACTGCTTTCGCTTCAGTTTCAGAGATTTGGCACTGCGCCAAAACCAGGATTGATGAACGAACGTAACGTGGGCCGGATCGATCAGCCCGATGATGGCATCATCGATATTGGTGGGCAGCCGAACGGTCTCGACGTGACGCAACCGTTGGTCAGACGAAACGAGCAAATCGGGAAAAACATTCTCAGGAACCGGTGGTTGATGCTGATTGTTTGGCATGTAGACCCAAACCGTGCCGCTTACTTCTTTGCAGGGGTAGGAGTAGGCCTTGATTTTCCTGACATCGAACGAGGTATCCGCAAGGGCGGGGATCTTTTGGCAGGTACCGGAGCAGTCAAACTGCCAACCGTGATAGCAACACTCGATGGCTCGTCCGTTGAACTTACCCTCCGAGAGCGGCACTCCTCGATGTGGACAGTTGTCCCTCAGCGCGAACGGATTTCCGCTAGAATCTCTTCCCAGGACGATCCTTTCGCCGAGCAGTTCTTTGGCTTGAAGTCTGCCCTTTTTCAATTTGTCGCCAGGGAGCGCGAAGTACCAGAGGTTTTTCAGAAACAAGCCGTTTTGCATATAACCGCCTTAATTGCTTGAGTTGTTCGATGATGCTCGTGCCTCATCACGAGGAGTCCCATTTTCTTATGCAACCGCCTTTATAACGAACGACGGAAAGATCAAAATTGCAGCGAAATTGATCGCACTGTAACATTTCTTAGAGCTGTTTTGTGACTCGACCCTATGGTTGTTCTCCTGACTCTGCTGTCGATCGAAAGATCGTCCACGGCTTGATCGGTTTGTTTGGCTTTTGGGATTTTGGCTTGAATACTCCACGCCGATCGCTGCCGCCATCGGAACGATATTTCGCCAAAAGCCGGAGGTAACGAAACGCATCTCGCATCGGCTTGATCTTACTTCGTTCATCCCCATAAATTGTTCGAATCGGCACAAATTCAATCTGAAACCCATGGCGAGCCGCCAACAAGAAATTCTCAGTCTCAAAAGCGAATCCATCGTGCGATGCGTGCAAGAATGGGAGCAGTTCGTAGCGAACCATTCGGGCTCAGTTTAGCGCTGGGCGCATAGATTGTGTTAGTTGCGGAATCGAAGGCCATGGTGCGAACTCCCAACTCGGTTTGCACCACTTCGTCTATCGTATAGGAGTCGGCCGAATCCTGGCGGACGACCGTCAGTGTGCCGTCCCCGCAACAGGCGAAGACGCGTCGGCGCACCGGATCGTACACCGTGGCATCGACCCATTTTCCGATCGGAAGGGTGGCCACGTTTTCCCCGGAGAGGCTGTCGACGACCAGGAGAGTCTGATTCCTGCAGCCGATAAAGAGCCGATCATGCTGCTGGTCAATCCCCATACTACAGGGGCTGCTCCGTGCGGGCAACGGCCAGCGCTCGATGACTTTGGCTCCAGCGGCATCGATTTTTAGCACCTCATCCTTGTCTTCAATATTTACAAAGATTGCGCCTCGCCCATCGGTCTGGGCGAATTCAGGCTGGCCATCGAGAGACAGCTTACCGACAATCTGAGCGCGGACCGCGTCGATTATGGTGGTGTTACGGCTATCCCCATTGAAGGTGAAAATGCGGCGGGTTACGGGTTCGTAGCAAATCGCGTCTGCGTCGGGTTGGGCATGGATTGTCCTAGTTACTTCCAAGGTTTTCAGATCGAAGAGGATGACGCTTCCCGTGTCACCATCGCTGACAAACCCGCGATTCAACTCGGGCACCAGTGCAACCCCATGTATTTCCTGGCCAGGGATCGAGCCAATCTCAGTTCGACTCGATAGGTCGATGACGACCATCCGATCTTGATGAGCCACATAGAGACGATGCTGCTCTGCTTGCAGAGTGGCGTAATCCCAGTTTCCATCTCCGCCTACCGGAATCCGGTCGCTAACCGTCCAGCCGGGAGAGGCAACCGCCCGCAGACATGAAGTTGTCGAGAGCATGACGATCGCGCTAACTTCACGAAAGATCTTCATCCAAATGCCCGTGAACTGAAAGATTCTCATAAGCGAAAATCCTCAGAACAAGATTTTTAGCGAGGTTTCAACGAACGGAGCGTTGTTCGGTGAGGTCTGTTGCCCAAAACGAATATATTCGAACTTTCGGTAAACCGTGCTACCCGCCTCGGTTTCCAGCCTGACATTCTTGAACAGCTGTAGCCGGACACCGCCGCCCACGCGCACTTCCGAATAATCAAGCAACGCATTGTTATATTTCGTGCTACCGACATTGGGTCCGAGGCTATTTGTACCGACATTCTTTCCGACCCGGAAGGTTCCGCCAGCACCCTCGGCGTTCGCGAAGAATGTGATTCGAGAGTTCAGATGAAAATCTACTTCCGGTTTTGGGAAAACCAGATTGAAGGTCCAACGGTCGTTGGGTTCCCAGTGCACTCCGGCCTCCGGTGTAACTATCCGGCTGGAGTTGGTCTCTAAGGCGGCACCAAGGACGAAATAGAGACTATCGTCGGCGCACGGAGCGTAGCGTAGGCCGATCTTTCCGCCAATCCCAAGATCATCGCTGCTCAGACTGACGAAATCGGACGCGATCCGACCTGAGACCTCACCGAATAGCGTGAGTTTATCAGAATATCGATAACGAAGACCAACGCCGAGCTCGATCTCTTCGAGCTGAGACCGCAATGGAATCATTGGTTTCGTTCCTGGCTTCAGCTGGGGAAGATTAAAAAAGAAGCCTTTGTAGGATGCTCCAATTGTGAATGCCAGCGAATCGGTAATCGGAACACCGAGGTCCAATTTACCGAAGATGTCTTGTTCACCGATATTCCCAAGTGGAAATCTTTGGCCTCTGTTATTTCTAGAGTCGGCGTTATTATCATTGAAGCTCGCACTACCAACCCATGAATAGTCAACTGCAGCCGAGAGTTCGTATTGAGGGTGCGGTTGCAGTGTCGGCAGAGGCACCGGGTTCTTTTCGAGGTTCTGAATTTCTTCTTTTCCGGCGGATTCCTGGCCATGTGCACCGGAAGCACCACTGAATAGAACAATGATCGTCAAAACCGATCGAGCCGAGAATCGGGGAGTCTGACAGTGGAGCCAAAACCAAGTAGAATGATGTTTTGAGTGCGGCATAGCGTGTATGGAATTCGTTAGGACGGCGTTAATAGAAAACGTCGGCTACGTGGGAACTAATGATTCCGGATGAACGCGGAAAAAGCCGGACGAGTGCCGGGAGTGAGGAATCGAGCGCGGTGGGGGCGTACCGGCATAGCGGCGTGACCGTGACCGGCGTGATGTGTGATGGTAGGGCGAAACCCGACTCCGCAAAGCCTACGTCGCGGCCAAGCTGAACGGCGTTGCTCAAACTTAGAACTCGGGCGCGCCGAAGTCTTGCGAAGGCGGCAGATTCAGCGAAGGCAGGATCTGTGAGCTTGGAATGTGCATGCTTCGGTAGCGGTGACTGTCCCTTTAGTTCTTTGTATCGGCGCCGCGAAAGGATCTGCCCGAAGCTACCATCTCACAAACAGCTGCAAGACTCAGTCGCCATCGTTGGGATGGTATCTCAGCGCACGCGATCATGGCGACTGCGGTCTCTGGTTGTGGCGAGCTAGTAACTTCGCACAAATTCTTGAGGTCAGGTGCGTCAAAGAACCAAAGGGACAGTCGCCGCTGAAAACGCTCCCCGTCATCCCATCACATCGACTTTGTCCGAACAACGGCCGAAGTCGGGTACGCCGATACGCGTCCAGCCCTCCTTAGCCGCGTAAACAAGCAATCCTCCGCGCTTGTTAGCAAAGGATTGAAGAGTCGTTCCTCAATTCTACCATAACGCCTTGATGAAGACGAAGAAAGTGCCCCGTGAGCGCAATCCTTTCCTGCTATCCGGCAAGCTGCGGTGGCGGCTATTTCGTTGGATTTTCCCTCGGCGTCAGGGCGTAACAAATAGTGGATTGAGCCAAGATGCCAAGCCTGACTGATTGGTTTGCTTCGTTGTAAGACGATGATGAAAGGTTGGGCGGTCCGTCCCGGACCGCCGCTCACGATCTGCTAGAGAACCGCTAAATCTGTGATTCTTTTTCCGCTGTTGTTACTATTTGCTAACGCGCTAAGTAACGATTCGAGTGTCATCGAAAGATCTTTCAATTTCGGCGTCGGAAGCGCCCTCTCGGCGCTCCTCCTGGTCCTTGCGCTACGCTCGACCGGAGAAAATCGCGTTGCGCGTTTCGGTTTCGCCACCTGCGCCCTCACGTTTACGTTCGGCGCATGCATCGAGCAGATTGCCTTCTGCCTCGGTCAATCGGCTCAGTCGCTGACCGTGCTTCTAGCCGGCGACCTTGCCTTCTGTGCGGCGGCGGCTTGGCCGGTGACGATTCTTGGACTTTGGGCGCAGGGTCCCTATTCATCTGCTTGGAGACGGAGGGTGGGACGAGCGGTTTTCGCGGCGGCCTGTTTCAGCGCGGTTTTGCTGAGCTTCGCCCATGGTATCGGACTGCTTCCGCACCATATCTATTACGCGCGGGACATGGAGAGTCCGGTGGAACGGTTTGATCTCACCGCTTACAACGGCCTGTTTTTCCTTTGGCTCGGTGCATTCATCTTCTTGCCTGGCCGACCGCGAGGACGACTCTCCTGGATATCCATAACCGCATTACTGACCGGTATCACTCTGGTTACGATGCGGGCATTGGAAGAGCATATCAAAAATGTCCCGTCCTGGGTGCATTCGTTACTCATCTTTTGTAAGCCATTCAGCATACTGCTCGTCGTCGCTGGCGGCCTTTTCGACTTTTCTCGCTTTCGCTTTAGCGACATTTTCGCGCAAAAGGGCCTCCGCATTTTGCTGGGAGCTTTGCTTGCTCTGGGCAGCTCATTTCTTGCTCGTACGGTTTTTGGATTATCGGTGGATGAAAATATGCATTCGGGCGCCTTAGCGGTGCCCGGATTCGCTGCAATCTTCTGGGTCGCGATCATTTGCTATGCGAAAATCACGATGCTTAGCGATTGGTTGGTCGATCGGCAAATTTTCCGCCAAGCGGATTACCAGCGTGCGCTTAAGTCATTTCGCGAAGCCATTGCGACCGAATCCGAACCGGCGACGCGTTGCGTATCGAAGACGCTAGTGTCCGTTCGAACGGCACGGTGCAGGTCGGTTCCGCTGGGGCACTCTCCTCGGATTTCGCCCGGGACGGTATGTTCCCAATCCAAAAAGGGGAGGCAGCGGCGCCATTCTACCTCGCGATCTCGCCGGGTCCCGGTCGCCATACGCTTTTCAATGCCGAGATCGATTTTCTGCGGGAAGTCTGTCTCGCAATTGGGCGCCGTCTGGAAGTAATCGACCGCGAAAAAGAAAATATCGAAATGGCTCGCCGAGAGGCGCAGCTAGTTAAACAGTTGGTGGAAGCGGAGCTCCGAGCTCTGCGAGCTCAGATCAATCCCCATTTTCTGTTCAACTCCTTGAACAGTGTCGCTGCCTTGATTACGGCCGAACCGCGAGCCGCCGAAGAGATGATAATCCGACTAGCCAAGATCTTTCGACACGTGCTAACTCATCACGATCGCCCCTTCAGCTCGATCGACGAAGAGATCTCTTTTCTAGAAACGTATTTACAAATTGAAAAGGTCCGATTCGGCGAGCGCCTGCAAGTTCGCTTTGATATTCAGGTGTCAGTATTGCAGTTCTTGGTACCAACCCTGATCCTCCAACCATTGGTAGAAAACTCAATCAAGCACGGATTAGGACCGAAGGCCGGCGAGAACCGACTGACGATTCGTGCTCGCCAGCGATCGGATTACCTTGAAATAACGGTTGAAGATAATGGTGTAGGTACGAGCACGCCAAAGAAGCTAGTCGGAAGAAGCTCCACCGGGTTTGGGCTCCGGAACCTGGAAGAGAGGCTGCAAACCGTTTACCGCGGCAACGCCCGGTTCTCTTTTGAGAGTCAGCCCCAGATCGGATCTCGCGCCCAGATTTTGATTCCTATTCCAGCGTCAACAAAGGAGATCGATCCGACACCTAATTATCTTTTGTCTCCTTGAGCAGCATCAAAAATGTTTCACCAGGGTATCATTTTTGGGAAATATATCGAAATAAGTCCCTCGTTCGCTCGCAGAGGGCGTCAAAGCGAGCATCGGCTTTCGCGATAAGTTGTCGATAAAAGATTTCAGTTCTGCAACTAGCCGCTGGAGTTCTTTCTTCTCCGTCGCGTAAAGCGCTGGTCTGCGATGGTAGAATGATCTTCCCGAAGGCATGCTTTAATGACCCTGAATGGCTTTCTCACTCAATCTCCAGCTGAGAGGCAGCATCTATCCGAATCTCAGGTTTACCCTTGTAGATCTCGATTCGGCCAGTGATTTTGACTTGCTTTCATTCTATGCCTGAGAGCACTGGCGATTTGTTTACCGGCGACGCAGGAGGTATCCAGCCAGTAAATGTCTGGTTCGGGTAAGAAGCTCCGATATTTAGGAATGTGTTGCCTTTATCGGAGGTAAAGACCTTCGCAACCACTCCTTCAACCGTCGCGTATTCACCGATGTGCGCAGCTGCTTCGTTGGCTGGGATGACGGTAGTGGTCTGGGCTGCCGCGACCTTCGTGGCAAGCGCACTAGCGCACTGCATGTGACGAGCAAGGCGAGACAGCTTAAAAGGCGGCTCATAGCTTCTACTGTACCCGATTTGCACAGCCGCTGGACACACCTTTTAGGTTGGTAAGCATCTGTGGAGGTCGCTAGGTTTAGCACTTTGATTTCTCGATCGAGCGAATGAATCCGCCCTATACCTCTTCGGCTTTGATCGCTTGGATTTCGATCAGCAGCACACTCACGGATTCGACTGATGACGCGCTAAACCAATTCTATACCGAAAACATGATGAACCGGTTGACCTCTGACGTCTCCATCGACGTCAGCAACGCCTTGCCTGAGAGCCAAAGAGCAACAAAGGATGCTGCTGCGTTTGAAAACCTTCGAAAGACAACTTACCAAGTTCTTTTTTGGTAAGGCTTCGTTCCGGCGCAAAGGACACGTATGGATCAGCCCCGTCGCCTTCAGGGGATTAAGAACGATCGGCTGAGTGGGTCAAAAAGATGGCACGATCAAATTAAAAAGCGCTCTGAGATCGGCACCAAATGTCGCCAGCGAATACGTTGCAATGAACATCGTAACGCAGAAGGCGACCGACCATTTTCGCTGCAGCTTCAGAATCTTGAAAGCGACACGCGAAATCGGCAATCTCTGGCTTGCCAGTACCATGAGTGCACCGAGCGCTGCACCGCACAGGATATCCGAAAAGAAATGAATCCCCATCGGGATCCTCATTAAGCTGGAGAGCGCCGCCAAACATAGAGCTGGAATGCCTAACCGCTTGCCACCATGTAGCCAGATGAGAAGCGCAAGTCCGAAAAGCCATGTGGCAGAGTCCGATGGCCAAGACGAGCGTCCTTCCCACATGTGCGGTGGTACACCAATCGGCCAATGTATTATGCCGGTCAGATTAGGATCATATAACGGGCGAGTCCGAAAAAACCCGATCATCGGGAGTATTTTCTGCAGTACATTGGCCACGAGTCCCGAAGATCCTATTGCGACTGCACCTGCGAGCAGCCTCATCCGACACTGATCAGATGCATTCTTATTCCATAAGAACACGAGCAAAGCCGTAAGCGGCACGGTGCTTAGTATGTAGTTATTGCAGAGTTGCCATATAAAGCCATCGATCAGTGCGTTTCGACCTGCAAAACTGTTAGCAAACGTTGTAATTGTATAATCCAGATTCATACGAGCGTGAAAACGGACCCGACGTGCATCCAAACCTTACCGTTTGACTAATTTTGGGCTCATTATGTAAGCGACAAAGGTCTTGTGGGTTCATCCCTTCCTTATTGCTGCCATATATACCATATTTTTGGGAAAGAATCGACACCTTTAGGTAGGATTTTTGTTTTATCTGCGCCCGGTGTGTTCGTACCGGCTTCACGCTCGATCTTGAATCGGGTAAGGCGACATTGTTAAACATGTGCCGCTCGATCCATATCCTCCAAAACAAAGGTTGGCGGTCCAGCACGGACCAGAGCAATGACCGGCGTTGTCAGTAAGATAGTAAGATGATCGCCCGAGTATGATTCGAGCAACGATTTAGCGAGCTGCGATAGGGGAAGGCGCTTGTTTGTATGCCCTCGCAGATTTTAGTAGACTCGAAGAGCTTGTACCAACGGTCGTTGATGTGGAGGATACACCATTCGGTCAATACTGGAATTCTGGGGAATTCAGGCGATTGCCAGGCTGATAGCGTGCCGGGGGAACTAACAGCGCAGCATTTGATTATCATTTTTTTAAAATGAAGATTATTTAAATATTCATTATGCAGGGATAGTTTACCTGGGATCACCAAATTGGTCACTGGAGTAATGATTTCTTTCAATCGTTCATGTCGTTGCACAACCGTTTTGCCGGTCAGGTTGCGTCCATCAGACCAAAGTAAGCCGAACAGGAAAAACACAACCGGACAGTAACTTGCATTAGTCCAACCTCAGAAGCGATCTGTGCTAGAGAGTATCCTCTTTTTGATACTAGCCGTTTCAGTTCGGCAATTAGCCGCTGAAACTCTTTCTTCTCTGCGCATAACGCGCTGGTCTGCGTTGGTAGCCTGTTGCCCTGTCAGCACGCGGTTGTATTGGCCGTGCTTTTAGGTTTAGCGTGACGTCGCTGGCTTGTATATGAATACCGCCAGGCCCGGTACCGTAATAGCTTGGGAGGACGTAATTCGCGTTGGACCGGCCCATAATGACGCGGTAAGTGCACGGTCCGGACTATCTCGGTCAATATGGGCGTTCTTTAGCGGCCCAGTGACCGTTCAATGGTTTGACCCCAGTAACGGAGTGTACTCAACTGTCTCGGGTTCACCCTTTGCTAATTCGGGCACTCAGGTCTTTACTCCGAGTGGCCTGGACAGCGACGGCAACGGTGACTGGGTGCTGTTGTTCCAGGTGAAGTGAGCCCAAGGTTTGACCATTTGGCCACTTAAAAAGGAGATACGACTGCTTTGGCCGGTCGCCTGACCAGCTTTCGCACAACGGTCGACTGCGGTCTGAACGCCCCACACCCAACCACCACCACCGTCCAAAACACGAAGTTTAGCTGAGCACTGAAAATGTACACATTTGACTTCGCAAAAAAGAAGATGACGCAAACAGCAATC
>WNFJ01667524.1_pt1 | contig 10984 bp, 7 predicted proteins | sample 5400461 | NCBI WGS metagenome assembly WNFJ01 (sample SAMN13153349, study PRJNA577476) | soil metagenome | isolation source: 115 cm saprolite on Douglas fir-dominated hillslope | place: USA:California | collected 2013-09-17 | reverse complement strand
CCCCTTGTAAGTATAGACGTTGTGACCATCGACAGCATCCCAGACTTGCACGGTCTTATCCCAGGAAGCAGAGACGATGCGGTTGCCGTCAGGTGACCATACCACCGACGTTACTCCATCGGAATGTCCACGATAGATGTAGGGTAGATGAGGAAAAAGCACCCACCATAGAATCCCCCCACCAGATGCAGCAACTCCTACCGCAGCCAAACTTGCAATCATTGTCCGTCGAGAGAGACGACCCTTTCGTTGAGGCACTGGCAATTCGGTGTTGGCAGAATCAACTCTCTGAAACGCAAGCCCTGGAGGCGGAGTCTCGGTTGTTAGCTTGGGAATTTGATTTGGTGGTGTCATGGGAGCAGCTGATGATATAGATTGGCTCGATGGCGTGGCTAGTGGAAGAAATGCAGATAGCTGGTTCTGTCTTGGCTGGCTTAATAGAGTGACTTCCCTTAGGGACACAGACTGTTGGCTTTGTTCTAGCCGATTTGCCGCCTGTTCCAAGGCCGTGGCGAAGGCACGAACGGAAGCGAAACGGTTTTCAGGCTTCTTGGCAAGTGCTGTAAACACGACCTGCTCTATCTCCGGTGAAAGGGTGGGAAGTTGCTGGCAGAGTGAGGGTGGAGGTGTGACACTCTGCTTGACCGCAATCTCTGTGAAGGAACCGTAAAAGGGTTGGTCTCCGCTGAGCCATTCGTAGGCCACAATGCCGAGGGAATACTGGTCGCTGGCGGGGTGCGGGTGGGCTTCAATCTGCTCTGGAGCCATGTAGGTGATGGTTCCCGCCATGTCCTTTGTACTCTGGTAGCCCGAAGTCTGGCCAATCAGGGCAATGCCAAAATCGGTAAGTAGCATCTCTCCATTGCGCCCGATAAGCATGTTTTGCGGCTTAACATCGCGATGGATGAGTCTCTGATCATGGGCATATTGCAGGGCTTGAGCAAATTGCTTGACATAGGCTACCACGGTCGGCACGGAAAGACGTGTGCCTCTGGGATGACGTGTCCGCAACGTGCCACCAGGAGCATAGTCCATCACGAGGTAGGGTATGTGGTCATCAACGCCGAAGTCGAGGACGCGCACGATATGAGGGTGAACGAGGTTAGCCAGCATGCGAGCCTCTCGCTGGAACTGGGCGATATCATCCTGTGCGACCCGTGTATAGAGGATCTTGATGGCGGCATGGGTGCCTAAATAGGCGTGTTCTCCCAGGTAGACCTCCGCGAAGCCTCCCTGTCCGAGGAGGCGAAGGAGGCGATAATTGCCAAGCTGTTGTCCGACACGGTTGGAGAGATCGGCCATCTTTACTTCCTTTGCTTGTGTGGCTCTGCATGCAACATCTGGACATAGTTCGTATATTAACTAATTACATTATAGATAATAAATGCACTTACGTCAAGCAATCTTTACTATACTTCTCTGTGTTTCAGATGCATCTCATCAAGCTATCACAGGCCAAATATTTCCAGTAGCATCGTACCACATGATTCACATTCACAATGCCATCCATTGACTGCTCACCGCCTTGGGCGGTTCGCTTTGTGGGCTTTGGAGGAGGGAAATGTGGGCCAGCTGGCCCACATTTCCCTCCTCCACAAAAACATCGGCGAGCTGCCGGAGGCAGCGAGGAGTTAGAAAAAGAGAAACTCACGAAGTAGTATTAGGATGCAGTCGCAGTCACCTCAACGTACTGGGCTGGCGGTGATGTGCGCATACGCAAGGCATACGTCAGCAGACCGAGTAGGATGCTCAAACCCATAATGGGTGTGAAGATCCTCTCCAGGACAGTTATACCACTGAGCAGGGCAACAAGGAAGCCAGTTAGCCCAATGGGCCAGAGTGAGCGTCGTTCCTGAGTTGCATCATTGATCAGTCCAAAGATGGCATTGGTCATCACACCGATGAAAATCGAGTGATCCAGCGGGATGATCAGCCAGGGCGGGGGAGGATTGCCAGGAATTTTCCCTGTGATAAGGGAGACGGTCAGGTAGACGGTCAGTGCGATATTGACGACAACGAAGAGCACACTTATTGCGAAGAAGCGTGAGCTGTTGTGTCCAAGCCAGTTCACACGGATTAATTTAGGGGCAAAGCGAATAATGTAAATGATGACGCCGATAAGCTGGAACAAGGTATTGAGCCCCAAGAGCGGCTTCAGGTCAAATAATAGACCAGCACCTATTGCCAGACCAGCCAGGAAGAACAGGATAACCTGTGTTATCCCGAGCCAGGATACTTTGTCAGTATCAGGCATGAGGCTCAATTCGCTCAATGCCATACCAATCAGTACAAGGTAGCCTGCTACCATCGTCGCTGGGTGACCACCAGCGGCACCATTAGGCAGAAAACCGACGGTGGCAGACTGGATCTGGAGGAGCACACCAAGCACCCCACCGAGCACGAGGGTAAGCAGTGCTGCCAGGATTGCGACTTGTGCCACACCGAGGCGAATCTTGCTTATTCTGGCTGCTACCCAGCCCAGGAAGGCAATCATCACCAGTAAGACAGGTACTCCCAATACTGCACGAGCGATAGGAATCCCACTCAAAAAAGCTAGTACATAGAGAGGAACTGATATAGCTGCTATAATGCTTGACCAGCGGATGTACTGGTTTGTCCCTTGGGGAGCACCTTCGCCGAAAATCCAGATACTAATGGCAAAAACGCTGAGCGTGATCCAGCCAATTGTGCCTGCGTGCACATGAGTGAGCAGTACTTGTTGACTCAGTGTCGTGATGTGCTGGCCATTCAGCAAGCCAATGGCGACGGTGATAAGAAAAACGATCATTGCTGAGATAAGGAGGATTCTGATGTCGGTACGCCAGGGACTCGTCTGCAAACTCCAGCGCGAGGAGGATGTCTTCTGATTTGTTACCATACTCTTTGAGATCCTTTCTCTTGGTGACTAGAGCAGCCCTTAGAGACCGCTCTCTGTCATCTGATCACGAAGGCAACGGAGATTATTCCCTGCCCTCTGGTTTATAGACGTTTGCTGGCGGCAGATTTAACGGATAAAGTCTTCCCTATAGCTGCGGCTACACCTCTGGAGCTTGTGCTTGATTGATATTCACGTTACCAATGCCAACATGCAGTGTTAACTGCGCGTTGACGGGAGGGCCCGCGGAAGCATTGAGGGGACCATGATAACCTGTCATATCCTTATCTTTTTGCAGCAGATTCTGTTGGAGAGGAAATTGGCTATTAATCGAGCCGCTAACTGCATAAGCCTCCAGAGTTACATTGGTATTGCTGGGGAGTGTAACATCTATCTGCTTTTCTCCCTCCAGGGTATAAAAAGCTGTTTTGTTGGGATCAGAGGCCTTAGCAAGATAGCCGTTAAAGGTAATAGCTCCGGTCGTAGATAGGCGTGAACCGTCCGCAAGTGCTACGTGGGTGACTTTGATATCGTTGCTGTTCTGAGGGTTGCCACTGTCGCCTTTGATGTTCAAGACTCCGCTAATCCCATCTACAGAGATGTTCCCAGCAGACTCTATGTTGACTATCGTCGATGGGCCAGTGGTTGGTAGTGCATTGGGAGGGATAGCGATGGTCAGGTCAACGCTAGCATTACTGGGCTTGGAAGAAAAGGTGACGTTGGCCGTCAATGTATTACTTGTATCCCCAGCAGCAGTTGTAGCAGCTGCTGAGGTATTGCTGGTCTGTGTGGGGATCGATGTTGTGTTGCCTGCTGTGGTAGTAGCCTGAAATCTAGTGCAGGAGAGTGGCCCAGTTACTGTCTCTGGCGGCTGTACCGCGACTGCCATGTGTTGAAATTCCTGGTCAGCTTCTGCCTGACTGCTCGCCTGTACTTTCTTGGTGATGGTCACGGTTGGATTGCTTACCGTAGGGTCGGCTTTCACTACCACATCGCCAATGACGTCACAGACGACGATCTGGGAAATAGTGTTGAGAGGGACGGTCAGCGTTTTCTCCGTTGAGATCGTCCGGCTGGCAGGAGTGATAACGGGGATAGATAGCTTGCCATTCTGGAGTGAGTAAATACCAGTCATGACGAAGATTGCAACGGCGAGTACTGCTAGAACGACACCGATGGCGCAGCCCGTGAGCAGAGTAGGCCAGACGCTACGCTGGTGCGGTTGAGGATGAGGTGTGCGTGCGTGGGATGTGCGCGAGGACGGTCGATAAGACGAACGTGTGGCTGGCGATCGGTATTGTGAGGACGATGAGCGTGTGGAGTGTGCATGTGGCAGGCGTTGAGGGTTGCGCCTTCTCGGTTGCTCCTCATCTTCCTCGTATTCTTCGTCCTGTTCATAATCAGGCTCGTATTCATACTCATCCCGTCGCTTGTCTTGCCTGCGCCCATGCTCATGTGGGCTATTTCTTTCTCTGCTCATGTATAGTGCTTGCCTCGTTTTCCTGCTGGGAATGGCCATCCTGTTGAGGATGATCCGAATCGATGCTATTGCTGCCATTGGTAGTACGAATAAAGGCGCTCGTGGTTTTTTGCCCTTCCAAGAATAGCGCCGGAAGCAGTGCAATCAAGCAGAGAATGCCAGCGGCCAGAAAGATGCTGGCATAGATGTCGTGTGCTGTGCTGATAGCATATTGGCTCTCAGCTGCCAACTGGGCACTCAGCGTGTTTGCACTGGGTGGTGCTTTGAAGGCAATCATTTGGGCGCGAAAGCGTCCCAGTCCCCATGAGGTGAGTGCTGCCAGACCGAGAATCATACCGATCATACGCAGCACCGTTACGACAGAAGAAGCCATACCAAGCTGGTGTTTGTTGGCGGCGTTGATCGCTGTTGTGCTAATAGGTGCGATTACCAGTCCTAGCCCGAGGCCCGTAAGCATTGTGCTAATTGTGATCTGGGTCCAGTCAATCCGCATGGTCCAGTTGTGCATCAACCAGAAACCTAGCACCGCTGGTAACAAGCCCAGAACGGCTGTCCAGCGGCAGGTGAGATAGCTACAGAGCCGTCCTCCAATCAGTGCTCCTATTGGGATCAGCGCAGTAAGGCGTAAGAGCGCGAGACCACTCGCGGTGGAAGACTGATTAAAGACGGTCAGGAAGAAAAATGGGATATTGACCATTGAGATAATCAATGCAGTCCCGACCAGAAAACTCATCATAGACGTGGCGGCGAATCTGGCACGTTTAAACAGGGAGAGCGTGATGATTGGGCCATTCCCATGTCGCTCCATGTAGATTGCGAGGGCGATAAACACGGCAAGCAGGATTACTGCTGCGGCGATCAACCAAGGATTATTCTGTGATGTGCTCTGTTGTGCGTGTAATGTTATTGGTGTAATCTGGGCAGCCTCCTGGGCAAGTCCCAGGCTCAGGCAGACAAGCGAAGCACCAAGCAGCAGCGCACCGACAATATCGATACGTCTATTGGTACGATCGCTTTCCGCCATAACGCTACTTATAGGGATGAAACGGATGATGAAGAAAAGCAGGATGCCGATGATAGGCAAATTCAGGTAAAAAATGTATTGCCAGCCCAGATATTGTACAATCAAAGCTCCGTAGAGTGGTCCCAGCACACCGCCAGCCTCAGTAACCATCCCGACCAAACCCAGTACAAAGGCACGTTGCTTATAGCTATAGAAGTCGCCAGATATAGCCATGGCCACAGGAACTACCGCTCCGCCACCGGCAGCCTGGATAAAGCGTGCTGCCACCAGCCAGACCAGTCCGGGCGAGCTAACATCAATACCAATATTCTGTAGAAAGCTGAGGTCGTAGCTGTTGCCCAGGATGGGGGCTAAGGCGCAGAAGAGTGAGCCCAGTGCGAAGATGCTCAGGCACATCACAAATACCCATCGTCGCCCATAGATATCCGAGATGCGGCCCATCAGTGGCATGACGATAACATAGCCAAGCAGATAACCACTGACGATCCATGCTGCGTGATCTAACTGGAGCGGTAGAATTTGCAGATCCTGAATGATTTGTGGCAGGGCCGTCACAACAACTGTCTGGTCGAGGGCTGTGAGAAACACAGCCACACATGCCACCAACATTGCTAGCCGGGCCGTATTTTGTTTGGATGGAGGTGACATTAGAAATCCTTTCCCTCATGCATTCCGGTAGCCTCCCATCTGGGTGAAAATTTGGCAGGTACTCTTACGCTATCTGCGGCTTGGTAATGCTTAGCGACTCGTTAAAGTGCGAAAGCATGAAGGTGCGTACAGTTTGCGCTGTATCTCCTTGAATCGCGATGCCTTGCATACGAATCAAGTAAGGCAGGTTATCAGACTTGCCGACACATATCGTAGTGTTAAGTATACTCCCGGGCCGTGTAGTCTGTCCTGTTATGACTGATAAGTATCGTGCGTCGAGGTTGCCATTGATACTCCAGCAGGGGGTACCGCCGACATTGCTACTTACAGGCGGGGTGGGATGTTCAATATGCCCCAAGATTCCGGCAATGCCTGTGTGTGAATCGGTGATTGTGCGCGGATCTAGCAGGTTGTCTGTTTGTGTCCAGGTATCTGTAAGCGGACTAGTGTAATACTGCTGGTTGCCAATGGCAATGATCTTTGTCGAGATTGTAGTGCCCAGAGCAATGACATTGGCCTTAGCTTGCAATTTATCAGGTATCTGAATATCACCATCTACCGTATTGATCAGAAAAGTGGAGTAAGCTCTAGGCTCTCCGGGATGAGTAGTGGTGAGGTTGAAGTGATAAGATTTGACCTGCTGGATCGCATCCCGGGCCTGACTTATAAGTTGGGGAGCGGTAGGTTGGGAAGGCTTCTTGATGATATTAGTAGTGCCGCTTTGGCAGGAAGCCAGGATAAACATGAGTCCAAGCAATCCACTGATGGCCAACCATCGTGAGTATCGTACCTGTCTTGGCATAGTAAGCACTCCTTTATGCGCTATGTGGGGATAGATGTCGATTGAGTATGCTTTTGGATACACATTGTATCATATGGAAGTGCTTGCTCAGGTAGATTCGGTATCTGCGGAAGTTTTTGTGTGGCCCCATAATAGGGCTTCCCTGGTCAGGCTCATAATTTGTCTATTGTGAGCCTGACCAATGTTGGATGAGTCCACTGTGCCCCCGAGGGCGGGAGATCAGGGTACCCGATGCGATAGGCATATAGAATTTGGTGGCCAAAAAAAGCTGGCTCTGGATGACTATGGGTGGATTCATACGAGCCTCTCTTACTTGTATCTTACATGTTCCTTACCTAACAGGCCAAGTGCTCGTGCTTGCCTTACCGCTTGCATGCGGTTCGGCACGCCCAATTTAGAGAAGATGTGGCTGACATGATGTTTGACCGTATCGGTGGCTATGACCAGTTCTTGCATAATCTCCTGGTTGGATGCACCGTGTGCCAGCAATTGGAGAATCTCTAGTTCTCGTTCAGTTAAGGAGTCAGGCAGTGATTGGGACTTGGCGAACTCTTCCAACCGCTTTAGCTGGGGAAAAGCGGCGAGAAGAGTGTCCAGATAGGGAGTGGGGCCCAGTTTGCGGTGCTGTTTTCGAAGTCGAGAGAGCAAAGCTGCCATGGGGGCTCCTTCATCCACGAAGCTGCGAACATAGCCCTCTGGCTCGGCCAGAAGAACTGCCTCTGAGAGTGCAGAGAGTGCCTGTCCCTCCTCGTGACACATCTGGTAGGCTAGGGCTTGCAAGAGCCGCATCTCAATCACATGTCCCCAACGCTGGCCCTCTGTCGCTCTCTGTAACATGGGCTCCAATCGCTGTAGGGTGAGAGCAGGTTGCTTCTTTGCTAAGAGGACACGTGCGCATGCCACCTCTTCTCGCTCGCGGACAAATGGTGAGGTATGCCGTTTTCCCATATCCAGCTGCTCGGCCCAACGTGTGGCCCGGTCCAGTTCTCCACAGGCCAACCAGATTCTGACCTGATCGACTATGGTGAAGTGGGAACGATGAAAGTTATACCAAGGCTGATTCATACTCCTGCCAGTGCGTTCAAACTCCTGGAGTGCAGAGAGTGCTGCATGGTTGTCTCCGCGTGACAGGCAGACGCGCACCAGTACCGCGTACCCAAAATGTGAAAAGATGGACGAGAGGGTTGATTCAATCTGCTCGCACACCTTGATAGCCTCCTCTACGCAAGAGAGTGCTGCGTCAAGCTTGTTCCACTCGCGCAGGACCTCTGCTTTCCAGACCGTGGGCCAGCCTACCGCAGGCAAGACAAAGGCTCCCGGCTTGCTCCCCAGCAGAATCGCTTGCTGAGTCAGCTGCTGTGTCTCGTGCAACCGCCCTGTTCCTATCATGTACATGGCCGTCATCCCTATGAGGCTGATAGCCTGATGAGTATTCCCCGCCGCTTGGTTAAAAGAGCCAGCTTGGAGTCCAATCTGGACAGCAGCCACCGCATCATTGACAGAAGAAGCATAAGAAGTGATGAGCCGGATAACCGCGATATGTGCATGGGCGCCAAAATTGTCTGCTGAGAGCAGGGCTTGGGCTTGCTGGCAGAGCGCAAGGGTCGCTTCTCCATCTTCATTAAAGCTTCGCATGAGGGCACGATAGGTGAGTGCCTCCCCAAGCATATTCTCCTGCTCCTGCCGCGCTTGTGGGATGAGCATTGGAGGTGAACTCTCTTCATATGTCTGTGTCGTGAGTTCAGCAGTTAGCGTCGTTTCAGCTGCGTTGAGCCAGCTTTCTACCACGGTCTGTGGGGCAATGAACAGCAACATCCAAGTACAGGCAAGACAGAGGCGAGGGCGAGAATGGACTATGTCCACTGGGATCTGCTCCAGCCAGTCTCGGAGCAAGGCCAACTTCTGTTTACTTACTCCCCAGGTGAGTGCATTCAACGCAAAGCTCTTCCGTTCGATCAAATCAGCAACCCGCAGCCACTGGTGAGCACTGAAAGCGTGCTGGATAGCCTGGGTGGTCTGGTTGTGCTCGGCATACCAGAAGCTGGCACGCTGGTGCAAGCTGAGCACCAGATCGCCGTGGTTCTGCATCAGCCGATAGTGTAAGGCTTCGGCAAAAAGGGAATGATAGCGATACCACCGCCTCTTGCTATCGAGGGAGACGATAAATAAGTTGGCTCGCTCGAGTCGTTCCAGCATCTGCTGACTGCCTGTTTGCTCCATGACGGTGTCACAGAGCGAGGCGGTGAGCTGCTCGAGGATACAGGTGGAAAGCAGAAACGTTTGCACATCCTGCGGCTGTCGTCGCAGCACTTCCTCGGTCAAATAGTCGAGGATATAGCGCTGATCCCCACTGATCTCCTGCAGCAATATGGCGNGAAAGGCCAAGCATCTGTAAGCCCACTAGCCAGCCCTCTGTGCGAGTCGTCACTTCTTGGATTATGTCATCCGGGAGTTGGATGCTCATTATCTGGCGGAAGAAGGCTCTGATCTCCTTTGCTGTGCAGCGCAAGTGGTCAGTACGCACTTCCAACACCTGACCGCGTGTCCGCAGCAGTGACAGCGGCAGGGGGGGATCAATGCGTGTTGCCAGGATGATATGCAATTGAGGAGGCAGACGCTCTACCAGATACGAAAGGGTGGTATGCACCTGCTGCTCGGTGATGACATGATAGTCGTCTAAGATTAGCAGAAGGTGCTCAGCACTGTCTAGCACAAGATTGATGAGTGCCGTCAGGACGTACATCAGTGGTGGGACTTCCTGCGATTGCAGATACTTGAAGAGCGGAGTAAAGCGTTCGGGTTGTTGCTGATCCAAGGCGGAGAGGACATAGGTCCAGAAGAGCCGAGGGTCATTGTCCTCCTCGCCCAGGGACACCCAGGCCACCAAGGGGTTGGTTGCAGGCAGTGATTGTGTCCAGGCCGAGAGTAAGGAGGTCTTGCCGAAGCCAGCAGGAGCAGAGATGAGTGTGAGGGGATACCTGAGGCTCTCGTCAAGCAGGTTGGTCAGGCGAGGACGAGGGATCAGGGTCCCCGGTGCTATAGGCGCAAAGAATTTGGTGGCTAGAAGCTGGCTCTGGATGACCATCGATCCATTCATGGAAGTCTCTTCCTCTTCCTGTATCACACGTGTTACTCATCAAGCAGGCCGAGTTCGCGCGCTCTTCTTACTGCTTGTACTCGATTCTGTACATCCAACTTGGAGAAGATGTGGCTGACATGGCGTTTGACCGTATCAATGACAATCACCAGTTTTTGACTAATTTCATGATTGGATGCGCCGTGTGCCAGCAACTGGAGAACCTCCAGTTCTCGCTCAGTCAGGGGCTCTAGCAGGGGTTGGACTGTGGTATGCTCTGTTACCCACTGCCCCTTGCTCCCCTGCTGAAAGGCAGCCAGCAGGGTATCCAGATAGGGAGTTAGACCGTCTTTGCGTTGCTCTTCGCGTAGCCGAGACAGCAGAACTGCCATCGGAGTTCCTTCATCCACGAAGCTACGGATGTAGCCCTCTGGCTCGCTCAGGCGAGTTGCCTCCGAGAGGGCAGGTAGAGCCTGCATCTCCTGGTCGCACATCTGGTAGGCCAGAGCTTGTAAGAGCCGAATCTCAATGACATGACCCCGGCGCTGGGCTATGGTCGCTCTCTGCAGCACAGGCTCTAGTCGCTGCAGAGCAAGAGTCGGCTGGTGCTTGGCTAGGAGAATGCGGGCATGTGCCACCTCTTCGCGTTCATGCTCCAAGGGAGTGCCAGGTCGCTGTCCCAGATCCAGTCTCTCGACCCAGTGCGTGGCACGCTCCAGTTCCCCACAGGCCAGCCAGAGCCTGACCTGATCGACTGTCGTGAATATGGAACGCACATGGAGATAGAGATGCTGGTTCATGCCCATACCGATGTGTTCAATCTCTTGCAGAGCAGAGCTTGCCGCATCCAGCTCTCCACGCGATAGGCAAACACGCAGCAATATCCCGTACCCGTAGAGTAAATGGATGAGCAATGACATCGATTCTGTCTGTTTGCACAGCTCAATGCCTTCTGATACAAGAGTCGGTAGCGCATCGAGCTGGTTCCACTCACGCAGGATATCGGATTGAAAGAGAGTGGGATAGCCTACATAAGGCAACATGAATCCTGCTTGCTGCCTCCCCAGGAGCTTGGCTTG
>WNFJ01136134.1_pt1 | contig 10984 bp, 4 predicted proteins | sample 5400461 | NCBI WGS metagenome assembly WNFJ01 (sample SAMN13153349, study PRJNA577476) | soil metagenome | isolation source: 115 cm saprolite on Douglas fir-dominated hillslope | place: USA:California | collected 2013-09-17 | reverse complement strand
CGTCCCGCCCGTGATGGTCAGGACGTCGCCCTGTTGCGCCGAGCCCGCAATCGTCGCCGCCGTCAGCGCCGGCGTGATGTCGGTCACCGCGCTCGTCGCCGCACTGGTCCCGCTCTCAGGATTGCCCGCGGTATCCGTGAACGACACGGAAACCCGCAGCAGGTGTGCCTCATCAGTCTCCTGCACCACGTACGTTGCATTCGTGGCATTGACGATGTCCGTCCAGGTCGTGCCGCTATCGGCCGAATATTGCCACTGATATGCGGCGCCCGAGTTCGGCAGATTGCCGTCCGTCACCGTCGCCGTGAGCGTCTGGCCTTCTTGCGCCGTGCTGCTGCTGAGCGTCACGGAGCCGGTGTACGTCACCGTGGTGCCGCCGCCGACGTCGCCTGAGGTGCTGAAAATGCCGCCGGAATAGTCGCCGGTGAGATTGATCACGTCGGTATGCGTGCCGTCGGTGACCGTGAGGGTATCGGGCGAGCTCGAATAGGTGACCGTGACAGACGACCCGGTGATGTTCTTCAGGTCGAATGCGTCGCTCACCGCCAGGTTGGAGACCACGTCGGTGAAGCTCGATCCCTGGTCGAGCTGCAAAATGGCATTGGTGGCATTGACCGCAATGGTGCCGAAGCTGATCGCATCGTTCGCATCGGTATCGGTCGCAAGCTCCAGCCTTGCACCGCTGTCGATCTGGAACGATCCGCCGGTCCCGGTTATGGCGGTGCCGATCTTGAGGGCGCCGCTCGCCACTTCGATCGTTCCAGTATTTCGATCGATCCGGTGTTGGTGAGCGTCGCGGCATTGAGAATGGCGCTGGTGCCGGTCGAATCCACCGACCCGGAATTGGTAAAAATTCCGCCGTTGATGGTCGCGCTCTGGAGATCCAGCGTCGAGCCCTGATCCACCTCCACGGTGCCGTTCACGTTATTGCTGCTGTTGGTGACGGTTTCGCCGTTGATCACGACGGTGGTGGTGTTGCCGTGGGCGAGCAGCGTGCCCGCGTTGGTGACCGACCCGGGATCGATGGTGAGCGTGCCGGCAGTCGCCTCGAGCGTGCCGGTAATGGTGATCGTCGCGCCGGTGATGAAGCTCGTGCCGGTGGAGTTCACCGTCCCGGCATCGATCAGATTGCCGCCGCTGATGGTCGAGCCGGTGAGCGCCAGCGTGGTGTTGAGCTCCACATCGATGGTGCCGGCCACCGCGTTGATGCTGTTGGTGATCGTTTGGGCGTTGAGCGTCAGCGTGCCGCTCTGAATATCGATCGTGCCGCTGTTGCTGATGGCGAGCGTGCCGTTCGTCGCGAAGCTGGAGCTGCCCTCGACGTTGATGGTGCCCAGATTCTTCAGGGTGCTGCCGGTCCCATTGAAGGTATTGGTGCGAAGGTATTGGTGCCGGAAATATCCCAGACGCCGCCGCTCTCGTTGGTGAACGCCGCGTCGATCGACACGTCGCCGATGATGGTTCCGGAATTGTCGACCGTGACGGTGCCGCTGGGTCCGGATATCGCGAGCCCCGAGGCCGAGCCGGCGGTGATCTCGCCGCCCGCCTGGTTGGTGACGGTCGCGGTTCCGGTCGAGTCCTCGGTGATCAGGATTGCCGGATTGCCGGGGCTGCCGGCGCCCGTGACGGTACCGCTGTTGGTGATGCTGATCTTGCCGGTGCCCGTCGACAGCGCGTCGATGCCGACACCAGCGCTGACAGTTCCGGCGGTCGTGATCGTGACGTTGCCGCCGTCGTGCGCGCGGGCTCGGATGCCGTCCACGACACCGGTGATGCTCGAGCCGGCATCCGTCTCGACCGTGACGTTGCCCGTGCCCCAGTTGAACGCGTTGATGCCGTAGCCTGCGGCCGCGGTGATGACAGCGTTGCCCGTTACCGTGACGCTCACGTTCCCGGCCACGCCGGAGTTGGCCGTCTTGGTTCCGTTCGGCAGGTAGCCGGCCATGATTCCGGCCGGCAATGTGCTGTTGTCCTGGTTGAGCTCGGTCCCGGAGTTAATCGTGCCATCGACCGTGACGTTGATTGTGCTGTTGGCCGAAGCAAGAATCCCGCTCGCCTGGTTGATGGCAAGAATGCCGTCGCTGCTCGAATCGATCGTGGTCCCGGTTGCGTCGGTTACGGTGATCTTGCCGGGCCCGTAATTGTAGGCGCGGATGCCGTCCCCGCCCGCGGGATTGAGACTGGCGTCCAGAAGATTGGCATTGATATTCGCATGATTGTTGACGATGACGTTGCCGAAAGCGGTGCTGTTGCTCGTGGGCGTGGTGCCGCCTTCATAGCCCGCGAGGATTCCCGCTGGTTGGCTGCCGGTCCCGGTGGTGTTGGTGGACCCGGAGTTGATCGTGCCGTAGGCGTTGACCGTGATCGTGCTGCCGGCGCTTTGCGCGATCGTAGTCGCCTGATTGTAGGCATTGATGCCGGCGCTGCCGGAGGTGACCGTGTCCCCGGTCGCGGTCGTGACCGAAATGGTTCCCGTGCCCTTCGAGCCGGCCTCGATCGCGTATTGCGCCGTGCCCGTGATGGTCTTGCTGGCCCCGGTGGTGACGGCGACATTGCCGTTGCCGGTCGTGAAGGCAAAAATCGCGTCCGCACCGCCAGTGATGTTGCCACTCTGGCTGACGGTGATGTTCCCGGTGTCCGTCGAGTTGAGGTTTTCGGCCAGGATGCCGTCCGTCCCCGGGCCGGTTCCCGTCACGTCACTCCAGCCGTTGACCGTAATGTTGCCGGACCCGCCGCTCTGGACGATCGCCGAGATACCAGCACCGTTGAGTCCCACCACCTTGCCGGATGGCGTGATCGTGATATCGCCGACGCCGCTCTGGCTGACCGAAATGCCCTTGGCGTGCCCGGTAAGCGCGCCGCTCGTCGTGATCTCGACCGACCCCGGGGCGGCGGCTGTGCCGCCGGAAGCGGTGAAATCCACTGCGTCGCCGACGCTCGTCGTGACCTTCCCGCTGCCGGTGATGATGAAGGAGCCGCCGGTGGTGCCGGTCGTGGCGACGGCGTTGACCGTGTCGAGATCGCCGGATCCGGTCGTATCGTTGAGGTTCAGGGTTCCGCTATGCGATCCGCCCAGGAACGTGATGGTCTCCGCGGTCGACCCGTCGAGCTTGAGCGTCGAGTTGTCCCCGACCTGCAGCCCTCCGGTTCCGCCGACATCGACGGTGATCTCGAGGGCGCCCGCGGCGCCAAGCGCCTCGATGGTTCCGTCGTTGATCAGCGTCAGGTTTGCGTCGCCGATCGTCCCCACCCCGGAGATCGTGTCGTAATTGGTGAGCGTCGCCGCGAAGCCGTTGCTGAGGATGGCATCGGAAGTCGTGTCGAGCGTGACTTGGCCGCCGCCCTGAAGCACGACGCTGCCGGAGATCTCCAGCTTCGTCGTCGCGACGCCATCCACATCGATCGTGCCAAGATCGTTGATCGTGCCCAACAGCGTCAGCGTCGTGGTGGCGCTCACCGTGACCTTGGTGCCCGCCGCGATCGTCACGGCATTGACGCTGCCGTCTAGCGTGCTGCCCCCGCCCACCGTCGCGATCGTGCCGGTCCCGCTCAGCGTCCCACCCTGGATATCGGTGTTCTCGAGATCGATAGTGCCGCCCGAGGCCGCAGTCAGCGTCCCGCCGTTGGCGATCGTCCCGGTCAGGTCGAGCGTGGTGCCGCTGTTGACCGTCAGCGTCGTGCCCGACCCGATCGTCACCGTATTGGTCGTGCCGTCGAGCGTGTTGTCGCCCGTGCCCTGGGTCGCCAGCGTCCCGGTGCCGCTGGTGCTCAGCGTCCCGCCCTGAACGTCGGCGTTCTCCAGGTCGATCGCCCCGCCCGTCACCGCCGTGAGCGTCCCGCCGTTGGCGATCGTCCCGGTCAGGTCGAGCGTGCCGACCGCCACCGTCACCGTGGTGCTGGACTTGATCGTCACCCCGCTGAGCGTGCTGTCGGTGTTGCCGGTCCCGGTCGCGATCGTGCCGGTGCCGCCCAGCGTGCCGCCGGTGATCGTCACGTTCTCCAGATCGATGGTGCCGCCAAGTGCCGCGTCGATCTCGCCGTTCAGCGTGATCGATCCGGTCAGGTCCAGCGTCGCGCCGCTGTCCACCTTCACGGTCATTCCGCTGGGAATCGTGGTGTCACCGAGCGTGTTGTCGCCGCTCACCACTTCGACGGTCCCGGTGCCGGTCAGCGCCCCCCCGGTGATGGTCGCGTCTTCCAGGTCCACCGTGGCCCCGGTGCCGACCGACACCACGCCGGTGGCCGTGTTCGCCACCGTTATGTTCTCGAGATCGAGAACGGTGCCGCTGCCCGTCGCAAGCAGGGTGCCCGAGTTCGATATTGAGCCACCATGGATCTGCAGTTCGCCGCTCGTTACCTCCAGCAGATCGGTGGCAGCATTGGTAATCGCCACGTCAGTCAGGAAGCTCGCTCCGGTCGAGTTCACCGTCCCGGCGTTGGTCAGGATGCCGCCGGTGATCGTCGAGGCGATCAGTTCGAGCGTCGAGCCGTGGTCGATCTCGACGGTGCCGTTGGTGGTGACCGCGCCGACGAGGTAGGTATTGGTAACGGTGGTGCCGTCGAGCACCAGCGTGCTGCTTTGGGTCGCCGACAGCAGCTTGTTGCTGGTCACCGTGCTGCTGTCGATTTCCAGCTTGGCGCCGTCCGCCTCCAACGTTCCGGCATTGGCGATCGTGCTGGGATCGATCGTCAGGGTCCCGGTGGTCGCCTCGATCGTGCCTGAGTTGGTCACGCTCGCGTCATTGATGTAATTGGCGCCGCTGGTCGCGTTGATCACGCCATGATTCGTGATCGTGCCGCCGGCGATGATCGCGGTCTCCAGGTCGAGCGTCGAGCCCGCGCTGGCGTCGACCAGAACCGTGCCGGTGTTGGTCACCGTCAGGCTGTCGAGGTCGAGCGTGGCGCCCAGCACCGCCTGCAGCGTCCCGGAGTTGTTGAACGTCGTCGCGTTCAGGATCTGCAGCTCGACGCTGGCCCCGGTCGCCTCCAGCGTCCCGGTGTTGGTGATCAGCGTGGCGTTGCTGATGGAATTGGTGGTGCCGGTGTTGGCGTCCAGCAGCCCGTGATTGGTCACCGTGCCGCCGGCAATGATCGAGGCCACCATGTCGAGCGTCGAGCCGACCCCAACCGTCACCGCGCCGGTGGCGGTGTTGGTGACCGTGACGCTCTCCAGATCGACAACGCTGCCGCTGCCGCTCGCCAGCAGCGTACCGGAGTTGGCGACGTCGTCGTTGACCTGCAGCGTGCCGCCGCCGGTCGCCTCCAAAAGCCCGGCATTGTCGATCGTCGTTCCGGTGTGGAGGATCAGCGTGCCGCCGGTGGCGTCGATGGTACCGCCGGCGTCGTTGTCGAGGTCGATGTTGCTGATCGTCCCCGACCCCACGATGGTATTGTCGACGTTCTCCAGTTCGTTGCCGTGATTGGCCGCCTGGCCGGTGATGGTCCCGGACAGCGCCAGCTTGCCCCCACCATCGAGTTTGAGCGAGCCGACGTCGACCAGCAATGTCGAGGTCGCATCGATCACGATGCCCTTGGTGCCGGTCCCGCTGTTGTTGATCTCGCTGTCCCGGACGTCGAGCTTGCCGCCGCCGGTCGCCTCCAAAAGCCCGGCATTGTCGATCGGGTTCCCGGTGTGGAGGATCAGCACCCCGGTGGCGTCGATGGTGCCGCCGGTCTCGTTGTCGAGGTCGATATTGCTGATCGTCCCCGAACCCACGATGGTGTTGTCGACATTGTCGAGCTCGTTGGTGCCCGCCGCCCCGGTGATGGTCCCGGACAGCGCCAGCTTGCCGCCGCCATCGAGCTTGAGCGAGGCAACGTCGACCAGCAGCGTCGAGGTCGCATCGATCACGATGCCGAGGTTGAGGCCGTTGCCGGTGTTGTGGATCTCGCTGTCCTGAACGTCGAGCGTGCCGCCGCCGGTCGCCTCCAAGAGGCCGGCGTTGATGATGGCGTTGCCCGTATTGAATACGATTTTCGCGCTTGTCCCGCTCGCGTCGATCGTACCGCCGGCATCGTTTTGCAGCTTCAGCAGGTGGCCGCTGCTCCCGATCGTGGTCGCACCCACGGCCGTGATCGTATTGTCGATATTCTCCAGTGTCGGGACTTGGGAGAGATTGTCGACGCCGAGGATCTGGCTTCCGGTGTCAAGCTTGACCGCGCCGCCGTTCTCGAGCGTGAGGGTGCCAGAGTGATCACCGGCGGTGGACGTCTGGGCATCGACCAGCAACGTGCCCTTGATCTCGATGGAGCCGCTGTTCTTGATTCTGTTGACGGTCGTCCCATTATCCACGCCGCCGACCTGCAAGGTGGCTGCGGCCTCCACCAGGATGCTGCCGCCGGAATTGTTCGTAATATTGGTTGTCGAAAACGTATAACTGCCGCCCTTGATGTCGAGCTCGATGAAATCTCCACTGCCCGGCTGAATCAGCAAACTATCGATGTTGACGTCGACAGGCGTAGTGATGATCGCGGGGTCGTTTACGGTGACGATGTAGGTTCCACCTGCCACCAGGGGAGCTGCGTCGATGATGACGTCCTGGCCGGGAATCGGGATCTTGTGGGTGCTCCAGTTGGTCGTCTGGTTCGCGACGTCGTTCCATTCCCCACCGGCGGAATTGATCCAGTGGACCGGACCGGTCGAGGAGGTCACATCCGTGGTCAAATCCAGGGTCGCAGAGGATGAAACGTATCCGCCCGGTCCAAATACATTGGCGGTCAGCGTCAGCTGACCTGAGGTCGTGCCTGGCACGTTCTGCAAATTGGAGGGCGGTTGGAGAAGGTAGAGCCCCGAGTCAACCGCGGATCCCGGAATGGAAATGTTATCGGTCAGCCCGGTGCTGATGTGGGAGAACGTCCCATCGGCGCTGTAGATCTTCTCCCCCGCCGGCAGTCCCACGACCGTCAGCGAGACCAGCGTGTCGCCGGCCGGCACGTTGATGATGAGCGGAACCCCGACCAGAGAGCTGTGGCTCCCGCCGAGGAAGACCGGCGTGGCCTCATCGTTGCTGACCGACAGCACCGGGAATGCCGCCAGCGGCGTAACAAAGACCGCGGTACCGCCCGAGCCGGACGAGCCGGAGTTCGACCCGGTCGTCGTTGTGGGCAGCACCGGGGGCAGTGGGAACGTCGGAAACGGCGTGAGCAGACTTGGCGCGACCCCATTGGTGCCGAACCCGCTCGAGCTGCCGCCATTGGTCGATTTCGTGTTGGCGTCGTTCGGTTGCTGGACGAAGTCCTGTCCCTGGACGAAGGTCTTGTATGCCGACTGATAGGCCTGCTGCAGGGCCGCCATTTGCGTGGGAGAAAGGGCAACGAATTCGGCGCTCCCCTTCGGGCGAAGGACGATCATGACCTCCGGATCGTCGACGACGGCCAGGACCTTCGACGGGTCATCGTGCGAGAGCAGGACGAAGGTGCCGTGCGGCGCGTCGGCCTTCGAGGAAAGCTCGATAGTGCCGTCATCCAGGAATACCGTGCCGTCCAGGGATGCGACTTGCGTGCCCCGAAGGCCCATGGTTCCGGCGGGCGTGTCGACCTTTACGTCGCCGGCATCGTCCGGCACGCGGAACGTGAACGTCCCCTGGAGCAGGCTGATCAGGCTCGAATCCGCAGTCCCGTTCGGGTCGAACTCGTTCAGCACCATCCGGGCATTGGCGGACAGGCTGAATGCCGTGCCGTCCACGAAGGCGATACCGGCCGAACCGTCGGCTCCGGTCTGCACCACGTCGCCCCGGCAGACGAGATCGCCGAGGCTCGCCTGCGTGACGACGCCGTCGGCATGCATGATGGTGACCGAACCGCTTACGGCGTCGATCCTGCCGATGACCGCCTTGCCGACCGCATGCCCGGCCGGGGCATGGTCCGGCTGCGCGAGCGCGTACTGCCCCGGATGCTCGGGGCCGGCGAGCATGGCGACGAGCTTGCCCGGCAGAACCGCGCCCTCGGGAGATTCCAACGTGGACAGCTTTTCGTGGGCGAAATAGTCGTGAACGACGACCTTTTTGCCGTCGCCGGCAAGAATCAGGTCATGCCCCGAACGCTTGAAATTCCCGGAGAACAGCAGGTGGGCGTCGGGGATGGTGATCAGGTCCCCGGACGGATGATAGCTGGGCGTCAAGTCCTGGGTCGGACTCGTCCCCGACCCGGTCTCGTCCGGCGCAATGCCGCGAAACATATGAGCTTCTTCCCCGTGCCTCGGGGGCACCTCGCGCCGCGCCTGGCTTACCGGATTTTCTTATTTTGGCCGCAGCCGCCTTTGGCCCTGTTTACGCTTTATAAACCTTGCGCCTTTGCCCTCACCCTCTTCCGGTTTTTCGCCAGTTTTGTCAATCATTGAGTAGGGAAAAACCCCGCCCGCAGTCACAAGTGATTAACGACGACTGGTGCTCGATATTCGGATGGAATTCGCTTGCTGGCCATCGAAGCTTCCTCGGCGCCGTCCTTTGCCAAGGTTAGCGGTTCGTTGCGCCGATTCGGGTGATCTACATCACGGTTTGCGAAAATTTTCCGCGATTTCGCCCCACCGTGCGGCGATCGCCCAGGGATGTCGCCTAGGGATAAGGTCGGCCGAGGGAGCCGGGCGGCTCGGCCTGCGGTGTTCCGCCACAAACCGCCACCGGGTTCGCGCGGGCCGAGCGATTCGAGCACAGGCCGCGCGAGGCGAATTATGGCAAAAAGGGGGCGCATCCGATGGGGCCAAATCCTGCGATCCGGTTGACGCATGATCGCATTGTCTGAGAAACGGGCTCGCCCACCCGCTCGCATCCGGCTTGGCGACGGGCTGCTCGGGCGCCACCTCTGGAATCGCCCGCCGTCCGAACGGGTGGATGTGGCCCGCCCAAACCGCGGCATGAGGGGCAATGGCATTGATTCGATTGATTCGCCGGCACGGCCGGGCTAGGATGCCTGATTGAGTCCCCTCTACAGCTGGGAGCGAGCCATGCGCGCGCGTGCAGTCGCCCTGTGGGTCGGCCTGACCCTCTCCGCGAGCGGTATCCTGGCAAGTACGGCCTGGGCGCAGAGCGGCGCTGCGCGGCCGGCGGCGCAAGTCCAACCAATTGGCAAGATCGAAACCGCCTCCGGCTCGGTTACGGTCACGCACACGGACGGTGTGATCCTCCAGGCGAACATCGGCCCTAACGGCGGCCTCGGTCACGCCAAAGTCGGCGATCTCGTCTACCAGGGCGACCTGGTCCAGACCGGACCCGATTCCGCGGTCGGAATGGTTTTTACCGACGGCACCGCGTTCAATCTCTCCGCCAACGCCCGCATCGAGCTGAACGAATTCGTATATGACCCGAATGGCAGCTCCAATTCGGCTTTCATCAGCCTGGCCAAGGGGACATTCACCTTCATCGCCGGAAAGGTGGCGAAGACCGGCGACATGAAGGTCGATACGCCGGTCGCGACCATGGGAATTCGCGGCACCGCGCCCCACGTCGAAATCTCGGAAGATGGCACCGTTCATTTTGCGACTCTTGTCGAGGAGGGTTTGTCCCGAGAGCCCACCCAGCAGAAAAAACCCGGTACGCCCGCTCAAGAGAACAAGCGCGCGGCGCCGGTTCCGCAGAACAAGGGCGGGGCGCCGGCCGAGCAGCGCCAGGCCGGGAATGTGCCGTCGGCAGGTGCCGACCAGGCCATGGCGGAGCAGAACAGGAAGCTCAAGAGCCTCAATATCTGCCGAGGTTGCTGAAGCGCGCGCGCTCGCTCGGCATCGGATGAAGTGCCTGTCCCACGCCACGGCGTGGGGTGATGTTTCCCGCTCTTTCTTGCTCTTCCCCATCCGAACGTGTTCACGCTAGACTCCGTCCGCGCGTGCGGCGATGCGTGACGGAAAGCGAGCATGAGACCCATGGCAGCGGGTGTCGTCCGTGGCGGAACTGCATTGATGATGGCGATATTGCTCGGGACAGCCGCGGTGGCACAGAGCCCCAGGCTCAAGAATATCGAATTGTGCAACGGCAAGGATCGTTCATCGCCCGATCCTCAGATCGACGGCTGCACGGCGCTGATCGAGTCGACCGGAGAAGAGGGAACGACCCTGGCCATCGCCCACAACAATCGCGGCAATGCCTACACCGCCAAACAGCAATACGACCGCGCCATCCAGGACTACGATGAATCGCTCAAGCTCAGTCCCGAGTACGCCCGCGCCTTCAACAACCGCGGCGTGGCCTACCAGAAGAAAGGCGAGTACGACCGCGCTATCGAGGATTTCGATCGATCGATCAAAATCAATCCCAATTATGCCGGGGTTTTTGCCAATCGCGCCGAGGCCTACCAGAGCAAGGGCGAGTACGACCGCGCGGGGCAGGATTATGACGAGGCGATCCGGCTTCAGCCGACGCTGGAAGCGGTTTGGAACGGACGCTGTTGGAACCATGCGATACTCGGAGAATTGCAGGCGGCGCTCGCGGATTGCAATGAGGCACTCCGGTTGGAGCCCAAAGCCGCCGCAACCCACGACTCGCGTGCATTCACCTATCTGAAAATGGGCGAATTGGACTTGGCCATTACCGACTATAGCTCCGCCCTGCGTCTCGATCCGCGGCTCGCTGCCTCGTTCTATGGCCGCGGGCTTGCCAAGCTCAAGAAAGGCGATCGAAGCGGCGGCAATGCCGACATTGCGGCCGCAAAGGCGCTCAAGCCGGCCATCGCCGAGGAATTCGCGCGTTACGGCGTCCGATAAGACGCGGCAGATCCCCGTCCCGATGCTGGGCCGGTTCCCTCGGTGGTCATCCGACGCGCGGCGCAGTCGCTCAATTTTGAGCGAACCGGATCGGGATTCATTCACCGGATCGACAGAGACCCGCAGGCTCGCCGCCGACCTTAACCGGCTGGAAGCGCACGCGGGCTTATCCCGGCTCCCACAGGCATGGGGCGGGGATCGGCGATGAAACGCCGGCCGGCGCCCCGGGCACAGGGGCGTCAGCATGTGGGCACCCGGTCCAGCGCGCGCACTCGCGCAGGCGATGACGATTGC
>WNFJ01182052.1_pt1 | contig 10985 bp, 10 predicted proteins | sample 5400461 | NCBI WGS metagenome assembly WNFJ01 (sample SAMN13153349, study PRJNA577476) | soil metagenome | isolation source: 115 cm saprolite on Douglas fir-dominated hillslope | place: USA:California | collected 2013-09-17 | reverse complement strand
TCCCTTTGGGGTGTCGTTGGCGTAAGTTGCCATTAGGCGCGTAGTCCATGACAAGGAAAGGGGTGGTATCCTCTACACCAAAGTCCAATACCTGAACAATACGAGGATGTCGTAAGTGCGCAATGAGTCGCGCCTCGTTAATGAAGTTCGCCAGGTCATCATCGGTTAGCCGCCCGTGCAGCACCTTGATGGCAGCCTGGGTATTCAGGTGAACATGCTGTCCCAGATAGACATCAGCGAAGTTGCCTCGCCCCAACAGGTTTGTGAGGCGATAGTTGCCGAGTTGCTGTCCCTCACGCTCTCCGCTACCGCTCATATTTGCACCTCCTCAAGGGTGCTCATTTATGTTGCCTTTTTCCCGGCCTCCGTTAGGTTCTGACCTCTTCGCCGATGGGACTCAATATCTATCGCCGTATTGGTTTTCGCGAGTATTGTACTTTTAGCACCTACGAGTGGGAGCCGCATAGGCCTTAATGAGGCGGCATCAATTCTACAACAGCGCGTTTCCTGGCGCTCTCGCGCGCCGCTTCAATAACCCGCAGCGTGACTACAGCATCGGCGGGATCGACGGGCGGCTTGCCACCGGAGAGCAGCGCATCGCGCAGCAGGGTGTAGAAGGTCTCATACGCGCCCGGCAGTGTTTCAACAGGGCCATCGAAGTGTAGTTTGTCTACATCTGTGGAGAGCCGTCCCCATAGTTCGCGAGGTTCCTGGCCCCAGCCAGCGTCTCCCGGTCGCTTTCCGGAGTTCAGGGCATCCTCCTGGGGGTCCATGCCCCACTTCTCATACATCCCTCGCAGGCCTGTGATGCGCAGACGAGGGCCAGGGATGCGGGTGAGCACGCCCATCCAGAGATGCGCCCGCACACCATTGGCGAACTCGAGCGCAACAAATGTATCATCGTCCACCAGCGCGCCGGGGCGTCTTATCTCTACTTCGGCGTAGACCCGCGATGGTTGCCCGAAGAGGAGCAATGCCTGGTCGATCAGGTGGCTGCCCAGGTCGAAGAGAAGCCCTCCTGCCTCGTCTGAATCGGGCAGCTCGCGCCACGCGCCGGGTCGTGGCTGCGGGCGATAGCGTTGATACCACGACTCGAAGCGCACAACCGGCCCCAGCAGACCGGGTTCGCTCGCAAGCAGTTGGCGGATGGTGAGGAAATCGTTGTCCCAGCGCCGGTTCTGGAAGACGGTCAATAACTTACCTGTGCTCTTGCTCGTGGCGATCAAGCGTTCAGCATCTGCCGCCGAGGGTGCCGCGGGCTTATCGATCACGACGGGTAGTCCCGCTTGCATTGCCGCTATGCTGAGTGGAACATGGGTGCGGTTTGGTGATGCAACAACCACTAGATCATAGCCTGAAGCATCCTGCCAGATCTGCTCGGCTGAGGTAAGGATGGCTGCGGAAGGATAAGCGGAATGGGCACGTTGGCGGCGCTCGGGGTTACTCGTCACAATAGCTGACACGGTCATACCATGCGTCGCCGCGATAAGCGGAGCGTGAAATACGGAGCCCGCAAGCCCATAGCCGATGATGGCGACACGTAGTGGGTATGTGGCGCGTTCGGAGTCGGTCGATGTTGTCATAAGTCTGCCTTTCAAAACATCTGAAAATGTAGTGATTACTGCATTCCTCATGCAACACACCGCACTCGCCTTTAGAGTGTGTGGCCCAGGCCGGGCAAGGAACCGCCCGTAGATGTTGACCGCGCTATTTTCCGCGGTCCATCACTAAGCCGCAGTTCTCACAGCGATACGTGCGTACCCACAGCGGCATGTCTTTCTTGTGCTTGCAAACATGACACGTCTTGGTGGTATCACGTTCATCGATGATAAACAGTTCTTTCCCAAAGCGCAGACACTTGTACTCAAGCATCTGCACAAAGCTGTAGAGACCCCAATCATTATATACCAGACGGTTGCGGATCTGCCGCTTGCGCCGTTCTTTAGGAGTCTCGTTCTCTTGCTTTTTCATGACCATCTGCCGTTGGGAAAGATCGCCGATCACTACGGCCCTTTCAGCCAGTGAGCCAGCGATGAGATGCGAGGCTTTGTGCAGACAGTCTCGTTGCTTGCGGCGCTTCTTCTCAGCAACCCGCTTGTAGACGCGCCCCTGATCGTTGTAGCCCGTTGCCAGCGTCTTGATGCCCAGGTCAAAGGCCACGGCCCGCATCGCGCAAAGGGCGCTGCTTGCGCTTTTTGCGTCTCTTGCCTGCGTTGCGTGCATCGTCCTCATGTTGCTCAGCGTCGTCATAGACGAACGAGCAGGAATAGTTGCCGCGCGCATCCCTGGAGACGGCGGCTTCGTGAAAGTGGTCAGGAGGTTCTTCCGTCAGATGCGCCACGATGTTGTGGTAGCGTTTGGGCCCCAGTTGCCGCCGCCTGTCGGGAGGATGATCGTCTTGTCCTGCACTTCCAGGTAGACCGCTGGGTAGCAGAGGGTAAAGAACTGATGACGAGGCCTGACGCGGGGGAACCCTGGCTTTTCCCCTGCTGCCAGGCGACGGAAGAATCCCTGCATAGCTTTGCCCAGCCGGAAGTAGACCTCCGCTAAGAGCTTGCCATAGACGTATCGTAACTCACGGTCATACTGTTTGCTCTCTCGTAGAGACTTCTTGGCTCGCTCCAGGTTCCAGCGTTCCCCGTTGCGCAGGCGCATGACCCACCAGTTGTAAAGCCCACGGCACTTGGCTTGCATGAACTCCAGCGCCTCGGCGTCCTGCTTACTCACCTCGATTTTGATTTTTTTACAGAGCAGCGAAGAACCGCCTCTCGCTCCTGTCGCAACGTGTAGCTATGGTATAGTAGTTACGATGGATACCGGTTCGGTATCGGCTGCGTGATGTGACGTTCGTTCGGAATGCGCCTGCCAGAAGCGGCGATCAGCTTCCCATCGGTGTGGGTGCGTTCAGCGATGCTCTCAGATTTTCCAGCAGGTAGCGGTCGGTCATGGGGCTGGTACAATGCTCTTCGAAAAGCGACCAGGACACCCCATCGCGGTAGAGCTTTGCAAAGTAGGGATGATAGATGTCGAGGAGCGGGGTAATCTGCAAGCGTGACGTGAGATGAGTAGCTTCTGATGCAGAAGGGGCATTGGATGTATTTATTAGATACTTTTCCTGGTGAAAGTATATCGTAGCTCAGAGAGAGCCTCACTGCGGTTGTGTCAGGTGTCTACCTCTTCGCTCACAAAGTCGAACGAACACGTCCCCCAGGTACTCATCCAGTTGCGTGCTTCTTTGCCCTGACGCCACCCGACGCGCGCTTCAGTGATCTGGCCATGGACGAACCTGATCCAGCCCTCCTCGGCGTTGGTCAATTCGCCACGCCTGATGGTGAGTACTCCATTCTTGCGTTCATATTGGAGCTTTTGAATGACCGTTACCAGATGATCGACCTGCTTCTGATCCAGCAGACGAAGTTGGTTAAATGCCAGATGTTTGGAGGTGTAGGAAACGTAACGCCGAAGGGATTCAGGTAACACGTCCCTGACATTTTCTACGAGTGTCTCCTCGGTACAAGGCAGTGGTAAGAAACGATCTGCCCCCTGAAGCAGGCTCCAATAGCGCTCCGCCGCTGTATTCTCGGCACTCGTTATAATAATGGGAAGCGTATTGCCACTCGCGCGGAGCCGACGACACACATCACATCCACTGATTCCTGGAAGGGCAAAGCTAAGGATCAAGCATTGCAGGCGTTCCTGTACAACCCTCGCCAGGCCGTCGTATCCATCCGAGGCAGTCAACACATCACATCCCGCGTGTTCCAGCACACCTTTCATAAATGAGCAAGAGGTAGGATCATCCTCGATAATAAGGACTTTGACTGTGCCTTCCATCTGGAATCTCTCCTTTTCCAGTGCCGGTAAATGGAACACAAGGAGGTGAGACCTTTTCGGGACCTCTTATTCCGGGCTAAATCACATGCGCTGCGCGCCAAAACGCCCCAGCTTTTCGGGGTAACCCCTTTTTCTCGCTCATGCACAGACCGTCAACTTCGTTACAAGTATACATAAAAAGCGACTGGATTCCGCTCCCAATGCAAGACAATGGGACATTTTTCCTAACCGGGAACGGGATTGGTCTCGAAATCGCTTTGATCAATGCTGGGACCACCCTGATGGCCCTCATCATCAAGCTAAAAAATATGGAGATGGATCTTTCGCAACCTTGATGGCTCAGCCGGGTAGACATGACCTCTGGCCTCGCTGTGTGTTCGCCTCTGTTGCCTGATGGGAGAAGATGACGCTGGCACCGTTGCCAGAGCAGCGATCTTGGCTGTCGTAACCCGCCAGAGCCTGCTTATAAGTGGGAGCGCCATGTCCTTACGCACGCGGCGCACGAGCCACTGTTCTCTGATCACGAGTCCTCCGAAGAAGAGCAGCATCGCCCACATCACCAGCATGCCCGATCCAGCCGATGGATCAAGAGCAACCTGTGGCGAGAGCATCGCGGACCAGAGAAATACATTTGGCGTGCTTGCTGCCAGGTGCCGGGCCCGGCCACCTTCATCCTCCACATCGCGTACCTTGACCAGCCGTGCCGTGAGGAGGAGACCCCCGAACGCTCCAGCCATCAGGAGGAGTGTGCCGCCCAGGAGCATAGCCCCCGCTGGTGTCGTCACTCGCTCAACCAGAGCGACCGGCGTGAAATAGTAGGTGGCGAGAAATGCCAGCGGGAGTAATGACGCTCCCCCGATCCACCCCCAGTTTGTACCGAGGGCACCGGCTTTGATGGGCTGCCTGAAGCGATACCATTGTGCTACAAGCGCAGGCAACGCCACTGCTCCTGCCAGCATGAGAAGCACACTGAATTGTATCGGCAGGGATGCATGCGTGTTCCCCGCAGCGAGAGAGAAGTTTATCGCTCGGGAAAGCACGACCGAGGCTCCGAGCAGGAGAGGAGAGAGGGCCGACCAGGCGAGCGTAGTGCGCAGTGCAACCGCATAATCTGCTCCCCATAACAGGGCAAGTGGCGCGACCAACGTAGCCGGCGGAAGAAGGCAGAAGGCGCCGAGCATTTGTACGAGGACATTCGGGCCGAACGTGAGCAGCCCCAGCCCGACGATTGCACGGAGGAACAGGCTCCCTCGCACGCCTTTAAGCGCACCGGTCATCCCGGTGAGGCGAGCAGGGTCGGCGTACAAGAATCCAAAAAATGTACTCACGACCAGGCACGAGAGAACGCCAGCCTGAAACTCGGTGGGGGGAGGCGACCAGCCCACGATGAGTTTGACGAGGACACCGAGCAGGGCACTGCCAAACAGCAGCAGCGGCAGGTGAATTTCAAGCAGTTCCCCCAGGGTATTGAGCGAGTGTGGCACATGTGTCGCCAGGGAGCGCAGGTCACTTTCCGAGGATGGGCGGGAATTGGGGATTTTAAAGTCACAACAGTCCTCGGGAGCCAGGTCGGCAACAATGAGCGCAAGCATTTCCACGACATACTTATGCGCGACGACGAGGATCGTGCGACCGCGCTGTGAGGCTGGGAGAAGCACCTGCTCATAGTAGGTGCGCACGCGGGCATACAGCTCTTGCCATGTCTCGCCAGCGGGAAGAGTACCACGGGGGGCGTGCAGCATCTCATCGTAGCGCCGATACCCCAGGACCTTCTTCAACAGGCTCTTGTTCCGTCCCTGGAGCAAGCCAAAGTGCCGATCCAGCAGCGCAGCGGACACCTGCATCGTGGCAGTTGTGTTCCCGCTGACCTCGGCGATCGTCTGCGCGGTGAGGCGAGCGCGCTGGAGGGGTGAGACATGAATCTCGTTAAAGACCAGGCCGCTGCGGGCGATGGCACGACCAGCCCGCTTCGCTTGCTCGATTCCCAGGCGAGTCAATGGGGAATCCTGGTGCCCGGCAAACTGGTTCCGTTCGTTCGCCTCAGATTCGCCATGACGGATGAAGTAAAGCGGCATGCTTCTTGCTCAGTTGCAGCCATTTTCCATCCCCGCCGCCTCATCCCTGCTGATCCCTCTTTCACGTGGCGTTTCGATGCTTGATGAGGGAGGGACTTTCTGTGAAAGGCCTCTCATCTCATGCCATCGAAACGGCGCACGAGCCCGGGATGTTCAGACGCGAACTATATCTATACTTCTAAATGTATGTACCCAGTATGCCTGTGGCATGGAAGGCTGCGAAGGGAGAAGTGGTAGCGATTTGGTTAAGGTTGAGTTATGGCCGTTTGATGTTGCTTGCAGCCGCTTCACGTTTGGACGAGTGTGGGGTCGTGCGACTTCATCCAATTCCTGGCGACGTTTTTGAAGCATAACATGCCAGTTTGTTGGCTTCTTCCCTCCCTTCACAGCAGGTGAGTTTTGTGAAGCATACTGGGGTCCTTGTTCCCCTGGTTGCCCATCTGCACATTCAGTTGAGGAATCTCTACCGCTTCTCTCTCGATTCGCGTGTTTTACTCGCTGGAGTGAGGGCAAGCAGTCGCGAGACCGACGGTGCGAAGAATCCAGGTAGAGCCAGTCACCTGATGGTGCTAGCATTCCCTCGGGAAAAATGCATGGGCGTAAGATCCCTCCTTTGGTCCCCGACTTCAATTCAGCGCTTTATGCATGCGATTGAGGAATCGAGCATTACTCGATTCCTCCGAAGAAAGGGGCTATCGACCCCGGTTCACGACGCTCTCTTGTGTCTTCTTGGGCATGCGATCGGCGAGAGCATTTCGATCCCTCTGCGCTTCCAACGTAGTCGCTTGAGGCACGAGAATCGGGTTCGCTGCATAGTCGGCAGGTTGCGTGGCATCCCGTCCGGCTGAGACACCCAGCACTCGAAACAGGAGCGTGAGGGCCGTACAGCAGACCAGGTTCACGACGAGCGCGCTCACCGCAGCATAGGCAGGGATCTTGAGCCCCGCAAAGGAAATGGTGTAGACGGAACTCGTAAAATTCTGGCTGACGATCATCCAGGTGCCGACAAGCAGCCCTCCGATCAGCCCAATGGCGAGGGCATGACGGTGGAACCAATGGGTATAGAGCCCGAGAAAGACCGCGGGCAGGGTCTGGATAATCCAGATGCCGCCAAGGAGTTGGAAGTTGATGACATCCGTGGTCGGTAAGAGCAAGATAAAGGCGAGTGCCCCCAGTTTGATCAGCAGGGAGGCGAATTTTGCGACACGCGACTCCTCACGTTCAGTGCATGATGGACGCAGGTATTCCTTGTAGATATTGCGCGTAAACAGATTGGCGCCAGCGATCGACATGATCGCAGCTGGAGTCAAGGCCCCAATGGCGATGGCGGCAAAAGAGAAACCCGCAAACCAGGGGGGAAACAGCCTGGCAAAGAGGGCCGGTAGGGCACTATTCGCTTTATAAACGGGTGAGGGGGTGATCCCAGCCGCAATGGCCATAAAGGCGAGCAGGGCTATCAGGCTAAGCAAGAGGGTGTACGCGGGGAGGAGTGCGGCGTTGCGCCTTACCACTTTCCGGCTGTTGGTACTGAGGATGCCGGTGAGCGTATGCGGATAGAGAAATAAGGCGAGCGCAGATCCCAGCGCCAGCGTCGCATAGGCGCTGTATTGTGTTGAGGGGAGCAACGCATGAAACGTTGCTGGATGGTGCGCGGCTTTCTGGACAACGGCGGCGAAGATCTTCCCAAAGCCCCCCAGCCTCACCGGGATATACACAATAGCAACCAGGACGACCAGCCAGAGACACACATCTTTCACCATCGCAATCAGGGCCGGTGCGCGTAACCCCCCCATGTAGGTATACGCAGCCAGGATGACAAACGCGATCACCAGCGAGATCTCAATGGGCACGCCCATCTCGGCAAGCACCACCTCGATGCCAAAGATCTGCAGCGCGATATAGGGCATCGTCGCCAGCAGGCCGGTGAGGGCGACCAGCAGCGCTAAGAGGCTGCTATCAAAGCGTTCGCGGACAAAATCTGCGGGGGTGATGTACCCGCGATGGCGGGCCACGGTCCAGAACCTGGGCAGGACGAGAAACACAATGGGATACACGAGGATGGTATAGGGCACGGCATAGAAGCCGAGGGCTCCCGTTGCAAAGATGAGTCCTGGCACAGCGACAAACGTATAGGCGGTGTAGATATCCCCGCCCAGCAGAAACCAGGACGTGATCGTGCCAAAGCGTCGCCCGGCTAATCCCCACTCTTGTAACCGTTCCAGGTCGCCAGGATGCCAGCGTGCAGCCCAGAAGCCGAGGACGGTGACCGCGGCAAACATGCTCACAAAAACCAGTAACATTACCCAGTTCATGCTAGTTTCTCCCCCTTTATAGAGAACGCAGGGACGCGATACCACGGGCGGTATCAGAAGATCCCGGCAACTATCCCCAGTTGTTTCGCGGTGTAGGGATCGATCAGGATGTTATCCAGCGCATCGATTTCAACATCGGCAAATTCCTGCCGCGTGGCCTGCACCCTCTGTAAATCGGCATCGATGAAGATGCTGTTGGTGAGTACCGCTCCCGCGAGTTGCGCGCCCTGTAAATTCGCCCCGCTACAATCGACAGCTCGCATATAGGCGCCGCTTAAATTGGCTCCATTCAACATCGCACCACGCAAGCTGGCTTTACTTAAATCCGCCTCACTTAAATCCGCCCCGACCAGGTTCGCTTTTGCAAAATCAACCTTGCTCAGATCGGCTTTATGGAGATTCGCGCGGAAGAGATAGGCACGGGCCATTTGCGCTCCACTGAAATTCGCGAGGCTGAGGTTTGCCTCCACCAGGTTCGTGCCGCGCATCGAGGCACGACAGGCATAAGCGCCGCCCAGGTCTGCCTTGCTCAGATTAGCAAGATTCAAATTCGCGTCGATCAGATTAGCCCGGAAGAACATAGCCTGGCTGAAGTTGGCAGAAACCAGTTGTGCGCCACTCATGTTCGCCCGACTGAGATTCGCGCCAGTGAGGATGGCTTTACTCAGGTTGGCCTTACTCAGATCGGCTCCGGTCAGATTCGCCCCGCTCAGGTTTGCTCCACTCAGGTCCGCCTCGTTCAAATCACAGCGGCTGAGGTCTGCGCCGATAAGTACGGCGTCAACGAGCTTGGCGGCGGTCAAATCCGCGCCGCTCAGGCTCACGCCGCTGAGGTCTGTTTCGCGTAAATCAGTTGAACGCATATGCGCGCCGCGCAAGTTCGCGCCGATCAGGTTGACCCCGATCATCACGGCTTTGTTCAGGTTGGTGCCGGTCAAATTGGCCCGGCTCAAATTGGCTTTACGCAAATAGGCACCGCATAGATATGCCCCGGCCAGGTTCGCTTCAGTTAGATCTGCTCCGCGAATATTGCCACCACTCAAATCGGTCCTACGCAGGTCCGTCCTGCTTAAATCAGCACCATCAAGCATGGGAATGCGCCCGTTTCGCTGAGCCAGGATGATTTCCTCGAGCGCTCTCTCCCCTGCCTGGGTGTAGATGACGGGTTCAGCCATCAATTCCCTCCTATTTCGATCACACCAAGGTGTTCCAGGTCTCGTAGCAACGCGTGAATCTCGTAATAATTTCTTCGCATCAGGAGCATTAACTCTGCCAGTGAGCGCTGCCCGTCAATCAAGAGAAAAAGCTGTCGATGAGACCGTGAAAGCCGCTGCTGGTTAATCAAGCGCAAGACGTCATTAAGGGGTCTGGTGGAACGCAGAACAATGCGATTCCCACCAGACCCCTCTCTTGCTACATTACTGTTATTTCCTTCATATGCGTGAAAGGGCGAGGACAGTGCCCCGGGAAAGGACATCTGTCCCCCGGCCAGAGCATTCGTACCCGGCGCACGGGGATGCTGCGCTTCTGAAATCGTACCCGTCGCAGCCTGTAATCGCTCAGCGGGAAAGGCTGGGGGGAGGTTTACGGGTCGGAATGCTCCTGGCACCGAAGAGAGAAATGTATAGCGGCAGTACCCCCAGGTACACAGATGGTTAAATGCAGTTAAGCCGCTGCGACGCCCGACAGCGGCCCGTGTCATCTGGCCACTCACAAAAACAACGGTGCCTTCCTCCAGCATTCCCCCCTCGCCACGCCTGACTATAAGTTCTCCACTCTGTAGCCCAAGCTTAATCGAGTGGATGACAGTAACAAGGCGCTCCGTTGCAATTTCGTACTGCGACATGGGGTTCATCTCCATCAAACAACCAGCCACGAGTAGACTAAAAGGGCAAATCAACAGATAAACTGCGTTAGATTTATCTGTATAGATGTACGAAAGCACAACAAAAGTTCCTATGGGAGTATAGCATTGAACAACTAACAAAATAATACCTCTCTACACGAACTAGTACTTTTTGGGTGTAAATTTGCTGTAAATGCCATTTTGGGCATAATGTGTTATATTGTGTGCGCTGTATTTGTATGGTGGAAGCTGGATTCCGCGAAATGAAGAAAGGGAAGTATTCCGATGGTTAGCCGTCCCACTCCTGCCCGAAAAAAGAACCGTTCCCGGCTGCTCTGGCTCCTCCTATTGCCATTCATCTTATTGCTGTTGCCCGGATTATATAACCGGGATCAACCAGAGCTGGCCGGTATCCCCTTTTTCTACTGGTTTCAGATTTTCTGCATTATCCTTACTGCGACCCTGACAGGTATTCTCCTCAGGGTAACAGAGTAGAGGAAATACAAGGGGCTATGTTGCAAAAACTCGAGAGGGAGAGCGATCAGATTTGCTGCTCCATCAAGCTTTCTTAAAGGATCAGGTACCCATTCCAGTCATATTATTTACCCAGGAGAAGCACACACGAGACGCTCAGGATGGTCACGATTTCGCCGGAAGCGTCGACTGGCACGGTCACACGCGCTCGCCCCGATCTTTCCAACTCGCTTGCAGCAGCTTTTTCTTACGAAGCGAGTTCCATTGATCTACCCCATAGTACTTTGGTGAGGATTCATCAATGTATATAGACAAATCTATGACTTATTGGCATAATTCACAGAGGATGGATGAGAAGGTGTACCATGCTAAAAGAGCAAACGACGCTTCCTGTCGGCGCGACCGTGCAGGATACTTATGGAGACCGCTACCGTATAGAAAAAC
>WNFJ01608565.1_pt2 | contig 10987 bp, 10 predicted proteins | sample 5400461 | NCBI WGS metagenome assembly WNFJ01 (sample SAMN13153349, study PRJNA577476) | soil metagenome | isolation source: 115 cm saprolite on Douglas fir-dominated hillslope | place: USA:California | collected 2013-09-17 | reverse complement strand
GAGCTGTTCGGCAGGCACGCGTCGTGGCTGGCCGTCCGGCTGCGCTCGGTGCTGCCCGCCGCCGACGTGGAGGACGTGCTGCAGGAGACGTTCCTCGCGGCCTGGCGCGGCGCGCGCGGCTACCGGCCGCAGGGCGCCTGCGGCGGCTGGCTGTGGGGCATCGCCCGCCGCCAGGCGGCGCTCCTGCTCCGCCGCCGGGGACCCGCGGGCCAGGCCGGGGCGGCGCTGCCCGCCGGCCTGGTAGCGGACCAGGCCACGCCAGACCCGGCCGAGACCGCCCAGGCCCGGGCCGACCTGGCGGTCGCGGTCGCGGCCCTGGGGCCGGACGGCAGCCCGGAACGGGAGGTATGGCGGCTGATGTACGAACAAGACCGGCCGGTGGCCGAGGTGGCCGAGTTGCTCGGCGTGCCGCCCGGCACGGTGAAGAGCCGCGCGCACCGGGCCCGTCGCCTGCTGCGCGCGGTCCTGCGTGATGACGCGGCCGTGGAAGGAGGGGCGAGATGAGAGATAACGACCCCAGCCTCCAGGAGTGCCCGGGCGATATCGACCTGGGCCGGGTGTGGACGTCGGTGGCCGCGCAGATGGGCTCGAGCGGGCCGCGGGCAGGCTGCTGCGCTCGCCTGGCCTGGCCCGGGCCCTGCTGACCACCCCGTCGCTGCTGCTGCCCTGGCTGATCGCCAGCATCGTGGTGCTCGCCGCGGGGGCCGCCGCGACGCTCGACAGCGGCCAGCCGGTAGTGGCGCTGCTGGCACCGGCCGTGGCGGCGGCCGCGATCGCCTACTCCTACGGACCCGGCATCGACCCGGCGTGGGAACTGTCGTGCAGCATGGCTGTCAGCGACCGCATGGTGCTCCTGGTCAGGGCGCTCGCGGTGTTCGCGGTGAACGCGCTGCTCGGGCTGGCCGCCTCGGCGGTGTCGGCGGGCCTGGCGGGCCCGGCCCGGCCGGGCGCGGTGGCGGCATCCGGCGCGGCGGCTGCGGTCACCTTCGGCTGGCTGATCCCGATGACCGCGGTCTGCGCCTTCGCGCTGGCGGTGGCGACGCTGGCCCGGTCGGCCAACGTGGGCGCGGCGGCCGGGGTGGCCGGCTGGCTGATCACGGTGCTGTCCGGCCGGGTCGCCAGCGGGCACTTCGGGGCCGCCGTCACCGACACCGTCCTGTTCCTGCCCTACCTGGCGATCGGCGTGACGTGCGCCGCGGTCGCCCTCTTCGCGACGCGGATCCCGAGAGGAACGTACCGATGAATATCGAGATCACCGACCTGACCAGGCGGTTCGGCCGGAACCAGGCGGTGGCGGGGGTGAACCTGCAGGCTGGGGCCGGGGTGTTCGGGCTCCTCGGGCCGAACGGGGCGGGCAAGACCACGCTGCTGCGGATGATGGCCACCGTGATCCCGCCGACCAGCGGCCGGATGCGGCTGCTCGGCCGTGATCCCGGTGCCTACGGGCCGCGGCGCGAGGTCAGGCGCAGGCTCGGCTGTGGTGGACTTCGTGGAGTACTTCGCGCTGCTGAAGGAGATGCCGGCCGCGCGGGTGCCGGCCGCGGTGGCGACCGCGGTCGAGCGGGTGGACCTGGGCGGCAGGGCCAAGGCGAAGCTGCGCACCCTGTCCGGCGGCATGCTGCGGCGGGTGGGCATCGCGCAGGCCATCGTCAACGAGCCGGAACTCCTGCTGCTCGACGAGCCCACGGCCGGGCTCGACCCCGAGCAGCGGGTGGCGTTCCGCGCGCTGCTCCGCGACCTCGGCCAGCGCGCCACCGTGGTCGTGTCCACCCACCTCGTCGAGGACGTCGGCGCCGCCTGCTCCGAGGTCGCGCTGATGGACCAGGGCAAGATCGTCTTCCAGGGCACCCCGGCGGAACTGACCGCCCGGGGCACCGAGCAGGGCACCGGCGACGCGCCGCTGGAACGCGGCTACACCGCGGTGCTCGCCGCGGCGCGGTCATGACCGCCGCCAGCGTCCCGGTCGCGCCGGGCCCGCTGCCGGTCGCGCGCCGCGCCGGGTCGGCGGTGCTCGGCTCGGGCCGGCTGCTGCGCATCGAGTTGCGCCACAACGCGATGATGTGGCTGCTGCCCCTGGCCGCCGTGCTGTTCTGGTTCAACGGCTACCGGGAGATCATGGCGCTGCCGCCGATGTGGAACCTGCGCGCCATGACCCTGCAGAACAGGCTGCTGCTCGACCTCGCCGTCCCGGTGAGCGGCGCGGCCGCGTGGATGGGTTCGCGGGAGGGCCGCCGGAACATCACCGACCTGGTCACGATCACTGCCCGCCCGCGCTGGGCCCGCCAGCTGGCGACCTGGGCCGCCACCACGGCCTGGGCCGAGGCCGGCTGCCTGGGCGGCGTCGCCGTGGTGTACGGCATGACCGCACGGCAGGCGTCCTGGGGCGGTCCGCTGTGGTGGCCGGCCGTGGTCAGCGGGGCGGGCGTCCCCGTGCTGACCGCCATCGGGTTCGCCGCCGGGGCCTGGTTCCCCGGCCGGTTCGTCGCCCCGCTGGTCACGGTGGCCGTGTTCTTCGGGCTCGGGTACGGCACGCAGGCCGCCTCGGGAGACCACTCGTTCTGGCAGGTCTCGCCGCTGACCTCCGGAGCCTTCGACATCGGCGCCGCCCCGGGGGTGGCCACCTTCTACCCGTACCTGCCTGACCTGTCCATCGTCCAGGTGATGTTCGCCATCGGGCTCACCGTCGCGATCCTCGGGACGCTCGTCCTGTCCGGCGCCCGGGACAGGCCACGGGCGCGGCTGCTTGTCGCGGCGATCACCGCGGGCGGCCTGGCGGCGTCCGGGACCGCGATCGCCCTGGCCGGCACGGGGCGGCTGGACCCGCACGGCATGATCGTCATCCCGGCGCTGCACGGCGCGGCCAGCGGCCAGCCGGTCCGCTACACGCCGATCTGCAGCCACACCGCCATCCCGGTCTGCGTGCACCCCGCCTACGCGGCCTTCCTGCCCGCCGTGACCGCCGCCGTCGGACCCGAACTCACCGAGGTGGCGGGCCTGCCCGGCGCGCCCGCCCGGCTCACCCAGGTCGCTGCGGTCTACCAGCAGGACCCGGGCAATGGAATCACCGTCTCCACCGGGGCATCCGGCAGGTCGGCGTTCGTCCTGCCCGACCAGCTCCCCGGTGTGCCGGGCGCGACCACCGCCGCCTTCACCAGCCAGCTAGAAGAGGACCTCGGGCTCCAGCTGGTGAGCGACGTCATCCTGGGCGGCCAGGTCCGGGCGGTCGCCCCGAGCCCGAGCCAGGCCGTCATCGCGGGCTTGGTCCGGTTCACGCTGGCCGCCGGCAACCGCGACCTGGCCCCGCTGTACGGCCAACTGCTGCCGATGCCTGGCAGCCCGGCCGCTCTCGCGGGCCAGCGGTTCGCGGCCCTGCCGCCCGCGGCGAAGCACGCCTGGCTCGTGCACCACCTGGCCGCGCTGCAGGCCGGCCGCATCTCGCTGGCCCAGCTGCCGTGACGGCCGGCACGGCAGGCCGGGTGCCGCGGCCGGCCCTTCGCCTGCTGCGCCTGCACACCGCCAGCCGCCGGATCCCGGTGGCCCTGGCCCTGCTGGCGGCCTGCGCGGCCGGGCTGCGCGGCACGCTGTACGGGCACTGGGACGACTACGGCGCGCTGCAGCTGCCGCTGATATTCGAGGCCGGGTGCGCTGCCGTCATCGCGGTCACCGCGGCCGGCCCGTTCGGCGATTCCGAGCGGTCGGCGGGCCGGTGGCTGCCGTTCCTGCGGCTGGGTGTCACGGCCGCGCTCACCGGCCTGGCGACCGGCGCGCTGGCCGCCGCCGGGGCCGGCGCGCCGCTGGCCGGCGGCTTCCCTGATGTGCTGCGGAACGTGGCCGGGCTGACCGGCATCGGCCTGCTGTGCGCCGTCGTGCTCGGCGGCCCGCTCGCCTGGACCGGCCCGCTCGCCTACATGTTCCTCGGCGTGTACGGCCTCTACACCGACTGGCACCCGCCCACCCTGTCCACGCCCTGGATCTGGCCCGCGCGCCCGCCGCACGACGTCGGCGGCGCGCTCTGCGCCGGCGTGGTGTTCGCCGCCGGGATGGTCGCCATCACCGTCCGCGGGGCCCGGGAAGCCGTGGGCGACTGACGGTCCGGCCTAGAAGCCGCGGAAGATCTGCCGCAGCTCGGCGGGGTGTGCGCCTCGTCCATCCGGCCGTAGATCAGCCGGACGAACGCCTCGGCGGGCAGCCGCAGCCGCGCGGACGCCGCCTCGCCGTCCGACGGCGTGAGCGTGACGGCCTCGCCCGTCTCCAGGGTGAACTCCCGGTCCGGGCCGGCGGTGCGGACCCGCACCGTGCGCTGCTTCCCGTCCGGCTTGCCGCTGCGGCCCGCGAGCTGGTCGAGCGTGTCGATGAGCAGGGCGACCGCGTCCGGGGCCAGCGTGGCCGCCGGGTCCAGGGCCACCAGCACGTCCCAGGTGTGGACGGCGTGCTCGCTGACGCGCATCCGCGCCAGCCCGGCCGCGTCGACCTCCATCCCGAAGATCTTCAGGTGCAGCCGCGCCTGCTGGTCCGCGCCCATGGACTCGAACCGCTCCAGGGTCGCCTGGTCGGCCCGCAGCGCGTCCGCCGCCTGAGCCTGCGGAGCCTTGGCGTTCCACCGGTCCCAGATGGGCGGGAATTCCTCGCGCCCCGGCGGCTCCTGCCCGGTCAGCCCGGCCTCGAGGAACATCCCGAAGATCTCGGCCTGCGACCCGAGGTGGGAGAGCACCTGGGCGATCGACCACTCGCGGGCGTACGAACGCTGTTCCAGCTGGTCCGGGCCGAGGGGCTCGACGCTGGCTCGCAGGCGGTCGTGGGAGTGGCGCAGCGCGCTGATCCACGGGCCCGGGCTAGGTTCCATAGTTCTCTCTCCGTCGCGTCTCGGGACGAATCCATTGCGCAGCCTACTCCCGGTCCCGGCGATGTCCGGAGGGTACCCTCCACATCGTCTATCCTGGGCTGATGACGGCCCGCGACCAGTCTTCGGGCCCGCAGGCCACGCGCCCGCTGCGGGCCGACGCGGCCCGCAACCGGGCCGCGATCGTGGCGGTCGCCAGGGACGTGTTCGCCGAGCAGGGCCTGGAGGCGCCGCTCGAGGCGATCGCGGCCCGGGCCGGGGTCGGCATCGCCACGCTGTACCGGCGCTTCCCGACCCGCGAGAAGCTAGTCGCCGCCGCGCTCACCGAGAAGGTCGCCGAGTACGCCGAGGCCGCCGAGCAGGCCCTGGCCGCCGCCGATCCGTGGGCCGGGTTCGCCGGCTTCGTGCTGCGGATCTGCGAGCTCCAGGCGGGCGACCGCGGCCTGTCCGACCTGCTGTCCATGACCTTGTCCGCGGACGAGCAGGTCGAGCAGCTTCGCCGGACGGCCAACGAGCGGGTCATCACGCTGATCGACCGGGCCAAGGCCGCGGGCGCGCTGCGCGAGGACTTCGCCGGAGAGGACCTCGTGCTGCTGCTGATCGCCACCGCCGGGGTCATCCACGTGACCCGCGCCGACGCGCCCGGCGCCTGGCGGCGGTTCGTGGCGCTGGCCCTGGACGCGTTCCGGTGCCGGGACTCGGCGGGGCTGCCCGCGGCGCCCACCGCGGCCGAGATGACCCGGGCCATGCTCCGGCTGGCCGCCGACCGCGGCTGCGGCGAGCGCGGCTGAACGGCAGGCAAAGTATCCGCATGCGCCTGATTACGCGGTAGGGTTTTGCACGGCCCCGGCCCAGCCAGGGGCACATGGACGACAAGACGCACACGTTCACCTCGCCCACCATCTTCGGCCTGCTCGACGCGGCCGTCGGGGGACACCAGCTGACACGGTACGCGGACCACGCAGGCCACCCGGTCGCGGGCGGTCCTACCGAGGACGCCCGCACCGCCGCCGCCGACAACATCCGGCGGCATCCGGAAAGGCCCTGGCTCGGCCGGCGTCGCCTGCTGGCCGCCTACGCCGCGTTCACGGTGTACGCGGTCGCCGCCGCCATCCTGTCCGGCGGCCGGGATCAGGTCTGGTCCATCTGCGCCGCCTGCGGTTACGCCGCGGCCCTGGTCATGCTGTGTCGCTGGCCCGGTCGCCGGGGCCTGCTGGCCGCGCGCCGCTGCTGTGGCTCTCGGTGGCCTACCGGCTCGAGGACGGGATGGCGGTCATCGACCGGGCCGCGTCGCTGCTGCTGCACCACGGCACGCCCTACCTGGCCGCCGATCAGGTCACCGGCTGGCTGTCCTACAACCCGTATCTGCCGCTGATGACGCTGTTCGGCCTGCCGAGCGCGGCAGGCCTCGGCGGCCTGGCGGGAAACTCCGGTGTCTGGATCGCGGTGGGCACGGTGGGCGTGCTCGCGGCGGCGTTCTGGGTCGCGGTTCCGCACCGGGGCTGTCCCGCGTGCCGCCGTGACGCGCTGCTGGCCACGGCGGTCGCGGTGGCCTCCCCGGTGCTGGCGCTGAACCTGGCCGTGATCACCACCGACCCGCCGGTGCTCGCGCTGATCGTGCTGGCCCTGGCCCTGGCGGCGCGGCCCGCGGCCACGTCCCGCGCCGCCGGGGCGGTCGGCGCCGGGGCGGTCGGCGCCGGCGTCGCGCTAGGCGCCGCCTGTGACCTGAAGTCGACGGCCTGGCTCGCCGTCCCGGTGCTGGCCGCGATGTTCGCCGCGCGCGACGGCGCGCGGGCGGCGGCCCGGTTCCTCGCGGCGGCGGCCCTCACCGCCGTGGTCCTCATCGCGGCCCTCGCGCCGGCCGCGCTGACCTCACGCCGTGGCGCGGACGCCCTCATCCAGAACAGCGTGCTGTTCCCGCTCGGCCTCACCAAGTACAAGACCCCGGCCGAGAGCCTGCTGCCCGGGCACCTGCTCACGTCCATGGGCACAGCCGGGCATGTGGTCTCGGTCGGCCTGCTCCTCGCGGCCGTCCTCGGCATCGCGATCTCGCTGGTGATCCGGCCGCCCCGCGACGTCGCGGCGGCCACCTGGCGGCTTGCCATCGGGCTGGCGCTGATGTTCCTGCTCGGACCCCAGGTCCGGTTCGGCTACTTCATCTACCCGCTCGGCCTGGCCGGCTGGCTGGCCCTGAACCCGCCGGCCCGGACCGCTCCAGCCGGGCTAGCGGAGGACCTCGTCGACGACGGCTAGCAGTTGCCGGGTCATCGACCGCAGCACCGGCAGCCGGGCCAGCCGCACCACCCGCTCGGCGAGCGGCGCGGTCAAGTCGATGAGCCGGTAGGTCTTCTCGCATCCCGGCGAGGTGTCGTGCACCCAGTACAGCACGATCCCCATCGAGTACAGCCACAGCAGTTCCGGCAGCCGGCTCCGCAGGCTCCCCGGGACCCTGATGCGCGCGCCGGCGATCACCTCGGCGTAGAGCGAGATCGCGGCGGCCCTGGTGGGGGAGGACTCCTTGCTGAACGGGCTCAGCGGGCTGGCGGGCTCGGCCGCGTGCTTGTACAGCTTGGCCGCGAAGGCGTGGTAGGGCGCCTGCACGTCGATCAGCGCCCGCAGCACGCCCCTGATCCGGGCGGCGAGCCGGGTCTCCGCCTCGAGAACAGCCCGGCAGGCGGCCGCGTGCTCGGCGTGGTTCCGCGCGTAGTACTCCTGGATGAGCTCCTCCTTGGAGCCGAAGTAGTAGTACGCGTTCCCGGTGGCCACCCCGGCTTCCTTCGCGATCCCCCGCATGGTGGTCGCCTCGTAGCCGTGCTCGCGGAACAGCCGCAACGCGGCCTCGGCGATCGCGCGCCGCGTCTGCTCGCCCTTGGTACCCCGCCGCCGCCCGAGGGCAGGCGGGTCCGGGGCCGGCGGGTCGAGCTCCTCGACGGCGTTCACGTCCTGCGGCATGCCACACACTCTACGGTCACGCTCCGTGCCTGGGAGATGTTTCGCCATGCGCGCCGTTCAACGCCGGGCCGCGCTGTCCCGGCTGGCGCGGGCTTGTGGCAAGCTGGCCGGCAGCGGCGAAAGATGAGGGAGAGTGCGAACATGCGCGTGGTCGTGGGTGAGCTTCTGGGCGGGCCAGAGGTGCTGAGCGTCACCGAGCGGGAGGCGCCGCGGCCGGGACCGGGCGAGGTGGTCGTGGACGTCGCCGCGGCCGGCGTGAACTACATGGACATCTACCAGCGAGAGGGCATCGGCAACTACCGGGCGGAACCGCCCTTCGTGCCCGGTGTGGAAGGCGCGGGCACCGTCGCCGCCCTGGGGGAGGGCGTCAGGACCCTGGCGGTCGGCGGCCGGGTGGCCTGGGCGGGTCCGGGCAGCAGCTACGCCGAGCAGGTCGCGCTGCCCGCCCACCGTGTCGTGCCGGTGCCCGACGGGGTGGCCCTCCAGGTGGCCGCGGCCGCCATCCTGCAGGGCATCACGGCCCAGTACCTGTCCGCCAGCACCTATCCGGTGCGCGAAGGCGACATCACCGTGGTACACGCGGCGGCCGGCGGGGTCGGGCTGTTGCTGACCCAGATGGTGAAGCGGCGCGGCGGCATCGTCATCGCGACCACGTCGGGCGGACCGGGCGGGGCGAAGGAAGAACTCGCACGAGGCGCGGGCGCCGACCACGTGGTCGGCTACGACCGCTTCCGGGACATCGTCGACGAGGTGACCGACGGCGCCGGCGCGCACGTCGTGTACGACGGCGTGGGCAAGGACACGTTCGACGACAGCCTGGCGGCGCTGCGCCCGCGCGGCATGATGGTGCTGTACGGCGCCGCGAGCGGCCAGGTGCCGCCCGTCGACCCGCAGCGGCTCAACAGCGGCGGGTCGCTGTTCCTCACCCGGCCCACGATGGCGCACTACATCGCCGACACCGAGGAACTGCGGTGGCGCGCGGGCGAGGTCTTCGACTGGATCGCCAAGGGCGAACTCGACGTGCGGATCGGCGGCACCTACCCGCTGGCCGATGCTGCCCGGGCGCAGGCCGACCTGGCGGGCCGGCGGACCACGGGCAAGCTGCTGCTCCTGCCTGGCCTGTAGGGGCAGCCGCCGGCGGCCGGGCACGCACCACGGCCCGTTCGGCTCTATGTCTTATGCAAAAGTTCGCGTTATGCAAGAACCCCCCACCCACCTCCCCTCCCCCCTTCTTTTGCTGCCCGTGCCGCCTGCACCGACTGCTCGCGCAGGCCCAAAAGGCCTGCACTCGCAGCCGGTCTTGGATAACGCTCTGGGAAAAGTATTTTTCTTTTCATATAACTTTAGTTGCTGATGGCTAAATACCAGGCCGGCGGCTCGCGCCGGCCGTACGAGATCACGCTGCTCGTCGTGGCGGTCGCGGCGGCCGGGCTCAACCTGCGTACCGCGATCACCAGCCTGCCGCCGCTGTTCCCCGACCTGCAGACCCGGCTGCACCTGTCGTCGGCCAGCCTGTCGCTGCTCGCCGCCACGCCGGTGATCTGCTTCGGCGTGGTCTCCGCCTTCGCCGCCTGGCTGAACCGGCGCTACGGCGAGGAGGCGATCCTGCTCGTGGCGCTGATCCTGCTCACCGCGGGCCTGCTGCTGCGCGGCGCGGCTCCCGGCGTCATGCTCTTTCCCGGCACCGCGCTGGCCGCGAGCGCGATCGCCGTCCTGAACGTGCTCCTGTCCAGCATGGTCAAGCGGCGCTGGCCCGAACGGGCCGGGCTGCTCATCGGCATCTACCTGACCGCGCTGTCGCTGGGCGCGATCCTGTCCTCGCTGATCAGCGTGCCGCTCTACCGCAGTTCGGGCGGGTCGGTGCGGCTGGCGCTCGGCCTGTGGGCCGCACCCGCAGCGCTGGCCGTGCTGCTGTGGCTGCCCCAGCTCCGGTACCGTTCGGCCGGAGCCGCACCCGCGGTCAGCGACGGGGCCGCGCCTGGAGCGGCGCAGGCGGGCATCAAGGTGTACAGGTACGCGCTCGCCTGGCAGGTCACCGCGTTCATGGCGCTGCAGAGCCTGCTGTACTACGCGGCGCTTTCCTGGCTGCCGACCATCTTCCAGGACCGCGGCGACTCGGCGGTCACGGCCGGCAACCTGCTCGCGCTGATGGGAGTGGGCAACCTCGCCACCTCGCTCATCGTGCCGGTGCTGGCCCACCGCAGCCCCGGCCAGAGCGGCCTGGTCGTGCCCAGCCTGATCGGGACCGCCGCGGGCCTGGCCGGATCGCTGTGGGCGCCGCTCGGCTCGGCCCCGTTCTGGGTCCTCGTCCTCGGCGTCAGCCAGGGCTCGTGCCTCGGCCTGGCCATCTTCTTCATGATGGCGCGGGCTCCCGACGCGGGGGTGGCCGCCTCGCTATCCGCCTTCTCGCAGTCGGTCGGCTACCTGGCCGGCAGCGCCGGGCCGCTGGAGGTCGGGCTCCTGCACACCGCCACCGGCAGCTGGAACATTCCGGTCGTGCTGCTGCTCGTGCTCTGCGTCGCCGAACTCGCCACCGGCGTCCTGGCCGGGCGTCCGCTGGTGCTCCCGGCCGCCACGGAGCAGCCGAGTCCGACACAGGTGTCGGAGACCGGGCGGTCCCGACGAGCTATCTGAGGCCGGACCTCGTACACTCGGTTCGTTCAGCGTTCCCCATCAGGCCCAAACCGCACATGAGGAGCACGCCGTGACCCTACTGGAGTGCATCGAAGGCCCCGAGGACCTGAGGGGACTCAGCCAGGAGCAGCTCACCCGTCTGGCTGCGGAGATCCGCGACCTGCTGATCGCGACCACCACCAGGACCAGCGGCCACCTCGGCCCGAACCTCGGCGTCGTCGAGCTCACGATCGCGATCCACCGCGTCTTCGACTCGCCGCGGGACAAGATCGTCTTCGACACGGGTCACCAGGCCTACGTGCACAAACTGCTGACCGGCCGGGTCGCTCAGTTCGGGACGCTGCGGCAGCGCGGCGGGCTGACCGGTTACCCGAGCCGGGCCGAGTCCGAGCACGATCTGGTGGAGAACTCGCACGCGTCCACCAGCCTGTCCTACGCCGACGGCCTGGCCAAGGCGTACACGCTGCGCGGCGAGCCGGACCGGACCGTGGTCGCGGTCATCGGCGACGGCGCGCTGACCGGCGGGATGGCCTGGGAGGCGCTGAACAACATCGCCGCGGC
>WNFJ01576728.1_pt4 | contig 10987 bp, 14 predicted proteins | sample 5400461 | NCBI WGS metagenome assembly WNFJ01 (sample SAMN13153349, study PRJNA577476) | soil metagenome | isolation source: 115 cm saprolite on Douglas fir-dominated hillslope | place: USA:California | collected 2013-09-17 | reverse complement strand
CGAACTGCAAAAGGAACGAGAAAGATAACGCCAAACAAAACCGGCGCTTCATTTTGGACCTTCTTCTTTCTTGACCAGGGTCACGCCGCAGATCGGACACTTGCCCGGTTTGTCCTGATGAATCTGCGGATGCATCGCACACGTGTAGTAAGATTTTGCACTGATCGCTTTCTCCTCGGCTGAATCCATTTTCATTGCGCCGGAATCGCCGTGTTCCATTCCTTTCATGTCATGATGCATCTGCTGCGTTTCGGGTGGCTGAAAACTCGGATTGCCTGGCGCGCTCGCCTCCAGGAGTTCGTTTGTTTTTTCTGTTATCGCATCTCGACCAAGCATGGGCTTGGCGGCTGGAGTCACGGCTTCTTTCGCTTGCACACTCGCCGGATTGTTCGCGGACAAGGGCGGCGGTTGAAAATTCGTGGCGCAACCGATCAGCCACTGCGTGCAAAATGCGGTAACAAAAATTCTAATGTTCGTTTTCATGATGGTGTTCGCCTCGCTGGCGGCGGCGGTTCAAACCGGAACTCCTTGTGTCGGATGTGGCCACCCGCGTAAGCGATCCAACAGCCAATGGCGAGCGTGGCAAAGCCGATAACAAGAGTAATAGCGGCGAGCGGCCACGAACTGCGCGGCCATTTGATGGGCGCAACTATCGCCACGACCGCAAGCCCGGCTAGCACATAGAACGCGCTAATCAACTTCTCACCGCGTGCCATGTGTTCATCGAGCCATTGATCGCCGGCCCGCGTCGGCCATGATTGTCACCCGGTCATACGCCTCTTCACCGTAGTGATAAGTTGGCCATGCCGACAACCCGCTCAGAAACACGAGCGCAAGCGCAATGACGATTGCCGAGCGACTGCGCGCAATCACGGCCAACAAAAGCCCGACAACTCCAATCGCCAATCCGTAAACCGGCAACGGGTTAAGCAGCACGTGCATGTATTCGGGCGAGTTGAGATGTTGTAAAAGGATGTTCATGTCGATCTACCAGCGCAGATACGGCGGATCGAACGCCGCATTCGCTCCATTCGATTTGCTACTTCTGGATTTCCGCGTTCTCGACCATGTTGATGCCATCACGCGAGCTGAGCTTGCCTTTGACGGTGATCGATTTCCCGGCGTATTGCGCCAATTCCGAGTTCATAGGTTTGTGCTCCCCGATCAGCAGATAGGTCTTGCCATCTTCGCCTTTGATCCCAACCGGTAGCCCCGAGTTGATGCACTTCTTCGCGCAATCGATGTGTTTTTCGCCGGTCGCGTTGTGGTCGAGATAGCAGGCCATATCGAGGACCTCGCCTTTAACAGTGACGTTTTCTTTATTTTCGCCGACAGCTTCCTTGCCTTGGTGCTCATGACCTTCGTGAGCAATGATCGGCGACGCCGCGAATAACGCTGCGGCTGCGATTGCCATTAGTGATTTCGTTTTCTTCATGTTCGTTGTTGTTCTTGATTGTCGATACTTACTTTTTGATTTCCCCGCAGCTAATCATGTCCTTTCCGCCGTACGGGTTGGCGACAGTTGTCGATGTTTGCACCCAATCCTTCTTCAGCATTGGGCAATGGAAGACGTGATAACCGGACTGGCCGGCAGCGAGCTTCAGCGCTTTGTCGCTGAGCTTGCCGAACGCCCAGCGCGCTTCATCGAGCGATTTGCTTTTGCTCAAATCCGCGCCGTCGGGACCGAGATCGGCAGCTGCTTGTTTTGTGCCAGCGAGATCATCGGCCACGAGGGCGTCATGCGCTTTGCCATAAGCCGCAAGGAATTGCTCGTCCCGATCGGACAATGCCGTTGCATGCAGCGATGCCGCAAAGCCGATGAAGGCGAGCACCATCGCTGCGAGTAACGCTGAGATTTTTTTGTAATTGAGTTTCATAATTTAACTTGAGTTGTGGTTTGCGAATACGACTACGCGCGCCCGCGTCGTTGAAGGTAACTCCAGCCATGCGCGCAAAGGAGCGTCCCCTACGACCGACCTGAACCTGCGGCGGCAGGTCGCTAGTCGTTAGGCCAGAAAAGGCGGAGCGTGAGCCAGTATGCTCCGCTGCAGGACAGACTCAGCGAAAGAACCGGCAAACGGTGGTCCCGTATCCAGTTCGTTTGCCAGGTGGTGAGATTGCGGTTCATCCGCGAAAATTGTCTCGGCGATAATCCAGCCTTGAATTGGCAGATAATCTTTGCTCGCAACCTGAACAATCTTCGCTTCACCGGTAATCGTTGCGCGGAGCATCTTGCAGCAGGGCATTTCCTCGTCGCCGCTCTTCTTCGACGGTAACGGCTGCCCGCCGTGGCAATGCATGGGCGCCATTGCGGAGTGCGTCTTGGCGGCAACTAAGTTACCTAATGCGCAATGATTCGAGATCGAGAACCACGCCACAAGCGCGAGCGACACGACGGCAACCCGGTAGAGTTTAGCGGTTTGCTGATTCACGACCCTTCTTCGATCACCCGAAAACCCGGAACGTTCAAATGTTTTGTCAAAGCGAGACGCGGCATTGCTGCGAGCGACGAGGTGAAATTCCTCGTCGCCGACTCATGATTCGTTCGAACTCGTCAAAAGTCGTAGGCGACGGTCCCGTAGAAACCACGGCGCTGGCCAAATTGCGGCGCTCCGATGCCTCGCGCCATCGGTACATCTTGTCGGCAAAGCTCGTAAGATCGAAACGAATAGTGACCGAAGCTTCTTCCATTAAAAACCAGCAGCATCATTTCGACGGTTTTCGCTCGCCGCCTTTGTCCATGGCGAGCAGCTCGGATACGGTGACGAATTTGAATCCCTTTGCCAGAAGTGCGTCAAAAACTTGCGGCATCGCTGCAATCGTTGGCGGGTGGATGTCATGTGACAAAATGATCGACCCCGGCCGCGCTCCCGCGATGATGCGTTGTGCGACGATGTTAGAGCCGGGTCGCTTCCAATCGAGTGGATCAACGTCCCACAAGATGACTTTGTAGCCGAACTCGTGATTCACCAATATGCGCTGGCGCTTCGTCAACTCGCCATACGGAGGACGCATCAACTTCGGTTTTATACCGGCGGTCTTCTCGATCAAATCTTCGGTCCGCTGAAGCTGGCTTCGAACATCCGCGTCCGAGAGTTTCGCGAGGTTAGGGTGCGACCAGGAGTGATTGCCGATTTCATGTCCTTCCGCGACCTCCCTGCGGAGAACGTCCGGGTTCTGCTCCACGCATTCGCCAAGCACAAAGAACGTGAGCTTGATGTGCCTCTCCGCTGCCATCTCAAGCAACTTCGGCGTGTTGGTCGCGTGCGGGCCGTCATCAAAGGTCATCGCTATATATGGTCCATCGACGTTAACTTCCGAAAACGTAATTTTCTCAGTACTCGAAGGATTCGCCGTAGGCGAAGTCGCTGCTAATGTCGAATCTTGCGTGTCCGCCACGGCGGTGTAGGCCGACAAGATGATGGTAAGAGCACATACAAAACCTCGGATCATAAGCGTGACAATGATCGAGCAACCTCAAAACTCGTAGGCGACTGTGCCATAAAAACCACGGCGCTGGCCGAATTGCGGCGCACCGACTCCGATGCCGCTGCCGTCGCGCAGTTCGTAGATCTTATCGAGAATGTTCACGACATCGAAACGGATTTTGACTGCTGTCTTCTCAGTGATCTTGATCCGGCGCGACAGGTTGACGTTGAACGTCTCGTAGGGATGGTTCTTTTGGGTGTTCGCAAAACCTCGCCGTAACCCGTTGCCATAAAGTCCATCGATTCCCGTCTGCCAGTCGTTCCACGTGTAGGAGATACCGGCCGAACCGGTGAAGCGCTGATCGTGATCGAGGAAGACCCAGTTCTTCTTGATGTAGGCGAATTCAGCTGGGTCAAATAAGAATTGTGCGGAGCTGACGTTCGTGCCGCGCGCCCATTCATAGGCCGCATTCAGATACGCGGTGAACCCACCCGCGTCATAGTTTGCCGTAAATTCGCCTCCGTAAATCTCGCCGCGCTTGTAATTGAACGACGAAAGGATAAGCGCTTCACCGAACTGGCCTTCATCCAAAACCGAATGCGCACTTTTGTAAAAACCATCGATGCCTACACTGAAACCTTTGGAAATTTGCTGCGTTGCGCCCGCATCGAAATAATGCGCGCGCTCCGATTTCGTGACGGAATGCTTTTGAATGGCGGATTCGTTGGTTGTGCCGTCGAACTTGGAGACCGTGCCTTGTTCGACATTCTCCAGCGGCGGTGGTGTGAAATAGCGTGCGTAACCGGCGTGCAACGTCGTGCCTTTGAGCGGCTCCCAAACTATGTTGATCCGCGGACTGAGCTGGTTCTCGTGCGCGAATGCGTCCACGATGTCGAATCGGCCGCCGAAATTGATCGTGAGTTGTTCGAACGGCTTATATTCATCCTGCAAATAGAATCCGTAGAAATAGCCGTACTTGCCGGAGTTATCGACAATACGCAGTGGGATGTCGCTAGTCTGATTACCATTGGCATCGACCGGGAAAACCAGTGTTGCCGTTCCGACGGTGGCATGCTGGGCGTTTATAAGGAATCCGCCGCGAAGCGTGTGTTGATCATTAAGTTTGTAGCTCGCGTCCAAGGAGACGCCATTCGAGAAAATGTCGCGATCAACGCGTGAGGCGACGCCATTGAAGATAAGATCGCCGGTATTATCGGGCCGAAACAGGACCGAACTATAAAGGGTAAAAATCGACGCCTGCATGTTGAAATCGTCGATCTTTTTTTGATAGGCGAGAATGGCATATGCATCTTGCTCGACCTGGGTTTCATTGAGCGCAGCGGAGTTGAATGTCGATCTTCCCATGTCGGTGAACTGCGGTGTAAGTCCGGGGGTGTTCGGAATATCGAAATCGCCGTGGTAGCCGCTGGTCAGCAAAACGAACCGGCTGGTGTCGTCGATAATGTAAGACGAATACCCAAACATTCGATATTGATCGGTGTCGTCGTGGATCGGGTTGGCGGTGCCCGTGGGATTTTCGATCCCAATACCGTCGTGCAGATAACTCCCGGTCCAATAATAATTCAGCTTCCCCGCCACACCGCCGTACTCAAAACTCGGCCTGATGGTGTCGAAGCTTCCGCCATAGACCGATGCATCGGCCTGTTGGAAAACGGCGCCGCTCTTTGTGTGAATGTCGATCACGCCCGTATTGCGAAATCCAAACTGTGCCGGCAATGCCCCAGTAATAAGCGAAATGTTGTCCGCGAAGCGGGTCTCAAGTACCTGCCCAAAACCCGGAATGCTTTCGGGGAGAAGCACGTCGTCGATGCGGTATTGCAAATTTGCATGTTCGCCGCGGACATGAAGCTGCCCGAACGAATCCTGCGCGACACCAGGGAAACGCAACAGCGTTTGGTTAAACGGCGCGTTTTCACCTTCCGCTTGCGACTCGAGACGGTCGGGTCCGACCGTGTAGCGCGTTGCGCCAAGACTAGGCACAATTGATTCCCGCGTGATATCCATCTCCTCACTTTGGACGATCACGCGCTCGGTTTCTTCCGTGCCCGCGGGTGGAGGGCTTGGACTTGCCGATGCCGTAGCGGCGTCTTGACCCAAAACAATGTTGCGCATAAGCAACGATGCAATTGATGCGATCAGAAATTTTTTCATTGAGATGTTCTTCAAATAAGTTTTTCAAAATTGTGATTGGTTGCGGCGTTCACGAAATTACGTGAAGCCAGTGGAAAAGCGGCGGTTGTAGGGCGTTTGACTCGTTCGCTCCCGCTCACTCGGCCTGCGGCCTGCCCGTCTATCTCGCCCAGCGCCCGCTTGGCTCGATTCTGCGAAACGCCGATTTGTTAGGCGGCGTCTCGTACTGACGCCCTACAATTCAACCGCACACCGGCGGCGCGTGCTCGAAAATGCATGCGCCGAGAAACGGCGACTGAACCCAGCACGGGGTCAACGCCGAAATTTTGGAAAACTGAAGCGCCTGGACGGGTGCACTGACCAACGCCGCATGAGCAGCATGGTCGTAGCTGCCCGATGCGATCATGGTCGCTGCGCAATTGTGCTCGATATGATTGGCGTCAGGATGCACGCGCTGGTGCAACTGCGGCGAAGCGCTCAGCGCGAGCGCGTAGAGGAATCCCGCGGAGATGAAAAGCGCAACGAATGCGCGTCCGTAATTATTTAAACGCGCGGAGCTGTTCATCGGCCTCTGAGCTTGTGACAATGGCGGGGTTTGCGCAAGCAATTTTCCGGGGAGCGCGCGCGAGGCGCGTGTGCTGCAGGTGACGCGCTTGGATTCCCGGTCTCTCTTTTTCGGATCAGCTAGTCGCTAGTCTTGGGATTACTCTGGATTTGCGTTTGGAAGACGACATGACGTTTGCCCGGTCCAAAAGTTTTCGACGCTGCCCGCGCGCGTACGCGCTCCGCCCATTTCACGTTCTCGTAGTAGGGGTCCTGATCCGACGGGACGAGGTTCCAACGGAGATGTCCGAAATGACGCCAGCACTCAAGAATCATGCCGCGCTCAAACGGCTGTCCCTTCGCTGTAACAACCAGGCAATTGTTCTCGCGCCATGTATCTCGGTATGTGTCACCCCAGTGAAGTTCAAGCGTCTTGAGTTTCAGCGTGTCCAGCGCAAGAAGCAGATCCTCGCTCCATTGATAGCAGTAGCCGCGCTTCCTCAAGCCATGATAGACGAGGAAATTGTTAAAGATCGGCGTGCCGAACATCCGATACTCCTGCCTTAGCCGGGTCACCGTGGAAAAGGCGCATTGTGCCACGAGCGTAGCTTCCTTTGGATCCACTCTGCGTGAAAGACTCGCGAGCTGGTTCGCCAATTCTTCGGCCCTGGCAACGTCCTTTGCTGGCACTTCGAAATCTGGCCGTTGCTGTTCAGCGCTAACGACCGCAGTCGAAACCGCAAACGCGGCAATGATGCCGGCGACAAGTCTCGTATGCATTTACAAGAATCCCTTCGAGAAACCAGCGTCCGTCGAGGGTATGAGGCGCAAACTGCCACGCAATTTTTGCAAAGCAAAACCCAAGACTTGCCGAGTGATCGTGAGCGAAACTCCGCTTGGTTCAGCCGCTATTACCGCAGCGTCCACGTGATCATTCACGAACACGCACACGGCTTCAAATCCGGTTGCAAGTCCTACAGTTTCTTCATTCAACTGCGGCCCGAAAAAACGGAGTTTATGAAGCGAACCATTTGCCGCGTTGAGAAATTCGCGGTCGTATTTTTTTGCGCTGAAGATTGCGACATTCACAGATCAATCTCCGCGATTGGCCTTGCGATCACAATAGAGGTGAAGGTTGGCAGCGATTGCGAATAGACGCACATTTTTTTATTTGTGCGCTTGCCGATTCGCCGTGCAAAGACGAACACTTTTTTCAAACCGCCGTGGCCATCTCGATGAAAAGCAAACCGAGGAGCAAAAGGGTTCATTTGATTCTCAATGGGAAAGTAGCTGGGAATGACGCTTTCCGCGCGGCAGTTGCTCGGCAACGAGCAGCCGGACATCGCATCGAAGTGCGAGTGACTTGGGAAATGGGAGACGCGCGCCGATTTGCATCGGAAGCAGACAAAGTGGATTTGCTGATTGCTGCTGGCGGGGACGGCACACTGAACGAGGTCCTTCATGGCTTGATGGATCTCTCCAAGGCTACGCGACCCATATTGGGAATAGTGCCGCTCGGCACCGCCAATGATTTTGCGACTGGATGCGGTATTCCGCGTGATCCGGCGAAGGCGCTGGCGCTCTGTATGAAAGGTGAGGCAGTGCTAATCGATGTCGGCAAAGCCAATGACCATTGGTTCATCAATGCAGCCAGCTCTGGCTTCGGTGCCGAGATCACCGCAACCACGTCACCGGAACTCAAACGCCTGCTTGGTCCTGCCGCCTACACCCTGATGGGTGCAATTCTGGCGATCAACCTTCATCATTATCAAGGAAGGCTGATCTTGCCGGGTCGCGAAATTACTGGCAGCGGGCCGGTGGCAATCGTTGGGAACGGGCGCCAGACGGGCGGCGGTATCCAAGTCGCTCCCCGTGCATTCATCGACGATGGTTTGCTTGATGTACTTGTCGTTCGCCAGATCTCTCCGACCGCGCTGCTCGCCGCCGCGCGAGAATTGCAACAGCTTCCACCCGATGGCGAGTATGTCTCCTATTGGCAAACGCCCTGGCTGGAGGTGCATCCTGAAGAAGCAATTCCCGTTAATCTGGATGNGTCCGATATGAAGCCGTACCAAAGGCGATTCAGCTCATTGTTCCGCCGAACTGCCAAATGCTCTCGCGATGACCTAAACTGAAGGTCTAACGCCTGTCATTAAACAAACTATTTATGACCCGGCCGTAAAGGTGCCGATGCCTGCGGTGGTTGTTGAGGCAGGGCCGCTTGTTGAGTTCGCGTGCTGGTGTCTGTCGTAGTGCAACCACAAAGCAGTCGGCAACAAGTAAACCGAGCAGGTGTGCTTTCATCATTTACCTCTGATAATTCGGATAATTTGGCATTTTTTGCGATGGCATAAAATGAGCCGGCGTTCTCTAGTCCGTCGCTGGAACGCTAACAAATTTCCGGACCTTTGCCGGGAAAGCCACGCTCCCCGAGCCAAGGGAAGGGGCGGCGCATGTGTGCTACGCGTCTAAGCCCAAATCGCTCAATTGCCTTGGCGCGAATGTGCGCGATGGCTTCTTCGACAGAATCTGTCGCGAAAATCATGTTTAAATCCGAGGGGCTGATTTTCCCACGCTGCGCCATCTCTTCGATGAAACTGATCAGTTGCCTCCAGTAATCCGTGCCCATGATGACAACCGGAAAATGTTTGATCTTCCCGTTCTGAATCAGGGAAAGCGCTTCAAAAAGTTCGTCGAGGGTGCCGACGCCGCCGGGCATAACCACGAAGGCGTAGGAATATTTTATCAGAAGCGCCTTGCGAACGAAAAAATAATGCAGCCGGACACAACGATCGAGATACCTGTTGGATCCTTGCTCGAATGGCAGCTCGATGTTGCATCCAACCGAGCGGCCTCCGACCTCTTTTGCGCCGCGATTGGCAGCTTCCATGATGCCCGGGCCGCCGCCGGTCATCACCGTGAATCCGAGCCGGGCAATCGCCGCGCCCATCTTAAGGGCCAGTTCGTAATGCGGATCGTCAGGTTTGATTCGTGCCGAGCCGAAGACCGTTACACAAGGACCAACGAAATGAAGAGCGCGATATCCGCGCAGGAAATCGCGCATGACTCGCAGCAACGTGCAAAACTCTGCGATTCGCGAGCGCGGGCCTTCGAGGAATATTTCATCTGCGCGCTCTGGTGGAGCGACAACCGCCGCCGCCGTCGAATCCGGCGCGGGCTGCATCGAAATTTCACTTGCCATGAACGCTCAACGGCCGCTTCTACACCACTTCAATATTTTCGCCTCGCTGCGGTACTTGGCGACGGTGCGTCGCGCAATGGGAATGCCGCGCTCGCTCAAAATCTCGACGATCTCATGATCGCTCAACGGCGCGCTGCCGCTCTCATGCTTCACAAGGTCGAGAACGGCTTGTTTCACGCTGGTGTTGCTCAGCGATTCGCCGGTCGCAGTTTGATAGCCGCCCGTAAAAAAGTATTTCATCTCGAAAACGCCCTGGGGCGTTGCCATGTATTTGCCGGACACCGCGCGGCTAACCGTGGTCTCATGCACTCCGACGACTTCAGCGACTTCTGCCATCGTCATCGGCTTCAAATGTGATGGGCCGTGCTCGAGGAAATCGTGCTGCCGCGAAACGATCTGCTGCGCGATGTTCATAATTGTTTGCTGCCGTTGATGGATCGAGCGGATCAGGAATTTGCCGCTGCGGATTTTGTCGCGGATGTAATCTTTGACGTCGCTGGTCTGCGCATCGCCAGACCCAATGATGTCCTTGTACAGGTTGCTGATACGCAGATGGGGAATCTGTTCGTTATTGAAGGAGATCTGATATTCGCCGTCCACCTTTTCCACAATCACGTCCGGCAGCACGTAATTCTGCGGCGCGGCAGCGAAAACCTGGCCGGGGCGAGGATTCAGTCTCGCGATGTTGTCGGCGGCCTTTTGCACATCCTCGACGCTAATCGCCATTCGGCGCGCGATTTCCATAAAGCGATGCCTGCCCAGGTCGTCCATGTGCTCGGACACGATCGTGTGCTCGAGGCTGTGTTCCTTACACTGTCGCCGCAATTGGATCAGCAAACACTCGCGTAAATCACGCGCGCCAACTCCCGCAGGATAAAAAGTGTGGATCAATTCAAGGCCCCTTTCGAAATCGTGCTGTGGAATTCCCGAGTTCAACGCCATTTCTTCCGTCGTACTTTGGAGAAATCCGTCGTCGTCGATATTACCGACGATCTGCTCCGCAGCTTTCCGGTCATCGGTGCTCAGCACGGTCTGGTTGAGTTGCGCGATGACATTTTGCTGAAGCGTTTCCTGGACTGGAATGGAATCGAACAGGAACTGGCGCTTCTCGTCTGCGTCCTTCGAACCGCGCCGGCCATCGGAGTTGGAGCTGGCCGACTGCGCCATGTAATCGCGCCATTCCTCATCCAGGCTCGCCAATTTTTCGAATTCGTCCTTAAAATTCTCGTCGGCTGAGGCTTCAGCCTCACTGCGCTCGTCGGCGCCTGAATCCTCCGGCAACTCTTCCAGCACGGGATTTGTTTCCATCTCCTGTTGAACCAGGTTGCGCAGCTCAAGCAGCGGAGTCTGGAGAATGAGCAGGCTCTGTTGCAGCTGCGGCGACAGAACCTGCTGCAAGGCGAGACTTTGCCTCTGCTGCATTCCCTGTGCGGCCATGTGCCGAGTTTACCGGTGTCGCCAGCAGCAAGCAAGCAACTCTGGGAGCACAAGGCTTGTATGTTCGGCCAGTTGCCGACCACGACAGGCTAGCAGCCTGCGCTCTCCGGAACACACGCGATCACATTTCCGTTCACCATCGACCAGCTAACGGGCGCATCGAAGGCGAGGATTTGCTCGAAGATATCCGTTGAGGTGGAGCAGGGGACCGCGATGAGATCTGCT
>WNFJ01293996.1_pt1 | contig 10987 bp, 6 predicted proteins | sample 5400461 | NCBI WGS metagenome assembly WNFJ01 (sample SAMN13153349, study PRJNA577476) | soil metagenome | isolation source: 115 cm saprolite on Douglas fir-dominated hillslope | place: USA:California | collected 2013-09-17 | reverse complement strand
GGACCTGCTGCGGGCGGTGAGCGGCCGGGGCGAGGACGAGATCGTCGAGGCGATCGACGAGGCGCTCGCGCGGTCTCTGCTCACCGAGATCGCGCCGCCGGCCGCCGGCCACGCCCCGTCCTACGGCTTCCCCTACGAGGCGCTGCGCGGGACCGCGTACGAGTCGGCCACCCTGGCCCGGCGGCGGCTGCTGCACGGGCGGGCCGCCGACGTGCTGACCCGCCGGTACGAGCGCGATCCGGCCACCACCCGGGCCGCGACGGTGGCCAGCCACCTGCAGCTGGCCGGCCGGGACGCCGAGGCCGCGCACTGGTGGTGGCGGGCCGCCGAGGTGGCCCGCGAGCTGTACGCGCACGCCGAGGCGCACGAGCACCTGGCCAAGGCCCTGGCGCTCGGCTATCCGCAGCTGCCCGGGCGGATCGCCCTGGGCGAGGTGCTGGTCGCCCTCGGGCGGTACCGTGAGGCGCTGGCCGAGTTCGAGACCGCCGCGGCCATCGCCATAGAAGGCGACCGGGCCGCGCAGGCCGCGATCGAGCACAAGCTCGCCGACGTGCACCACCGGCTGGGCGACTTCGACTTGGCCGAGGCACACCTGGCCGTGGTGACCGAACTGGTCACGGACACCGAACCTGGCCGCACGGCGCGGGCCGAAGCCGACCGGGCTGTCGTCGCCTACCGGCGCGGCGCGACGGACCAGGCCGCCGAGCTCGGCCGCGCCGCGCTGGACTGCGCCCAGGCCGCCGCCGATCCCGGCGCGACCGCGCAGGCGCTGAACGTGCTCGGCATGCTGGCGGCGCGGGCCGGGGACACCGCCGCGGCCGAAGGCTACCTGCGGGACAGCCTGGCCGAGGCACGGCGCCCGGCCGAAGCCCCTCCCCTCGGCGTGGCCGTGGCGGCGCTGAACAACCTGGCCCGGCTGCTGGCCGAGACCGGCCGGGGCGCCGAGGCGCTGACCGTGGCGGCCGAGGCCCTCGAGCTCGGCCGCGAGCTCGGCGACCAGCACCGGGTCGCGGCGCTGCACACCAACATGGCCGACCTGCTGCACGCGGACGGCCAGCGGGATGCCGCGATGACCCACCTCAAGGAGGCGGCCAGGCGGTTCGCTTCGGTCGACGTCGGCGACGCGCCGCGTCCGGAAATCTGGACGCTCGTCGAGTGGTAGCCCTTTCGCGTCGCCCACCGCCGACCAGGCATTCTGTGAAGGCGCCGACACCCCGGATGGCATAGCCGCCGGGTACCCGTCCTGGCGCCGGTTGCGGGTGAATTAGGGGCACCATCAGGGACTCGAACAAAACCTCCATCCATTCCGTCAGCCCAGCACGCAGGCTGGTGATCGAGGCCACCTTCACGATCTGACGCGCTCAAGCGCCTTATCCACTCGGGTCGCCCATAAGGCCAGCGTCGGCCACCGCGTTCCGCGGCCGCAGCGACTGGTCGGCCATTACCTGCTCATAATGATCCACACCAGCACCGTGAAGACCGCGATCACGACCGTCGACACGAGGGTGATGACTCCCGCCATCCCGGTCGCGAGGGCGCGGAGTTTGGCCCAGAAGCCGGTGTTCTTCCCGGCCTCGATCTCGCTGGGTTTCGTGGCGGAGGCTGGGCTGTTCCCGGCCGGCCCGGGTGCGGTGGCCCTTGCCGTGTCGGCGGGCGCGGTGACGGAGTTGGCGGTCTGCGTGACGTCGTGTCCGATTGACAGGTTTCCGCTGTTGCTGCCGTTGAAGTTGATGGTGGGGCCGTCCGTAGGCTGCGGGCGTACCTGTTCTTGCACGTTTCCTCCCTTGTATGCGGCGCAGTCGCGTCCGGCCGCGGTAAGCCTGGGGGCGAACCACCAGGGGTTGCTCTCGTGCACCAGTCCCTTCTCGATCAGGTATTGGTGCTCGCGGTACACCTCGCTGAGGTCGAAGAAGTGCCCGCAGAAGGTGCAGCGGCGATCCCAGATGAAGTCGTGGAAGTCCGCGCTGGTGTCGATGTCGTCCCGTTCCCAGAGCCAGCGGACGATACCGTTGCGCAGTTCCTCGGCGCGCCGTCTCCGGTTGCCTCGTTCGGCTGCGGCCCTCTCGGCCGCGGCGATTCCCTCCGCCGTCAGCGAGATGAACACCGCCCCCTGGCCGGAGGACACGCGCATCATCCCGGCAGCTTGAAGGTGTTTACCCAGCGTTATCGCGCAGCCGAGGGGGACATCACCAGGTGCGAAGCCGGCCAGGTCAGCCGTCGTTTCCCCGCCCATGGTCTGCTCGTAGGCCCAGCCGAGCAGGACGTACTCGAACCGCTCCGGGTCCAGCGTTACCGCTGGAGCCTCGCCGCCCGTCCGCGGATGCGACGCCCCGGCCCACATGATGAGCAACTCGCCGAAGCCCGCGCGGGTCTCCCCGTCGATCCTGGCCACGATCTTCGGCTCGCCGACGGGAAGCCGAAGCCCGGTCATGTCCCTCTCGAACACGCGCTCGCCGACCGCGATGCCGGCCGAGACGCACACCAGGCCGCGGTCGCCGAACTCGCTGAGCTCCACCGTCCGCTTCGGGTCCGTCTTCGCCGGGTCGCGCTTGCCGACGAGCACCAATCGCGCGCTCGCCGCGAAGGCGAGCGACGTGGACAGCCGGGCCTGCGTCTTTTCCACCTTATGTCCTCATGGGTTCCGTGCGGCGAGGCGCCGGCGGGGCGGCGTCCTTGGCCGCTTCGCCCGTTGAGCCCTGCGCAGGATGCGGATGTGAAGCAGCGCGCTTGCCGCCTGATCGCCCTATGTGACGATGCCACCGAGGGCGATGACGCGACAGGTCACGTTGTCGTGCATGCTGGAGCTGCGGGAGGTCGGCTGAGCCGGTTCCGAACACCCGTCCGATCATAGCATCGCCGATGCTATGATCGGGCAGTGGCTAGTTTCGGGGAGGCGGTCCGTTCCGCCCGGGAGGCGCGGGGCTGGACCCAGCTGGACCTCGCGGTGCATGCGGGGGTTAGCCAGCGTGCGGTCAGCAGCTGGGAGAAAGGGGTGTCTGAGCCGGCGGACGCGACGAAGAAGGCCGTCGCGGCCGTGCTGCCCCTGCCTCTTGATGTTGTTCCTCAGGATCGGCCCGGCCGGGGAGCGGCTGGCGGCGCGCTGCTCGCGGAGCTGCCGTTGGAGGAACTAGCCCCTGGTGATTTCGAGGATTTCGCCGTCACCCTGGCTGGTGCGTTGTATCCCGGCACCGAGGTGTACCGGCTGGGCGTAACCGGTCACAAGCAGTACGGCTTCGACGTGCTGGTCGAGCGGGACGGCGCCGTGCTGACGGGAATCCAGTGCAAGCGGGTCCGGCAGTTCGGGCCGCAGGAGGTCGCCAAGGCGGTCAGCGCCGCGTCGATGGAGGTGGATACCGCCCTGATCTTCTTGTCGCGCGCGGCCAGTCCCGACGCGCGGGCGGCGCTGCGGGCGCACCACGGGTGGCAGCTATGGGACAAGAGCAAACTGTCCCACGAGGTGCACGATCTACCTCCTGACCGTGCTGTGCCCCTAGTTGACCGGTATTTTCCTCTGCTGCGCGAGAAGTTCCTCGGCATTCCGTCAGGGCCGTGGCTCGAGTCGGCACGGTACTTCAGCCGTACCGGCCACAGTGAACGCTCGAGCCACCAGTGGCCGCTGACTGGGCGAGACAACCTGCTCGAGGAACTGGCCCGGTTCGCGGTCGGCTCGGCCGGGCGCGTGGGTGTCCTGGTCGGCCGCGGCGGGACGGGTAAGACCAAGATGTTGCATGCAATGTGCGAGCGCGTGTCGGCCCGCGAGATGAATGTCAGGTTCCTGGACCGCGACCCGGTGCTAGGCGACCGGGCATTCGAGCAGCTTCCAGCTGGCCGGTTGCTGGTAGTGATCGATGACGCCCATGATGAGGATGCACCCGTAGGTAAGGTGGTCGCCGGGGTGCTTGCCGCGAACCCGGAGGCCGGCGTCTTGTTGGCTCTGCGCCCGGACGGCGAGCGCCGGTCGCGTCGCCAGCTTCACCAGGCCGGCGTCGACCCGCAGCAGGTGACACGGTGGGAGCTAGCCGACCTAGAGCTGCCCGACGCCGAGGTGCTGGCGCGGGCAGTGCTCGGGCCGCGGCATGCTTATGCTGCTCCCCGCCTGGCCGCCGTGGCCCGCGACTGCCCGTTTCTGCTGGTTACCGGCGCGATCAGGGTTCGTGAGGGCACGATCGAGCTGCAGCGGTTCGAAGGCGATGACCGGTTGCGCCGCGAACTGGTCGAGTTCGCCGGTGACGTGGTTGCATCCGGGGGGACCGGGGTGCGCGAGGAGGTAGTGCATGCTGTTGCCGCGCTCCAGCCGTTGCGCACCGGGGACGGCGCTTTCCGGGCGGCACTGGAGCGGCTGGTCGGCTGTACCTTCGACCAGATCCTGCCCCACCTGTCCGCCTGGGAGGACGCCGGGATCCTGCTGCGCCGTGGCCAGACGTACCGCATTTGGCCGGATCTGCTCGGCGATGCCCTGCTCGCTCGCGCCGCCAGCGCCCGGGACACGGGTGCCCCGACCGGGTACCTGGACCGGGTTCGGCGGGCCGTCACCGGTGACGCCCTGGCCAACCTGATCGTCAACGCCAGCCGGATCGACTGGCAGGAGCCTCCGGCCCGCCGCGGTCGGCTCGTGGTATCGCTCTTGCAGGAGGTGACGGCTGGATTCCAGGCCGCCGACGTTGCGGTGCGGGCTGCCATGCTCGGCGTGCTGGCCAAGGTTGCGTTCTACCAGCCGCGGCCAGTCCTGGCGATCGTACGCTGGGCGCTGGAGCATCCCGCCGAAGCGGTTCAGGAGGATGCGGGGCTCGGGATGTCGTATACCTACACCGACCAGGACGTGCGCGACGCCGCGGCCCAGGCGGTGCGCACCGCGGCCTACGACCCCGGGATGATGACCGAGGCGGCCGACCTGCTGTGGGAGCTGGCCAGGAACGACGCACGGCACCCGAACCAGAATCCAGACCACGCCCTGCGGATGCTCGCCTCGCTGGCCAGCTTCGATCGCCGCGGTGTGACCGCCTTCCAGCAGACGCTGCCCACCATCGTCGAGCGATGGCTGCGCCACCCGCAGCGTGACAGCGACATTCACGACCCCCTAACCGTGCTCGATCCCTTGCTGGCCGCCGATGGCCATCAAGAGATCTGGAGCGCCCACACGCTGACATTCCGCCCCTTCCTGATCAATCCGGACGGCCCGGCCGTGGCCGAACTGCGCTCGCGGGTCCTGGATCTGGCATTCGGCCAGTTGACGTCGACTAACCCGCGCCGGGCTGCCGCTGCGGTCAAGACGATCGGCGCGGCCCTGACCGGGCCGGTCGGAGGATTCGGGCTGGAAGTCAGCAATCGGCACCGGGCGGCATGGGAGAAGCGCTTTAACCAGGTACTCGCCCGCCTGCGCGCCGTGATCCACTCTCATCCGCCAGCCCCGGTGGTCGCGGTGGCGTTGCGCGACCAGGTTCAATGGCACGCCGAGCACTCGGCAAGCATGATTTGCCGGGCGGCACGCGAGGTGCTCACGGCGCTTCCGCGCTCCCCGGAACACGAACTAGCACGCGCTTTGCATGGCGGTCCGGCCGACCCTCCGCCCGGGCCCGCAGCAAGCCACGACTACCTCGACCGACACAGCGCGAACCAGCGATTCCTGTCCGCATGCGCGACCACCTTCGCGAGCTGGCCTGAACATCAGGTAATCACCGTGATCGAGCAACTGCTCTCCGACTTGCACCACGTACTGGGCGACGATGACGGCCGGGCCAGGCCATTCTTGTCACTGCTGGCCGTCGCTAGTCCCAGTCACGGCGAAGCCCTATGCATACGGGCGCAGCACACCCCGGGCACCCCCCTGGCATCTTTGGTCTCGGCCGTCATGTCTGCGCTTGCGCAGGCCGGCGACACACGCGTTGTTGACCTGGCCTGCCGACTGCTCGCCACCGGCGACATAGGCCTGGCACGGCAGGTTGCTCATGCCTTCGGCATCCAGCGCGCCAGAACCAGCCTTCTGGACGGCGAGGCCAGGCTGCTGCACACGCTGGTGGAATACCCAGACCCTGACGGGATCGTGACCGCCGCCGCTCTCGGCGCAGTCCGCCACATCGCCGGGCCACACCGCGACCTCGCCATCGAATTGCTCACCTCCATGCCGGCTGAGCAGAACGCGGGTCCGGCCCTAGGCGAGTTTGCGATGGCCTTCGGCCCAAACGGGCCGCTTGCATGGGAAAATCTGGCCCAGCATCACAGGAACGCATACCTTGACGCGTTGCGCGCTGCGCCATCAATCGAAACCTACGAGATCAGCGGATTCCTGGCGCTGCTCAGCCTGCAAGACCCCCAAGCTGTCATCAGCCTGCTTACCGACCGCGTGGCAAACGTGGAAGCCGGCGCAAGCCCGGTCACCTATACTGCAATCCCGTCCGGCTGGTCAGTGCCATTGCGTTTCCGGGACCGTGACGATTTCCCTGACCTGCTACGCCGCGTGCGCGAGTGGCTTGCTGCGGCGCCCGGCTCGATATGGCGGCAGCACCTGGGATCTGAGCTGTTCGCCACCGTAGCGGGTCCTTTTGATACCCAGACTCGCCAGGTCATTGAGGAATACCTGACCGAACCAGACAGGACCAAAATCAAGACAGTCAGCACCATGCTGCGAGGCGCCCCCCGCGCCCTGGTATGGGACGCCGACTTCGTCAGCCACTGCCTACACGCAGCAGACCAATGTGGCACCGAGAGCCTGGCCGCCGTGCAGAACGCCCTGCACACCGCCGTCCTTACTGAGGGACGGTGGGCCGCGCCTGGACACCCCTACCCCGAGGACGTCGAACAACGCGACACCGCCGCTCAGCTTGCCACACGGGCAGTAAACGGGAGCGTCGAAGAGCACTTTTACCGCTCGTTGTCCCAGTCCGCAGAAACGTGGATCGACCGCACCATGTCAGAAGACGATCTGCCAACAGACGGACGGGATTGGTGAAAGCGTCGAGGATAGCAGCAGCTTGACTGAATTTTGTTCGGCCGCCAGCTGTGAGTTTGGAAGTCCGTAACCCGGTGCTGGCCAAAACCACCCCTAGGGTTCGAAACGCCTATTGCAGGTTTAACTAAATCCCCTAGCCGTCCAGCCAGCGCATCGCGTCGGCTCGCGATCGAGGCGACGTTCACGCTCTTACAACTCGCATAAGGGCGCTGGTCAAGTACTTCCGCGCGCTCGGCGTCCGGCTAAGCCTGAAGCCCGAGATCAGTGGGAAGCTCAGTTGATAATCGTCTACAGAAGAATCTTATCAGCTAAGGTAGACAAAGATCTGCTGTGGTAGTAGCTTGCTACGATGTCAGCATCGTGGTGTGTTGAGCTCCACATCGACGTCACGCCTTGGATGGCCATGCTGAGTAAACGAGCATGCCAATCGCGCCGACGCGAAGTGATCAGCCATATGAGTACACCCCCGCTTCTCATAGTCCGGCCGGCAAGCTGACTGTGGCCGTCTGCATTGACCCTGGTCCCTGGAAGTCACGTTCGATGACGGTCTGGGATGTCGCGACCACGGGGTGGATCCCGACCTGCTGAAGCCGACGTCCCGCAGCTTCCGCCGCGGCCATGAACAGGCTGACGAGATCCTCGCGCAGCCGGACCATGTATGAGGTCTCCAAATTCACCTCGCTAGGGAATCGGCGGTCTCCCGCCAGGACCCATGGTCGTCGGCCAGATCTGGATGGCTCGTTCGCTTTCAACGAAGGCTAGCTCACGTTCCTCGGCTGTGCTCAACGCTAGGACGTCGAAGAACTCCGGCGCCGGTGTGTTGCGAATCGAATGCGCGAGCGCATGCGCTTCATTTAGATGTCCGTCTGGATAGACAAGCAGAACATCGACGTCGTTTGCAGCTGTAGAATCTTTTAGCCAGGACCCGAATAGATATACCATCGTACCCGCAGGCATTACAGGCGAGGCTGCGATCTCATCGAGGAGGCTTGTAGGAGCGGAAAGGTGCTCCGTCATAGTTAAGTGCTCCCATCATCTCGGCAAACCTGAAAATCGGAACTCCCGTATACGTCACATGTGTTAGCGCGGCGCTAGTTGGTTTGCCATTAGGATTGGCATTCAAGATGACAGTTGCGTCTGGGTGACGAGCCAACGCCTGAACCATGGCCTCCTCACTGAATTCATACTGATATTCTATAGCAGCGACGACGTCGCTCATTCCGCCCTGCCGCTCCACCCGCATCGACGCTTCACAGATCATCTCGACCGATCGCACCTCGGAATGCTGAGCGAGCCCTTGCCTGGCATATGAGACATTCTTATCCACGAACGGCCGAGGGTCAGGTTCCCCCATGAATGAATATAGCTCCTTAACGGTATGAATCGTTGAGCCGCTCTCCTCGGCGAATTCGCGAGCACCCCACTCGTAATGTGCTGCCTTCGGTACTAGCACAATCACAGTGGGCGTACCAGACTTGAAAATTGCTTCGACGGTGATGCGGTCAATACGCTCTGAAACCACACCTGCGACTGTGATCGGCGGGACATTCTTGCGCTCGAGTCTAATATGACCATTATCGAGTACCGTGACTTGTGTTACCTCTGTATGTTTTTGCAAGCCGGCGGCAAGCCACGTCGTCTGGAAATTGAATTCCGGCATAACGAGCCTCCTGCAAAGATCTCTTCGGCGACCTCCGGAAACCGGAGAGCTGGAGAGACGGCCACGCCGCTCTCATGCTTCTCGCGTAGATCCTGAGTGTGAAGTCGCAGTAGCTCTGCGGCCGATCTGTCCGCCATCGTCGCCAGATGAGGATTCAACTCAACAATTGCAGTGATCAGCTCGTTTCCAGGAACGATTTCCTTCAACACGAGCCTGCTCCACTTACTTGCTTCTTCTGTTGATGCCAAAGATCCATCAGCAGCGCTGGGACCCGAGTTTTTGAAGATCAGTGCGTTGCGGTTCAAGATGACCTCGACGGCGCGGCGCGCCTCCTCTCGCGTCGTGAAGAGCGGTGTTCCCCCGACCCTTTCCACTGCTGCTACCCGCTCTGCCTTCTTCTCTAGCAAAAGGGTAGTTGGATAGGCATCGGGTATTTTATCCGCTTTCGTGTGACAGGTGGGACACAACATGACAATGTTAGCCGGATCGTCCCGTTCAGCGGGTGGTACGCTCCCATCGCCGCGCGGCCCGGTTGCTGAATGAGCCACGATGTGTGCCCGTTCAGCGATGGCGACAGAACGAACTGCCTGTGGTGGGCTAGCGAAGAGGGGTTGGTTACACAAGAGGCACGTACCTGCCGACTCGACGAAGAGTTTCCGGTCCTGGTCTTGACTCAGTTGCGGTCGGCCGTTCTTGCAGGCCACAAGATCCCTCCCTTGTTAGTTCAGCCGGTCCTCCGAGAGCAAGGTACACCCCAACCTCCAGCGGGATAGGCGTGCACCCAATCTCCGCACAACGCTTACATAACCCCCTTATAGGCAGCGCCCGCCCGTGCAGGCGCGGTAGGCCGCGGTTCCGGTCCGGCACCCCCTCCTACCAGGGCTGATGCGTACGGGCCGTTCCGCCTCCGTGATCCTGACCGCACCCCCACCCCGAGGGCGAGGTCAGGATCCCTCCATCTACACTCCGCACAAACAAGCAGGAGAGGAAGCCAATTCAAAAACAAATGTGGGAACTCGTCGTAGTTATGACCGTGGAAGGTGCAAGCAAAAACGCCATACATGATCGTGGAAGGTGCACAGAGGCGCCGCGCTCCGCGCGGCCCACGCGCCTGCAGGGCTTCGTCGACCTGCGGGAACCTGCAATGTTTCGACACGCAGCGGTGTGTTTTAGCGAGGTGGCCTGGTTCCAGCCTCCCATGGCGAAAGGACGCTCACCTCCGTATGGGCGGCCTTCCTGGCATCGCCTTCCCGCCAAGGGCCCTGCCGCTAGAAGCCCGCGTGAAGTTGGTCCGTCCCGGCATGGATGCCGGCGGGCACCACGGCGGCGCCGATGGGCGGCAGATGGCCGGCCGGGCGCAGTAAGCGAGGTTACGTTAGTGCGTAGCAGATAACGCGCGGGAGGATCTGGAGGACCCCTGTGGGCAGTCAGGCTCAGCCGTCCGGGATCGTTATCGAGTCTTGCCGCGGCGATGAGGCCCGCGGCCTGGCCGATGGGGTGTCCGGGCTGTACCGGGCGGTGTTCAGCCTGCCGCCGTTCAATGGCGATGCCGCCGAGTTCGCGAACCAGCGGTCGTATCTCCCGGCGATGACCGCGCGGCCGGGCTTCCTGCTGGCTACGGCCCGGGCCGGGGATGAGCATGTCGGGTTCGGATACGGGTTCTTGCTGCCCGCGGACACGCTTTGGTGGGCCGGCCTGGACGACCCGGTCAGCGCGGAGTTCGCCCGGGAGGACGGGCACCGGACCTTCGCGCTGATCGATTACGGGGTGCTGGCCGCCTGGCGCGGCCGGGGTATCGGCCGCGCCGTCCACGACGCGCTGCTGGCCGGGTCGGGGGCGCGGCGGGCCACGCTGTCGGTGCAGCCGAAGGCGGTGGAGACGCAGGAGATCTACCGGCGGCGCCGGCGTTCGACATCTTGGTGCTGGAGACGATGCCGGTCACGCGGTGAGGCCCAGCCCGCGCAGCCGCTCGTCCAGGCCGGTCACGTCGGGGGAGGCGTCCCACGGGCTGAGCTGCCGCCGGGTGTCCTTGAGCACGCGGATCAGCCGCGGTGAGCTGTTCCTGCTGGCCAGCCCGGCGGCGTCGGCGATCTGCTCGCATGCCCGGGCGGGTTCGCCGAGCTGGGCGTAGGCGCCGGCCATGGCCAGCCGGGTCAGCGCCACGTTCCGGACGAACGCCTGGTCAGCGGAAGCCAGCGACTGCCCGGCGGTGGCCAGGGCGAGCTGCGGGTCGCCGAGTTCGAGCAGGCACCAGGTCCGGGTGGCCAGGCACTGGCCCTGGTCGTAGAAGTAGGCCAGCCCGGCGCCCCGGTCACCGTCCCGGGCCCGGCCCAGCTCGTGATGGGCCTGCTCCAGCGAGGTCATAGCCTGGGTGTGATCGG
>WNFJ01259499.1_pt1 | contig 10987 bp, 6 predicted proteins | sample 5400461 | NCBI WGS metagenome assembly WNFJ01 (sample SAMN13153349, study PRJNA577476) | soil metagenome | isolation source: 115 cm saprolite on Douglas fir-dominated hillslope | place: USA:California | collected 2013-09-17 | reverse complement strand
CAAGGTCAACATGGATTTCGATTCGGTTCGCGCCGCCGGCTCGCTGATGGGCACTGCGGGCGTGATGGTGATGCATGAGGACACCTGCATGGTGGACGCTCTCAAAACGATCGCGCATTTCTACCATCATGAATCATGCGGGCAGTGCACGCCGTGCCGCGAAGGATGCGGCTGGATCGAAAAATTGCTCATCGATCTCGAGGCCGGGCGCGGCAAGATGGAAGACCTCAAAGTGCTAATCGATGTCGCCGTCAACATGGAGGGCAACACGATCTGCGTGCTCGCAGACAGTCTCTCGATGCCGGTGAAGAGTTTCGTGCCGAAGTATCGCGACGAATTCGAAGCGCACGTCAAGGGACGCTTAACCCAGGATGGAAGCAGTAGTGTTGAATTCAGATGCCCAAGCTTACGATTGACGGCAAAGAAGTTGACGCGGGCGCGAACCTGAATCTGATTCAGGCGGCCGAGCTGGGCGGGATCGAAATTCCGCACTACTGCTTCCATCCTGGGTTAAGCGTCCCCGGCAATTGCCGGATGTGCCTGGTCGAAGTCGAGAAGGCGCCCAAACTTCAGATCGCCTGCAACACGCGGGTTGCAGAAGGAATGGTCGTTCACACCAGGAGCGACCGCGCCAAGGCGGCGCAGCGAGCGGTGCTCGAATTCCTGCTGATCAATCATCCGATCGATTGCCCAGTTTGCGATCAGGCCGGCGAGTGCAAGCTGCAAGATTACTACATGGATTACGATCAGCAGCCCTCGCGCTTTCCGCTGTACGAAAAAAATCGCAAGGGCAAGGCGATCGATATCGGCTCCGATATCATGCTCGACCAGGAACGATGCATCCTGTGTGCGCGATGCACGCGGTTCTTCGACGAGATCACCAAGACCAGCGAGCTGGCGATTTTCGAGCGCGCCGACCATAACCGCATCGACATCAATCCCGGCCATCCGGTGAACAACAAGTACGCCTGCAACACGGTGGACATCTGCCCGGTGGGCGCGCTGACCGAAAAAGAATTCCGTTTTCGGATGCGCGTCTGGTATCTGCACAGCACCTCTTCGGTATGCGGCGCGTGCGAGCGCGGATGCTCGATCGACATTCATCATAATCGCGGGCGCATCTACCGGTACAAGCCGCGTTACAATCCTGACGTCAACAGCTACTGGATGTGCGACGAGGGCCGACACAGCTTTCCCGAGCTTCAGCATGAGACGCGTCTGACTACGCCGCTGGTGCAGGCGAAAGACGAGCTGGTCGCCGAAACCTGGGGTGCGGCGGTCGTGCGGGCCGGCGCGGCTATCGAGGATTTCAGACGCCTCCACGGGCCGAAATCGATCGGCGCGATAATCGACGCGCACTCGACCAACGAGGAAGCTTTCGCGCTGAAACAGCTAATGAAGTCGGTGATCGGATCGGATCGAATCGCAACGCTCAGCTGGTCGCCACCCGGCGCAAGCGGCGACGATGACTTGCTCATCCGCGCAAATAAAAATCCCAACACGCGCGGTCTCGCAGCGCTCGGGCTGCCGGCAGATGGAATTGAGTCGATGGCGGGAGCTGTCGCGTCGGGCGAACTGAAGATGCTGATCGCGCTGCGCGCGGATCTCGTCGCAGCGGTCGGCGAAGAAGAATTCGTCAAGCGCTTCGGCGCTCTTGATTACTTGCTGGTGCTCTCGACCGACGCGAACGAGACCTGCCAGATGGCGAACCAGGTCTGGCCAATCGGCGCCTATCCAGAGATCATCGGCAGCTTTACCAACTTCGAGGGCCGCGTGCAGCGAATCAATGCAGCCTTCCCACCGCCGGGTGAGGCGCTCGAGGCAATCGACGCAATCGCGCGGCTGGGGAGAGAACTGGACGGCATCGAACGTCCCAAGTCAGCGGACGCGGTCTTCGCATCGATGGCGAAAGAAGCGCCCGCGTTCAGAGGCCTCAGCCTCGACACCCTCGGCGAGCACGGCGCGACACCATCAGCGCTGCGACAACGACGACAATCACGATTCCTATTGATGGCGGAAGGGCGCGAACTCGGAGCATCAGAAATCGCTCTGCAAGATTTTTTTCTTCAGCCGGCGTGGCAGTTGAAGCGGAAGCTTGATTTGTTGGCTTTGATTTGGGTGATTCGGGTTTTTATTTTTGGGGTGATTGGGAGGTCTGGGAATGCGTTGACGAAGGTTTGCAGTCCTGCGGCTGTTTTCTGCGCGTTTTCGCACGAGCAGATTCCTGAGCGCAGTTCGGTTTCGATGCTGTCGATTTCGCCTTGCGCTTCGGGTGCGTAGTCATCGGGATAAGTGGTGCGGAAGGTGAGCCAGCCGCGGTAGAGATCGGTGAGTAGCTGTCCATCGAATTGGGTGCATCCCGATTCGTCGGTCTGCTGATGAATATAGGAAGGAAAGGGTCCTTTGGTGTCGGGTTCGGTGCGCTCATAGATGTCGAAAAATGCGCGATCGGCTTTGGTGCCAATCTTGCGCGAGAGATTTTTGAAGTAGGCGACACTCGGACGAACAAAGGTCGTCTCGTAGCGCGCGATCACAAATCCCTGCATTCGATTCTGGACTTGTTGAAACTGCGAATCGCTCAGCTCCGCTAATATGGCTTGAATCGAGGGGCTCGCCTGCATCCCGGCCTCGAAGACCGGTTCGATCGGTTGCTTGCCGCCTGACTGCTTCAGCGCATCGAGGGCGGATGCATAGCTTGCGACCTCGGGCGGAATCTCCACGACAGGCTTTGTCTGCGCGAGCGCGAGCGAGTTGTGCGCGGCGAGCGCCAGGCACAGAGCGACCACGCCGATCGAGCGTTCGCGGAGGAAGAGATGGCGGCGGTTATCGGAAGTTGGCAAGCGAGTCCGATCGGTAGCATCGCGATCGTATCAGGCGCAAGTATCCATCCGCCGCGAACGCGTACTTCGATAGTGTGCGGAGCTAGTCGCTGGAGGGTTGGAACACTATTTCTACGTGATCGATGTAGCTCAGTAGTTGGCGGGTTAGCGTGGTTGCGGCGCTGTCGTCGTGGCGCGATGCGGCGACTTCCAGGGAGCGTGCGAGCTCGGTCATGGTGTCGAAGCCGTAGCTGCCGCCTTCGCCCTTGATGCGATGCGCCATGCTGGCGATTGCGGCGTAGTCACCGCGCGCAATCGCCGCGACAATTCTCGCGACGTCGGCGCGCTTGTTGGTGAGGAAGCCGGGAATCAGGTCGCTCAGCCCCTCGTCCACTTCCACTATTACTCGGTCTGACATGCTTCTCCTTGAGATTGGCCGGCCGTTATCCGGCAGGATGTTCTTCTACCGCGTCGCGAATGGCGTGCAGCAGGGTCGATTTCTTGACCGGCTTGGTTACGTGCGCGTCGCATCCCGCGGCCCTGGTGCGATCGGCGGCGTCATCGAGCGCAGACGCGGTGAGCGCGACGACCGGAGTGCGATGGCGGCCGTTCTCGCGCTCCCAGCCGCGAATTCTTTCGGTGGCTTCGTAGCCGTCAACATTGGGCATCTGGATATCCATCAGGACCAGGTCGAAACGGCCCGCGATAAATTTGTCGATCGCCTGCTGGCCGTCTTCGGCTTCGATGAGAAGGTAGGGCGTTTTTTTTAAGTACGCCTCGATCAACGCGCGGTTGTCGTGCGAATCGTCAACGATCAAAATGCGCAGCGGCCGGTCGAGAGTCGCCGACGACGCCGGCATCGGCGCGATCGATGGCGATGCGACAATATCGCCGCGCGGTTGCGCGTGGACTCCGGCAAGAGCTCGATTGATCGCGGCGAAGAGTTCACCGCGCCGCACCGGTTTCACGACATAGTTGTCAACCCCAAGAGCGCGCAGGCGGGCGAGCTTGCTGGTGAGGTCGTCAGTGCCGAGGATCATCACTATCTGCGGACGCTGCCGCGTCTCACCGATCAGATGCTTCGCGATATCGAATCCGCCCAGCGCGGGCATCGTGCCGTCGAGCAGAACGATTTGAACCTGGGAACCCTGGCGCGCGGGACGGCCAAGTTCGACTATCGCTTCAGTCCCCGAGGAGAGCGCGGTTACGTCGGCGCCTTGTGCTCGGAGCAGTTCGGAAAGAATCGAACGGCTTTCCGGGTTGTGATCGACGAGCAAAATTCCGACTCCGGCGAATGCCGGTTCATGCGACGTCGATAACGCCGGCCGGCTGGCCGCGGTTCCGAATTGCGCGGTGAATGAAAAACGGCTCCCTGACCCGAGTTCGCTCGCGACCTCGACCTTACCGTTCATCAGCGCCACCAGTCGCGAGACGATCGCGAGTCCAAGCCCGCTGCCGCCGTATTTGCGCGAGGTCGAGGAGTCGGCTTGGGTGAATGCGTGAAACAACAGATGGATTTTGTCGGCGGGAATTCCGATTCCGGTATCGGTGACCGCGAACTTGAGAGCGCCGGCGGTTTTGGAATTCGGATCGGGCTCGACCGCGACCAGTACCTGTCCCTTGTCCGTGAACTTGATCGCGTTGCCAACCAGGTTGATCAGGATCTGGCCGAGTCTGAGCGGATCGCCAATCGCAAGGTCGGGAACCCCTGGTGCAAATCGCGCCATCAGCTCAAGCCCCTTTTCATGGGCGCGAATCGCGAGCGTCTCGAGGACTTTCTCGGTCACCTCGCGGGGATCGAATTCGACGACTTCGAGGCTGATACGCCCGCTCTCAACTTTGGCGAGATCGAGGATGCCGTTGATCAGCTCGAGCAGCGCGTTGCCGTTGCCGATCAGAGTGTTCACGTAGCGGCGCTGTTCGTCGCCAAGCTCGCCCTCGGCGAGCAGATCGGCCATCCCGAGGATCGCGTTCATGGGGGTGCGAATCTCGTGCGACATGCTGGAGAGGAACTCGGACTTGGCGCGCGACGCAGCCAGAGCGGCCTCGCGCGCGCCGACCAGATCGCACTCGGTCTGCTTCATTACCGTGATGTCGCGGATGTACGCGACTACGCATAGCTCGCTGCCGAGTTTGATCATCGTTGCCGAGATCAGGATTGGAACGCGACCGCTGATGGTCTGAAATTCAACCTCGAGGCTGCGCACGGCGCCGTCTTGCGCGAGCGCCTGGACGAGCGCGATTCGGTCCGCCGGATCGGCCCACATCCCGAGTTGCAGAGCCGAGGAACTGATCACCAGTTCGCGGGTGTAGCCGGAGAGATGCAAAAACTCGTCATTTACGGCAACGAACTTACCGTCGGATACGCGGCTCACGGAGATCGCGTCGGGACTTACGTCAAAGATGTCGCGCACCGCCTGGGTGTACTCTTCGATCTTGCGCGAGGCTTCTTTGGCCGCGGTCAGATCGCGAATCATCGTGACCACGCAGTCTTCGCCGTCAAGCTCGACTCTCACCGCCGACAGCATGGTTGGCGTCGAGGCGCCATCGGGCATCACGAATTCTACCTCGACGTTTCGGACNNTCTTGAACATTCCCGGCGACTGGGTGCGGGCATTATTGAGATCGTCCGGTGTGTAGCCGCTTTGCCCGAACTGGGTATTGAAGTCGATGTAGCTGCCATCGGACACGCGGCTCACGACGATGACATCGAGGGTCGCGTGAAGAATCTGGCGCAGTGCGGCGTGGCTATTGCGGAGCTTGGTCTCGTTGCGTTTCGTCTCGATGATATCGAGCTCACGAGCCCGCGCCACCTGCGCGCGGAATTCCATCACATTGGTCAGCAAGCGATGACTCTCGGCCAACGCCGAGAGTTGTTCAGTCAGCTTCCTCCGATAGCGGCCGCCGTGGATCGCACTCAGCTGCGACAACATCGCCGCGCTCAGCAAGAGCATCCAGTCTATTGCGAGGGCCGAAGTCGAATCGGCGGATTGCATCGAATACCCGAACAATGTGAGCGCACCGGTCGCCTCGAGGGCCGCTTGCCATCGCGGGCTCCCCATGGAATCAACGCGCCGCCGCCGAAGAAAAACAATACGATCGAAGCGACCAGCACTTCGTTGTTGCCATCGATCATGGCAATCCATGCGCTGCTCGCCAGGATCGACGAATAGATTGCGAGCGAAACTCCGCGCCAGCTACGCATCGCGCGCGGAGACAGGGTTGTCGCGAACGCGAGCACGCCGAGCATCATGTTCGCGATATGGAACGGCAGCGTGGTTGCGAGATTCCGCGGATATTCGACGCCGTCGAAAGCGAGGTATCCGATTTGAAAAGCTATGATAGTGAATGCGCCGGCGCGCAGTATCGCTGAAACCCGCTGTGAATCGTCGCCGACTCCCGCGAGCGTGATAGCGTCCTCGGAACGGCCCGAGGTGTTTTGTTCGATAGCGGTGGATGTCGGAGGAGAAATGCTATGCGAAGAGTACGCACCCGCGCCATTGACCGCGCGGCGCAGGTCAGCAACGCAGTCGGAAGACGGATCGATCCCATGGTGCACACGAAGGTCCACACATCATAAGCAAGTGCGATGCCTCCGAAGGGTGCGGCGACACCTGCCTATGGTGACTCCCTGTTACCTTCCAAGCCTCAAGTGTTACTGCAGTCGCAGCGNTTGCGGATTAAGGGTCGGCCAGCGCGGTTGCGAAATCTTCAATCAGGTCGTCACTCGATTCGAGTCCCACCGACAGGCGCACCAGCCCGTCGGTGATTCCTGCGCGAGCGCGATCCGCCGGCGTCATCCCGGAATGCGAGGTGGTCGCGGGCCGGGTTATCAGCGTCTCGACGCCTCCGAGACTTGGCGCATTGATAGGAATCGTCACGCGATCGATAAAGCGTCGCGCCGCGTCGAGACCGCCTTCGAGTTCGAAACTCAGCACGCCGCCGAAGCCGTCGAACAGTTCGCAGGCGCGGAGATGATTCGAATGGCTGTCCAGGCCCGGATAGTTGACGTGGGTTATCGCGCGATGCTGTTCCATCCATCGCGCAATCTTGAGCGCACTTTCATTCTGATGACGGACTCGCACCGCAAGCGTCTTCATCCCGCGATGGAGCAGAAAGCACGCGTGCGGATCGAGAATCCCGCCGAGATGGTTCAAGGTGTGGGTGATCCGTTCGACAAGCTCGGCGCGTCCGATCACGGCGCCCGCGACGATATCGGTATGTCCGTTGAGGTACTTGGTCCCGCTATGCAGCGACAAGTCGAAGCCGATTTCTGCGGGGCGAAAATTAATCGGACTCGCGAAAGTATTGTCGATGATCGAAATCAGGCCGTTCTCGGCGGCAAAGTCCACCGCGGCTTGCAAGTCGCTGACTTGGAGCAAGGGATTCGAGATCGCCTCGACGTAGATCGCTTTGGTGTTCGGCCGAATCGCCTCGCGCCAGGTTGCGGGCTCGTCGCCGTCGATAAAATCCACCGCCATCCCGTAGCGCGGAAATTCCTCCATAAAGAGATCGTGGGTGCCGCCGTAAACGCAGTCCTGCGCGAGCAGATGACCACCGCCGGAGAGCACCGTGAACAGCGCCGCTGAAATCGCCGCCATCCCGCTGCCGGCCACCAGAGCGGCTTCGGCATTCTCCAACGCCGCGAGTTTTGCGTGCAGCACGGCATGATTGGGCGTGTTGCTGAGGCGGATATAGCGCTGGTCGTGGTAGCTGGTGTGACTCGCGGACTGAAAAGTCGAGGATTGAAAAATCGGCATCGTGACCGCGCCGGAAATTAGCGGCTCGGGTTCGCCGGCATGAATCAGCTTGGTGTCGAGTCCCTTGATCAGTCGCGCCATCGGAACGCTTGCGCCTCCACGCCAGACTTATCATTCGGCGCGCTTAGTTTCACCAAGAGGCGGCCAGTTTGCGCGATGCATACTTTCGCCCGATGGCTCGCATCGGTAGTCTGTGCGTGTGCAAGTTCGCGCATGAAAGCTCTCGTAATTGGTGGCGGCATAATTGGAAGCTCGATCGCGTGGCGGCTCGCCTCCGAGGACGTGAAAGTCATCGTGTTCGAGCGCGGCCGTCTTGGGGTCGAAGCGTCGTGGGCGGCGGCGGGACTTATCGGGCCACAGGCCGAAGCGCATGAGCCCGGTGCTTTCTTCGATCTCGCGCTGGCGGCGAAGGCGTCTTTTGATTCCATAGTTGACCGGCTGACGCGCGAGAGCGGAGTCGATCCCGAGTACGACGATCACGGCGTGCTCTACGTGGCATTCGACGACGCGATGCGCTCCGAACTCGCCGCGCGTGCGCGATGGCAACGCGCGGCCGGCGGCGAGGTCCACGAGCTGTCGCCGCGCGAGGCCTTCAGGCTCGCGCCGATGCTCTCCGAAAAAATTATCTACGCGCTGCACATGCCGACCAATCGCCGGGTCGAGAATCGTAAACTCACGCTCGCGTATATCAACGCCGCAGTGAATGCGGGCGCGGAGTTCCGCGAAGGCGCGCGAGTCGATTCGATCGCGGTTAACTCCGCGCGCGCAACCGGCGTCCGTCTCGACGATGGAACTCTGGAATCCGCCGACGTTGTGATAAACGCCGCGGGCGCGTGGTCCAGCGAGATTCGCGGCCTCGAAGAGGATCGTATCCGCTTCTACCCGGTGCGCGGCCAGATTCTTTGCTTCGATGCTCGGCCGGGGCTGATCGGACCGTCGCTTTTCTCCCTGGCTGGTATCATCGTGCCGCGCCGCGACGGTCGCATTCTCGCCGGCTCGATTTTCGAAGATGCCGGCTTCAACAAAAGCGTCACGCTCGACGGGATGGAGCGGATTCTCCGCGCGGCGAGAACGCTGGTCCCGAGTCTCGCGTCGATTCCGTTTCGCGAAGCGTGGGCCGGCCTCCGTCCCGCGACTGACGATTTGCTGCCGGTGCTCGGACCGTCGCCGACAGTCGCCAACGTTCTCTACGCCGCCGGACACTTCCGCAGCGGCATCCTGCTCTCCGCGCTCACCGGCGAAGTGATCGCCGACCTGGTGAAAGGCCGCAAGCCGGCTATCGATCTCGCGCCATTTTCACCGGCGCGATTTCGCGACGGCACCGCGCGAACGGTCAAGATCACCGACATGATATGAGCATCCGAGCATGAGCAACAAAATCGCACTCGGCCTCATCCGCGATTTATTTTTCCGCGCCAAGATCGACGCGGTCGCATCCGCACTCGGCGCGACCGTCGCGTATGCGTCGTCGCTCGAAGCCGCCACTCTCCGATGCGCCGAGCTGAAGCCCGGTTTGATCTTCGCCGATCTCTCCGACGCCACATTCCCGGCCCTCGAGACAATCGAGAAAATTCGCGCCGCCGCGCCCGATGCCCGCACGGTCGGATTCGCCTCGCATGTCGATCTGAAACCGCTCCGCGCCGCTCGCGAGGCCGGCTTCGAGCTGACCCTGTCGCGAAGCGAATTTACGTCTCAGCTCCCGGACCTGCTCAAGCCGTGAATTTCTGCAGACGTGCGATGACGATAGAGAGAATTGGATAGCTTTCGATAGTCTTGCGCTCCTATAGCGACACTGCTAGATCCTTCCCCGGGTCATCAGCCGAGCCTTCCTCTTTGGTCGCAACGACCTCTCGATGAGCCAACGACATTTTTCGATGAAGTAGCTGCTCGTCTGTCGCAAAGCGGTAATGAGCGGCTCGATGTGAACGTGCGCCTCCAATCCGGAGGCGCCGCGGAACAGCCCTGCTCGCGATTGTGAAAGTCGCCTAGCAGGCAAGGGAGTCATAATTTGAAGACTCAAACCGCTCTGGTGGGACTGGGGTTGATGGCGTGCGCGGCAGCGACCGCGCCGAGCGTTTACGCAGGACCGTCCAATCGCCACGCCAAGACTGAATCCAACTATCCGATCAACCTTGACGGCTTCGGCGCGCCGCTGCCCGCGGTCGCGAGCAGCACGCCCGACCTCGCGATTTTCGCGACCGGCCAGCTCAACTTCAAGGAAATCGATAGCATCCCGGCGCTTGGTCCGCTGTTTAACGGCTCTACCTGCGCGGGATGCCATTCGCAACCCTCGATGGGTGGCGGCGGACTCTTCATCAACGAGATAAGGGTGCGCGACAATACCGATCCGGGCCCGGTGCATATCTTCGCGGTGGATAACATGTTGCGCAACGGTCCGCAGTCGCAGGGCGCGCTGCCGATTTTTGCGGCGGGCATCTCGGCAGAGCCGCTCGGATGCCAGATAACGTCGCCCGGATGCCAACTCTCCGCGTGTCAGCAGGAAGAGGCCACCAAGACTACTTTCAACATCAACCTGCCGACCTGCGATCCGACTAGTACCGGCTATGCGAGTGGCGACGACTGCGTGGTTGGACGCGCCGCGGTGCCGGTTTTTGGCGACGGACTCGTTGAGGCTGTCGATGATCAGACTTTCGAAAATCTGGCACAGCTGGAACCGTCAGCGGTCCGCGGCACGGTAAAAATGGTGACCGAAAATTTCCTGCAGACCGCGCACGTCGGCCGCTTCGGATGGAAGGACGACCATGCGTTCCTGCGCGGCTTCTCCGGCGACGCATACCTGAACGAAATGGGAATCACCAATCCCGACAATCCGCAGGACACCAGCACCTGTGCGACTGGCCTCAGCGCTTACGGATTGGCGCTCGAGGATACCGGTATCGAAGATCCAACCGGCACCGACGGCCGCGCGGATATCGATCGCTTCACGGATTTTATGCGCGCGCTCGCACCGCCGCCGACGATGCCGCAAAATTCCTCGTCGCTCCGCGGCGCGGGTCTATTTGCGCAGATGGGATGCGCGAGCTGCCACACGCCGCCATTGGTCACAGCTTCGAATCCCTCATCGTTCATCCCGCCCACGAGTGGCGGCGTGCAGATGAGCGCGGTTCTGAATCACGCGCTGGCTCATCAGACGTTCCATCCGTTTAGCGATTACCTGCTTCACGATATGGGCGCTCTTGGCGATGGAATCGTTTCGGGCGCAGCGACTGCAACGATGATGCGCACGGCGCCGCTATGGGGTGTGCGCGCGAGATCGGTGTTCCTGCATGACGGCCGCGCCCGAGATTTGCCGACTGCCATTTCGATGCATGGTGGACAAGGAAAAACCGCGGCCGACGCGTTTCAAGCGCTTACCGCATCCCAACAGAAGGACGTGGTGAATTTTTT
>WNFJ01254095.1_pt1 | contig 10987 bp, 8 predicted proteins | sample 5400461 | NCBI WGS metagenome assembly WNFJ01 (sample SAMN13153349, study PRJNA577476) | soil metagenome | isolation source: 115 cm saprolite on Douglas fir-dominated hillslope | place: USA:California | collected 2013-09-17 | reverse complement strand
TCCTCGGCGATGATGCCCCACATCGCCGAGCGGCCAAGCCTCTTCCGCAGCTGCTCATGGAAGCCCGGCCCCCAGATCGCGTTCGCCTCGCCCCATGGGTAGGCGTGGGTCATCGAGAGCGGGCCGCCCGTAGGCTGGAGACCCCATTTGGCTCCGCGCACGAAGCCTCGTGCCGCATCCGTCTCGTAGAACTCGAGCGAGTGGATGTGCTGGCCCCAGGCTCCCTGCCACGAGCCGAGGTCTTCGTCGAACAGGCCGACGACGGTCCCGAAGGGATGCATCATCAGCCGCTTGCCGACCAGTCCCGACGAGTTGCCCAGCCCGTCGGGGTGGGCGTTGGTCGCCGACAGCAGCAGCAGCCGCGGTGTGCCGATGCCATTGCAGGCCAGGATGGTCACTGCGGCCCGCTGGATGTGCTCCTTGCCATCCCGGTCGACGTACAGCGCGCCGGTGACGAGGCCGTCCGGCCTCAGCTCCAGGCGCTTCACTCTGGCCCCGGTCAGCAGAGTCACTCCTCGCTCGACCGCGACCGGCCAGTAGGTTCGGTCGACGCTCGCCTTCGCGCCTTCGGAGCAGCCCCACAAGCAGGTGGCGCGCTGCGTGCATGGGTTGAGCCCGCCGTACTTTTGCGTTGCGATTGCGTTGGGACCCGGCCACCAGTGCCATCCGAGGTCGTTGTGGGCCTTGGCCACGCGGCGTCCCATCCGGCCCAGGGGGACGGGTGGCATTGGCGGCCCGTCGCCGCCCGGGAATGCGGTGTCGCCCGCGAGCCCGGACACGCCCCAGTCGCGCTCGGCGCGCACATAGTAGGGTTCGAGGTCCTCGTACGTTAAAGGCCAATCGTCCGCGATGCCGTCGAGCGAACGGACCCGGAAGTCGGAGGGCATGTTGCGCTGCCAGTGGGCGGCGAACACGACCGTGCCGCCCCCGACCCCGTTCCACATCAACGCGGTGATGTCCGACTCGGAGTCGTCGACGGGATAGTCAGCCGAAGCGCCGCGTGCGTTCGGGTCCCAGGCCCAATCGCGTCCGGCGGTGAGCTCGTAGTCGGGATATGGGGCACGGGCCTTCCTGTAGTCGGGCCAGGCGCCCTGCTCGAGGCACACCACGTCGAACCCTTCTTCGGCCAATCGCTTGGCCGCGACCGCGCCTGACGCGCCGGCGCCCACGATCAGCACGTCGGGCACGTGGTCGTGACCTTTCTCAGCCATTGCTGGCAACAGCCCTCCTTTCACTGACGGCGGTCCTGGCCGCCCTCGGGCCGAAGACGAGACCGAGCGCGAGGCCTCCAATGTAGCGAACATCCTGGAGACCGCCGGCATCGGCGCCGGCGGCGAAGAGCCCTGGCAGCGGGGCGCCGTCGCGATCTAGTACGCGCCCGTCCGGGTCGACCCTCAATCCGCCGAACGGAAACGTGATGGCGGGCTGCACCTCCAACGCATGAAAGGGCGGATCGACCAGTGGTTCCGGCCGCACGACGCGTGGTGCGTCGAGTGCGGCCTCGTCCCCCTCGGCTGCCGCGGCCCACTGTTCGATGGTCGCCGCGAGGGCACGCCGCGGTACTCCCCAACCCGCAATCACGTCGACCAGCTCTTCCATCGTGCGCGTGCTCGCGTACTTACCGCCCGCAGCTTTCGCGGCCGCGATCCGATCGACCACCTGCCCGTGAGGGTAGGGCGCCGTCGCCGCGAACGTGGTGTGGACCCGCTCGTCGCAGATCAAGACAGCCCTGGAGGCAGGCTGGCGCAGCGTGGCCTGGTTGGAAACCTCGTCGCCAAGCGACTCGTCGGTGAACCGGCGCCCGAGCCGATTCACCAGCATGCAGTGGTTGGAGTAGTACTGCGTGAGCTGCAGGTATTGGTCCTGGCGAAGCTCGGCCAGAGGGCTGGGCACAAGATGCCCATAGAAACCGTCGAGGCATCGGCTTGCAGACGCGCCGACTTCGTGTGCGAGCCGGAATCCGTCGCCGACGCTCCCCCGATTCGAGCGGACCAGCATCGCATCGGCTCCCGCGCCGATGAAAGTGGTAAGCAGCTCCGGGTCACCCTGGAATCCACCCGTCGCCAAGAGCACCGCATCAGCCCGAAGCTCGCGCCGACGCCCAGCTGTTTCGATCGCCGCTCCGCAGACGCGTCCCGCCGTATCGGTCACCAACCTTCGCGCCGGCGACCCGACAATGACCCGGCCTTTTGCCGCCACGATCTTGTCTTGCCACGCGGCCAGGAGAGCTTTGATGTCGACACGAACCGCCGAGCCGAAACCCATCTGGCCCTCCCACCGGTCGCTGACGAGCACGCCAGTGCGCCGCAACCTTTCGACCTCGGGCCAGAACCCGTCGATCAGGGCTCTGCCCAGGGCCGGATCGCCGCCAGGCACGACGCGGCGGAGCGTCGCGAAGTCCGGCGCGGTCCAGACGATCCCGGCCGACATCGCCGCGGAGCCGCCAGGCGCGCCGCTTTTCTCGACCACGGTCACACGGGCACCCAGCTCTGCGGCGGCGGAAGCTGCGGCCAGGCCCGCCATTCCCCCGCCGATCACGAGCAAGTCCGGCATCAGCGCTTCCCATGGAAACAATAAGTCCGAACCCTTCAAGTTCGTTGACAGGAAGTGCAATCACGCTTAGTCTGGGCTGGCGATTTGTGAAGGCTTCTGCACTTAGGTGGTGGGTTCGGTGAAACATCCTGGAAGCTCGAACCTCGCGGCCGGAGCCGATTCCAAGCTCCTGACGGACCTGCGGCAGGCGCTGCCGGCGGCCCGCGTCTCCACCGATCCCGAACAGCTCGACCGCTACGTCGCGGACACCTACTGGAAGGCGCTCGCCGCTCGTGCCGCGGGCGCCCCGCTGGGCAGACCCGACGTGGTCGTCACGCCCCACAGTGACGAAGAGGTCGCGGCGGTGGTCCGCGCCGGCAACGAGCACCGGGTGCCTGTGGTGCCCTGGGGCGGAGGTTCGGGGACGCAGGGCGCGGCTATCCCGATCCACGGCGGCATCGTCATCGATCTCACCGGGATGGACCGGATCGTCGAGATCGATGAGCTGTCGCTCATCGTCACGGCCGAGGCGGGTGTCAATGGCAGGCGGCTCGAGACCGAGCTCAACGAAAGAGGTTTGATGCTGCCTCACTACCCGGCCTCGGCCGAGTTCGCGACCGTGGGCGGCTACGTCGCCGCCAGGGGTTCGGGCGTGCTTTCGACCCGGTACGGCAAGATCGAGGACCTCGTGGTCTCGCTCCGGGTGGTCACGCCCACGGGCGACATCGTCGACACGCTGCCGGTCCCGCGCCATGCGGTCGGCCCGGACATCGCGCCCCTGTTCATCGGGTCGGAGGGCAGCCTGGGGGTGATCACGCGCGTACGCCTGCAGCTGGCGCCGCTGCCGGCCGCGCGCCGTTTCGAGGTGGTGTCGTTCCCGAGCGTGCAGGCCGGCGTGGAGGCGGTCCGCAAGAGCCTGCAAAGCGGCCTGCGCCCATCTGTCGTGCGGCTGTACGACGAGGTCGCCACACGACTCACGCTCAGTCCGGTCGTAGGGAGCCGGCTGCCTGGGGTGGCGACGGTGATCTGTTTCGAAGGCGATGGCGCAGTCGTCGCCGCGGAGCGAGAATCGATGCTGAAGCTCGCTCGCGCCCACCAAGGCGAGGTGTTGGACGGAGGGCTGGGCGAGATCTGGTGGAATCATCGCTACGACTTCTACAAGCCGCCGCACGCGCCCGAGCTGCCGGCGGTCTGGGGCACGATCGACGTCGTCGCCACCTACTCGAAGCTGCTCCCCACGTATCACGCGCTGCAGGAGGCGGTGGCGAAGCCTTACGCGGCGCGCGGGCTCAAGCTCAGGTCGCACCTGAGCCACTGGTATCCCTGGGGCGCGATGATCTACGCCCGATTCGTTCTGGCCGATGGCGGCCCGGACTCGGTCACCCTGCACGACCGCATCTGGAAGGACGGCGTCAACGCCGCGCTCGGTGCCGGCGCCGTCATCAACGACCATCACGGCGTGGGACTCAAGCTGGCGCCGTTCATGCCGGCGCAGCACGGCGCCGGACTCGACGTGCTCCGCCGGATCAAGGCCGCGCTCGATCCGCACGACGTGATGAATCCGGGAAAGCTCGGACTCTGACGATGCAGGGTCTGGATAGGACGTTTGCATGGAGGGTGAGATGGCACTGAAGCTGGCGATGCACAACTGGATGCGTCCGGAGCCGATCGAGACGACCCTGGCGCGGCTGGCGCGCTTCGGCTACGACGGCATCGAGATCTCAGGCGAGCCCGCCACGTATGACGCGGGCGAGGTCAAGGAGCTGCTCGCGAAGCACAACCTGAAGTGCTGGGGCTCGGTGACCCTGATGGTCAACGGGCGGGACCTGATCCACGAGGACCACTACGTTCGCCTCGGCTCCATCCAGTACGCCAAGGACTGCCTCACCCTGGCGTCGAAGCTCGGCGGGAAGATCGTGACCCTCATACCGTCCACAGTCGGCAAGACGGCACCGATGAGCTCGGTCGAGCAGGAGTGGAAGTGGGCGGTCGACGGCATCAAAGAATGCCAGGAGCACGCCGAGAAGGTCGGCGTCAAGATCGCCATCGAGCCCCTGAATCGCTTCGAGACGTACTTCATCAACCGGCACGACCAGGCCCTGGAGCTCGCGCACCAGGTGGGCGGCAACTGCGGCGTGTGCCTGGACTTCTTCCACATGAACATCGAAGAGGACGACTGGGCCAAGGCGCTTAAGACCACAGGCGATGCCGGCAAGCTCTACGACGTTCACGTCGCGGACAACAACCGCATGCCTCCTGGTGAAGGCTCGATCGACTGGAAGCGAGCCGTGGAGGCGGTGCACGACGCGGGCTACAGCGACTACCTGACGGTCGAGTTTGTCGTGCCCGTGGACCGAACGCCACGCTCGACGCGCAAAGAGATCGGCGATGCGACCGAGGCCGAGGCTTCCGAGGGGCTGATCAAGTTCCTGCGCGACCACGGCACGGGAGCGGTGCCAGAGCAGTATTACGACCGCTATGTCAAGGACTCGGCGACCCACTTGCGAAACAGCGAGAAGCAAGTCGCTCAGGCCTGACCTGGGCGCCGTCCACCGGTGAGCGCTGTGAACAGGGGTCCCCGCGAAATCGAAGATTTCGTGGGGTCAGCCGGTGCGGCTCCGCGCATCGCGTTGATCGGGACCCTTGATACCAAGGGCGCCGAGATCGAGTACGTGCGCAAGCGGATACGCGCCCTCGGCGGCGAGCCGATCGTGATCGACTCCGGGATTCTCGGCGAGGCGTCGGACGCCGTCGCCGACGTCAGCCGAGAGCAGGTCGCCGCGGCGGCCGGGCATCGCCTGGACGACATTCGCAACGCAGGTAGTCGCGGACGGGCGGTCGAGATGATGCGCGATGGAGTTCGCGCCGTGTGCGTGCGGCTACATTCGGAAGGCCGTTTACAGGGCGCGCTTTGCCTGGGCGGGGCGGAGGGCGCACTGCTCGGCGCTTATGCCATGCATGCCCTTCCGCTGGGAGTGCCGAAGGTGATCGTTTCGCCGAGCGCCTCCGGCCGCCGCCCATTCGGCCCGTTCGTGGGCTCGAGCGATGTGCTCGTGATGCATTCGGTGGTGGACATCCTGGGTCTCAATCCCATCGCCATCTCCGTGTTCGACAACGCCGCCGCGGCGGTGGTGGGAATGGCGGCGCACGCAGGCCGATCACCGGCGGGGCTCGGCAGCCGCAGCGTCGGCGTCACGATGCTCGGCCAGACGACGCCCGGCGTCATGCACCTGCGTGCTGTGCTCGAACGGGCGGGTTGGGAGACGGTGATCTTTCACGCCAACGGAGTCGGCGGACCGGCCATGGAGGCGCTGGCCAGGCAAGGCGCCCTCGCGGGCGTCGTCGACTACACGCTCTCCGAGCTCGCGAACTCGCTGATGGACGGCATCCATGCGACCGGGCCCGACAGGCTCATGGTCGTGGGCGAGATGGGGATGCCGCAAGTGGTCGTGCCGGGATGCGTGGATTTCTTCAACCAGGGTGCGCCCGACACTCTTCCCGAGAGGTACCGGCGCCGGCGCAGCTACTATCACAACCCGGTGGCCACCCTCGTCCGACTCGAGCCGGACGAGATGGCGGAGCTCGGGCGCGTCGTCTCCACCCGGCTCAACGGCGCGCGCGGACCGGTCTCCGTAGTCGCTCCGTCTCGTGGCTTTTCCCTCGCAGACACCGAGGGCAACGCCCTCTGGTTCCCGGAAGCGGACGCTGCCTTCCTCGACTCGCTCGAGGCCGGCCTGCGTCCGGGAATCGCATTCGAGCGCGTCGACGCCACCGTCAACGACCGCGGCTTCGCCGAGGTCGTCGCGGCCCGCTACCTGGCGATCACGAAGGAGCACGCTCATGCCTGACCCCGAGTCGACGCGACCTCGGTCGCACAACCTGTTCGACCTTGCGCCTCCCGACTTGCAATGGTTCCTGGCCGCCTCCGACATCGTCCTGGTGCCGATCGGCAGCCTCGAGCAGCATGGGCCGCATCTGCCCCTCGGCACCGACACCATCACCGCGCTCGAGGTGGCCAAACGGGCGGCCGAGCTGGCCGACGTTCCTTATGCGCCGCCCCTGTGGGCGGGTTACTCGCCGCAGCACCTGCGCGAGCCGGGAACGGGCACGGGAACCATCACGCTGCGCGCCCAAACGCTGAATGAGGTCCTCTACGACATCGGCCGCAGCCTGATCCATCACGGCTGGAACAAGCTGATCTTCGTCAACGGACACGGATCGAACGTCAAGGTGATCGATCCCGTCCTGCGCCGCATCCGCTATGAGACGGGGGCCATGGTGGCGTTGTACAAGCCATACGCAGAGCGCTACATCGGCATGCTCAAGGACGTGCTCGAGAACCCGCCCGACGAGACTCCAGGCTGGCATGCGAGCGAGCTCGAGACATCACAGGTGATGGCCCATGACTCGCGTCTCGTGCACATGAATCGTGCCGTCGACACGCGTGCCCACGCGCCGGCGTGGCTGCCAAAGGGCTTCGACAAGGCGGACGGCGCGCCTGACATCGAATTCGGCGGCTATCAGTACTTCAACTTTCCCATGGACCACGGCGAGTTCACCGACACCGGGGTGATCGGCAATCCTTTCCGCGCCACCGCGCAGAAGGGCGACGAGGCCTTGAACCGGTTCGCCCGCCACCTCGTGCAGGCGATCGATGCGTTTCGGCCCTTGCGATTCGAGATCAAGAATCGCGAGTTCGTGGACCGCGTTTGAAAGATGGACAGGAGATGATCGACCAGCCGCCGCCAGAGCTGCGACGCATCCAGATCCTCGCCCACGTCCGCCGGAACGGCGGCGCGTCGATCAGCCAGCTCGCCCGCGAGTATTCGATCTCGCCGGTCACGGTCCACCGCGACCTCGAGGTGCTGGCCACGGAGGGCTTGATCACGCGCATCCGCGGAGGCGCCCGCGCGATCGAAGGCGACGCCCGTGGCGTAGAGACGGATTTCATGAAGCGAGCGCGGCAGAACCCCGCCGGCAAGTACGTGATCGCGGCCCATGCGATTCGGGAGATCGCCGACGGCTCGACCATCTTCATCGACCACTCGACCAGCTCCCTGGCGCTGGCACGGCAGCTGGAGCGCCGTCCCCCGAAGGCGCTCACGGTAGTCACGAACTCGCCCGCCATCGCCTACGAGCTCCATGAGAGCACGATCCATCTGGTCGTGACGCCGGGCGAGGTGGACCAGGTCATGCGCCTGATCAGCGGCGGCTGGACCGAGGACTTCTTGAGCCGGCTGCATTTCCAGGCCGCATTCGTCTCGGCCGCCGGCCTCAGCCTGGAACGCGGATTGACGACGACCCGGCAGTCGCTGGCGGGCACGCTGCGGGCCGCACGCGCGGTCTCGCAGCGCACGGTCGCGCTCATCGATTCCACCAAGGTGGGCAGAGACTCGTTGCTCAGGATCTTCACGGCCCAGGAGCCGGAGGAAATCATCACCGACGAAGGTGTCACCCCCGCGGTCGTCGCTGAATTTCGTAACGCCGGCGTCAACCTGGTCGTGGCTCAGCCGAATCCCGCTGCCGTCAGGTAACAGCATTCGAGGAGGTGTGCGGATGGGACGCCCTGTGACACTGTTCACCGGCCAGTGGGCCGACCTGACACTCGACACGCTGGCGGGCAAGGCGGCCGCGTGGGGTTTCGACGGGCTCGAGCTTGCCTGCTGGGGTGACCACTTCGAGGTGGACAAGGCCTTGGCCGACCCCGATTACGTCAAGGGAAGGTGGGAGATCCTCAAGCGCCACGGACTCAACTGCTGGGCCATCTCGACGCATTTGGTCGGGCAGGCGGTTTGCGATCCGATCGACAGTCGCCACAAGGCCATCCTGCCGCCGGACGTGTGGGGCGATGGCGATCCTGAGGGTGTGCGCCGGCGAGCCGCACGAAAAGTGATAGACACCGGCCGCGCCGCGGCGAAGTTCGGGGTCAAGCAGGTCAACGGCTTCACCGGCTCGGCGACGTGGCACATGCTCTATTCGTTTCCGCCCAACGACTGGGCGGAGGTCGAGCGCGGATACGCGGACTTCGCCGAGCGCTGGAACCCGATCATCGACGCCTTTGATGCGGAGGGCGTCCGCTTCGGCCTCGAGGTGCACCCCACGGAGATCGCTTACGACTTCGTGACCACGCGCAAGACTCTCGCGGCCATTGGACGCCGCGCAGGATTTGGAATCAACTTCGATCCAAGCCACTTCGCGCACCAGTTCCTCGACTCGGCGGCTTTCGTCATGGAGTTCGGGGATCGGATCTACCACGTCCACGTCAAGGACTCGAAGAAGATGCTCGACGGACGCCGGTCGATCCTCGGCTCGCACCTCGACTTCGGCGAGCCGGAGCGGGGCTGGACATTCGTCTCACCCGGCCACGGCGACGTGGACTTCGAGTCGCTGTTCCGATCCCTGAACCGAATCGGATACGAGGGCCCGCTCTCGATCGAATGGGAGGACTCGGGCATGGACCGCGATTGGGGTGCGCCGGACGCGCTGGCCCTGGTGCGCCGGACCGATTTCGCCCCCTCCAGCGTCGCCTTCGACGCCGCATTCAAGAAGGGTTAGATCGATGAGCAAGCAGAAGCAGGTGGGCTTCGTCACCATGGGCGCCGCCGCGGGCGGCAAGAAGATCAAGGGCATCGGCATCGGCATGCTGGGCTACGCCTTCATGGGCAAGGCCCACTCGAACGCCTACCGAAAGATCCAGTACATGACGTGGCCGCCGCCGATGATGCCCAGGCTGGTGGCGATCTGCGGCCGGAACGAACCCGCTGTGGCGGAGGCAGCGCGCCGCTACGGCTACGAGAGCTACACGACCGACTGGAAGCGCCTCGTTGGAGATGAACGCATCCAGCTCTTCGACAACGGAGCGCCGAACAACCTGCATGCGGCGCCGACGATCGCGGCGGCGGAAGCTGGCAAGCACGTGGTGTGCGAGAAGCCGCTCGGCCGCACCGCTGACGAGAGCTACGACATCTGGCAGCGCGTGGAGAAGACCGGTGTCAAGCATGCATGCGCGTTCAACTACCGGTTCGTGCCCGCGGTGCGGCTCGCGCGCGAGATGCTCGAGGCGGGTGAGCTGGGCGAGATCTACCACTTCCGCGGCCGCTACCTGCAGGAGTGGATCACCGATCCGCAGTTTCCGAAGGTCTGGAGGTTGGACCGCAAGGTCGCCGGCTCCGGCGCCCTGGGCGACCTGGGCGCTCACGTGATCGACCTCGCGCGCTACCTTGTCGGTGACATCTCGGCCGTGAGCGGCGCCACGAGGACGTTCATCAAGGATCGGCCCGGCGGCAGGGTCGATGTCGATGACGCGGTCGAGGCCGTGGTGGAGTTCGCCGGCGGAGCCGTTGGCACCATCGAGGCCTCACGCTTCTGCCTGGGCCGAAAGAACGGGATGACGTTCGAGATCAACGGCTCGAAGGGTTCGCTCGGATTCGACCTGGAGCGGTTGAACGAGCTGCAGGTGCACCTGCCCGGGTCACGTCCGGGAGCTGACGCGCAGGGCTTCCGAACCGTGCTCGTGTCAGAGGCCAACCACCCCTTCTGGCAGTGGTGGTGGCCGCACGGCCACATGATCGGCTGGGAGCACACCATGGTGCACGAGCTGCATCACTTCATCGATTGCATCGCGAGGAACAAGCGCGTAGGTCCGCATGGAGCCACTTTCGAGGACGGCTATCGCGCGTCTGAGGTGTGCGATGCGATCCTCAGGTCGGCGAAGTCGGGCCGGCGCGAGGCGGTGCTGTCGCGCTCGAAGAAAGGGCGTTAGGGCGACTTTTTGGTGCTTGGGCTGCACTGTGCAAACCCAAGCACCGAATGCGACTCGTAACCTGGTCTTTAGTTGCTCGCGAAGATGCTGATGAGCGGGCAATCGACGATGAAGCCGGTCCCCTGGAACGTGTTGCTGGTCGTGCCCTGCGGCGTGATGCTCTGGGCCTGGGTTCCGACCAAAGCCTCCGCCCTGGCAAAGTCCGTCTGCCGGAGCCGGTTGGCCACCGGAACCGAGTCATTCCACTGCAGCAGGTGGATGTCCCACATCGGGCTGTAGTTGAACTGACCTCCGACGTTGGGCACGTCCTCGAGGATGTTGATCGGCGACTCTTGATCCAGGATGGCGGCATTCAGACCCTGGCGCTGGACGTTGTCTTGCCCAGTCTGGCCGTTGATGAACGCGATCAAGCTCTCGCGAGCGCACCCCGGGTTGATGAACGGGCCGCTGGCGTTTATGTCGTTCGTGCCACAGTCGGGGAACGGGGCGTTGCCGAGAGCCGGCGCGTAGGTCACGTCCTCGATAGCGGCAGGACCAAAAGCGGACGCGTCGGATGATATGTAGTGGACGCTCTGGTCTTCATAGCAGCCATTGGTCTCGTCGTAGGTAACGGTGTTGTTCACCGCGTCGACGCTCTCGACCTTGTCCGCCCAATGAGCCTTGTCCGCGCCGTTCGTGTTGGCTCCGTCTCCA
>WNFJ01152772.1_pt1 | contig 10988 bp, 8 predicted proteins | sample 5400461 | NCBI WGS metagenome assembly WNFJ01 (sample SAMN13153349, study PRJNA577476) | soil metagenome | isolation source: 115 cm saprolite on Douglas fir-dominated hillslope | place: USA:California | collected 2013-09-17 | reverse complement strand
AACAACTGGTGCGGTACCATTTTTCAGGAGGATTACGCCATTGTCGGACCACACCAGCAGGTCTGGATGCCCATCGCCATCAAAGTCGAGAACGACCATTCCCGCAGTCGCCGGATCCACTCCTGAAGCCACCTTCTTTGGCAGAAACTTGAAGGGAGGAGAGGATGCGCCGCGGTCGAAGTCTCCATCCATCTCCGCTACGTCGTAGATTTCTGAATAGTAGCTCCACTCCGGATCTTCCGCTACCGCCGCTCCCACCTTGCGCTTCTTAATCTCGTTGAAATAGTCGAGCTCGCGGGCCGCATCTTCCTTGCGCCCCAGCTCGCGATAGGCGTTGTACAGTTGAAAATGCGGTGCCGCGAAATTTGGATTCAATCGCGCCGCGGTTTCAAATTGCTGCAATGCCTGGCCAGATTTGCCGAGCAGCTTGTATTCAATCCCCAGGTTGTAATGTGTGACCGGTTCATTGGGAACCAGTTTGAGCATGCCTTCAAACTGCGCGATAGCGCGCTCATGGTCGAACGCTTTCTTGTAAGCCATCCCCAGGTTGAACCAGGTGTGCGGAATCGAGGGGTCTTGCTTCTGCGCCTTGGCCAGCTCTGTGACTGATTCCTTTGTCATTCCAGCGCGCAGAAGCGCCAGCCCGTAGTTGACCCGGTCGCGTGCCGAATCGGGAGCTAACGCCACCGCCTGCTTGAACTCTTCCACCGCCTTCAACTGCGTCATAGGATTTTCATAATAGGCTTTGCCCAGGTTGCGGTGATGCCACAAAGCATCGTGTACAGCAGATGGCCTCTTCGCTGCGCCAGGCAGAAGCACGGAACAAAGCAGCGTAAACGAAAGCAGAAGTGTAAAAGCGGGCAATGATGGGAAATTCAGACAACGCGTTCTTTTCATCGTGCTACGACCCCCACGCCTTCTTCTATGTAAGTGATCCGGTTAATTGGGACCGTAACCTGCTGCTTCAGGCCGCTGGGCCACCTGATCTCCACTCGGTCAAGCTTGTTCATCTTCCCCAACCCGAAGTGTACGCGCCGCGTGCTCTCTCCGGCATAGCCGTTGCCGCCGTCAACCTCACGGATTTGCCGCATCCCACCGGCTTCAATGGTTATGCGGGCTCCAATCGCATCACGGTTCGACCTGACGCCAATCAATTTGAGTTCAACCCAATTACCGCGCCTCTCGGTGATGCTGATCGGCATTGGTCTGCACCAGGTCTAATCTGCCGTCATTGTCGAAGTCTGCCACCCCGATTCCACGCCCATCCAAATCATTATTCACGCCGGCTTCCGCTGAAATTTCTTTAAAGGCGCCGTTGCCCAGATTGCGGTATAGGCGTTTTTTCTGGTAGCCGCTCCAGCTCCGGTTGCCGATCTCCGGCCAATTGTTGATATCGCTGAAATCAACTCCCGGTGTGGTCAGAAAGGGAAGCAGCCGCGTAACATAGCTCTCAGGTCCCGCTGAGCGCAGACCGTTGACCACGAACAGGTCTTGCCATCCGTCGTTGTCCAGGTCGGCAAATTTGGCGGCCCAGCCCCATCCTGTTTCGCAGGTTCCGGTTTCTTTAGCAACGTCGGTAAATGTGCCGTCCCCGTTGTTGTGCCACAGCATGTTGCATTCCTTCATGTATTCATCGGTGATGTTGGTGACATAGATATCGAGCCAGCCATCGTTGTCGTAATCAGCGACTTCGACGTTCATGCCTTTTTTTGTGTCCCAGCCGGTGGCTTTCTCCGTTACTTCACGAAAGGTTCCATCGCCGTTGTTGAAGAAAACGTGGTCGGTGCCGTAGTCGCACGCAATATAAATATCCTGCAGACCGTCATTATTAAAATCGCCATGACCAACGTCGAGCGCCCAGCCGTTCACCTTGCCCAGGCCGGCCTTTTCGGTGACATCCTCAAAGGTGCCCTTCCCGGTGTTGCGCCAGAGTGTGACCCCGCCGCCGTTCGTGGCATTGTCCAGGTCGTTGGGCAGCACGTGGGGGTCCTTCAAATCCAGCAGGTTCACCGGCTTGAAATAATTGGCAAAGACCAGGTCAAGATAACCGTCATTGTCATAGTCCACAGCGATCACCGCGATGGTGTTGGCGAACTTGTTGAGCCCGGAAGACGCGGTAACGTCTTTGAACCTGCCGTTGCCTTCGTTGTGGTAAAGAATGGGGGTGCCGAAGCGCGTCACCAGCAGATCGAGCTTGCCGTCATTGTCATAGTCGAACCACAACGCGTCTGAAACGATGGCAGTAGCATCGTTGCCGCCGGCCACCCCCGCTTGCACGGCCACATCGGTGAAGCTTACTGTACCGCCGTGAACGCCGTTATTGTGGACGCCGTTATTGTGAAAAAGATGATTGGGTTTACCTGCGTCTGAGTCAGTGACAAAAATGTCTTCATAGCCATCGCCATCGTAGTCGCCCACCGCTACGGCGGCCCCGCCCGAGGTGAACATGTGGAGAATCTCGGCATTCTTGCCATGAAAAGTGCGCGTATGATGCCGCACGCGCACGCCCGCCTTTGCCCCGACCTCCTCAAATCGAATCGCCCGCCGCCCGCCACCGCTCGCGGCCCCCATCGGCGCGCTGATGCACAGTGCCCATGCGCACAGGCGCGTCCTCAGCTTTGCGCCCCTCAGTCTTGGGTCCATAGTTCCTTGAGATCGGTGTTGACACGTACATCGGGATCGAAGCCCGCTTCAATTGCGTGCTGCAGCGCCTCGCCTCGCAGCGACAGGCGCTTTTTTAGCGGCGCGTTGTTGGGGAACGTTTTCAATCCTTCACGCCAGATTGCCCGCGCTTTTTTCAGGTCGTCGATCTTCCAGTAGCCGTCACCCAAGCTGATGTAAGTCCTTACGTAGTAGCCGCGTTGAGGCCCGGTCTTTTGCAGGTCCAGGGCTTTTTCCAGGTCAGCCACGCCGAAGGCCGCCCGATTAAATATTTTGGGCCAGAACAGATAACTCGCGCCGCGCGTGTAGTAGGCGATCCAACTGGGCTGCAGTTCGATTGACTTGGAAAACTGGGTGAGCGCGTTGTTGGCCAGAATGACCTGGGTAATCGAGCCGGCGATGGGAATCTTATCCACGTAAGCAAACCCGTAGTTCAGGTAGAGATTCGCGGACGTGGGATGCTCCACCGACACTTTTTCGAAAAATTTCAGCGAGCGGTCGTACTCCTTGCTGCGGATAACCAGTTGCCGGTACTCATTCGCGTACTGCAGGTTATCAGGATCGCCCTCAACCGCCAGTTCCAGGCTGTGCAGCGCGGTTCCGGTGTCGTTGGCGGCTATGGCCTTCAGGCCTGCCTGGTAGTCGGCATCTGAGGCGCGTAACGGCGCCGGCAGCAGGCAGGTGGCGATGAGCACCGTGAACAGGTGACAGTTGAATTTATGGGTCATCATTGTTTTGGCTTTGGCTCCCAGAAGTGAAGGTTGGTTGTTCGCTGGCCTTCGACCAGCTTGTACCAATGGTCCACAGGCAGTGTGGGCAGTGCTTGTTTCAGTCCGGAAGGCCAACGCACTTCCACGCCATCAATTGTTTTGGCTTCGCCCAAGCCAAAGTGGACCCTGGTTGTCGATTGGCTGGCAAAACCATTTCCCCCATTTACATAGCGCAGATAGGTCTTGCCGTTGGCGGTCAGCCGCACCTGCGCGCCGATGGCAGACCGGTTTGATTTCGTTCCTTCCAGCAGAAACCCCATCCAGTGCGCTCCGGTGGGCAGAGTATTGCGGTAAAGATATGGCTCGTCATCCGCGTTGGTGACAAACAGGTCGAGCCTGCCATCATTATCGAAATCGGCAACGGCAACGCCGCGTCCGTCTCTGGTTGAATCCAGGCCATGGCGGGCGGCGTCATCTTTGAAGAGATGTCCATTCTCGTTATGGAAGAGCCGCTTCTTCTGATGACCACTCAATGATTTGTTCCCGATCGGAGGCCAATTGCGCGCGTCGGCAAAATCCACTCCCGGCTTTATGATCATGGCAAAGATGTCAGGCACATAGCTCTGTTTGCCGCCAGAGACCCATCCGTTCACCACGTAGAGATCGAGCCAGCCATCGTTATCATAGTCGAAGAATTTTCCGGCCCATCCCCATCCCGTGTCGTATGTGCCGGTTTCACGGGCAACATCGGTGAACGTCAGGTTCCCGTTATTGTGCCAGAGAAAGTTTCCTTCCCGCATGTAGTCATCGGTAATGTTGGTCACAAAAATATCGAGCAATCCATCGTTGTCGAAGTCGCCCCACTCCGCGTTCATTCCCTTTTTGGTATCGAAGCCCATGGCAGATTCCGTTTTGTCGGTAAATGTCCCATTGCCATTGTTGAGGTAAAAGCGGTCGGTCCCGAAATCATTGGCCACGTACAGATCTTCGTAGCCGTCGTTGTTGGCGTCTCCGTGTCCTAAATCCAGGGTCCATCCCGTGGTATGGATTCCGCTCTGCTGGGTGACCTCGCTGAAAGTGCCGTTTTTATTGTTGTGAAAAACAACAACGCCGCCTCCATTATTGGCGTTTTCAAAGCTCTCAGGAAAAAAACGCGGGGTGCTGGGATGAAAAATATTGACCGGCTGGAAGTAGCATCCGATCAACAGATCGACAAAGCCATCATTGTCGTAATCGAAGGCAATCGCCTTGATGGCATTCATGTAGCGGTCGAGCCCGGCTGCTTTGGTCACGTCGCGAAACGTGCCATTCCCCATATTCTGGTAGAGGATACTATGTCCAAAGCGCACCACCAGCAAATCGGGAAATCCGTCATTGTTGTAATCGAACCAGAGCGCGCCGGCCGAGGCGTTTTCTTCATCATTACCATCAGCGACGCCGGCCTTTACTGCCACGTCGGTGAAGGTGAAGTCGCCGTTATTGTGGTAGAGATGGTTCTTGCAGGTGGCGCAGGAATCGGTGACAAAGATGTCTTCAAATCCGTCTCGGTCGTAATCGGCGACCGCCGCGGCGGCACCAAGCCTGGTGTAGCCCTGCATGATCTCAGCATAAGGATTGTTAAAGCGTCGCGTGTGGTGGCGGGAAACGATGCCGGCCTTATGCGTTACATCTTCGAACCATGCCAGAGGTATGTGCCTGGCCTGCGTGGAATGACTGGCTTGCGCTGCCGCCAGCGGCGGAATCGCCGCGGCCAGCACTGGAATCAGCAGCAGGCACAGGGCGTGTCTACTGGGTCGCTGTTGCTGTCGCATACCGTTTCTCGATGAGGACGTTTTCTCCCTCGGTGATTTGCACAATGCGGTTGGCAGAGATGTTTTCAAATGTTTGGATGACCTTTGAGCAGGGCCAGCGAACCACCAGTCTATCTGCTTTGCCATGCCGATTGAGCCCAAAGTGCAGCCGCAGGGTGCTCTGCGACCCATAGCTGTCTCCCAGGACTACTTCACGCGATTGCTGCATCCCGCCGGCATAAAGAATCACACGGGCGCCGACTGCGTCACGGTTCGATACCGTCCCCACCAGTTCAACCTGCAGCCAGTTGCGGTCCGGGACCGCTGCATTTTTCAGCAGGGCATGCCGGTCGGTGGAGGCTGCGACTGCGATATCCATCACCCCCCGATTCCAGAAATCTGCGACCGCGACTCCGCGGCTGTTCAGCGCCAGATCGCTGCCCGTGGCGTGGCCAATCTCACAAAAAGTTCCGTCTCCGTTGTTCCTGAGATACCGATTGCGTTCCCATCCATGCCACGAGGAATTCCCGAAATGGGCAGGATCGAACAAAATGCCGCTCTTGTACCGCCGCTGGTTAACCACGACGTCGTATAAAAACTCGAGTTCCAGCTCGGTGCCGGGTTCGTTATACACCCAGCCGTTCGCTGCGTATACATCCTGCCATCCGTCGTTGTCGAAGTCAGCGAAGCAGGCCCCCCAAAACCAGCCTGGCGGGTTGGCATTGGCTTTTTGCGTAACATCTTCAAATGTTCCATCTCCCCGATTGCGCAACAGCGTATTCCCAGAGGCCATCTGCTGGAAGGCTTTCAGAAAGTTCAGTCCAGATTGCCGCGCGATCTCCAGGTAGAGCCCCATGTCGCTCTTCCATGTTCCCTCGGTAAATGACCGCAGCATGTAGCGCCGGATGGTGGGCGCTTCGGCAAACCAGGCAAAGTCGGAACGGATGTGGGTGACGTAAAAGTCGAACTTGCCGTCGTTGTCGTAATCGACAAACGAGGCGCTCATGCCTGCGCCGTACGCCAGGGTATTGCTTTTAGTAGTGATGTCCTTGAATGTTCCGTCACCGTTGTTTCGATAGAGTGTCTTGCGCCCAAAGTCATTCACCACGTATAGATCGGGATAGCCATCGTCGTTGAAGTCTCCCCAGACCACGCCCAGGCACAAGCCTGTATCTCCCACCCCCGCCTGCCGGGTGACGTTGGTAAAAGTGCCGTCGCCGTTGTTGTGATAAAGCTGGTTGGGCTCACCGTTGCGGGCGTAAAAAGTGGTTGGGATGTCCTTGCGCGGGTCGATATAGCGGCCAACATAGAGGTCGAGGAATCCATCATTGTCGTAGTCAATCCCCGATTGCCGGGTGACATCGGTAAACGTTCCATCTCCGTTATTGCGGAACAACTGGTTGGGTTTGAAGGTGCGGCTTACGAACAGGTCTTTGTATCCATCGTTGTCATAGTCGGCAAATAGCGCTACGCTCACACCGTCAAGGCCAGCCAGCCCGGATTGTACGGTCACATCCTCGAAGGTGCCGTCTCCGCGGTTGCGATAGAGCTTTGATTCGACGCCATCTGGAATAAAGAGGTCATAGAATCCATCGTTGTCGTAGTCAACCGCGGTTATCCCGCCGGGGCCATAGCGGATCATCTTGAACTTCAACGGCTCGCTTAAGAACGACGGATAGTACTCATTGCGAAAATCGATTCCCGCCTGCTGGGCAACATTCAGAAATTGGGGCCGGTCTGAAGCCGTGCGCTCGCCGTTGATCAGGGTCTGAGCGCTCAATAGTAGTGCGCCGGCGCTACGCTCCCAGGCCACGTGGAAATAGGCGCGGTCAATGCACGACGTTTTTGCTCCGCGCGGAATGCCAATATGCTCAAAACGAACGCTGGTGACCAGCGGGCCTGCGGCTTTCCAGTTCTCTATTTTGTGCAGGTGCAGAGAAAGTTCCTCGGTCTGGTCAAATGACTGAATGTAGCGCTGCCATTCTCGAATCGCGTCTGCCCGGCCTTTGATCGTATCCTTGGCGCAAAACTGGAAGCTGTGGACGCCGTCGCGTTCTGAATCGAGCTCAGCACAGTTCAAGCCCAGGCTGCTTCCCGAAAACGTCTCCGCATAAAACCGGTCCAGCTCGCCAAATTGCCGGCCCTTGAGGCACTCGCCGACCTTCTTCAGCGTGTTCACAACCAGGCGTCCGGATTGAAAGAACTCTTCGCCGTCTCTCTCAATCGAACTCAGGAAGGGAAGCGCTGAAACGATATTGCCACGGCTGGAAGACTTCCACCTGCGCAGGATTTCCAAGGGTTTCATCAAGATGCTCAAAGGTTCACCGGGAAAAACCTTCTATGATCTGTATATTAGACAGCATAGACGCGGCTATTTGCGGTCTTGCTGGCATTTGCTGCGCAATTTTTTCGTAGTTCGCTGTCTACAAACGGGGAGTCACAATCAAAACACGAGTTCAGCCTGATTGCTCTCACTGTGGCCGATCTGTGGCGGTCAACAAGCCGCGCTTTCGTTTTTTACTTCCTGAAGCCTTCACGCCGCGAAACTTTGCCCGGTTAATCCTGGGCGCAATGCAACGCACCGCGGCCGTGACCGGGTTTGTTCTGCCGGTTCGCCGCCCGCAGTGGCAGGAATTGCAGAACAAGTTGCGCACGCTCGATTTGTTTCTCCACGCAAAATGCCGGTCCAGGCTCTCTTCAAACAATACAGCTACTTTGCAGGACGCAATCGAGAAAGTCCAACCCCTAGAGCCGTACGCAAGAATCTGGACAATCGAGGGTCTTGGCTACTGTTATACACTCGCTCACAATGAGACGCGACTGGGTCTTCTATCCGGTCCGGATACCGGCAAGCTGCCTGCTTCAAGTCTGATTCCCCTGCACGCGGGTATGGGGCTGGCTTTTGCGCGCCGGTTCCTCGCTGTGTGCGTACAAGATCCTTCTGCCACGCTATCGCCAGGCCTGAAAAACGTTTGTGAGCTATACAACCTGCATGGCAGAGAGGGCTATCGCGGCGTGGCTCATAGCTCCTTGGGCTTCGCTGCGCAAATTCTTTGTCCCGGGCTGATTCATGAAATTGATCGGGGTCTCTCTGCAATTGATGAGGAGTTGTTGCCGTATTTCTGGCACGGAGTTGGACGCGCCATGTATTTTGATCCCCGCAACCTCGCGCCCGGGAGCGACTCGCTTGCGCGTGTTCTGGAAGCCGTGGAGCGTGAATCTCCGCATGCAACCGCGCGGCTCAATGCCCTCGCCGGCCTTGCCTTTGCGGCCACACTGGTTAACATCCGCCATCCGGAGATTCTCGACGAGTTCGCGCAGCACCATGTCCTGCGGCCCGCAGAGAGCAGAGCTTTTGCCGGCGGCGCAAGCGCGGCCGCCGTCACTTGGCTCGATGCTACGGCTGACGAGCTTTATCGGAATACTCTTTCACAACATCGGCCGAGTCGCTCAGACGGGAAATCTGCCGAAGCATGGAATCACTCGGTCCACGGGCCATTCCGAAGCACGCGCGAATATTATCTGGAACTTAAGAAATCGATGCGTCTGGAAGAAGTTTTTCGCTATCCCATGCCATCTGGCGTTAGAATTGTTCCGCCATTTGCGGCGCAAAGTTTTGCCTAACAGTTGTCTTGATAAAAAGAGGAGGTAGTGTCGATGCGGAAACTCAGCATAATCTGTTTCATGATGTGCAGTGCCCTGGCTCTTGCCTGGGGACAGGCCACCCAGCCGAATGCCAAGACACAGGTCCAACCAGGTATGGGAGAAAAAAATAAAGCCGTCACGCGCCAGGTATTCGATGACCTGTTTAGCAAAGGCCGTTACGACCTGATCGACCAGATCTACACCAGAGATTGCGTCGTCCATACCAACAACAAAAACTTCAGGTTAGAAGAGGCCATCGAGGAAGGTAAGGGATTTCGTTCGGCTGCTCCTGACCTGGTGATGAAAGTGAATCGCATAGCCGACAGGGGAGACTGGGTGATGGTCGATTGGACCGCGATAGGAACGAATACAGGCACCGGTAACGGACTTCCCGCGACAGGAAAACACCTCCAAGTGCATGGAAGCAGCCGGTTCCGGCTCGTGAATGGCAAGATTGCCGAGGTGTGGAACAATTTTGACAAGCATGACATGCTTCGCCAACTCGGGGTCTCGCAGGAGAAACACGAAGACGAAAAACACGAAAACGAAAAACACGAAAAACACGAGCACGAAAAGCATAACTGATCACTACTCATCAGCTCGTCGGACATGAACGCCACGGCCTAAGCTGCCTTGCGTCTTTCGCGTGCAACCTTTGCTGCCTGCTTTCCTAAGGCCGTTCTGGTGGATTTGGGAAGGTGTGCAATTGTACGTTTTCTTTTTGCCGCTGCCGCCGCATTCTTGATATTGCGGCGCGCAGCGGCTTTCTGTTTCGCTGATGCCATAGAAATCTTCTTAATGGCGCTTAAAAAACTGCACCGCGCGCTCATGCGCCTGGGCCTTCGCCAGTGTGGGGAAGGTGCCAAGGTTGCGTCTTCTGCCGGTTTTGGGATTCTTTTTGCGTGAGTACAGGCGGTACTCACCCGATTTCAACCTGCGAATCATTCTGTTGTTCCCTCCAGCGCCAGGCGCTCAAGGACTTACAAAAAAGATGCTCTACACCGGGGCAGAGTGGCCAGAGATTGTCTTCGATCTGTGAGCTGCGATCTGTGAGCTGCCGATGGGTCTCTTACTTGAGTTCCTGCCACAGGAAGAGCACATTCGCGATCAGCATGGCCAGTGTTGCCGCCCCCAAAAACAGGTTTTCAGTCCTGCTGTTGGTGGTGCGCATGATTTTGGGATTGTTCGAGAGCAGCAGAATATAAACGAAAAGCGGCATCAGCACCACACCCGCCAGCACCTGGGACCAGTAGAGTACGGTCACCGTGTGTATGCCTAGAAAGTCCACCGCTGTAGCAAAGAGCACAGTGATTGAGATCATCACGTAGAACATGCGTGCATCCCAGGGCTTAACCGCGAGGCCTGATCTCCAGCCAAATGCCTCCGTCACGCTGAAGCACAGGGAGGCCACCAGCACGGGCAGCGCGATCAGGCCTGAGCCCAGGATACCGAGCGAGAAAAGCACCGGCCCCAGATTGCCGAACGAGCCCAGGGCCATCGAAGCCGCCCGCGTGCTCATGCTGCTGGGGTCGGGAACGTGCAACTGGGAAGCGGCCACGATAGCGGAGAGGGAGATCATACAGGCGACAAGGGTCCCCGCGTGCGATTCGCTTACATGCGCCTGGGCCAGGCCCGCTGGCAGGCCGCGCTTGGAACTGGTTTGCCATACGATGACATCGGGAGTGAGCAGGGAGCCAAAGACGGCGACCACCGCCATCATGTAGGCGGTATTCATTTGTATCTTCGGTAAAAAGATGCCTCGCGCCAGGTCGCCGAAGGAGCTGGTGACGTGCCACGCTGCTGCCACATACGCAATCAGGAGCAGGGTAAGAACACCGAGCGCCCTGGCGGCTTTCTCATAGTTTCCCAGAATCAACACGTACCACACGGTGAATCCGATCGGCGCCAGGAAAAATGCCCTGGGAGTGGCGGTGAGCAGCGAAACGCTGTCGCTGACGGCGACAATATCGCCGATGATCATGATCATATTGACCGCCACGATCAGCAAAGCGATGGAGAATGCTATTTTTCGTCCGTAATTCTCCCGGACCAGCTCCACCAGTCCCTTTTTGGTTTCGCTGCCGATGCGCGAAGAAACGGCAAACACGGAGAACAGGACCGGCACGCATAGCAGAACCACCCACCCCACGGAGTATCCGAAACTCGCGCCTGCGACCGTGGC
>WNFJ01253982.1_pt2 | contig 10989 bp, 7 predicted proteins | sample 5400461 | NCBI WGS metagenome assembly WNFJ01 (sample SAMN13153349, study PRJNA577476) | soil metagenome | isolation source: 115 cm saprolite on Douglas fir-dominated hillslope | place: USA:California | collected 2013-09-17 | reverse complement strand
CCAACCCGAGGACGGCATCGAGGCCCGAGTAGCGCGTCGTGTAGCCCAGGCCCAGCATGAACGAGATGGCGATGACGGCGGGCTTCATGCGCCTGAGCGTGCGCCAGAAGATCTGAGCGAGCTCGCGCGGCCCCACCCCCAGCAGCAGGCCCGCCACGATGGCGGCGACGAAGCACCCGGTGCCCGTGGCCGACAACCAGTTGAAATCGTAGCGCGCCGCTTCCGGCGTGACTTTCGTGACCACGGGGGCGGCGCGGGACACCGCGTTGTGAAGGTAGGGGACGTCCCACACGTGCGTCGTGGCTCGGTTCATGGCGCCCTTCACCGCCGGCAGCCCCCACAGCAGCACGAAGAGCGAGAGCGTAGCGAAGGGCATCCAGGCCTTGAGCACTTGCCCCTTGGTGTAGCGGTGGAGGGCCTTGGGCGCGGGCTCCACGTCCCATTGCCCGCCCACGACGTCGCTCACGCTGCGTGCCCCCAGGGGGCGGCCCGTGTCCGCGCCGCGCTCATGGGCGAACCGCCAGACGCGTCTAGGTTGCCAGAACCGCAGGAACAGGACCGTGGCCGCAATCGAGACGACCCCCCCCGCGATGTCCACGAGGTTCGAGTCGACGTGGTTGGACCAGAGGTACTGCGTCACGCTGAACGACCCGCCCACGACGAGGATCGCGGGCAGCACCTCGAACGTTTCGCTCCAGCCCACCATGGCGCGCACGAGCCAGAACGGCACGATGATGCCGGTGATCGGCAGGATGCGGCCGACCATGGCGCTCAGGTCGGATTCGGGCAGTCCCGAGACTGCAGCGAGGGTGTGCACCGGTGTGCCGATCGCCCCCCACGCCACCGGGGCGGTGTTCGCGATCAGATTGAGCGCCGCCGCGTGGAACGGCTTGAAGCCGAGACCGATCATGAAGGCCCCGGCGATCGCCACCGGCGCGCCGAAGCCTGCCGCGCCTTCGATGAACGCGCCGAAGCAGAATGCCACGAGCAGCAGCTGCAGGCGCCGGTCGGGGGTGATCGCGGCCACCGATTCCTTCATGATTTCGAACTGGCCCGTGTGCACCGAGACGTCGTAGAGGTAGACGGCCGCGAGCACGATCCAGGCGATCTTCACCAGGCCGAACGCCACGCCGTAGAAGAAACTCATCCCTGCCAGGACAAACGGCATCTGGAACACCGTGATGGCGACGAGCACCGCCGTCGCGGCCCCGGCGATAGCGGACCAATGGGGCTTGAGCCGGAGGCCGGCAAGGAGGCCGAACAGCACGAGGATGGGGAGGGCGGCGACCAGCGTGGAAAGGATCCAGTTGTGCAGCGGATCGTACACCTGGGTCCAGGCCATGGCTCACTCCTCTCGGGGTTACGGGGACGGCGCCGACCGGACGGTGGCGGGACGGGGGATAAGATGGGGGAGCCGGGCGTTAGGTCAACGCGCCCGCGTCGCGGCACGGGGAGCCTCGCAGAGCGCCGGGGCGGCTGCGCTCTGCAAGCCCGATCCGCCATGCCGGCGGCGCCGAGGGTCCTAGTGCCCTCTCACACCTTCAGTTGCGCGTTTCGTCCCCTCGTGGCATTGCCCTTGCGCTTGGCGGAGGCGGCCTCGAAACGGAGCAACTGGCGGTGCACAAGGAAGCACAGGGGATCGACCGGGCGGCGCGCTCGCGCCGCGGACGCGGCGTCCGGCCCAGCAGTATGTGGGCGCGGGAGGCCGTGTGACTCTCGCGTGGCCCCCGCGGGCGGTGGAGCGGAAGCAACCCGACGAGCCCGCGGCGGCAGTGTGGCACCATCCCGTCCATGCCGACCATCGGTGTGTGCAGGATTGGCTCTGTCGTCACTTCGCGCCCGGGCCCGTTCACCTCCGCTTAGTGGACAGCGACTACTATCAGTATCAAGCTGTGCGTCTTCGCGGCGATTCGCTGACGGTGCGCTACACCTTGGAGATCACCCAAGCCGCCTTCGACCACGAGCCCGTGGAGGACATCATCCGCCAGCTCGACGAGCAGCACGTGGCCGACCTGCTGCGGCACGACCCCCTCTTGCGGTTGCGCTACCTCCGGGGCGGCGCGATCGAGCCGCAGCGCTAGCGGCCTCAGTCGGCCACGAGCCGGTAGCCCACTCCCAGTTCAGTCCGCAGGTAGCGCGGCTGGGCCGCGTTGTGCTCGAGCTTGTGCCGGAGTTGCGCCATGTGGACGCGCAGCGAGGGCGTCTGGTCGGTGGCGGGCACTCCCCACACCTCCTTCACGAGCTGCTGATGGGTCAGCACCTTGCCGGCGTGGCGCACCAAGGCGCGCAGCAGCTTGTATTCGGTCGGGGTCAGGTGCACCTCGGCGGACCCCACGAAGACGCGGCGATGTTCTAAGTCCACCCGCAGCTCCCCGATGGCGAACACGGGCTCTTCGGGCTCCCCCGCGGCGCGGGCGGCGTGGCGCAGGGCCACGCGCATGCGGGCGAGCAGCTCCCCCACCCCGAACGGCTTCGTGAGGTAGTCGTCGGCGCCCGCGTCGAGCGCGGCGACCTTGTCGCCCTCGCGGCCGCGCGCGGAAATCACGACGATGGGGGTGGCCGACCACTCGCGCAGGCGGCGCGTCAAGTCGATACCATCGCCGTCCGGCAGCCCGAGATCGAGCAGGATCAGGTCGGGGTTCCGACCCGCCGCCTGGGACAGACCCTCCCGGGCCGTCGCGGCCTCGATCAGGTGGTAGGACTCGCTCGCCAGCGCGGCGCGGAGGAAGCGGCGCATCTGGGGCTCGTCCTCGACCAGCAACACCACCGGGACGGGGTCGCTCACCCCGGGGAACTTACGCCGCGTCTCCGGCGGGGGGTACCTGCGGCGGCGGCGCGCCCGCGAGCGGCAAGGTGAACCGGAACACCGCGCCGCCGCCGGGGCGGTTCTCGGCCCAGATGCGGCCCCCGTGCGCCGTCACGATGCCCCGCACGATGGTGAGCCCCAACCCCACGCCGCTCGTGGCGGTGGCGCTCGGGGCCCGGTAGAACTTCTCGAAGATCTGGCTTTCTTCGCCCGGCGGCAGCCCGGGCCCCCCGTCGGCCACCTCGACGCGCACGGCCCCGTTCGTTTGAGCGGCCGAGATCTCGATCGGCGTCCCCGCAGGCGTGTACTTCACCGCGTTCTCGAGCAGGTTGATGAAGACCTGCTCGATCAGCACGCCGTCGAGGGGGACGAGCGGCAGGTCGGGCGGTAGCTTGACGGTCACGGGGTGGTCGCGCAGCCGATCCTCGAGGCGGATCAGCGCCACCCCGATCGGCTCTTCCAGCGGTTGCCACTCCTTCTGTACCTGGAGCGCCCCGCTTTCCACACGGATCATGTCGAGCAGGTTGCCGATCAGGCGGTTCATGCGCTGCGCCTCTTCCAGCGCCGTCTTGAGCAGGTCGCGCCGGCTCGCCTCGGACAGCGCGCCGCGATCTTCCAGGATGCTACTCAAGGCGCCGGTGATGGCGCCGAGCGGCGTCCGCATGTCGTGGGACAGCGAGCTCAGGAGCGAGGTGCGGAGCCGCTCCGCCTCGATTTCCAGCTGTTCGCGCTGGGCGCGCTCGGCGAGCACGGCGCGTTCGAGCGCCAGCGCCGCCTGGCCGGCGAACGTCTCGAGCAGGTGCTGCACCAGCGGGTCCTGAAACTGCTTGGGATCGGCCGGGCGCAGGCCGAGCACCCCGATGATCCCGGTCGAGGCGACGAGCGGGAGGTAGAGGCCCTGCGCGCCGGGCAGCGTATCGGTGCCCACCCCGGCGATCCGCCCGCGGTCGAACACCCACGCCGCCACGCTCAGCTCCTTTTCGTCCATGGGGTAGGCGGGTGGCGTCCCGATCGGCGCGGCGAGCCGACCGCCCTGGTGGGGCAAGAGGATTTGGGCCGGCGCGCCGAAGGTGTCGCGCACGTGCCGCGCGACCACCGCGACCAGCTCGGTTTCGCCGCGGCTCGCCGCCAGCTCGCGGGTCATGGCGTACAGCGCCGCGGTGCTGCGCTCACGCTCCCGGGCCGTTTCCGCCTGGGCGCGAATCCGCAGCGTCATGCTGCTGATCATCAGCGCGATCACGAGCATGACGCCGAAAGTGAGCACGTAGCCGACATCGCTCACCGCGAACGAGTAGCGCGGCGGCACGAAGCAGAAATCGAACGCCGCGATGGAGAGGAACGACGCGAAGATGGTGGGCCCTCGCCCGTAGCGGGACGCGACGAGCGCGACCCCCAACAGAAACACCATCGCGACGTTGGTGATGGAGAGGTACTGGTAGACGGGGAAGCCCAGCACCGTGCAGAGCGCCACCACGAGCGCCGCCCGCCCGTATTCGGCGAGCGGCGCCGGTCGCTCCGCCAGCGGGCCGCGGCGCACGCTTTCGCCATCCACGTCCCCGGTGAGGACGTACACGTCGACGTCGCCGCTGCCGCGCACCAGCTGGTCGAGCATCGACCCCAACAGTTTGTCGCGCCAGCGGGAGTGCGTCGGCTTGCCCACCACGATTTTCGTCACGTTGTGGGCGCGGGCGTAGGCCAGCACCTCTTCGGCCGCATTGAGGCCGCTCACCGTCACCGTCTGCGCGCCCAGTTCCTGGGCCAACTGGAGATTCTGCACCAGCGCGTCACGGTCGCTCGCGGAGATCCGCTGGCCCGGGGCTTCGACATAGAGCACGACCCAGTCGGCCTTCAAACTCGTCGCCATGCGTTTGCCGGCGCGCACGAGGCGCGCGCCGGCGGGGTTCGGCCCGATGCACACGAGGACGCGTTCGCCGGCGGGCCAGGTGGCGCGAATGCCGTGCTCCTGCATGTACCCCCGCATCTGGGCGTCCACGCGTTCCGCGGTCCGGCGCAGCGCGAGCTCCCGCAGCGCGATCAAGTTCCCCTTGCGGAAGAACCGTTCGATCGCCCGGGCCGCCTCCTCCGGCACGTACACCTTGCCCTCGCGCAGGCGGGTGAGCAGGTCCTCGGCCGAGAGGTCGGCGAGCTCGAGCTCGTCGGCCCCGTCGAGAATCGAATCGGGGACCGTCTCCCGGACGTGGACGCCGGTAATCTGCGCCACCACGTCGTTGAGGCTCTCCAAGTGCTGGACGTTGAGCGTCGTGTAGACATTGATCCCCGCCGCGAGCAGCTCCTCCACATCCTGCCAGCGGCGCGCGTGGCGGCAGCCCGGGGCGTTGGTGTGGGCGAGCTCGTCCACGAGGATCAGGGTGGGCCGGCGGGCGAGCGCGGCGTCGAGATCGAATTCGCGCAGCGTGATGCCGCGGTATTCGAGCGAGCGCCGCGGCAGAATGTCGAGCCCCTCGAGGAGGGCGGTCGTCTCGGGGCGCCCGTGCGTCTCGACGACCCCCACGATGACGTCCACGCCCTCGCGGCGCTTCGCCCGGGCTTCCTCGAGCATGGCGTAGGTCTTGCCGACGCCGGGCGACGCGCCGAAGAAGATCTTCAGGCGCCCGCGACCGGCCCGCGCCTCTTCCTCGCGCACGCGCTGCAGCAGCGCTTCCGGATCGGGCCGTTGGTCGGTCATAGCCTGGCTAACCTACTATCGCGCCGGCTCGAGAGTGAAGGTCTCCGCGGCGGCGCCCCCGCGGCGCTGGCGCTCCCGGGCGGTCGCGGCGTCGGGCCATCACAGCGTCAAGGCCAACGACGTGACAGCGAACCCGTCCGAGCGCGAGGAGTCACCCGGGCGGTGGGTCGGCCAGACCGGGTCATCCGAGCGGAAGGCGCGCAGCTCGCTCCGCCACAGCACGCGCGGCACCGGCGCCACGTCGACCCCGAGCGAGGCGCCGCTCGTCTGGAAGGCGGAGGGCAGCTTGGTCTGCACCACGACCTGGCTTGGGTCGGCGTAGCGTTCCAGCCGCACGACCACGCCGACCCGGCGCGTGAGGTGGTACTTGGCGAAGACCGCCGCGGCGTACCAGGTGGCCGTGCCGCCCGTCGTCGTGCTGCGGCCCTGCGCGCCCCAGTCCACCGTGGCCGCGAATTGCCAGCGCGCCGACGGGGTGTACAGCGCGATGAAGTCGTTGTAAAAGCGCAACTGCACGGCGAGGCTATCGGGCGCCACGTTGCCGACGAAGTTGTCGTAGGAGAGGGTGACGCTCGGCGAGACGACGTAGTCGACGCGCACGCCGACGGCGGGTGGTGTGTTGTAGTTGGAAATGTCCTGCCACCCGTTCACGACGTCGAGCTGCGCCGTGACGGCCGGGGACGGGGTCCACGTGAGCTTCACCCCGGCCTCGTAGTAGGGCGAGAAGTCGGCCATGAGCGAGCGCGAGTAGGACAGGTTGTCGCGGCTGATCCAGCCTTCGTATCCCGTATGGGCGAAGAAAATGCCGGCGTCGACCCAGAGCGAGCGGCCGAGCTCGTAGCCGACCGTCGCCTCCTGCAGGAACTGACTGAGCGACGACCCGCTGATCCGGCCGATGTGCGGCTCGCCGGCGTAGTTCGCTTGCACGGAGGTCCCGAACTGCAGCGCGAGCCGCCCGCGGTAGCGGGGCCCCGAGAGCTTCGCCTCCAAGAACGCGAGGTTGATGTTGAACTCGGCGTGGCGCGCGGGTTGGGTCGTGTAGGCGCGATCGAAGTTGTAGGGCCGCCGCAGGTCCCAGGCGTAATAGCTGTCGACGAAGCCGCCGAAGCTGAGCTTGGGCGCGGTGTCGCCGGGTGCGGCCGGCGTCGAGTCGGCGCCGGGGGGAGTCTGTGCACCGGGCGGGACCCCCGACGCGGCGGCGCCAAGCCACGGCACCACCACGAACAGCGCGCTGGCGCGGAACGCCGGGAGGAAGCTGCGGGGCATGCCTCCCAAACTACGCCGCGCAGCTCGGGCGCGTCACGTCGCGAGGCGCGTTTGGCGCCCTCGCCCCGACCTAGAGTTTGACGAGCAGCGCGAAGTTCAAGCGGGTCTCGGTCTTGCGGAGGTCCGGCTGGAAGCCCGTCACAACGGACCCCGCCGGGCCGGTGTTGCCACCGACGGGGGTGACGCCGTGCGAGCCGGCGAAGTAGGGCACATTCGCCCCGCGGCGATCAAGCTCGACGCGGAAGGTCGCGAACTGGTCCGGCATGTAGTCGAACGTGACGGTGGCATCCCACGCCTTGAACGGGTCCCCGGGATTCTCCGTGAAATACGGCGTCCCCGAGAACGCGGTCGCGCCGTTGATCGGTGGCATCAACACGAGATAGCGTCCGGGATTCGTGATCGCCCCGCCCCCGATGGTGAGACCGTAGACGTCCTGTTTGAACCAGAAACGGTTGTACAGCATGAAGCCCAGGAAATATTGCGCCGGGCCGCCCGCGCCGCTCTTCGCGCAGCTCACACCGCCGCCGCTTTCGCAGCCGACATCCACGGTGAGCGAGAACGCCGCCTTGCCGAACGTGTTCGCAGGCCGGTCGTAGTATTTCACTTCGAGGCTGTTGTCGCTGTGCACGCGCTTGCGGTCGGGGATGCCCAGCGCATCTCGGCCCCAGTAGCCGTTGCCGAGCAGCTGCACGGCGCCCGACGGGCGCCACAAGATCTGGTAGCCGAGCCCCGGCGTCGAGTTGAACATGCCGTAGGACTGCCAGCCGTTGATGATCCACGGCTCGATCTTGAGTTTGTCGCTCGGGAAGATCTGGATGCGGATGCCGTTGAAGAACCACGGAGTGTTGGACGAGACATAGGACGGCTGATATGCCCAGTTGTCGAAGTTGTAGTAGCTGAAGAGCCCGACATAGGATAAGAAGATGCCGGCGTCCAAATTGATGCCGTTCCACTTGTCCCAGTGGTAGCCGCCGTACGCCTCGGAGAGGTAGCGGTAGGCGTCGGCGAGGTTCCATTGGCCCCGGGCCGGGCTGGCGTCGTTGCGCGGGGTCATAGTCGAATACATGCCCCACTGCGTCATCACGCGGCCGCGCACGTGCCGGTAGTGGAAGTCGCCCCCAATCCCGAGCTGCTGCACCTGGATCTCCTGCGTGCGGCCGCTCTCGGAGGTCCCGACCAGGGTATGGTCGAAGGGCTGGTTGAAGTCGTAGATGTAGCTCACGTCGGCTCGGAACTCGCCCGTGAAGTACTTGGAATCGAGCAGCGCGACCTTCTGTCGGCTGGTGCCGTTCGCCCAGGTGAAGTCGCCGAACGCGAAGGGCGCGGGCTTCGGGGGGGCGCTATCGGCCGGGACGGCGCCCTGCCCTACGAGCGACGCGGGGCCGAGGAGACACCAGGCCGTGGTGAGGTACGCCATCGTGCGGAGGGGCATAGTCGTCCTCGAGGTCGGAGGAGCTCAGGGGCGCGCGCGCGACCCCGAGAGAGAGTCGAGTGCGAGGTTGAGCTCGAGCACGTTCACGCGCGGCTGGCCGAGGAAGCCGAGCTGCGGGCCCTCGACACGCCGCTCGACGAGCGCTCGCACCACGGCGGCATCGAGGCCCCGGGCTCGGGCGACGCGCGCCACCTGGAGCAGCGCGCTCGCCGGCGAGAGATGGGGATCGAGCCCCGACCCCGAGGCGGTGACGAGGTCGGCCGGAACGCGGCCCTTCACCGCGCCGTCCAATTTCACGGCGCTGTCGACCGCCTGCGCGATCAGCGTGTCGGCCAGCTTGCGATCGGTGGGGCCTTTGTTCGTCCCGCCCGAGAGTGTGTCGTCATAGCCGGCGCCAGCGGCCGAGGGCCGGGAGTGGAAGTACTCGGCGCGGGCGAACGCCTGCCCGATCAACGCGCTCCCGATCGGCTGTCCGTTCGCGCGGATCAGGGAGCCGTTGGCCTGATGGGGAAACAGCAGCTGGGCGAGCGCGGTGATCATGCCGGGGTAGAGGAGCCCGGTGATCGCGCAGAGCGCCAGGGTCAAGAGGATCGCCGGACGGAGCTGGTTCTTGAGCATGGTCACACCAGGCGGGACAGGACGAGCAGGATGTCGATGGCCTTGATCCCGAGGAACGGGATGACGACGCCACCGATGCCGTAGATCCAGAGATTGCGGCGCAGAATCCGGGACGCCGCCGCGGGGCGATATTGCACGCCGCGCAACGCGAGCGGGATGAGCGCGATGATGATGAGCGCGTTGAAGATCACGCTGGCCAGGATCGCCGACTGCGCCGAGTGCAGCCGCATGATGTTGAGCGCCTGCAGCGCCGGATAGGTCGCCACGAACATCGCCGGAATGATCGCGAAATATTTGGCGACGTCGTTGGCGATCGAAAACGTGGTGAGCGCGCCGCGGGTGATGAGGAGTTGCTTCCCGATCTCCACGACCTCGATGAGCTTCGTGGGGTTGGAGTCCAAGTCGATCAGGTTGCCCGCCTCCTTCGCCGCCTGCGTGCCAGTATTCATCGCCACGGCGACGTCGGCCTGGGCGAGGGCCGGGGCGTCGTTCGTGCCGTCCCCGGTCATCGCCACGAGACGCCCCCCGCCCTGCTCGCGTTTGATCAGCGCCATTTTGTCTTCGGGGGTCGCTTCGGCGAGGAAGTCATCGACCCCCGCTTCTGCCGCGATGGCGGCGGCGGTGAGCTGGTTATCGCCGGTGATCATCACCGTGCGGATGCCCATGGTGCGGAGCTGGCCGAACCGCTCGCGCATGCCGCCCTTCACGACGTCCTTCAAGTAGATCACGCCGAGGATGCGCGCGGACCCGTTGCCACGCTCCGCCACGACGAGCGGGGTACCGCCCTGACGCGCAATCCGCTCCACCACCGGCGCGAGCCCCGCCGGCGCGTCGCCGCCCTGCTCCCGCACCCAGCGCACGACCGCCTCGCTCGCGCCCTTGCGCAGCTGGAGGGTGCCGGCATTGACGCCACTCATCCGCGTCGCGGCCGAGAACGGGACGAGCACCATCTGTGGCGGGGCGGGAGCGGCGGCGGCGCCCGTGACGCCGCCCTTCCCTTCCGAGAGCGTGCGCCCGCGCAGGCCGAACTTCTCTTTCGCGAGCACGACGATGCTCCGCCCTTCGGGTGTCTCGTCCGGCAGCGAGGCCAGCTGCGCCCGGTCCGCCAGGTATTCCGGGGTCACTTCGGGCATCGGCACGAACTCGACCGCCTGTCGATTGCCGAGGGTGATGGTGCCCGTCTTATCGAGCAGCAGGGTGTTGACGTCGCCCGCGGCTTCCACGGCCCGGCCGCTCATGGCGATCACGTTGTGCTGAATCATGCGGTCCATCCCCGCAATGCCGATCGCGGAGAGCAGCCCGCCGATGGTCGTCGGGATGAGGCACACGAGCAGCGAGACGAGGATCGGGATCGACACCGAGCCGCCCGAGTAGATGGCAAACGGCTGGAGCGTCACCACCGCGAACAGGAAGATGATGGTGAGCCCCGACAAGAGAATGATCAGGGCGATCTCGTTGGGGGTCTTCTGGCGCTTGGCGCCTTCCACGAGGGTGATCATGCGATCGAGGAAGGTCTCGCCGGGATTCGCAGTGACGCGGATGACAAGGAAATCGGACAGCACCTTGGTGCCACCGGTGACCGCGGAGCGGTCGCCGCCCGACTCGCGAATGACCGGCGCGGACTCCCCCGTGATCGCCGATTCATCCACCGACGCGACCCCCTCGATCACTTCCCCGTCGCCCGGGATCATGTCGCCCGGCAGGCACAGCACGACGTCGCCCTTGCGCAGCGCGGCGCCGGGCACCGACTCGTGCCTGGTGCGGTCGCGCCGGTCGCGCAGCCGCTTGGCGCTCGTCTCGGTGCGCGATTTCCGCAGCGTTTCCGCCTGCGCCTTGCCGCGCCCCTCCGCCATCGCCTCGGCGAAGTTGGCGAACACCACGGTGAACCAGAGCCACACGGTGATCTGCAGCGTGAACCCGATGCCGCCACGTCCCTGGGCGATGTCGCGCAGCAGCACCAGGGTCGTGAGCACGCTGCCGATCAACACCACGAACATCACGGGATTGCGCACCATGTGGCGTAGGCTTCCGGTCTTGCGGAAGGCATCCCGTACCGCGCGCTTCACGATCGGCGGATCGAACAGCGGGCGTTTCGTGAGCGCCATCGCTAGAACAGCCTCCCCGCCTGCATCAGGAAGTGCTCGACCACTGGACCGAGCGAGAGCACCGGAAAGAAGGTGA
>WNFJ01313394.1_pt1 | contig 10990 bp, 9 predicted proteins | sample 5400461 | NCBI WGS metagenome assembly WNFJ01 (sample SAMN13153349, study PRJNA577476) | soil metagenome | isolation source: 115 cm saprolite on Douglas fir-dominated hillslope | place: USA:California | collected 2013-09-17 | reverse complement strand
CGTAAAGGTCTGCTGCGGCCCGCCAGGACCGCCGTGTCCGTAGCCGCCAAAGCGGCCCCAGGGCCCGCCGGCGTACCCGCCGCCCATCATCTGGCTCATCGCGTAACGGCGCCAGCGGCGCTTGCGCCCCAGCATCGCCAGTCCGAGGCCGAGCCCGCCCAGCATCATCAGCTTCCGGTTCCTGCCTTTCGTCGTTTGATCGCTCATTTCGTCTCCTTGGTGATTGGTGATGGTTCTCATCCTGCCCCTCGCCTGTGAATGACCTGTGAATGACAGCGGCCTCCGGCGTGGAAAAGGCCGCGTCTCAGTTTTCGGGAAGGACGCGCCGGCGCCGGCGGCGAATGGTCTCCGGGTCCCAAGCCGCCGGCTCCGAGCGCGCGCTTGCCAGTCTGGATGCCGCTTTTGACAGCTGTCTGTCGGCTTAAGGAAGGCCCGCGGCGATCCGGAAGGCGTCGGCCCTCGAGAGGCCGGATTCGATCCGATACGTGACGCCGGCATGCTCCCAGATCAGCGTGTTGGCGGCCATCCGCAACGTCTCCGGCCGACCGTTGCCAGCAACCTCAACGTAGATCATGTGCGGCTCGCCCGCGATCCACCAACCCGGATCGCCGTTCACCGAGGTCTCCTGCAGGGTGGTCCCGGGTCCCACGCCCTTACCGATAAAGCCGGGGACGAGGTCGCCGCGAAACTCGGTGATGAGCATGCCTAACCCGGTTTCCTTGACCAGGGGGATGCCGGGGCGCGGACTATACGCAAGCGCGACCTCGCCACCGGGAATACCGGTCACGACATAGACGGCGTCAGGTTCGCCGAGTTCGGATGGCACGGCGATTTTGAAGCTGACCGCCGATTGCGCGTCGGCCATCGTCGTGCGGCGGCCGAGATCGAGGGGCGTCACCGGAGAGAGCGAAGGAAGCGGCGACGGCTGCCGAGTGACGATCACACCCTGGACGTGGAAGAAGTGCGCGATCGCATCACGCGTGGTGGGGTTGGCCAGTGCAGCCGCGCCGAGGAGGACGAGCAGGACGGCAGCGGCCAGGGCGAGTCGCCGAGGATCGCGCCAGAAATCGAGCCGTCGCGGCGGAGCGATCGGTTGGGCAGCAATGCGGTTACGCACTCGGGTGGCGAGGTTCGGCGTGGGTGGGTAGGGATAGCGCGGCCCGAGGTCTCGGAGCGCTCGCTCCAGCTCGACGTCAGAGATCAGCCTGGGATCAGCCATAACTCTCTCCCGCCGGCGAGGGCATGCGGATGTCGGCCGGCAGGGCCGCGCGCAGTCGCCCCAGGGCTCGAGACAGTCGCGACTTCACCGTGCCTTTCGGCACATCGAGGGCCTCGGCCATCTCCGCCTCGGACAGATCGAAGAACAAGCGGTAGGCAAGGATGAGGCGATCGTCTTCCTTCAGCCGCTGCAGCGACGCGACCACAGTGGAGCGAAACTCGTTCGCCTCGGCCGCGTCCTCGGGAGACTGGGCCGAGTCCCCCGAGGATTGGGCGACCAAGGCGCGTTCTGCCAGGACAGTCCGCCGCTGGGCGGACGTCCGGCGATTGCGCGCTTCGTTGGCGACGATCCGGCACAACCAGGGCTTGAACGACGCGCCCGAGCGGAAGCGGCCGAGCGCGTAGTAGGCGTTCACAAATGCCTCCTGGGCCGCGTCCTCCGCGTCCGCGGCGTTACCGGTGACCTGGTAGGCGACCCGAAACGCCAGCTCCTGGTAGTGCTGGACAAGTGCTTCATATGCGTTGACATCGCCGTTTTTGGCTCGTTCGACGAGCACTATGTCGTCCAGTGGCCGGCCCTCCACGGATCGATTGCTAACCCTTCATACCAGTTGGAGAGGACGCCGGTTCCCTCTCAGCGGTAAACCAGATCGTGGCCCCCAGTCTCTACTGTGTATGGCCATGGCCTCGGGGGCGGTCGTCAGCGACCTGGACGCGTTCGAACAGGCGGTGCGGACACAGAGTCGGGCCCTTTTTAGCTTGGCCCGCGCGATCCTCGCCGATCGGCAGGAGGCTGAAGACGCGGTCCAGGACACGATGGAGCTGGCCTGGCGCTCCTGGCGATCGCTTCGGGATCCGCAACGGCGCAACGCCTGGCTCAAGAAGATCTGTGTTCGCCGCTGTCTGCGCGTCAAGCGCCGGCTGTTCGGCTTGCTGCCGCTGAGCGAGCAAGATCGTGACCCGCGGCCGACGCCGTCAACCGACCCGGACCTCGATCGCGCCTTTCGTCGATTGTCCCGGCATCAGCGGGCGGGGATCCGGCTGCACTATCACGATGGCTACTCGCTCGACGAGTGCGCCGGCCTGATGGGCTGCCGGCCGGGCACCGTCCGCTCTCATCTCGCCCGAGCCCTCGCATCTCTCCGACAGGAGCTGTCCCATGATTAACAAAGATCCGCTCGAGCCTCGCCTTCGTCGATACCTCGAGGAGCGCGCCGATGACCGCCCACCTGTTGGCTTCGAGGATCGAATCCTTCGGGTCGCCAAAAACGAACCGAGTCGCGTACCGTCGGCGCCGCGACAGGTCGTCGCGGCGACGGCGATTGCCGTCCTGGCTGTGGGCCTTGCTGCTACCTGCGGAGTCACGGGACGGCCGGACTCGGGTTTGGGACGTCGACCGAGATCCAGGCGCTCTCCATCGGCACCGGCGGCGGCGGCGATTGGGTCGTCCGGCGTGGAGTCGAGCAGCCCCCTGGGCTGCCGACCCACAATGTGCTCTACCACACCGCCGATGGCGGCCAGACATGGCAGTCGCGCCTGAACTTCGATGGCATCTACGACGGGATGAGTTGGACCGCAAACGGCCGGACCGGCGTGGTATGGACCTTCGAGATGACCACGCCATGTGGCCCGACGGCCACGAGCTGCAACGTGCGGGCCAATCGCGCGGTGACGGTGCATTCCACCAGCGACGCCGGCTTGCATTGGACGCCGCACACGAAGATGTTCGGGGACTTCGTTCTGATTGACTTCATCGGAGCAAATGGGTGGGTATTGAGTACGGAAGAAATGCAGGGACAGCAACAACCCGCCGCGCGCCTATATCACACCACCGACGCCGGCGCGAACTGGAGTCTGATCGGCCAGATCGAATCGGTCAGCCAGATGCAGGTATCCGGCGGGGTATGGGGCCATACGTTCGGCGTCGGCGAACGGAACTTTGAGTTCGCCGGCGCGAAACATGGGTGGCTGGCCACGGGTAGCCTGGCGAAGTCCGGCGACTCCGGCCTTCTCGAAACGACGGATGGGGGTCTTACCTGGAACTCCGTTGGCGTCACGCCGCCCGTCGCTGTGGCCGGTGAAGGGATGATTGTCGGTTACCCGATTCTCCTGGCAAACGGTCAGGCATTACTACCGGTCTTCTTTGGTCACATGACGGAGCCGAACATCTCCTTCAACGCCGATCACCACTATGTTTACTTTAGTTCCGACGGCGGATCGACCTGGGCGAACCCGCAGCCACTCGAGACCAACGGGATCCAGCCGACGGGAAGCGAGTGGCAGAACTTCTACCTGGATGCGAATCACTGGTGGTTCACTGCGATCAACCACCGGACAGCCGGGCGGCCGGTCTCGCAGTCCGGGCCAGCGGTGGGTCGCACGACTGATGGCGGCAAAACCTGGCAGGTCTTTAAGTCGAAGGATGCCCCGACTATCCTCCAGATGACGTTCAGGGACGCCGACCACGGCTGGGCCCTGGCGATCACCGGCCCGGACGACAGGAATAACCTGCTACGGACGACTGATGGCGGCGCCCAGTGGCACGAGGTTCAAGTGCCCTGATCCAGCCAATCGAGGTCGGTAGGGGGCGGTAGCCTTGATGCATGGCACCCGCCCCCAGCCGTCAGTTCCTTCTGATCGACGGCGACGACACGCTCTGGGAAAACAACGTCTACTTCGAGCAGGCGATCGAGGCGTTCATCGATTTCCTGGCTCACTCGTCGATGGCCCGGGAGCAGGTGCGGACCGCGCTCGACGAAATCGAGCGGATGAATGTGAGCCGGCACGGGTACGGGTCGGCGAGCTTCACGAAAAACCTGCAGCAAACCTACGAGCGGCTCGCCGAGCGAGACCTGCGGCGGCAGGATATCGAACATGTCCTCCAGCTCGGCCAGCGGATCGCGAGCCAGCCGGTCCAACTCCTGCCCGACGTGGCTGAGACGATCAGCTACCTCGCCGGCCGCCACGACCTGATGCTGCTGACCAAAGGACACGAGGAGGAGCAGCGGCTGAAGATCGAGCGATCCGGACTGGAGGTACTCTTCACCGCGACCGCCGTGGTTCACGAGAAAGCGGAGGAGACCTACCGGGCGATCGTTCACGAGAGGCAGCTCGACCCGACCAGCACGTGGATGATCGGCAATTCTCCGCGCTCCGACATCAACCCGGCGCTGCAGGCCGGGCTGAACGCCGTGTTCATTCCCCACGAGCACACCTGGCGGCTGGAAAAGGAGGAGGTCATCCCTGCCGACGGACGCCTCCTCATCTTGCAAGCATTCGCCGACCTGCGGGCGCACTTTTAATCGCTCGCTTACAGATCCGTTGCATCGATGAACCACCCCGGGACGCAACCTAGGCAAGCCACCCCCCGTTGTCCCTAACGAGTCGCGACGGCGATCCCAGGTTCACTTCCATTTCCACGCCCCCTGCGCTCGAGGTCGCCGCAACGTGATGGCGCTCAGCCGGCTTCGCCGGCGGCCGCTGGTGACCCTCTTCCTGCTCGTCAGCCTGATGCCCCTGCTCGCGCTCAGCGTCCTCGCCATCGCGATTTCGAGCGATGCCGTCACGCGTCGCGCTGACCAAAGCCTGGGCCTGTCCGCCTCCTTGAGCAGCCGCTACGTGGGGGAGCAGATCCACGGGCTCCAGAACATCGTGAATTCCTTCGCGCACCAGCCAGCCTTCGTCGCGGCGCTGGCCGAGGGTGACCCTGCCCGCTACGACCATCGCGCGATCGCCGCGACACTGACTCAGTTGGTAAGCGCCCGGTCCGGGATCGCCAGCGCCCAATTGCTCACCGCCGATGGCACCCAGAGTGACATCTTTCCGTCCCAGCCCATCGGATCGGGCAAAGCAGCCGTGGCCGTCCGCAAATGGTTCGCGGCGGTCAGCGACTCGAGAGCCGTGTTTGTGTCGCCGGTCTATACCTCAGACGCCTTTGGAAAGCCACTCGTGACCGCCATTGCCGCCCCCGTCAACGAGGTAGCGGGCGATGGCAGCACCGGGCCCCTGCTCGGCGTCATCGGCGTGGAGTACACCGTCATCAACATCGAGCAGTTCGTCCGTGAATTCGCCTCAGCCGAGGGCGTGCTGGTGACGGTCGTGGACCAGGAGGGCAGTTTGGTCGCCGAGCCCGAGACCGGCGAGGGGACCACGGTGCAGCGTGTGCTGAAGCAGGGCCGGCTAGGAAGGAGCGGACGCATGCAAACCCAGGGGTCGGAGGCCGAACTGATCGCCTTCGCGCCCGTCCCGGGGGTCGGATGGACGGTGGCCGCCGAGATCACCGTCGCTGATGCGTTTGCCGAGATCGACCGGCTTCGTATCACCGTGGTCGCCTTCGCGGTTCCCCTTGCCCTGGTTCTTGTCGGCCTCACGCTCGGCCACTGGGAGCGAGCTGAGGCTGAGGTCCGGCGGCTGGCGGCGGTCGATTCCCTGACCGGCATCTACAACCGCCGCAGCTGGGACGAACACCTGGCCCGCGAGCTGGCGCGAGCCCGCCGCGAGCGCCGCCCTCTGAGCGTGGTGATGATCGACCTCGACCACTTCAAGCGGTACAACGACGAACACGGCCACCCGGAGGGCGATCGACTGCTGGCCGAGGTGGCGACGGGCTGGCGGACCATCATCCGCGCGACCGATGTCCTGGCTCGCTACGGGGGCGAGGAGTTTAGCCTCGCCCTGCCCGACTGCTCGGCGAGCGATGCGGTCACGCTCGTCGACCGCCTACGCACCGCCATTCAGAAGGGTCAGACGTGCTCGGCCGGGGTGGCGTGCTGGGATGGCAAGGAGGATGGCAGCGGCCTGGTCGCACGAGCAGATCGTGCCTTGTATCAGGCGAAGACCCAGGGTCGTGACCGGGTGGTGGTCGCTGACGATCTGACGGCCGCGGCTTAGCCGCGCTCGAGTGCGAACGACGACTCCACCGGGACTCCGTTTCGAAGGGTGTTGAGCACGACGCAATATTTCTCGGCGCTGCGCAACAGCCGATCCGCCCGTTCGCCCTTGACATCCTCGGGAACCGTCACGCGCGTCGTGGAGCGGATGGCGGTCAGGCCAATCGGGTAGTCGCCCATCGCCAGGGTGCCACGGGCGTCCCAGTCGGCCTCGATCTCGACCCGGAGGGACTCGAGCTCGATGCCCATGTTGGCCGCCACCATCCGAATCGTGGTTTCCTGACAGGCGGCCAGCGCGCCCAGCAGCAGATCGCCGGAGCAAGGCACGTCGCCGCTGCCCCCGACCGCCGGGTGGGCTCCCGAGCGCCAGATGATTTCTGGCGTCGATACCGGCAGGACGGCGCAATGCAGCGGATCGCCGAGATCTGCCTGGGCGCTTCGCACCTTGAGTCGAATCTGGGCTGCTTCCGGGTCTTGCTTGTAGCGCTGGCGGATCGGGGTCTGAACCTCGCGAACGTTGATTGTGGCCATGTGAGTACTCTAGGTCGATGGCCGGCTTGACGGTGCTCGACGGCAACACCTTCTTTGTCTCCGATGCGGCAGGCGACGTCGAGCCGGGCGATGATGCCAACGGCTTCTTCCATGCCGACATGCGACAGCTCTCCACCTGGCGGCTCCTGGTCAACGGCCGGCCGGTTCGTGTCCTGACCAGCCGAACGATTGACTACTACTCGGCCTCCATCTTCGCCACCCTGGCGAGCGTTGGCGTCGGTGAGAACCCGCCTATCTCGATCCGGCGCGACCGCTTCATCGCGCGCGGCGTCCACGAGGACCTGATCGTCCAGAACCACAGTGACCGCAAGCAGACGTTAACGATCGAGGTGGAATACGGCAGCGATTTCGCGGACCTCTTCGAGGTGAAGGACCGCATACCGAAGCAGGGCCAACAGCGCACGGAGCTGGACCACAGCCGAGTGACCCTGATCTATACGCACGATCACTACCGTCGCGACACGGTGATCGAATTCAGCGAGATTTTCTCGGTTGGGCCGGACCGCGCGCGGTTCGAGCTGCACCTGGAGCCGCGCGGGTCGTGGCGGACCTGCATCGACGTCGTTCCGGTCATCGACGGAGAACTCAAGCGGCTGGAGCACGGCGGCCGCACCTTCGGTAATCCGAAGCCCGACATGCCGACCAGCTTCGAGCAATGGATGGCGCAGGCGCCAACGCTCGAAACCGACAACGACGTCCTGCGCCATACCTACCGCCAGAGCCTGATCGACCTGGCCGCCTTACGGTTCCGGCCGATGAAGACGCTCTCCTATTCGTTGCCGGCCGCCGGCCTTCCCTGGTTCATGGCCCTGTTCGGTCGCGACAGCTTGATCACCGCGTACCAGGCTCTCCCCTTCCAGCCGCACCTGGCCCGGACCACGCTTGAGGCGCTGACGGCATGGCAGGCTCACGACGTTGACGACTTCCGCGACGCCGAGCCGGGGAAGATCCTGCACGAACTGCGGCTCGGTGAGCTGGCGATACTCGGTGAACGCCCACACAGTCCCTACTACGGCTCGCACGACGCCACGCCGCTCTTCCTGATCCTGCTCGACGAATACGAGCGCTGGGCCGGCGACCGCGACTTCGTTCGAAGCCTGCAGCCGGCGGCGATGAAGGCCCTGGAATGGATCGAGCGCTACGGCGATCGTGATGGGGACGGCTACCTCGAGTACCAGACGCGCTCAAAAGAAGGCCTGGCCAACCAGTGCTGGAAGGACTCCTGGAATTCGATCCTTTTCAAAGATGGCACCGTGGCCAAGGGGCCGATCGCAACCTGTGAGATCCAGGGCTACGCCTACGACGCGCGGGTGCGCATGGCTCGACTGGCGCGGACGGTTTGGCAAGACTCGGCGCTGGCCGATCGACTGGAGAGAGATGCGGCCGCTCTGCGCGAGCGATTCAATCGCGACTACTGGGTCAAGGCGGAGGGCCATTACGCGATCGCGCTGGACGGGCAGAAGAGGCAGGTCGACGCCATGACCTCGAACGCCGGCCATCTGCTCTGGAGCGGCATCGTCCCGGAGGAGAGGGCTGCCATGACGGTGGAGCGCCTCATGTCCCCTGACATGTTCACCGGCTGGGGCACTCGGACGATGTCGTCGAACGAGGCGGGCTACAACCCGATCGAATACCACGACGGCACGGTCTGGCCGCATGACACCGCTTTCGTGGCTGAAGGCATGCGACGCTACGGCTACCGCGAAGAGGCCTCGCACCTGGCGCTGATGCTGATCCAGGCCGCCGAGGCCTTCGAGTACCGGCTGCCCGAGGTCTTCGCCGGCTTTGCGCGTGAGGAGACGGGAGAGCCGGTCGAGTACCCGACCGCCTGTCGGCCGCAGGCTTGGGCGGCCGGCGCGCCCCTGCTGGCGCTTCGCACGGCGCTCGGCCTGGATGTCGTCGACGGGCGGCTTCGGATCGAGCCCCATCTCAGCCAGGGCTGGGGACGCGTCCGGCTGGAGAACATCGCGGTCGGAGCGAGGGAAGCCGCCACCGTCCGACCCTGATGCCCCCGACATCCTTCGCGAACCTTATGGGGGTGGCCGCGATCGCGTTTGCCGCGCCATTCGTACTTGGCCTCTTCCCCCGAATCCGACTCCCGGCGGTGATTCTCGAAATCGTGGCCGGCATCCTGGTAGGACCGGCACTCCTCGGCTGGGTGCGAGCCGACCTGCCGGTACAGTTTCTCGCGACGCTCGGTTTGGCGTTTCTCCTTTTCCTCGCCGGAATGGAGATCGATCTCGAGCGGCTGCATGGCCGGGCCGCGCGCCTGGCCAGCCTCGGCTTTCTGGTTTCCGCGGTCCTCGGGCTGGTCGCCGGCTACGGCGCGTTTGCCCTCGGCCTGGTGCGGAGCCCCGTTCTGATCGGGATCATCCTGGTCGCGACGTCGCTCGGACTCATCGTGCCGGTGCTGAGGGATGCCGGCGAAGTCTCCACCCGATTTGGCCAGCTTGTGATCGCCGCGGCCACCCTTGCTGATTTCGGCGCGGTCATCCTGCTTTCACTCTTCTTCTCGCGCGAGGCCAGTTCGCCTATCGCGAAGCTGATCCTGCTCGGCGGTTTCGCCCTCGTGATCGTTCTGGTGGTCGCCGGCGTGAAGCGGCTGCAGCGGGTCGTTCGGCTTTCGTCCGTCCTGGTCCGCTTGCAGGACACCACCGCCGAGATCCGGGTACGCGCCTCCATCCTGCTGCTGGTTGCCTTCACGGTGCTGGCGCAGACACTCGGCCTGGAAACGATCCTCGCTGCCTTTCTGGCCGGGGCGACCGTGCGACTGATCGACCGCGACCAGTTCCGTACCCACCCCAATTTCCGGGTGAAACTCGATGCGATCGGGTACGGCTTCCTGATCCCGGTCTTCTTTGTCAGCAGCGGCCTGCAGTTCGACCTCCGGGCTCTGCTCGCGAGCCCGTCCAGCCTGCTGCGCCTGCCTCTCTTTCTCGTCGCGCTCCTCGCGGTTCGCGGCATACCCGCGCTTCTTTACCGTCGTGAGATGGGCAGCCGTCGTGCCGCGGCAGCAGGCCTGCTCCAGGCGACCTCGCTCCCGTTCATCGTCGCTGCCAGCGCGATAGGACTCGCGCTGGGCTTGATCACTCCCGCCACCGGCGCGGCATTCACGGGCGCCGGCCTGCTCTCCGTGATCGCCTTTCCCGTCGTCGCGTTGATGCTCTTGCGAGTTCGGCCTGCGGGCCGTTAGATTCCGGGTTCTACAATCGGCCAAGACCGCAGACCAAGGAGGGATCGATGGGTGATCGGCGCCGCTGGATCCTCGTTGCCGCCGTGCTCGGGTCAGGCATCGTGTTCCTCGACTCCACCGTTGTCAACGTCGCCTTGCCGCGGATCGGCCGCGACCTGCCGCGACTCTGGTTCGGCGTCCTGGAGGGCCAATCCTACGTCTACAACGCCTACCTCCTGAGCCTGTGCGCCCTGCTGATCTTGGCCGGCGCGCTCAGCGACTACTACGGCCGGCGGCGGATGTTCCTCTGGGGCCTCGCCGGCTTCGGTGTGACGTCGGTGCTTTGCGGGCTCGCTCCCAACATGGAGCTGCTCGTGCTGTTTCGGGTCCTCCAGGGTGTCGCCGGGGCAGTCCTGGTCCCCGGTTCGCTCGCGCTCCTCACCGCCAACTTCGAAGGCGAGGCCCAGGGCCGGGCCTTCGGGTTATGGGCGGGCGCGTCAGGCGCAACGACGATCCTCGGTCCTTTCGTCGGTGGCCTCCTGGTCGACACGATCTCCTGGCGCGCCGCGTTCCTGATCAACGTGCCGCTGATCCTGATTGCCCTCTGGGCGACCTACGTCCACGTACCCGAAAGCCGTGACGAGACCGCCAGCGCGCAGTTCGATTGGCTTGGGTCGGCGATCGTGGCGCTGTCGGTCGGAGGGCTCGCCTTCGGCATCATCTACGGCCAGCAACGCGAGTGGCAGGATCCTGTCGGCTATATCGCGCTGGCCATTGGCGTGCTCTCGACCATCGCCCTCCCCTTCTACATGGCGCGTGCGCCGCACCCGTTGATTCCCCTTTCGCTTTTCCGCTCGCGCAATTTTACCGTCACGAACATCTCGACCCTCGTGATTTACGGCGCGCTCTACGTCACCTTCTATTACCTGACGCTATACGTCCAGGGCGTGATCGGGTACACGGCCGCGGCGGCCGGACTGGCCGGTATCCCCGGCTCGCTCTTTCTGACCTTTCTCTCGGCGCGGTTCGGCGCGATCGCCGGCCGCGTTGGATCGCGCTGGTTCATGACGGTCGGCCCGGCGATCATGGCGCTCGGCATTTTGTGGTACGCGCGCATGCCGGCCACCAGCACGGCATGGCACCTGGAACCGCAGAACCC
>WNFJ01253650.1_pt1 | contig 10990 bp, 8 predicted proteins | sample 5400461 | NCBI WGS metagenome assembly WNFJ01 (sample SAMN13153349, study PRJNA577476) | soil metagenome | isolation source: 115 cm saprolite on Douglas fir-dominated hillslope | place: USA:California | collected 2013-09-17 | reverse complement strand
CGGTGAACATCCAGGTATTGGCGGCGGCGTGCAGAAACTTACCGGCGTGCTCGCCGATCCAGGCCTGCTTGCCGGGCCGATGCTCGAAGCCCTCCATGACGCCGCGCTCGTCCAGATGGAGCAGGCGGCCCTCCAGATTGACGCGCAGCCGCTCGCCCAGCAGGCCGGCGATCTTCTGGCGCTCGTAGGCAGCGGGGAGGAAGCGGTCGTGGATCTTGTCAGGCACTACGGCCTGTGGAGTTTGTGCCGGCGCGGCTACGGCGGCGATCAGCAGCAGAACGGCTTTGCGCATGCTACCCGCATTGTAATGCCATGCGCGCGAAAGTGGCGTCCCCAGGGGGATTCGACCCCCCGTTACCGCCGTGAAAGGGCGATGTCCTAGGCCGACTAGACGATGGGGACTTGCGCTTCCGGTAGGAAACTCGTACAGCACTTTACTGTAGCGTTGATGCCTGCGGCGCGTCAACCGGCAACGCCTCCGCCCATCGTGCTACGCTTTCGCTTGCATGTCCGATAATCACTTTGACCTCGCCGCCGCCGCCCGCACCGAAATGCTGCAGAACGGCTTCCATCCCGACTTCCCTCCCGGCTCCGATCAGCAGTTGGTGGAGATCAAGACACGCCCTGCCCCAATCCCCGGCCCCGCCACCCGCGACCTTCACTCGCTGCTCTGGTCCTCCATCGACAACGATTCCTCGCGCGACCTCGACCAGATCGAAATCGCCGACCGCCTGAACAGCGTTAGCGGCATTCGCATTCGCATCGGAATCGCCGACGTGGATGCCGACGTCGCCATCGGCTCCCCCATCGACCGGCATGCGGCTGAGCAAACCACCACCGTCTACACCGGTGTCCAGACCTTCTCGATGTTGCCCGAGCAATTATCCACGGACCTCACTTCGCTGAACGAGGAGGTCGACCGCGCGGCGATCGTTGTCGAAATGGTGGTGGCCGCCGACGGCTCTATCTCTTCGCCCGCCGTTTATCGCGCCATCGTGCGAAACCGCGCCCAGTTGACCTATAACGGCGTGGGGCCCTGGCTTGCCGGAGCTGCGCCCGCGCCCGCCAAGGTTGCCACCAGCGCTGATTTGCAGGCGCAATTGAAGCTACAGGACGAAGCTGCCCAGGCGCTGCGGCTGCAGAGGCATCGGCTGGGCGCACTCAGTTTCGATCGCATCGAGGCTGAGGCCGTCGTTGCCGATGGCCAGGTGCGCGGGATTGCCGCGCATCAGAGGAATCGCGCCACCGATCTGATTGAAGACTTCATGATCGCCGCGAACGAAGTGATGGCGCGCACGCTCGAGCAGGCCGGCGTGTCTTCGATCCGGCGCGTCGTGAGATCGCCGGAAAGATGGCCGCGCATCGTCGAGCTTGCAGCTCAGTCTGGCGAAAAGCTCCCGCCCCAGCCCGATTCAAAAGCGCTCGACGCGTTCCTGCAGAAACGCCGAGCCGCCGATGCAATCCATTTCCCGGATCTTTCGCTGGCGATCATCAAGCTGATGGGTCCTGGTGAGTATGTGCTGGCCCGGCCCGGCGATCCCGACCCCGGCCATTTCGCGCTGGCGGCGCATGACTACACGCACTCCACTGCGCCGAACCGCCGCTTTGCCGACCTGGTGACGCAGCGCCTGATCAAAGCGGTCCTCGGCAAACAGCCCCCGCCATATTCGGATAATGACCTCGCCGCGATTGCCCGCAATTGCACGCTACGCGAAGATGCGGCGAGAAAAGTCGAGCGTTCGATGAATAAGCGCATCGCGGCAGTCGCCATGGCGAACAGCGTCGGCAAGAGTTTTTCCGCGGTGGTGACCGGCGTCTCGCCGAAGGGAGTATTTGTCCGCGTGCAAAATCCTCCCATCGAGGGCCGGCTGATGCGCGGCGAGGCTGGCGTGGATACAGGCGACCGGATTCAAGTGAAATTGGTGAGTGTGAATCCGGAGCGCGGATTTATTGATTTTGCGAGATAGGCGCGCCCTTGGCGCTACTTTCAGGCTGCGCGTCCGCCTTGGGCATCTGCGCCATTCCTCTGGCTGCGCTTTTTCGAACAGAAGCATACAGATCGTGAGTCAGTTTCTCGAGCGCGGGAAGGAATTGCGGGTCCTTGGTTTCTCCCATCGTCCAGGCGGCGGTCGCGCGAAACAACGGCTTCTCGTGGCCGGCCATGCTGAAAATATAAGGGATCACGTTTTGATCCTGCAATTCGTAAAGACCGAATAAAGCGTTGCCGATCACGCGATTGTCCTCATCCTTCACGGCGCGCCAGAGTAAGGCGCTCGCCCGATTCGATTTATCGCCCCAGAGGGACTCTACCGCATTCGCCCTTACTCGCGCGTCTTTCCCTTCCAGCCTGATTTCCGTCGCCCGCAGGTTCGGAGTCCAGCGCGCGATCAGCAGCGAGACTTTCGCTCGCAGCCGCGCGTTGGGATGGTTCGTCAGGTGCGCCAGCATCGGCGCCACCCGTCCCGAGTCGGCGATCGCGTCCAGCAGTTCGAGGATGCGTTCAGCCTGCAGCATCTTCGCCGGATCGGAATCATCGGAACCCCGGCCCGGTAGTAATCGCACGAGCTTACCGTCCAGTGTTGGCGCAATCGCCGCAATTCGGCCAGCCAGGTCGACCGCCGAATCCTTGTCCAAAAGCTGCGGGTCGCAGAGGCGCCCGCATATCCCTTCGGTTTGCGCCAGAATTTCGACAAGTGGCAAAAATCCGGCCTTGTCCCGCTCGTTGCGCAGCAATGCCGCTGCGCGAACAAATTGGGTTTGATCTTCGCCGATCAAGTCCCGCAAAGCTTGTGCAGTTCCTGCGGGATCTCCCGCATATGCATCAAGCGCCAGCCGTATTCGTTCCGTCATGTGCCTGACCGTTCTTATCGGCCGCCACTTCGGTTGCATGATCGCCGCAACCACTGCTACCTTAGATACGTCAGAAACAAAAGTATCCGCATTTCCCTCAGGAGCCGTATGCTGACTCGAGTCTTGCTGACGTTTTCGCTTTTCCTTATCTCCATAGGTATAGCCCAACCTCAATCCCCGACCTTAACCTGCACGGATACGGCAGTGAACCCCGCCGTCCGCGCGGAGGGGATCGCTGAATTACTGGGTGACATTTTGATCACTTGTACAGGCGGCAGTCCGGGTACCGCGATGAAGCTCAATCTCGCCGTATTTCTGAACGTCGCTGTTACCAACCGGGTGTCGGCCGCAGGCGCAACCGATGTTTCGCTGACTGTCGATTCCGGCTCCGGCCCGGCGCCGGCCGGCGTTCCGGCCGTGATGCAGGGCAGCAACGGCGTCAGCTTTAATGGTATTTCCGTGACAATACCGGCCAGCCAAAAGGTGAGCTTTCGCATCAGCAACCTGCGCGGAAATGTCACTCAGATCGGATACGGATTTCAGCAATCGGTACAGGCCGCACTGACGCTTACGGGGCTCCCGCTTGTTTCCAGTCTGAATCCTGTCAGCGTCGGGATTCCCGCGCCAGGCTTGCTCGCCAGTTACTCCAGCTCAGGTATTCGCTGTACGGGATCGGCCTTGCCCTCTTCGATCAGCTTTAGCAGCCTATACACGTTTGGCACGCGCTTTGCCTCCACTCGAGTAACCGAGGGCTTCCCCAGCGCTTTTGAAGCGAAGATGCCCACAGGCGATAGTGGCATAAGAATCCTGGCCCGCTATTCGGGTTTTCCCGCTGGATCGCGTTTGTTCGTTCCCACGGTCGTCGCTGGAAGCGATGCCCTCCAGCCAACCGCCGCCGGCGATCTGGGTGGAACACCTTCGGCCGGCGCTTATGCTCCAGGCCCTGGCGGATCGCTGCTGCTGTCATTTGTCAATGGAACCGACGCCAATGGAGCAGGCGGCACAGTGGCCTACACGCCAGGCGCGCCCGGATCCGGGCCTGGCGCCTTCGACGCGGTCACTGAAGTGCGGCTGACCAGCGGATCCGGCGTCGCGATTTACGAAGTAGTGGACGCAAACCCCAGCGTTCGGGAGAGCGCGCAGTTCCCCACCTTCATCGGCTTGCCTCCGATCACCGATGGCAGCACGCCGGTGGCATCGGAGCAGGTTTCCTTCGCCCCAGTCTCCACCTCCTTCACGGCGACCACCCTCGACCCGGTCCCGCGCTTCCTCGGCAACGCGCCATCTTCGGACTGTCCTTCGCTAGGCGATTGTAATGCCACCTTCTTCCCGTCTCTATCGGTATTCGCGTCCCAGCCCCTCCAGTTCACCGCAATCGCCGCGTCGGCTCCGCAGACCAAGACGGTGCAGGTCAACAATAAAGGCGGCGGCGCATTGAGTTGGACCGCCTCTGCGTTGAACACCAATGCGGCGGCCTGGCTGACGATATCCCCAGGTTCCGGGGTGAATGGTGGCACAGTCCTGGTGACCGTCTCTCCGCAAAAAGTCGGCCCTGGCGTCTACAACGCCACGCTACTCATCGACGGCGGCCCCCAGGCCGGCAGTCAAACGCTTCCCATCACCTTTACCGTGACGGCCTTTCCTCCTCCGGGGCCATTGCCGCCCACGCCTCCCGCGCCGCCTGTTCCTCTGCCTTCGAGCATTGTGCTGCAAAGCGTCGGCAACGCCGCGCGTCCCGATTCCACCGCCGTATCCCCCGGATCTTTGGCGATCGTCAAAGGTTCGCATTTGAAGGGCGCCAAGGTGTCCGTCACCTTCGACGGCATCCCCGCCACCATGCTGTCCGGCGATGACACCGGCATCACCGTGCAATTGCCGCCCACGCTAACTCCCGGCCTCATGTCGCAGCTTCAAGTGACCGTGGATGGCGACAAGAGCGCGCCCCTCGGTGTTCCGATATCGGACCTCGCCCCAGCGATTTTCCCGAACGGCGTCCTCAATGAAGATAACTCGGTCAACGGACCCTCGAACGCCGCCACCGTGGGGACGCCGTTGCAAATCTATTCGACGGGCTTAATCCCTGCTGTACTGGTACCTGTCATGGTGAAGCTGCACGACAGGCAATTGCCCCCCATATTCGCCGGTCCCGCCCCCGGAGTGGGCGTCAACCAGGTGAATGTCGTCATCCCGGGCGATCTGCCTGCGATGACCACTCAGCTTTCCGTCTGCGGCTACGGCATGATGAATCCCAGCCAGCCGATTTGCAGCCAGCCAGTCGACGTGACCTTGCAGCAACCTCAGGAGTAGATTTAAAATCCTGGGTGTGAAATCTCTATTCCTAACGTTGCTCTTCGCGGCCGCGCTGTGGGGCGCGGATCCGTGGGTTGGTGTGTGGAAAATGAATCCGGCGAAGATGGGTTACTGGCCCCATCATATGCTTAGCCAGTTACTCACGATCGAAAAACTCGACGCCGGATACCGATTTTCGTATGATGTCGAGGTACTCGGCGGCGGCCATCAGAAGTATCGCTACGATTACAAGCTAAGCCACCCGGCCTCCCGCGAGCTCGTCGCCGAAGATCCGAAAACTGGCGCATCTAAGGCCGTCCTCGGCGCGAACGGGCAAAGCTTGACGACCTATATCAAGGACGCCAAGTCCGGAAAATGGGACGATCCGGTTATCTTTGACAAGTCCAAGTGATCGGAATTCAGCCGGCGAACACGGCCTTCAGTTTCGACAGACCCCACGCCAGGTCCTCCTCGGCAATCACCAGCGGAGGCGCCAGCCGGATGACGGTGTCATGGGTCTCTTTGGTAAGCAGCCCCGCATGCACCAGGCGCTCGCAATAGGGCCGTGCCGGCACATTCAGCTCGATGCCGATCAGCAGTCCGCGGCCCCGGATCTGGCGGATCGCCGGATGGCTGATGCGCTGCAATTCGCCTAGCCACACCGCGCCCAGACGCGCCGACCGATCGGCAAGTTTTTCCTCCACGATTACCTGAATCGCCGCGCGAGCCACCGCGCACGCCAGTGGATTTCCGCCGAACGTGCTGCCATGGCTTCCAGGGCGCAACACTCCCAGTATCTCCCTGCTCGACACCACTGCCGATACCGGCATCATGCCTCCCGATAGCGCCTTCCCCAGCAGGAACATGTCCGGCTGAACGCCCTCGTGCCGGCACGCGAACAGATAACCTGTCCGTCCCAAGCCCGTTTGAATCTCGTCGGCGATCATGAGGATGCCGCGCCGCCGGCACACCTCGGCTGTCTCGCGCAGGAAACCGTCAGGCGGAATCAGAATGCCGGCCTCGCATTGGATCGGCTCGAACAGAAACGCGCAGGTATCTGCTGTGATCGCATCGTCGAGAGCCGCAGCGTCGCCGAATGGAATCGGAATAAACCCCGGCGTGAATGGACCAAACCCGTCACGATAGTACGGCTCGGAAGAGAGTCCGGTGATGGTCGTTGTTCTACCGTGAAAGTTGTTGCGGCAAACGATGATCTGCGCCCGCTCGGCGGGAATCCCGCGATGCGTATAGCCCCACCGCCTAGCCGCCTTGATGGCTGTTTCGACGGCCTCGGCGCCCGTGTTCATGGGCAGCACCGCCTCCATCCCGCACAGCTCCGCCAGCTCTTTGCAGAATAGCGGGAGTTGGTCATTCCGGAAGACGCGCGAAGTCAGCGTCAGCCGCTCCGCCTGAGTGTGTAGCGCTTGGAGAATGCGAGGGTGGCAGTGTCCCTGATTTAACGCCGAGTAGCCGCTGAGGCAATCCAGATAGCGCTTGCCGTTGACATCGTAGACCCACGCGCCCGACCCCCGTTCGAGGACCACATCCAGCGGGTGATAATTATGCGCGCTCCATTGATCTTCGATAGCGATCAGGCTGCCTGCCGGTGAAGTTAATATCGTCTCTGGCATACCTCCTACTATCGTCAGTTTTACTGAAATGACACCGCCTGTGTGACTCCGGACCCGCCCGTAGCGACTCCGACGTCGATACCGGGAGCCGTGAACGCAGTCGGTGTAATACCCGTCAGCGTCATCGAGCCCGGCGAAGAACTTGGAAGCGCTTGTGACACCATCGGCGGTACCGTGAATGTGCCCGCGCTCGCCTGCGCCGTGCAGGTGAACATCGCGCCAGACGACTTCCCGGAGATAGACACAAATCCGTTAGGATCGCCGCCTGCCCACGTGACCGTGACTCCCTGTGACCGGTCCACGCTCGAAATACTCGCTGCGTTGGTCCAGACTATCGGGGGCGGTACATTGACTTGCGCCTGGAACGCGCCACTCTGGAGAGCGTAGCTACCCGGATCGAGATATGCCGGGAACTGCGCCGCATACACGCCCCCGGTTCCGGTCAACTGCTTCGTCCCGTTGGATCCCACAATCGAAATGGCGCCCGCATCGAGGCCCTGCGGCTGAGTCGGATCGCCCGCGGATCCGGACACAACACACCCGCCGGCCGATGGCGACTGGAACGGTCCCAACCAGCCAGTCAACTGGGCGGGCGTGTATGTCCCGAATACAGCCGAGCCCGTGTCGACCGGAGCACCCCCTGGCGATGAAACCATGCGAGAGAGGTTGATAGTTCCCACTCGCACGCCTCCAGTGGATCCCTGTATCGTCTGCACCTGCGCCGCCGTGAGCCCGTTGCCATCGGAGCACGTGCTGCCCGGGGGTGCGATCGCGATGCTGGCGAAGTTGCTGGTGATGTTGTTCACCACCACGGCCACCGGAACGTAGCAGCCCGTAATTGCATCCGCCGGAATAGTGAAAGCCACCTGATCCTGACCCGGAGCCGTCCCCGACCGCTGGGCATGCTGCACGGATGCCTGCTCCGTTCCGACATACGCCGTCACCTGCGAGCTGATGTCCTCGTCCGCGCTGATTGGCCCGAGGCCAGTCCCAGTAAGCGTCACCGTTTGCCCCTGCTGTGCGGCGTTCGTCAGCGTGATCGCGTTGCCGCCACTATCTGCGAGCACAGCCGGCCCGCTCCCCACGCCATTGAGCGTATAAATGCCGAAGCTGGCCGGGGCAATTAGCACCGGCTCCGCTGCGCTGGTCTGATTGTTCACCGTGACCGTCACCGTCCCGCTGCCCGCCGGCGCCGTCGACGGCATAACGGCTGTCAACTGCGTGCTGGAGACCGCGACAATCGGCGCCGCCAGTGTCGCGCCATTCACCGTCACCTGCACCGAAGCTCCCGTTCCAAAGTTAAGTCCGTTAATGACGAAGATCGATCCCTGCGCGATCGCCGCATTGGGCAGCCCTGGAATCGCTTGGCTAGCAGCATTCACAATGCCCCCGGAGGTGATCGCAGGCGACGGGGAAGCCGCGCCCGCCGTCAGCGTGTAATTAGCCGTATAGATGTGGTCGCCGTTCTGAGAGAGATCTCCGTTCGCCGCATTGGCCGCCACATAAATGGTCACCGGACCCACATCGCTCGCAGGCACATTCCAATCGAATTCGAATTTGCCCGGATTCGGCTGCGTGAAGCTGTAACCAGCCAGAGTTTGCTCGATGTACTGCACCGGAAGATTGGCCGGGCAAGCTGTGTCGAAATTAAGCTGCCTCACCAGGTCGGTCGACGCGCAGATCAATTGAGTGCGCTTGTCCGTCGGCGAAAAAGTACCAGCCAGTTGACTCGTATTGCTCGCCAGCCGCGCGGTCAACTCGAAGCCCCATCGTCTCGCCCTGGAATCGTCAATTGTCACCACCAGGTGCTGCTTCGCGCCCGGCGTATAGGTCAAGCCGTTTGGAAATGTGACCGTGACGCTGCCGCCACCGCCGTTCACCGGCGTCCCGGTATGACAGCCAGACTGACTGCAAGTTCCATTCTCCCCCGGAACTCCCGCCACTCCGGCGTCCGGTCCATATTCATAAGCGTAAATCAACAGTGGGACTACCGACAAAAGAACTATGCCCTTAGCTAATCGCAGGTTTGTTTTTTGATTCATGACACCCTTGGGGAAACTTGCTCCTTATAGATAAAACCCATCCTCATTCCAAAGTACCCCAAAAATTCCCCAGAATTTACGTGTTCCGCAAAAGTTAACTTGTTGCGCGTAGACCCCATCACTCGTAGCCCCACGCGCCTCACGTGTTATTTTGGGGGTAGTGCTCTATTCGCCCCGGTTGCTGCCGATTGCCTTTCTTTACGCCTCCCTGTTCGCGGTCGAACAAACCCATCCCATCGAAATCGCCCGATTCCGCAGCCACGCGAGCGGCATCGTCTTCGACTCCGGCGGTTACGCCTACGTCTCGCACGGCCGCTTCATCAGCCGCGTAGCCCTCGACGGCAAAAGAACCATCTGGGCCGAGACCGGCGCGCCGGAAGGCCACAAGATTCTCGCCGACGGCACCCACCTGGTCTGCGATCGAAGCCGCCACGCCGTCCTTCACCTCGATGCGCAAGGCGCGATCATCGGCAATGCTTCTTCGGGTTGCGATGGCAAACCGCTGCTCGAGCCTAACGATTTGACGCTCGATCCCAAGGGCGGTTTCTATTTCACCGACTCCGGGGCCATCCATTTTGTCGACTCCCAAGGCAAAACCCACCTCGCCGCGCAGGACCTGCGCCTGCCGCAAGGTATCGTGCTGCGGCCTGATGGAAAGACTCTGCTGGTCGCCGAGGCGCTGCGCAACCGCATCGTCAGTTTCGACGTCCTCGCTCCCGGCAAGCTCGGCCCCATGAAGGTCTTCGCGAATTTGCCCGTCAAACAAGCCGGCCAGACCGCCAATCAGCCCGATGGCTTATGCCTCGATCAACACGGCAATCTGTATGTTGCTCATTACGGCATGAAAATGGTAGAAGTATTGAGCCGGAAAGGGCGGCTGATCCGTCAGTTTCCAGCCGGCGCCCTGGCGGCGACCGATGTCGCTTTCGGCGGCCCCAAGCTCGACCAGCTTTTTATCACGGGAGGCCTCGGCGACCCCGGCCAGAGTGAGGGCGTCTTGTTCCGATTCGACCTGCGCAGCGAGAAAGGCTTGCCCCTTCCGCGATGAAAAGGAGAAATGCAATGACCAACACACAAATCGTTAAAAGTATGTATGACGCTTTCGGCCGCGGTGACATCGCGGCCCTTTTGAACTCGCTAGCCGACGATGCCGAATGGGTGGCTCACGGCCCGAGCACTCTTCCTACCGCGGGCAAATATCACGGTAGAGCCGGCGTGGCCGGCTTCTTTCAAAAGGTACAGGAGGCTACCGATTTCGATCGGTTCACCGTCGAACAATATGTCGAACAGGGCGACGTGGTGGTGGCTCTTGGATCCTACTCTGGCCGGTCTAAACCGCTCCAAAAGCCGTTCCACAGCAGATGGGCGATGGTGTTCACTTTACGCGCAGGGAAGGTCGCTCGATTTGAAGAGCATACCGACACGGCCGCCCTTGCCAGCGCTTATGAACCTTCGGCGAGTTCAGCCAAGAGTTGAAGACAGCCTATCTCGAGAGCATCTATTATCGTGAAGCCGGCGCCGGCTTTCCGCTGCTCATCTTGCATGGCGGATGGGGATACGAAGTCTACCCCTTCGACCGCGCCATTGAGGCTTTGTCTGGCCGATTTCGCATTCTGATTCCGGACCGGTCCGGCTACGGCCGGTCCACCCCAATCTCGAAACTCCCCGTCGATTTCCACCAGAGCGCCGCCGCGGAAACAATCCGATTCCTTGACGCCTTAAATATCCAGCGGGCCGTACTCTGGGGCCATAGCGACGGCGCCGTCATCGCCACTCTGTTAGGCTTGGCCGCGCCCCAACGCTTCACCGCCTTGGTCCTCGAAGCATTCCACTACACCAAAGCCAAGGCAGGCTCGGTAGACTTTTTTCGATCCATGATTGCCGAGCCGGAAATCGTAGGCCGCCGGGCCATGAGCGCGCTGGCCCGCGACCACGGCCCTCAGTGGCGCGAAGTTCTCGCGCGCAACGCAACCGCGTGGCTCGATATCGTCCAGTCCCCTGCCGGAGATCTCTACGATGGCCGCCTGCCCGAGCTGCAAGTTCCCGCGCTATTCATTCAAGGCAGTCTCGACCCGCGCACTGAGCCCGGAGATCTTGAAGCAATTCGTCGCGACCTGCCCCAAGCCACCCTGCGAATCATCGAAAACGCCGGCCACAGCCCCCACAGCGAGCCCGCCT
>WNFJ01419616.1_pt1 | contig 10991 bp, 13 predicted proteins | sample 5400461 | NCBI WGS metagenome assembly WNFJ01 (sample SAMN13153349, study PRJNA577476) | soil metagenome | isolation source: 115 cm saprolite on Douglas fir-dominated hillslope | place: USA:California | collected 2013-09-17 | reverse complement strand
CTCCGATCTCCACTCCCACCCGATGGAGTAACGACGCACGATCTCGTCGAACCGGGCGCGGTGCTGCGCCTCGGTCTCCTCGACTTCTGCTTGGCGCGCCGCGATTACGCTCGGGATGCCATCGCCGCGGGCGAACATCTCCGGTGGGGTAACGGCGGGCGCTGGCCGCATGAATACCCCGGTGAGGTGCGCGCCATACTCGTGGGCGAGTACGCCAGAGAACTCCAGGATTCCGGTAGGCTCGGTCTCCCCATCAACGAAGACGATGATTTCCCGTATCGAGTCGGCAACTGGGCTGTCATCGACCGCCGGTGCCGTTGCGCGATGTGTCGTGTTCATGCGGATGCTCCTTTTCCCATTTTAACGCTCGACTCGGGTCGGGAGTTCGTCCAAGGATGTGCCTACAAACGCCCCTCCTGAACGAGGCGCTCGGGAGTCACCGCAACATGCGCCTGCGCGTCGCGCAGTGCCACAACAGCTAGTCGCGAGGTGCCAATCGCTGGCGGATGGCCCCGAGATGGTAGGCCGCGTGCGCAATGGCGCCGATCGCCACGCCCAACGCGTCTTCGTCCCACACGGCGTGCGTCTCCACGGCTACCCGCAGACTGTGGTACTCGCGGCGCAATTGAGCCTGCAAGTCGGCCCACGCGGCGTTGTCCACCGTGGATACCGTCCAGCTGCGACCGCGATCGCGCGACGTCGCTTCTCCGCGCAAGCCCAGCGTCGAGAGCGTCAGACTCGAGCTCAAGTGATGCACGTGGGCGGCGACGGTCGTGCGGCCGGGTCCCGCCGGCAGCGACGCCTGGACGGCGCTCAACCCACCGATCGTCGCGAAGATGCCGGTTCCGGGGGATGCGTCGGTGAAATAGGTCCAGGGGCCGGGCGGCCCCTCGAAGGCTTCCACGAGCATCCGTGTCAGCAAACTCACTGTCACGGCGGGCGGCGTACCGGTCATAGCCCCTCGGTTGTTCTCCAGAACACGCTGCGTGAGTACGACGTTCCCAGGAGTCGGTTCGCCGCTACGTTGACGCGGGCCACGGCACAGCGCAGCGCTGGTGACTGCTGACGACGGCCAGCTCCAGTCCGCGCATGACTTCGAGTGCCTGTTCGGGCGTGATCGCCAGCTGCGCCTTCCCGAGGATCGCGTCGCGGACGTTCTGATAATAGTGCGTGAAGCTCGAGGGCGCGGTCGCAATCGTGCGTGTTCCCTCGGACGTGGTCAGCCGGCCGTACATCTCGGGAGCCTCTGCATCCCAGCCCGCTTCGTCGGGCATGCGGCCGGACTTCAGGGCCGCTTCCTGTGGATCGAGTCCATACTTGATGAACGAGCCTTTGGTGCCGTGGACAGCGAAGGTCGGCCCCGGTGCGGCCGCCAGCATGGATGCCCGAACCAATGCCCGCATGTGCGGGTAATGAAGCGCGACGTCGAACGCGTCGTCGGCACCGGCACCGGGGCGCTCGATGCGGATGTCGGCGGAGATCGCTTGCGGAATTCCGAACAAGACCAATGCCTGATCGAGCAGGTGCGAGCCCAGGTCGAACCAGAGACCAGAGCCGGGCAGGGGTTGCTCGCGCCACGCGCCCGGTCTCAGTTCGGGGCGGAAACGGTCAAAGTGGGACTCGAACGTGGTGACGCTGCCAAGCGCATTCTCCGACAGCAGTGCTCGCAGCGTGACGAAGTCTCCCACGTAGCGCCGGTTCTGGTAGGCCGACAGCACCCGCCGCTTTGCGTCGCCCAGTCGGACCAACTCCTCGGCTTCCGCGACGGTGGTCGTAAACGGCTTATCGACGACGACGTGGCGTCCGGCCTCGAGACACTGTTTAGCGATCGGGTGGTGCGTTGTATTGGGCGTGGCGATGACGACCAGATCGACGGCTCGGCTGAGCAGGTCATCGACGCTGCGGACGAAGTCCGTATCCGGATAGCGCGGGTCCGGCGCGCCCCCCCCATGGCGCTGCACGATGGTGGTGAGGCGGAGACCTTCCACCACGCGAATGACGGGTGCGTGAAACGTCTTGCCGGCGAAGCCGAAACCGACCAGTCCGACGTTGAGCATGCCTCAGAGCGTCTTGAACAGGGTCTCGAGCTCGGTGCGCCACCCCTGCCGGGCGTAGAATTCCTTGGCTCGGGCGTTGTCGGCGAAGACGGCGAGGGTCAGCCGCCGGAAGCCGCGGCGTCGCCCCCACTCATCCGCTGCGTCCAGCAATGCCTGGCCCACACCCTGGCCCTCGGCCTCCCGCCCAACGGCGAGAATCGCCACGTGTCCATGGGCCTGGTCCGTGAAGTAGTCCCGCCGCGTCTCCAGCAGCAGCACGCCGACCAGGCCGCGATCCCGCTGGTGCGCAACAAGCAGCGCGGATCCCGGCGAAGGACGCGCGAGGGCGTCCGCCAGTGCCCGCCGCTCGCGCGCTGTGATCTCCTGGGCGGAGCGGGTGGTGGGCCCGAACGCCCCGAGCCGCTCCGCAAGCGCCAAGATCGCCGCTTGGTCTCCCCGCTCCCCGGGACGAATCGACAAGGGTGTCATGACGGTCGTGGATATTAACGTAAACGGTCGATTCTGCCCCACCAACGTTGAGCCTGCTCAGTGGAGGAAGTCCACGATGGCGGTAACCGTGGCGGTCGGATTCTCTTCCATCAACCAGTGCCCTGAGTGGGGAATGACGACCTCCTGGACGTTGCTGGCGGCAGCGCGCATGACCACCGCCATCATCGGGCCGAACGATGCCTCGCCGCCCACCGCCAGGACAGGCATGGCCAGCATGCCCTTGGCCACGAACGCCTTGTTGTCGATGGCATCCTGATCGAAGGCCTTGAACTGCTCGAAGCCGGAGTGCATAGCGCCAGGAAGGGGAAGGGCGTACAGCCTGGCGTAGTGCCGGCGTGAGGCTTCATCGAAGCGCTTCGGATCCGCCGAGAATTCGTTCCAGAAGCGGTCGAGATAGATCCGCTCGCGCCCCTTGACCAGCCGTTCCATATCCGGGCCGCCGAACCGGAAGTGCCAGAGCAGCGGATTCTTCAGGATCTCGTCCCATGGGCCGACGCCCGGCAGCGGTCCATCCAGGAGGGCGAATTTCATGACGCGTCCCGGTTGGCCCGCTGCGAAGGCGTAGCCCACCATGTTTCCGATGTCGTGGGTGACGAGATCGACCTTGTCGATCTGGAGCGTGTCGAGGACGGCGGCGACGTCGCCTGCCTGGGTCTTCTTGTCGTAGCCACCGGCCGGGTGGGAGGAGAGGCCCATGCCGCGCAGATCTGGCACGACGACGGTGTGGCCGCGCGCCAGCCGGGCGGCGAGCGGCGCCCACATGTCGCCCGTCTCTCCGTAGCCGTGGAGCAACACGACCGCCGGCCCCTGCCCGCCGACGCGCACGAAGATCTGCGCACCGGGGGTGGAAATCGTTCGGGTCTTGAAGTTGGCCGGGAACGAGGGGACCTGGGCCCGGGCCGTCGTCGCCAGGAGCACGGCACTCAAGGCAACCGAGGTGAACTCTCGCATCTCTGAACTCCCGTCTGGTGTAGGCTGGTAAAGCTACTCTGTTCTCGACGGGCCCTCGCGCTCGAGCGCGGCATCAACCACCTTGATGTTGTGACGCCACCTTCTGCCTGGAGTCCGCTGCGGCGGCCCTTGTTCCGCGCGCTGTGGATCTCGGATGTGGTCTCGAGCATCGGCACCTGGATGCACGATTCCGCGGCCGCCTGGTTGATGACGTTGCTCACCCCCTCGCCGCTCATGGTCTCGCTGGTCCAGGTCGCCACCACCCTGCCGCTGTTCATGCTCGCCCTGCCCGCGGGCGCCCTGTCCGACATCCTGGACCGGCGGCGCGTTTTGCTCGCGACTCAGGTGTGGCTGGCCCTGATGGCCGCCTTACTGGGCGTGCTCACGGTGACCGGCGTGGTTCAGCCCTGGATGCTCCTCGTGGTCACGCTCGCCATTGGTGCGGGCAGCGCGGTCGACATCCCCGCGTGGCAGGCGATGATTCCTGAGGTCGTGCCGAAGGAGGAGCTGCCGGCGAGCGTGGGGCTGGGAACCGTCGCGATCAACGTCGCCCGCGCCGTGGGGCCGGCCATCGCCGGGATCGTCATCGTCGCGGCTGGACCGGGACCGGTGTTTCTCGTCAACGCCGTCACGGTGCTAGGCGTGTTCTTCGTGCTGTGGCGCTGGCGGCGCGAACCGCACCGCGCCACGCTTCCGGCTGAACGCATGGCGTCCGCCGTGCGCGCCGGTATCAGGTACGTCCGGTACACGCCGGCGCTGCGTGCGGTCATCGTGCGCACGGCGGCGTTCGTGCTGTTCGCGAGCGCGCTCTGGGCGCTGCTGCCGCTGGTCGCCAAGACATCGTTGGGGCGCGGACCCATCGCGTACGGTGCCCTGGTTGGAAGCCTCGGCCTCGGAGGTCTGCTCGGCGCTGCGATCTTGCCGGTCTGGCGGCGCCACCAGTCGACGGATGTGATCACGGCAGTGGCAACCGTCGTGTTCGCCGTCGGGTGTCTCGCGCTGGCGTGGGTCAGGGAGTTTGGCCTGCTGCTGGGCGCGATGCTCGTGGCCGGCATCGGCTGGCTCATCGTGGTCTCGAGCCTCATTCTCGCGGCGCAGCGGGGAGCGGCCGAGTGGGTACGGGGTCGGGCGCTCGCGGTGTCGACGCTCCCCCTGTTCGGGTCGTTCGCGGTCGGCGCGCTGGTGTGGGGGCTCGTGGCGGACGAAGCGGGGATTCCATCGGCGTTGATGACGGCCGGCGGCGGCCTGCTGCTCGGGCTTGCCCTGATCCCCCTCTTTCCCCTGGCCGCCGCGGAAGGCCTGAAGTTGGACCCCGCCCACGTCTGGGACGACCCCGTGGTGGCGGAAGAGCTCGCGGCCGAGGCAGGGCCGGTGCTGGTCACCGTGGAATACACGCTCGAGCCGAGGCAGCGCGCTTCGTTCGCCGCCGCGCTGCGCCGTCAGGTGCGGCCGATTCGTCAGCGGGACGGCGCCGTGTTCTGGGAGCTGTTCGTGGATGCGGCGAACCCGCAGCACTGCATCGAGTGTTATTTAGTCGAATCGTGGGCGGAGCACCTGCGGCAACACGGTCGCACGACCCAATCGGACCGCGACGTGGAGGATGCGCTCCGCACGTTCTACTCGGGCCGGGAGCGGGTCACGCATTTCGTTGCCTTGCAGGCTCCCAGACCCCGACCAGCTCAGGAGTCTCGATGGCGTCTCGTTCGCTGATCGTCCTGCCGGATGATGCCGCTACGCCGATCCTCGAGGCGATCGGCGCGGCGAAGACGTCGCTCTCCATCAAGATGTTCGTCTTCTCCGATCCGGCGCTGCTCGGCGCCGTCATCGCCGCCCAGCGCCGAGGCGTGCACGTCCGCGTCATGCTCAACCCGGCGCGCCGCAGCGGTGAGGATGACAACGAGGGGACGCGCCAGGAGCTCGCGCGCGCCGGGGTCGACGTCATCGACAGCAACCCGGCCCTGGCGCTCACGCACGAGAAGTCGATGGTCATCGACCAGCGGACGGCGTTCGTCAAATCGCTCAACTGGGAGACGAAGAACCTCACTCGGACCCGTGACTACGCGGTGATCACGGACCACCGGCACGAGGTCGATGAGATCGTGGCGTGCTTCGAGGCGGATTGGGAGCGGCAGCCATTCCAGCCGGGCGGCAGCGCGCACCTGCTGTGGTGCCCCATCAACGGCCGGGACCGCATCGCGCAGTTCATCGACGAAGCGAGGCATACGCTGTTCGTTCAGAACGAGCGGTACCAGGATTCCGTGATCCTGGAGCGGCTGGTTCGCGCGGCCCGGCGCGGCGTCAAGGTCCACGTGATGGCGCGCCCGCCGCATGCACTGAAAAAAGACCAGCTGGTCGAGGGTGTGGGCGGCCTGCGGATTCTGGACGATGTCGGGATCAAGATCCGTAAGCTCAAGGGGCTGAAGCTGCACGGCAAGATGCTCCTCGCCGATGGCGTCAACTCCATCGTGGGGTCCATCAACTTTGCGCCCGGAAGCTTCGACAGCCGGCGCGAGCTCGCGATCGAAGTGCGCGATGCCGCGGTCGTGGACCGGCTGCACGCCATCGCCAAGGGCGACAAGGAAAAGTCGCATCCACTGGATCTCTCGGATGCCGGCCTGATGGCGGACCTCGCGGATCGCCTCGAGGACGCGGCGGAGAAGCTGGCGCTCACCGACCGCGCCCAGAAGAAAGGGAAGGAGTGATCCGCGACACGTCGACCGTCGGCTTGGGGAATCGCATATCGAGGGCCTCGAGCGTCTCGACCAGGATGCGCGATACGGCAAAGTTGCGGAACCACTTTTTGTCCGCCGGCACGATGAACCAGGGCGCGTCGGACGTGCTGCACCGGGTGAGCGCGTCTTCGTACGCGGCGACGTAGTCGTCCCAGTGCTTCCGGTCCTCGAAGTCACTGGGTGAGAGCTTCCACTGCTTCGTCGGATCGCGCAGCCGCTCCTCGAAGCGCCGCCCCTGCTCGTCTTTGCTGACATGCAGGAAGAACTTCGCGATCACGATGTCGCTGTCGGTCAGGAGCTGCTCGAACCGGTTGATGTGGTCGTAGCGCCGGGTCCATACGGTTTTCGGCACCAGCTTCCGCACGCGTGCCGCCAGCACATCCTCGCACTTCTCCCGACGACGGCACGACGCGGTGCACCCGCCATAGGAAGTCGTGCTCCGCCTCCTCGGCGGAGGGTGCCTTGAACGACGTCACCCGGCAGCCCTGGGGATTGAGGCCTCGCATGACGTGGCGGATCGTTCCGTCCTTGCCCGCGCCGTCCATCCCCTGCAGCACGACGAGCAAGGCGCGCCGGTGCTCGCCGTACATCAGATACTGCAGCTCGTCGAGGCGCGCGATGTTCTTCTCGGTCTTCTCGGCCGCTGCCTCCTTGTCGAGCCCCATCGTCTCCCCGGGATCCCGATCGGCGAGCGTGATTCGCGTGTCCGGACGGAGAAGCAACTTGTCGCGCAGGTCCATCGGTTCGTGCTCCCACCAGCGAGTGCGGCGAAGCTACTGCGCCCGCACGCATAGCGGAACTCGCGCCCCCCCCTAACCCGCGGAGTCGGCCCCGCGCACTTTGCATCATGCTTCCGACGAGCTACATCGCTCTCTTCTTCCTGGTCGGTCTCGAGAGCCTGGGCATCCCGCTCCCGGGCGAGACCGCGCTGGTCACGGCGGCCGCCGTTGCCGCGCTGGGACATCTCTCGATCTACGGGGTCGTGGCGGTCGCGGTCGCCGCGGCCATCGTGGGAGACAACGGCGGCTATTGGATCGGGCGAACGGGCGGCGTCGCGCTGGTGCGACGCTATGGGCACTTCCTGCACCTCAACGACGCGCATCTGGAGCGCGCGCGTCGCTTCTTTGAGCGGCATGGTCCCAAGACGGTCTTCTTCGGGCGCTTTATCGCTCTGCTGCGCACCTGGACCGCATGGCTCGCGGGGGCGGGCCACATGCCCTACGGCACCTTCATGCTCTACAACGCGCTCGGCGCGGCCTGCTGGGGGAGCATGTTTGGTTCGCTCGGCTACGTATTCGGCCGCAATCTGCCGCAACTCGAGCACTACATCGGTCAGGCCACTCTGGCGACGGCGCTCCTGGTCGCCCTGGTCGTCGCGCTCGGGTTCGGGTGGCACTGGTTCGAGTCGCGTCGCCCGCGCGCCTGGACGTTCGTCGCGTCACGGCTTGCGCGAGGGCAATACCTGGGGCTCCACCTCACGATCGGCTTGGCGATCAGCCTCGCGGGGCTTTGGGTGTTCGGCGCGATCACGGAAGACGTCATGCACCACGACCCCCTCACGCAGTTCGACATGACGGTGCTCGACTGGCTGCACGCACGTGCCACGTCCACGGGGTACGCGGTCTCCGGCGCGATCAGCCTGCTCGGCGATCCGGTAACGCTGACCATCCTGGCACTCGCGGTGGGTCTCCTGCTCACGGCCCGGCGGGAGTGGATCCTACTCGCCGGCTGGCTCGCGGCCTTCGCCGGCGGCGGGCTGCTCGATGCGGCGCTCAAGCTCATCATTCGTCGCCCGCGGCCACCCTACGCCGCCGCGTTCCTCCCACATTTCAGTTGGAGTTTTCCGAGCGGCCATGCGATGGGCTCGCTCATCGCCTACGGCATGCTCGCCTATGTGCTCACCGTTCTCTGGATCCACCGCCGCAGCGGGCAAATCGCGGTGGTGCTGGGCGCGGCCCTGCTGGTGGTGGCCGTCGGGCTGAGTCGACTGTACCTGGGAGTACACTATTTCAGCGACGTGGTGGGTGGGTACGCCGCCGGGGTGCTGTGGCTTTCAGCCTGCATCTCCGGCATCGAGCTCGCGCGTCGCTGGCCCGGGAATGCTTAGTGACCGTTTGACGAGTTGCTCACGGGAGAGGGCGCGCGGTGGCCGGTCCCCCTACGGTCGAGTCCGCCTGTTGCAGCAGTTGCGTAAAATCGCGGAGCTCCGCCAAGCCCAAGTCGGAGACGGCCCAGTGGGTGTACTCCGGCGTCGTCCACTGCAGCAGGTGATAGCCCTGCCGCGTGGCCACGCGGGGGGCGACCCCCACCGACCCCCGTGTCGCCGGCCAGAGGAACACGTTGATCACGTGTTGGCGCCGCCCGTACACGAGCGCCGCGACCGGCCGTCCGCCCACGTAGTCGAGCCGCCCGCCGATGAGTGGGAACCCGCGCCCGGCGAAGTCGTACACAGGTGGCGAGAAGTCCAGTTTGCCGTTGAACCACGGCTTCACCGTGTGCTGGTCCGATGAGACCACGTCGGTGAGGTGGCCCGGCATGAGCGAGCGCACGTGGCTCGCCAGCACCTGCCCGATGAGCGCGTCCTCGCCCGCACGGCTCAGCCCGAGCCGCCAGCTCCCGACCGCCACCACCGCCAGCGATGCGGCGAGCGCCAGCCAGCGCCCGGCGACAGGTGGCAGGGCGCGGCGTATGCCCTGTGTTCCCGCTGCGTGGCGCAGCGTAGCGCGCACGCGATTGCGTAGCGCGTCCGGCGCGAGGAACGCGGGGACGTGCTCCCGGATCGCGGCGCTGAGGGTGACGCGCGCCCCGTGGAGACGGGCGCAGTCATCGCATGCCTTCAGGTGCGCCTCGAGATCGCGCGCGTCCTCCGGCTCGAGCTCGCCGTCCACGTAGGCATCGAGTTGCAGCTCCAGCTCGCGGTGCGTCACCTTACTCTCCTTTCTTTCCGGCGCATAACGCCTCTTGAAGCCGCCGGCGCGCGCGCGACAGTCGCGACATGACGGTGCCGATGGGAACGCCCGTCACGTCGCCGATCTCCTTGTAGGACAACCCCTCGAGCTCGCGCAACACGATCACCTCCCGGAATTCGGGTGGCAGGCGATCGAGCGCCCCGTGCAGAGTGTCGCGCGCGGCGTCCCGCTCGAGCGCCGCCGCCGGATGGTACTCCGCCACCACATCGCTGTGCTGCTCCTCGTCGAACTCGGTCGTGAGCGCGTCGGCGCGGTGCCGGCGCCCCCAGGTGTGCGCGGTGTTGCGCACGATCGCCAGCAGCCAGGCGCGCCCGTCGCCACCGTCGCCTCCCCGGAATCCACTGAAATACTTGAGCGCGCGCAGATAAGCGTCCTGCACGATGTCCTGCGCGTCGTGGTCGTTGGGCGTCAGGTAGCGCGCCAGCGTGTAGGCGGCGTCCAGATGCGGCAAGACCATCACTTCGAATCGCTCGAGCTCGCCTGGCTCCAACCGGTCCTCGAAATGTCGTGGTACGCCTTCGAGTAAGGACTCCGTGGACAGCGGGATTATTCCCCAGGGAATAAGCGCGGGGCGCGTGGGGTCTCCGACACCGACCCATTCTGCGGTGACCGGCGTGCCGGGGAAGGTCACACTGGAAGCGCATGCACGAGGTTCCGAGTCGACAACGTCGCCGGATGGCTGGCGGCCCACCAGGGAGGGAAGTGACTATGGTCGGATTGAGGGGCATATCGCACTTGCTCGCGCTTTGGGCGCACTTCTATAGCCAGACGACCGCCGTGAGAGCCACGGTGACCTACGTCCATCTTGGCGGCATCCTGCTGGGAGGAGGCTTGGCCATCGCCGCGGATGTCGCGGCGCTCCGACTCTCGCCCGAGACGGTGCCCGACTGGACCAGGGAGCTCGATCGACTTGCCGCCGTTCACCGTTGGGTGGTCGGCGGCCTCGCCCTGACTTTCGCGAGCGGCACGCTCCTGCTCCTGGCCGAGGTCGACACCTTCGCCACGTCGATCGTGTTCTGGATCAAAATGGCGCTCGTCGCCCTGCTCCTCGGCAACGGCTACGCCCGGCTGCGCTGCGAGATCGCGCTGCGGCGAGGCGGTGTCGCGCGCTGGGGGTGGTTCCGCCGTGCGTCGATCGCGAGCCTCGCGCTGTGGCTTCTCATCGTCCTCGCTGCTCCACTCGACCACCTGACGTCACGGGGCTCTCGAGCCATGACTCCCGCGTTCACGGTCCGTGTGCCGGTCCACGTGTACCTGCTCCAACTGCGCGTCCTGGCGGCATGGTGGTGCCTGGGCTCGAGCAGGCTCGAGCCGCAGGTGCTGCTGCCGTACTTGGCGGCACGGCTCCCGCGCTTCAGCCACGTCGTGTGATCCATCCCCGTTCAAGCGACCCGCGGGTCAGGACGGGAATAAGAATCCGGCCTCGCGGGTCTTGGGGGTGAACGCATTCCATGTCACACCCCTTCTGACGAGGTCGTTATGAACCGCATTTCGAACGGTGTCTCGAGTCGGACCGTCTTCTCGGCTGCGTTGCTCGGCGCTCTGGTGGGCGCGGCGCCGGGCCCGCATCCCAACGCCCCTTCCCAGGTGAACGTCCGCCTTTCGGAGTGGAAGGTGGAGTTGTCGCAGCAGACGATCGCGACGGGAGCGGTGAGGTTCGCGGTCACCAACGCCGGTAGCATCCCGCACGGCTTCGAGGTCGAGGGACAGGGGATCGAAAAGGAGATTGAGACGATCCAGCCGGGCGCGACTGACACGTTGACGCTGACACTGAAGCCGGGGACCTACGAAGT
>WNFJ01301532.1_pt1 | contig 10992 bp, 7 predicted proteins | sample 5400461 | NCBI WGS metagenome assembly WNFJ01 (sample SAMN13153349, study PRJNA577476) | soil metagenome | isolation source: 115 cm saprolite on Douglas fir-dominated hillslope | place: USA:California | collected 2013-09-17 | reverse complement strand
GCACGTAGAATTGCTCGTCTCCCATAGTCACCACGAGCGACTCCACAAAACTGAACTGCTGGAGACCCTTAAGCAACTCGACCACTTGCCGCTCCTTCCCGCCCACGCGGAGGCTATCAAGAAAATGCAGGATCCGCAAGGGTCGTGGTTCGTCTGTGTTTCCAATCATAATTCGGTCGGAACAATACGCGCAACTCATTGGCCGTTACCGGCACATCTACTAAAAATCGCGGCTTTTTAGAACTTACGTGCAGTTCCTCGCTCTTCCATTTCACCGCCACCCACCTTCCCTCTGTCCGCAACATGCACTCACTCGGCATAGAATCGCTCGTGACACGCAATGTCAGCACCGTCTTCCCATAGCGTTTAACGTCGTAATTGCATTGCAGCGTGATCTTCAATTCATCAGCATTCCTCAGAACCTCCAGCGTAGTTTGTTCTCGAGCCTCGCAATAAGCTGCCAGGTCATTCATGGTAACGACCCACAACTTCCCCTGTCGTTGGAGCCTCGCCATGTATTGAATGATCTCGCGAAATTCGTGGTCAAAAATCCCCGTAGGATCGGAAGGATGAAACCAGATATGGTATGCAGCGTGGCGATGCATCGCCTCATCCAGGAATATACGCGCCTTTTCAATGTAATCGTAGTGGCTGGCACGTCGCAGGTTCATGCTTTCGTAAAGTTTGTAAACGCCCGAAGATGTCCGTTCGGGGTAGGAAAGTCTTACCTTCTTGTCGCGATGCCGCACCGCGGTCAGCCCCAGGCGACCAATCAAATCCAGATAGTGGTGGCCCATGTTGTTGAATGGATAAACCAGTGATCGTAGGTGTAGCCCGTACGGCGCCATTACCTTAATGCAGGCCCGAAGCTCCTGTTCAACTAGTTCCCGCGTTGATGTGTCCTCCGAGAAATCTATGTGACTGAATGAATGAGAGCCAATCTCGTGCTTTACTTTGCTAGAGCGAATCAACTGAATAAGATCCGGCGCATACCAGTGAGTGTCAGTTTCCCAGTCCGTGCATGGATCATGTCTATACCAGTCGCCATCCCAACGAAGATTTTTCGGCGGTCGCAACATATCCTCATGAGCGAATCCTGACGGCCCGCGCTGACATCGCTCCAGAAAGAGATGGCCGACTGTTGCCCAGGTAATCGGGATTCGTGTCTCTTCAAGAATACGGAGGATGTATGGCACGTTTCGCCGGCAGGTAACCCCACGCTGTAACCGCTCTTCCTCACTTCGTCCTCGAAAAGCCCAGGCGATTTCAAAGTCCGCCGAGATCGTGGCTGATGCTCGAGCTCCGCCGCGAAATGGCGTAACCTCGACGCCGTCGAAATGGCGAGCCGCAAACGAGGCGCCGGGCGTGAAGTTTTTCTTAAGCCGGAAAATGGGTGTGAGAATCGCTTTCTTAATTCCTTTGCTCATCGATCATGTATTTCTAGGCCACATTTCATTTCGCTTTGGCCTGATAGGATAAGATTCCAAAGGTTTAAAACGGTTGATTTTTTATCGCGTCGAATCTCTTGATCTTTAAATCCGGCGACTGGCCGGTGTTCCTGTTGACAGATTGCGTATTACTAGCCACCTGAAACCCGCGAGAAGATCGCTCGGAACTCAACGCAGCGGTTTGCGCCCACGTCTCATTGCTTAGCTTCAAGAAAAGACGGCACGGTAGCAGGCATTGATTCGGTCGTCACGCCATCGAAGGAAATCCAGTCCGTAACATAGAGCAGCAAGAAACGCACTAGCGAGGAGGAAGGAAACCGCACCTTGCGTTCGGACGAGAAACGGTCGCGGGCCGAAGCGGTACAACACTTGGAAGAAGAGTATGTGCATAACGTAGGCCAGCAGCGAGTATTGCCCTATAATGACAACATAGCGAAATAACCAACCCCGATATTCCAAGTTGGCGACGAACCCATAAACCGTTCCGAGAATGGAAATGATGCCCGCCGCGTAAATCAGTACATTGTCACGCCGGAGAAGAGCAATTAATCCCATGTAAGCCAACGCGCCCGCCAACAACGTGATTCTGGGCCACTTCTGCACGACAAAGGCGAGCAAACGCGGATCGCTAAGCATGCCGAGAGCTACGCCAGTAACCCCCATGCTTAGGTAATAAATATTGAAAGGCGCATCAGACGACCAATTACAGAAAACCAATAGGCCAAGTGCCAAGATTACCGCTACTAGACGCCTGTGCGGAATTAACACTAGAAAGGCGAGGAGGAACAGAGTGTAAGCAATCGGCAGAAGTATAGGGAACGTAACAAGCAACTTGCGGCCTTCCCAAAATATATTACCCAGATTGCCAATAAACTGCGCAAGCCCGAATGACTTTCCATTGTGGTTGGTTCTCGCGACCAGGTTAATCACCAAGTTGGCCGCTAGAAAAAGGAGAATGATTTTGCCTCCACGCTGAAGCAACCTCAGGCTGACCTCGACAAGTTTGCTAGTCGACCGGGATTGACTTAGGAACGATGCAAGAAAACCCGACGCAAAAACGAACCCACCCGTCACGAAATCGAAATACTTGATGAATGGATGGCGACCCTCGCTGAGGTACAGAAGACTATGGTGACCGACCATCACCAGAACGAGAAAGCCTTTCAGGAAGTCAAACTTAGCATCCCGAAGTCGGCTTCGGCTCTCCGTACCAGTTACCTTCCTACCCTGTAGCCGCAACTCTTCGATCTGCTGCACTTCGGTCATTTAAGATCCTGCAGATGGCGGATACTCCTGAATCAGGAGCAGCCAAACTGCCTTCCGAATCATCGGGTCAAAATTGTCCGACGCCGCCAACCCACCCAATCGCCAAGGTAAGCCTATTGCAGTTAGCAATTCAAACACCAGAATGAGAGTCCAATCAAACGGCTAAGCAGGGTACGTCTCGGGAACGCTCTCCAAGACGCCTTCGCGAACGTAGGTACCTGATTGACTAAGCGATCCTTCTGCTGTGAGGACATTATCGCGGAGATCCCGTTCCATTGCCGCCACGAGTCCCAGCATGAGAAACATCAGAGCGTTCTGGACCGTGTTCCACCGCAGATCCGAAAACCAGCTGGTAAGCAGGTACATCCAAAATATGCCCGTTACCATCACTACGAAGCTGCGCTCGAACTTCAGACCTTGGTCTAATCTGCGATACGTCCGGTGGCACATCCGACAGATGAGGAAAACCATCAGTAGATATAGTATGACGGCAGGGATCCCGAGTTCCGCAGCCATGGTCAGAAACGTATTGTGACTACCGTCGAAGCCTGTGAAATCAAAACCGGCAAATTCCTTATAGTAATTCGCCCATTCGATGTTAAAGCGACCGAATCCTATACCGAATATCGGGTTGGCGCTGATCATCCGGCCGGAGACGAGCCATGTGACCACGCGATCCGTGACGGTCTCCTCGCGCCGCAAGAACAGATTGCTCTCTCCGAAGCCAACCTTACCAGCCAAACCGAAAGCCGAGGCGAGGACAATTAAAAGTATCAAGCAACAGACTGTTTTTCTCACTGGCGTTTTGTAGATGAGGAACGCTAAGCATACCAACGCGAACCCTATCCACGGCCCACGGGTGCCCGTGAAGTAAATACTCGCCATCGTGACGGCTACACACGCAATCGACAATTTGCGCAAGAATGGGCTGCTCTCCAGGCGTAACACAAGCCAACAGGCGAAGACCATCGTCAGGACCCGTCCCATCGCCACGGAATCCATAAAGGGGCCGCGCGATCGTTCGAAATGTGATCCGAGACTTGGATCCATAATATAGCCTGGCCACACTAGTGAATGCAACGCCCCGTAATGCTCAAACACACCTGTAAACGCCAGATAAATGCCGAGAAAACAGATCACCTTCAGGACACTGACCACGAACTGCTTCTGATAAGGAAGGGCGCGCACAAAGAAATATGTCGCGAAGGGGAAGAGAGTAATGTTGAGGAGGGCGACTAACCATTTGTTCTTGCTCACAGTCTCATCATGCGCGGCCCCGGACAAGATGAATGACAGGACGCAAATGCCGGTGAACAAGAGGAGCAGTCGTTCCGGCCACTCTAGTCGGCTCCGGATCGTCTCACCGCGCATCTTAGCCACCAGGAACAATCCCAGCGTCATGATAAATAGAACGTTTTGAGGACGGATCTCTTTGATCCAGTCAGGGCCGGGGCCGTAACTTCCGAAGTAAAAAGTCTGGGCGACGATCCAAGACAGGAGAATAACTCTAAAAGCTTTCATCGGGCAGGCGTTCGCCAAAAAGTTGACTTTTCGCTTAGCTGCAGTGAATGAGATCTTCTCGACTACACCTCGACCTTTATGGTTGCGAAGTGGCGCGTCGATTCGCGGGGACGTTGGGGAGGTGGGGATAATTAATGGCTCCGATGTCCCAGATCATACCACGATTCCTGCCTGAATAATCATCGCTAAATGACCCTATAACACTAGCTGTTCCGATTACAGGCGCTCCCGGCTTAAGGTGAAAATCTGCAGTGAATAGATTTACAAATGTGTTTGCAACGTCGCTGCTGGTTAGGCCGATGGAATGTGGACCCTCAGACGAGTATCCCCAGCTAGAGTTATAAGCGTTGTAATCACTGTTCACTGTGCCGTGGGAAAGATCGACTTGATGGCCTCCAAGGTTATTGGCAATAAGGAGATTGTTGCGCAACAGTACGTTTGCCCCGGCGCCCGTTCCGATCCCTAACCCCGCGCAATTATAGAGGGTATTGTTTTGGATCATCGTTTGATTCTGTGAGCTATAATGGAGGATCCCGGCCCTAGAACCATTCGATCCAGTCACACCACTAATGATGTTGTTGCGAATAACAACCCCGGCAGGGACGCCCCATGTATCAGCAATCGCTATCCCTTCGGTAGCGTGGTTCATGTTGTGAATATAATTGCGCTCGTACGTCTGCAGCACGCCAGAAGGCGCTGGACTTGGTTGTCCCTGTGCCACAATCCCCCTAGAACCTTGGTCAGCATAAGCGCAGTCATGTATATTGTTGCTGCGAATAGTTAATTGTTGTATGCCACCTTTGACATCGATTCCGTCGCCTTGTCCTCCCCATCTGCCAGCATTGTAAATCTCGTTATTTAGCACTGAAACGTTCGTATGCGAAGGATAACCTGAACCTGCTTCTCCAGGATTAGAACCGCCACCACCCAAATAAATTGCTTCACCTTCACTGTCGTGAATCACGTTGTTACGGATCGCGATATTCATGCAAGGAGGCGCATACGAGTTGCTGCCTTCATGCGCTCCATCTGCAGTCGGTACTAGCAGCACACATGGGCCTTGAGTTGCGGCAGACGTATGAGAGATGTTGCAATTTTCCACTATCCAATTATCGCCGCAAATCGATAGGGCTTTCGTGCCGGTGTTACAGATGATGTTAAATCCGTGAATCGTGACATTGCTATACTTGATGTGTGAAGGATTTTGACTGTTAAAGTCGCGCACAATGCACATGCTTGAGCCAGTGTTAGGCATCCAGGACGGCGAAGGATCATTCGTGTTATAAAAGCTCTTTCCGTCCAGAGTGAGAAGGAACGATCCACTAGTTGTTTTCTTGGTCAGATCAACTTCAAGCTGTACCCCGTTCCCCCTGGTGTCGTAATACTCAGGTGTGTCGCTGGCCGCTTTTCTGGCCGAGAAATAAATCGTCACGTCACTGCTTGCTAAAGCAGCATTGATTTTGTGCCATGCCGACTTGTCCAATATCGCAAATGGCCGGCTTTGTGTCCCGCTCTTTGCACCGGCCCAGTCTGGATCAACGTAAAGATTTGTGCCCGCTTCAACCACCACCGAGAAGGCGATGCTGGCGGACATGATTACGCTCGCGCGATTGAGAAATATGATCGATCTACGTAGAAAGTGCTTTCTATGCCGACGATTCATACGTCTTCCACGAGCTAACTTTTGAAAGGCAGTTACGGTGCCAAAGCAAGTATTTGTGGCGATCATGAATCCCGTAATCATAAACAGTTCATGAATCGCACGACTCGGGACAATCACTGACCCCTAAAGAATTCAGTGCTTCAGTTCTCGGACAAAGCGCATTGTAGGCGACCAGAAGATTTCTTCCCACCTTGCTCCATTGCAAGTCATTCTCCACCCTGCGGCGCCCCCAACATCCCATTCTTCGCCGAAGCTCCGGCGCATCCATGAGGTAGGCGATCGCTTTCGCGAATTCGGCTTCATTGTTTGGTTCAACATAGACGGCAGCATCCCCCGCAGAGACCCGCGTTTCCTTTAGATCAAAGGTAACGATGGGTTTTGCATAGCTCATGTATTCCATGATTTTAATCCAGGTCGATACATCGTTCAGCGGACTCGATGGATCCGGATCTACGCAAATGTCCCCGCCTGCAAGGTTCGCTTGCAGTTCCTCGTCCGATACGAAGCCTGTCAGATCGATACAGCCGTCGAGTTTTAGTTCCCGAGCCAGCGCGCGCAAATCCTCTAATGAGTCGCCTGATCCCATGATGACACAATAGAAGTCCGACCGCTTTAAGTCGTATAACAGGTGCCCTAATGATCTAAGCAAGTAATCGACGCCATCCTGGGGGTTGAGACTACCCACATAGCACAGGATGCACTTGTTCATCTCTTTCAGGCGGGGACTGGCCGGAACTGCAGACATGCGCGACTTGTCTGGACCGTTTCTTACAATAAAGATGGTCTCTGGATTTTTATTCGCCCGCTCCATCTCCGTTTGTTTGTACGATTCATTTGTAGCGATGGTAATATCGGCCAGTTTAAGACTGCACCATTCAAAGACTCTTAGTAATCGCGTATAAAAACCTTCTCCAGCACCATAACGGGACCGGTACAGTTCCGGACACAGATCGTGGTGATCGAATACAAACTTTTTTCCAAGTAACTTGAACGGTAGTGCCACCAGAAAGAGCGTGTCAGGAGGATTGTGAGCGTGAATCACATCGAAACCGCGCCTCACGAAAAGATAGCTGCTAAGGATCAAACAGGCGGCTGTAAAGTAACAGTATTCGACAAGATAGCCAAAGGAGGATCTCAGTTTAAGGAAAAGCAGACCTGTGCGACTGAGATTTGCGGGCGAGGTTTTCGTAAACAATTCTAGATGTGGCACACGGTAAACCTGAACATGGTTTACCAGTTCGCTTGCCATCTGACCCTTTTTACGAAGCGCAATCACTGAGACGTCGTAACCGACATCTGTGAGCAAGTCAGCCTCATTCTTGACACGAGTATCCTGTGGAAAATAATTCTCAACCAGCATTAGAATCCTGACAGCAGGTTCTTTCACAATAAAAAAGGCTATTTTATCAGGATGCTACCAGCAGATGCCTTCGTAATTAGGCGAGTTAGCGGGCACGTCCTGTTGCAGCCGGACGAGATCAATGAGCAGCTTTGAATCGTTGTATTTGATGATTGCGTCGTGAATTCGAGGGTTCTTTTTGCCCAAAACCACAACGTCACTGACCTCGATAACTTCTCTTGGGGAAGAAGCCATCAACGACGAAATGTGGGGGATCGTCTCTTCAATATAACGTTTATTTGCGCCCACTAGCTTCGCGAGGGCGACTTCCTCATCGTAAATGGCGACTTTATGGCCCTTGCCGATCAGGGTTTCGATCAACGTCACGATGGGACTCTCACGCAGATCGTCCGAGCCGGCTTTGAAACTCAGCCCCAATATTCCGATCCGATTCTTTCCCGCTCGGCGGATTAAATTGAAAGCCAGTTCGATTTGCTTACGATTAGTCTCCAGAACAGAATTAAGCATTGGCAATTCCACGTCCAATTGTTTCGCTTTGTGTAGAATAGCGCGAAGATCCTTTGGCAGGCAGGAGCCGCCGAACGCGAATCCCGGTTTAAGATAATATGAAGAGAGATTGAGCTTCGTGTCCTTGCAAAGAATGTCCATCACTTTGTGGCTATCAATGCCAAGGCGCTTACTTAAATTCCCGATTTCATTCGCGAAACACACTTTCACGGTGTGAAACGCGTTACAGGCATACTTGACCATCTCGGCCACCTGTATCGACGTTCGCTCCATGGGGGATCTCACGTCGGCGTAAATTGCCGCAACTCGGTCGAAAGAACGATCGTCACGGGCTCCAATTACCGTAAAGGGAGGATGATAGAAATCCTCAATTGCGGTGGTTTCGCGCATGAATTCCGGGTTCATGCCGATGCCAAAATCCTTGCCAGCCTGTTTTCCGGATGTTTGCTCGAGCAAAGGCAAAACCACATTTTCCACCGTTCCAGGCAGGACTGTACTCCGGATGATGACAACGTGAAATTTGTCAGTATTTCGGAGTAGCTCGCCAATTCGCAGGACGATTCTCCGCACTTGCCCTAAGCCTAAGCTTCCATTTTCATTGCTAGGTGTCCCAACGCAGACGAAGGAAATATCCCCGAGCTTCTCCACTTCCTGAACGGCATGCAGCCGCCCGGCCTCGACTCCCTCACAAATTAATGCTTCTAAGCCGGGCTCAATTACCGGACTCCTCCTGGAGTTAATGAGAGAAACCTTCATTTCCTGCAAATCCACCCCGGTCACCGAATGGCCCATTTCGGCGAAACATGCGGCTGTTACACAGCCTACGTAGCCCATTCCAAAAACTGTTACATTCATGACGGAGGGTACTCCCGGGATATAGGCTTCGGCTGCCGTTGCAGTTGGAACTTTCATTGCACGAGCTTAAAACTGCGCCACTTCTCCTGGGGTCTCGTTCCAGAAAGCGCCTTCATTTTCCTTGTGGAGATCTCTCATAATCGCGTTTAATCGCGGCGCGTTGCCAGGTCAGCTACCGGCCAGAAAGCAACCGTATTACCATTGAAGAAATTCCGGATTTGACTCACGACGTAGTCAATCATCTCTTTCGTCATCTCCGGAAAGATCGGCAACGATAAGATGCGGGATTGGTTAAAGTAGGCGACAGGAAAATCTTTGGGAACGTGGCTAAGATGTGCGTAGGCGGGAAAAAATGGCAGCGCTTTTGGGTAGTTTAGAACGGTGGAAATGCCTGCCTTGCTGAGATGCTTTCTTAGAACATCCCGATTTTCCGTGCGAATAACATAGAGATAATAAACATGGTCGCGGTTTGACCCGACTTCCGGTGTAATAACATCGCCAACGTCTCCTAAAAGTTCGTCGTAAAGCGCGGCAACAAGGCGGCGCGCCTGATTCCATACCGGTAGGTGAGGCAATTTTGCGTTCAGAATGGCTGCTTGCAGCCCATCCATGCGGCTATTGATCCCTTCCGTGATGTGATCGCCCTTGCCGCCGTGCCGAGGGAGTGTTGCCAGCCAGTCGGCCAGACGATCATCATTGGTCACAACGCATCCAGCATCCCCATAGGCGCCCAGGTTCTTACCCGGATAAAAGGAAAAGGTCGCGGCGTTGCCAAAGGTTCCTACAAGCTGTCCCTTATAGCTGGCGAGATGTGCCTGGGCGCAATCTTCTAGAACCCACAGATTATGCTTTTTTGCGATCGCCATGATCGCGCTCATGTCGGCCGCCTGTCCATAGAGATGAACCGGAACGATGCCGACGGTGGCAGGTGTGATCTTTCTTTCGATTTCAATGGGATCAATCGTAAAGGTTTCTTCATCTGTGTCGCAGAACACGATCCGACCGCCGGCCGCCGTTATCGCCTCGGATGTCGAGATCCAGGAATGTGCCGAGGTGATGACTTCATCGCCGCGTTTCAAGCCAAGCCCTCTCAGGGCGATGCAGACTGCGTCGGTTCCGTTCGCGCACGAAACGCAACGCTTCACGCCAAGTGTTTTGGCCCACGCCTCCTCGAATGCTTCCACGTGCGGTCCGCGATTGTAGGCTGACTGGGCAATCACTTCGGCAATCGCCCTGTCGATCTCCTGCTTGATCGTGAGGTATTGGGCGTGCAGATCAACGAAGGGGATTTTCATGGAGCAGACGGAAAATGGAGGTCAGAGACGGATGATAGAGATCAGAGGTCAGACCTAGAGCCGACGAAGGAGGCGCGCGGGATTGCCGGCGTAAATGCCGGGCTCGACGATATCTTTGGTAACAACTGCGCCAGCTCCGATCACGACTTGATCGCAGATCGTGACCGGCAGGATGGTGGCATTTGTTCCAATACTCACATGATTACCAAGTTTAGTTTGTCGCCACAGTGCCGGCTTTCCCGCAGGTCCGCCGGTCACGAACAGATCGTTAATAAACATCGCTCCGTGCGAAATGAAGCAATCGTCCCCAATCGTGACCGCTTCCCGATCTTTGCCCCTTTTTGGATTTCAACGAAAGGCCCGATGAACGTTTCATCGCCGATGTCACAACCATATAAGTTTGCCGGTTCTATGACGGTCACATTTTTACCAAACGTCGCATCAACGATCCCGACCGTACGGCGGATGACTGGATTCATGCGACAGAATTCTGACGGACGAGCTGCCCGTTCAGCGGTCGGGCGCGCTCGAGGATCAAAACGACCGTCCGCGCGTGGTGTATCCCCGTCAGCGGTTCACGTGAGTTGCGGATGCAATCGGCAAATTGTTCCGCTTCGACGCGGAGCGACGTGCCTGGCTACCTCGTTCGGAAGCGCATGCCAGTAATCGCCGGCATACCTGGTTTTGAGATACGTGAGGAATTCGCGGTAGAACGCGACGGGATACTCCGTTGCCGTCTGCGGTGAGCCATTGAAAGACATGTAATCCGGGTGCGTATCGAGAAGGACCATCCCGCCGTGCTCTGCGATCCAATCCAGCTTCCGCATCCAGATCTCCGGACTCGTTTCGCGCAACAATATGAACAAGGTTGAATCCTGCGGCAGGGTGTAAGGCAGTTCTACGTAGCCGGATCTACAAGGGTTGAGGGTTGGGAGCTGGGGGTTAAGGGAGGAGGTACCACTTGATCTCGGAACCCAGAACGGAAAGATCGTGTGACGGCCCTCAGGCTGAGGCTCGAACGGGTCCGTATCAAATGTCGATGCGTCATATGCAACGTTCAACTGGTGCAACCAGTCG
>WNFJ01215046.1_pt1 | contig 10992 bp, 22 predicted proteins | sample 5400461 | NCBI WGS metagenome assembly WNFJ01 (sample SAMN13153349, study PRJNA577476) | soil metagenome | isolation source: 115 cm saprolite on Douglas fir-dominated hillslope | place: USA:California | collected 2013-09-17 | reverse complement strand
CGGTAGAGTTGGAGGTCATTGCCGCGACGATTGAGGACCACGCCAGTCTTCCCTTCCGCATCCGTGGTGCCCTCGGACAGACGGCTTACCGCCGCCAAAGCAGAGGGACCAGCTTGCGAGCGGAGGATGAGGATGCTGTCGGATGAGCCGTGCATGACCTGGATGTCGCAGTCTCCGGCCGGGATCTGCTTTCGCCAACGAGTACGGGCGTATTGAAATGGACCGTCATGTGGTCGATGGGGGATTGAGCGTAGATGGCACTGCACAGTGCGAGCGCAGCGCAGCAAAATGTCGAAAAGAGTTTCATTGGATCTCCTTGTGAGGTCAACTGCGCATCCGGTGTGCTACAGCTTCCACATGGAGATACGACGCGCGGGGCACCATTGTTACCGCGCGGCGTGGGGCTTAACAAAACTTGACACTTGACGTTCCGGCCACGCCGCGCGCCCTCACTCCGCCAGCCCCAACCCCGTATGGTCATTTGGAGCGTCCGTCAAGTTTTGCCGCGTCCCCAGGTACCGCTCGGTGGTCTGCACGCTCGCGTGCCCAAGCAGTAACTGGATCTGCTCAAGCTCGCCCCCTCCCGCCCGGCAGAGTTTCGCTGACGTTCTGCGTAGATCATGCGGCGCGATATTCTGCAATCCGGCGTCGGCTGCGTACTGCTCGACAACCTGCCAGATGACCTTCTCAGTGAGCCCATCGCCCCAGACACGCCCGCCGCGATTGATGGACCGCCACACGCGCCCCGTCTCGATCCCCGCCCCTTCCGTCCACAGGTCGAGCGTGACCTTGACCCAGGCAGGCACCGGAACGGTACGCAACCGCCCACCCTTGCCAACCAGGTCGGCGAGTACCCAGCGGCCGTCGCGCTGTTGAATATGCTCGACCTTGAGCCCGGCCAGTTCACTACGCCGCAGCGCGCAGCCGAGCAATACGGCCAAGATGGCCCGGTCGCGCTTTCCCTTGACCGTGGCGGCATCGGGCGCGCCGAGTAGAGCCTGCGCCTCCGGGAGCGTCAACCAGTTGCCCAGGCGCACGCCGAGGCGCTTAGCGCCCTTGACCCGCCCGATGCCAGCCGCCAGGTCGGGATCAAGCAGGCCATTGTCGGCCGCCTCCATTGCCAGCTTGCGGATCGCACACAACCGGACGTTGATTGTGGCACCGGCGAGGCCATCGCCCTCCAACTTGGCGCGGAACGCCTGCACTGTGGCTTTGGTGAACGGCGGCCTGCCCTCGCTCTCCCACCACGCAAGGAAGCCGTCAAGGGCCACGCTGTACGCCCGGCGCGAGTGCGGCGAGGTCACGGCATCGAGCACGAACGTCTTGAGCTTGTCCCACTGATCCGTCGATTCCGTGATCGGCGATAGCTCCCGAGAAGGAACATTATCGGAAGCTATTTCGGCCGTCATTTCCATGATTTCCTGTCCCTCGTAAGCCATCTGAGATGCAGCAGGCTTGCGAGTGCTGCCCTCGGCACGGCTCACTCGGCCGCGTAGATCCGCTCCGGCAGGCGTCGGCGAATCAGCTTGCGCCACTCGCCCAGTTCTCCATCGCGCACGATCAGGCGTGGCGTGTTGAGGCTGCGCGCGAGGTTGCGCAGATGGTTGTAACGAATGCCCTCGGCCTTGTGCGGGTACTTGCCGTACACCGGCATCGCCGAGCCACGCGTATGGCTCGGATCGTCGGGCCAGCCTGCACGCCGGTTGATCGCCATGTTTACCAACCAAGTCGGGTCAGTCGTAAACGCCACTGGCGCGCCTGCTGCGCGAAGACGCTGGCATTTACGGAGAAATGCGATGGTAGCGTGTACGGGCGTCATACGAGTTCACTCCCGCCGTCATCTTCCACTTCGATGGTCCTCTCGATCTCATCCGCCCTGGCGATGATGGTCTTGCTTACCGCGTCCACCAGTTCACGGCATTCGAGTACGGCGGAGTTGCAGTCGGTCGCCTGGAGGCAGATGTTGATCGGGACGATGATCGCCTGAATCGCGCGGAGCACCTGCGCCTGTATCCGCTTGATGTGCTCAATCTCGATGAGTTCTTCGGAAAGCAGGTTCGCCAGGATGGTATCTGCCTGGAGCTTTGCTTCGCGTCCAAAGCGTTCGCGGAGCACTGCGTAGTTGGGTTCGAGGATGATTCCGTGTGGCATTGGTATCTCTTTTCACCGATGGCTTGATGTTAGACTTCATAACTTAGTAAGTCAAGAATTATCGATGCGACTAAGTACCGACTTCCTTTGACTGCCGCTGCTGACGTAGTACCACGCAGGTCCGCAATGAACTAAGACAGCGTGGATCGAGACGACGCACTTAGTCGTTGTCCGAATGATCGGACACGCAAGGACGAAGGACGCGCAGTAACTGGCGAGGACGTCACCTTGGATCGGGCGGGACCCGCAGCCACGGGTTGCGGGCGGACGATTTTTACCTATTAGGCGACCCCCTCCACCACCCCGCACATGGGGGACGGGGTGGTAGAGAGCCTATGGATGTTAGAAGCACGGCTTCCGCAAAAATATTACAAAAACTCCAACGTGCAAAAATCCACCGGGAGCGGACTTGTGGCAGCCAATACGCGAGCCTTCGCCCCACCCAACCACCCCCAGATGAAACGTTCCGATGAGCCCCGTCACCAACTGTCAGTGATGCAAGTTGGAGATAACAGCATGAGCAGCTTGTGCTCCTTCGGTGCATCAGCCCAAGCAGCGGTTCGGCCGGAGCGTGAAATGCGGGGCACTGGGGAGCGGCGCTTAAGTCAGCGTTACGAAGTCGATCTTGCGATTCGGGTCCGCGTCTTATCGCCCAGCACGGCATCAGAGTGGTGCGTCGGTACGGTCCTTGACTTGAGCAGCACAGGCGTCAGTTTCCAGTGCCACCACCCCTTCCCCGTAAATACTCGCATCGAAATGGTCATCGACTGGCCCTTGAAGCAAAGCGCCCTCCACCCGATCTGCCTGTGTGCATCGGGGCATGTGGTGCGAAGCGACGACAAAACAACTGCGGCGCGGATGACCTCCTGCCGAATGGGCATTGAGAAGGCGACATCCCCGCCTGGCCGCGTCTAGTTCGGGCGTGTAAGTCTCTGTGGCAACTTCGCGCGTCGTCACGGCCTTGCGTCAGTATTAGCCCAAACGACGCTCGCCGCGCCCCCCGTACCGTAACCCCCAATGGACAACCGCATCGCCCCCATCACCGGCGCTTCATCCGGCATCGGCCGCGCTTGCGCCACCCACCTCGCGGCCCGTGGCATCCGCGTCTACGGCACGTCCCGTAATCCACCTACCTTCACCATGCTCCAAGTGGACGTGACCGACGACCAGTCGGTACAATCCGCCATCGCCGCCATCCTTCAGCGTGAGGGCCACCTGGACATTGTGGTGAACAATGCAGGCATCGCCATCGCCGGGCCACTCGAACTCACCTCTATGGAGGAAGCGAAGCGGCAACTCGACGTGAACCTCTTCGGCGCGTTCCGCGTGTGCCGTGCTGTGCTGCCCGTCATGCGCCGCCAAGGCGGTGGGTACATCGTCAACGTTGGCTCCATCGGCGGCCTGATCGCCCTCCCGTATCAACCGCTGTACAGCGCAGCCAAGTTTGCCCTGGAGGGCCTAACTGAATCCCTGCGCCTGGAAGTGCGTCCGTGCGGCATCCGCGTGGTCATCATCGAGCCCGGCGACACCAAAACCGAGATCACGCATAACCGCACGCTTGCGGAGGCTGCCCTGAATCAGGATGTGTACCACTCTTTCGCCGCAGCGCTCAAGCGCACCGCCGACGATGAGCAGTATGGACCGGAGCCGGATGGAGTCGCGCGATTACTGTGGCGGATAGTGAATACGCCCAATCCACGGTTGCGCTACACCGTGGGCCCGGCGATCCAGAGGGCGGCCGTTTGGATGAAGCGACTGCTGCCGTACGCGGTTATGGAATATGGGATGCGGCGGTACTACGGGTTGGAGTGAGGCTGATGGTTGATTCACGTTAGCTCGCTTTCTACGCAAACGTGCGCCGGGATTATCTGCGTTGAGGGTGGTCGCTGCCCGCAAAAGGGGGTGGTGCGTTTTTCGCTCGCCGGGAAACTGTTACGCAATGTGGACCAAATCCCGCATGCCAAATTTCCACGTTCCGAAAGACTTAGCGGCATCAGGCGTTAGATGGGCCGTTTAGATTCATCAGGGTAAGGAGCGTTCGTGATCGGCGATACGATTGCAGGTAACGGTAGACTAATTGCGATTTGTCGAGGGACCGCGCGTTCTGGCAACCGCCGCTGCCGATGAACTGGAGATCGGCGCATGAGCTAGAGGACTGAACATGGCAGTAGCCCACCGAATTCTGATAGTTGATGACGAGCCTCAGATAACTAGCTTTCTGGCCTTCACGTTTGAGGACGCCGGTTACGTTGTGATGACGGCTTGTAACGGCCGCGACGCGATCGCGCTTTGTTCAGCAGAGTCATTCGATGTAGTGCTCTCTGATGTGACGATGCCCGAGATCGACGGGCACCAACTGGTGCAATGGCTTGCCGCCCATTACCCGAATATCCGCACAGCTTTGATGTCTGGGTGCGATGTGGTCCGCGATAAGCGTTCAACACGGTGCCCGCTAATCGCAAAACCATTTCCTCCCCAAAAGATAGTCTCGTTCGTGGAAGAGGTCATGGCAACATCGTAAGCGATGATCTAAGGCACCGTCTCGCTGATATGCGGTGGACGGCACGATCAGTGGCTCCTAGGGTTCACGCTGCGCACTACTCGTAAGTCGTCCAATCTGGGCCAGTGGTCCGATTTGCCTTCCCGATTTGAGCGCCACTACAAACTCCCGGTAATGTCGATGGGAGTCCTGCTTAACTAGATCCTGGCTCTCGATCCGCGCCTCGAGTCCGCCTGAAGCCATGCGGACCCTCCCGTGTGGTCTACTGGAGTCACAGGTTGACTGGAGGGTGAGTGGAAATCGGTAAGATGGGTGACCGACGTGTAAGTCGGCGTTACAGGATCGGCACTGCGATTCGATACGGCGTTTCGGAGTGCGGATTCCTATCAAAGTAGCGCGCTGGCAGGACCTGTGACATGAGTAGCACAGGCGTCTTTTTTCGGTGCCGCCACCCACTGCCACCCGATGCTCACCTCGAAATCGTCATCGACTGGCCCTCGAAACAAGCCGGCATCCACCCCATCTTCCTGCGCGCGGCGGGCCATGTGGTGGAAGCCACGACGGAGACGTTGCGGTGTGGATGACCTCCTCCCGCTTGTCATCGGGAAGGCGACCCCTCCGCCCGTTATCGCCGCGTCCATCCGGCGTATAAGTGTCTGTGTCAACTTCGCGGCGGAAGTGAGCTTGTTGCGCACCAGACCGTTGGGAACATCAGTATGCGCTTTCCTGTCTCAATGCCCCAAAGAGGCGGTGATGATGAATCCGACGCTTACGGCCGTTCTCACCTTCCATGTCGCTCCTGCCACATTTGCCGCACGTGTTGCGTCAGTACTGGGCGTACCAGCGTAAGCGGTGGGCTTCTATCGAACCGTCGCCTCTTGTTAGAGGCCGCTTTTATCAAAACCGAAGTCAACGTTACTAAGACTGACGTACTTCATCTAAGTGTAGGCTGCCAAAAAAATAAAACTGCATTCGGATGATCAAGACTTAGAGGCTTGTGATATAGTCACCAGGTAGTTCGAGAGCCAAAATGTTAATCCTCGATGAGCTGGTAACCTTTAGCCCAACAGGGGAACAGCATTGGGAGTCTTGGCTGATGGCAGCGTCAACCAATGGCTGAATAAATTCCGTTCGAGAAAGGATATACCATGCTCAAATGCAACTTGCTCAAGACGGTGACGACTGGGGCAGCCTTCCTTGCTGTACTCACGCTGGGAATGTCGCTTCTACCCTCGCCGGGACGAGCTGACAACGACAACAATGGGTCCCAAGATGAAAAGCAAATGATTCAAACCGGACTCTCTGTTGCCGGATCGATTGGGATTCAACTGAAGACGGCCGGTAAAGACCCGGATATGGTCGGACTGGGAAGTTATCTGGTCAACGTGGTTGCCGACTGCAACGGCTGCCACTCCGTCCCCCAAACCTCATTCGCAGCGGGCGGAAACCCGTACCTGCTCACCGGATCTCATCCGCCGTTCTATAGCGGAATCCGGCAGTTCAATCCCGCGACCTACCTGGGCGGCAATCAGGACTTCGGATCATTCGGTCCCGGCCCCAAGGCGGAAATAATCTCTCGCAACATCACACCCGACTGGACCGGGATGCCGGAGGGTCACACGCTTTCGGATTTCATGAGGATCTTTCGGACGGGCGTGGACCTGGACAATGCACACCCTAGCTGTCCATCGACGCTCCCCACTAACTGTCTTGCGTTTCCGTTCAACGGTGCGGTGCTCCAGGTCATGCCCTGGCCGGCCTTTCAGAACATGACGGACCGTCAGATTACGGCCATCTACACCTACCTGAGCACCGTGCCGTGCCTGGAGGGTGGGCCGGGCGAACCGTCCCCTCGCTGCACCCACTAGAAGGTCAGCCGCACCAGTGGGCAGGCCGCACACCTGCCCATCATCGAACGAGGGCAATCGCCATGCTTAACCGCGTGAACTGGTTCGCCGGGGCGTCCGCGCGTTTCAACAGCCGCTCTGTGACGGCGCGATGCCACGGCAGCCACCACTAGTGGCCGCCGAATCGCTCTCTGTTCAAGCATATAATCGGACATGAGAATCTCTTTGAGAGTGCTCGCGGCGGCCCTGTTGGGCGCAGTCGCGCTCGCCGCCGAAAGCCCGGCTGTAGGCAAGTGGAATTGCACAAACGTGCCGGCCGCAGCACCAGAGAGCCCGTGGACGCTTCTAGTTCGCGAGGATGGTACGAAGCTAACGGGATTGCTGACGGACGGGTCCGTTGAATTCCCACTCTCCCAGATAAAGCTCGACAGTGACGCGTTAACTTTTCACTTCTATATTAACGACAAACCGTACACGTTCGAGGGCAAGCTCGGTCACAACAAACTCGAAGGAAAGTACACTGGAGCAAAAGCAAGCCGCACGCTCCGATGTACCAAACCAGTGAGTTAGTCCTTGACGGCCCAGCTTGGGGGGATCGGACGCATCACCCGGCGTCGGCGGTGAAGTAATCACCAGCTGGCCGCAAGCCGATTTATCGGGAAGTACCACGCCCCGCTTTGGCGAGTTCGGCTCCGAGGTGCCGCGCTGACGGTATGCACCCCGCTTCCAGAGCAAGAACCACGCAACCCCAGCGCCCCGTACGTCGCCGCCCAGAACCAGGGCGTCCACAATGCAATGCCGTCGATGCGGTAGTCCGACACCGGCCACAGCAATCGCGTTGCGTAGTAGCTGAAGCTGTGAGTGGGAATGTCGATGAGAATGTGCAGGAGCCAGCCAAGCAACTCGAAGACGATGCGGCGCGCGAAGATCGAGGTAATGCCGCGAGCGGATTCCAGAAGCCCAAAGATCGCCAGAGAAACCAGTCGCTCCGTCGCCGGGGCCGTCACGCTGGCGTTGGACTCGACAGCTTGACTGACGTGACATCCGGGGCGGATTGATAAACGCATCGTCAGCCCACGACGGGAACCGGAGATGCGGTTGTGGTGTCAAATGACCGTATGATACGGCTTTTCGTTCGTTCGCCGTGGCAGGTGTCCGCATTCGTTATCACGGTGCTCATGCCTGCGACAACCCGCATTGCCGCATACCAGCCGCCCATTCAACAATCGGAACGGGTGAATGCAAACAACCTCAAATTGACCGGAGCGGAGGAAAAGGATTCATACGAAATCTATTCGATGTTGGTGCGAACGGAGTTGCCGTCACAGTGGAATATTACGGGGTGGGCGATTGCAAACATACCCCACGTTCGGCGCAATGAGCAGTATTACTGATTGTCTTCAACCGCCGAAGAACCAAGAATCCATCTATCGACCCCTGATTGATGATTACATTGCGAAGAACAAAGGGAAACTCGTCCTGGAACGCAAATTCGATCTGCCAGAGTATGCGCTAGTCAGACCCGCAGACCTCAAAGCGATTGAACGGCGATCTCGTGTTGACGATGGCTTTCCATTCAATGCTTACGTGATCTTTCACGTTTCCGCCGTGGGTTTCAACCGAGACGGGACACGAGCCTTGGTATACGTAGGACACCATTGTGGAAGCCTCTGTGGGGGCGGTAGGTATCATTTTTTGGTGAAGAAAGATGGACGATGGCAGGTTGACCGGGAGTACGGCGGCATGTCTTGTTTTTGGGGGTCATAGGGCGTTCATCGCAAGCCTTGTTCGTCCACCGCCCGTGACTGGAATGCAAACGTCAACACCGCCGTCACCAAGCCCCATTCGAGCGATAACCGGCATGAATCCGACGCTTCAACATTTGGCCTCATTGTCCTGGCCCCGACTGAGCGGGTGGCCGTTCATCTCTCGTCATTACCCACACGAACGCAAAGAACGTCGGAAGATAGAGAGTCCCCACCGAAAAGCCTGTGAGGTACATCCCGGCCAGCAGTATCACGAACCCCACGAATCGCACCCACTTGTTGGGAACTGCCGCCAACAGTGCCGCCCCGAACATCACGACCTGAAACACGATAAATCTTCCGGGGTAATCCGGTTGGTTCACGCGGACCATTGCTGTGGTAACGCCATCGGTCACAGCGGCCAATGCCGCTGGCACGAATGGATATAGTGATTCTCGCCGCATTGAACGCTCCTAACCCGGCTGAACGCAAATCGCCGATCCACCGAACGAGTTGACGACGCCGATGTCGATAGTCGGATTCGATTGGACACCGCCGTTGCTGCAAACATCCAATTTGTGAACCGCCAAGCGCGGAGCCGCAAAGATTGCTTTGGAGATTCTCCGATATGAAGACGATTGACGAGAGTCTTCGTGTCCCACTCATCATCGGCGTTTTTGACCGGAACCGAGCGATTGCGGTTTCTCTGTTGGAAAAAGCGACACCACCCTTCCTCACCAGCGGCAACAGCGGTTTCACTTCCGCCATTGCCTCTTCCCATTTCCGCTGGTAGGCTTCCGCCGATGCTCGATGGCCGGAACGCCGCTCCTGTTCACCTTGGCACGCCAAATCGACGGCAAGATCCAGCTTGTCCCGGACGTACTCTGCTAGTTTGGCGGCGTCTTCGTCAGTCGCTTCGTGCTGAATCCCGTCAATGATGTCACAAGTTTCCATCACGAAGCCATTGTACGCCTTATATGTATATCGGGTATGAAACTCCATAACTAAACGATGTTGCAGAATTAAACACTACCCGAAAGATGCGGGATTTCAGACCTCACGTTGCGTGTGCGGCGCTAACATATCGGACATGAACATCCGAGAGACGGTCAAAGCGTTCGCGGCAATGGACGCCAACGGTCAACCTTTCACGATTCTGAAAGGCACAATGCTTTCTAGCGTCGGTGATGGATGCGGGTTCAATGGGCGCATTGACGAGATCGCAACTGTGGCGTCCTTCGTGTACTTTGGAGTCGTCGAGGTTACGTTGCCCAAGCGCGCCCATAATCCCTTGTTGCTCGCGGCCGACTTCGGCCAGGGGTCAACGCCGATCCCCTGGTGGGACGGACGACGGCTGGTCTTGAAATTCCGGTAGACGGAGCCCAAAATGTTAGCTGACTACTTGCCGTGAAAATTCAGGCTAGCGAAAAACCGACATGACAGCATCCGTGTCGAGCGGCATCCGCAAGAGTATCCACGGTTGTGGGACGTTGATTGTCAGCGCGATTAGCAGGGCGATCTGTCGAAGCTCCCACCGGGTTCGTGACAGGAGCCAACGGTCGAACCGTTCGAGTTCTTCTAGGCGGGAGTGCATTTTAGCGGTGGTTCCTGAGGGCAACAGTTTACGGTAATCTGAACTTAAACTATCGTTACCTTGCTCGCTCAAATTGTACCATCGCCCAACGGGCCAGCACAGCGAACGTTAACTATTTAAAGTATTGCCAAAATCCCCTCACTGCCTGTTCGGGCGTTTAAACAGTGGTCTGCGTTTTCGCTTGCTTCTTCGCTGCCGCCCTCTTGGCCGCCCACCGTTTCTTCAATGCCGCGACGATTGCGGCCTTGCCAGCGGCACTCAACTTACGCTTCGGTTTTGCCGGTTCCGGCGTGACCGGCACTGACGGTGACTCAGCTTGGCCCCTGGACTCAGCCCATCGTTTCCGTTGCGCCTCACCCATGCGTTTACGGGCAGCGGCGCTCATCTTTCGGCGCTTACCTTTTGGCACCGCGAGCGCAAGGGCTGGTTCCGTGCGGCCACCGTCAAGCATGGCCCGGAGGTCGGCAATCTGAGCGTCAATACGGACCTGCTGTTGTTCAAATCCTGCGATGGCGGCGTTGATGATTTCGGGAGTGAGTTTGTGCGTGGGCATCAAGATTAGTATGGCTCGATTCGACCGTGCGATGCTCGGTCTTACAGTTACAGGAATCCTTGTTTCAGGCGCAATTCCCAGGTCGGATAGAGGAACCGGAAGTCGTCATACCGTTTCGGGTTGCGACTTCACTTCAAAGGAAAAGTTAACGTTGGTAGGTCCTGTGCCCTGGATAGACTATCCAGGACTAGTGCGCACTTGGTCCGGTGGCGCACACTGGAATCGTGACCATAACCTACCTCAACGGCACCACCCTCAAGGCAATCCCGCTCGCGTATGACCGAAACGTAATCCGCGCAGTTGCTCCCGGTGGCGATGATGTTCTGGTTTTCACCCGCATTCACGGCACCTGGATCTCGGAAGAGATCGAGCCGGTCACCATCGAGTTCGAGTGGCAGCGCCGCGTGGCAACTTGCGTTTCCTCCGAAGACGGGTGCATTTGCTCCAAGGAACTGGCGGCCCACTTGATCCAGGCGCTACTCAGTGGCGAGGAGCGGGACAAAGCGGGAGGGAATTCGCTTTATGCTTTTAGCCCCGAGGGAACCCGCGCCGCCATATAGCGGCTGAACTGCAAACGCTGGTATCGAAGCTGGTAATCAACG
>WNFJ01043389.1_pt1 | contig 10992 bp, 14 predicted proteins | sample 5400461 | NCBI WGS metagenome assembly WNFJ01 (sample SAMN13153349, study PRJNA577476) | soil metagenome | isolation source: 115 cm saprolite on Douglas fir-dominated hillslope | place: USA:California | collected 2013-09-17 | reverse complement strand
GGCAGCCTTCGTGCGATGACACGAGCCGTATGAATCGAGAGGTTCACGTACGGATCTGTGAGAGGCTCGGGGTGAAATTCCCCGGGCCTACTCGGCATCAAGAGACGCGCCGACTGCGCAACCCGCGCGGCAGGTTTACATCCGTAACCGGACCACGCTGCGGAGGCCGGTAGGGATCTGCCTTCATATGAAAACCGCGAAATCGCGCCGTGTTCGCTTTCGGGGCTCTTTGCATGGCCAATCCGTCTCTCTGCATCGGCTCAATCTCGTTGCAGCACCATTGCGTCCGATTATATTCATCGATAACGCCAACTTTCTTTTCTCTTGGATAGCCAAAATTTAGCCATGCCACGTGGTGGATCAAAACCGGGCGAGCGCCGGGGCGGCCGTCAGAAAGGCACGCCCAACAAGCTGTCGATCGGCCGCGTGAAGGCGGCTATCGCCACAGCGACTCCGGAATTTGACTCCCTCGATCAGTTGCGGCTGATCGCCAGGCATTTCCTTGACCAAGCAGTGGCGCGCGAGCGATAGCCGCGCAAAGCGGTCGGTGTGGTCTGGACATCGTGATGTCGAGATTCGGCGTGGGAGATAAAAGTTAAGACGAGGCTGGCTTCAGCGTATTGGCCGCCTCCTCTTGGATTGGGTCGGAACACCTGGGGCTGCAGTTTCCGATCAAATTCTGCATGGCCTCGCCACGCCGGACGGATGCCACCGAAAGTTATACTTGCTTCGCTGATCGCCAGCTGCACTCCAACCAAGTCCATAATTTCGATTGTCGAAAGATCGTCCGGCATCATGTCGACAACATCCCCACGCGGTGCTTTGCGCGGATTTCCGGGGCGGTGGCATGGTCTCCGCGGGTTGATCGGAGAAAGCCATGTCGGTTCCGAAAAAGCAATCAGTCACCGTCGCGCTTGATCCGCCGGACCTTGAGCTCGTCAAGCGCGTGGCTGAGCGGGAGCGCGGCACGCCGAGCGGCGTGATTCGCCGGCTCGGCGCCGAGGATCTGCGGGACGAGGCCGCGAGCCGCGAGGGGGCGGCCGCATGTCTACGCTAAATCCTGTTCCGGCGGGACGCATAGGCGGTGCCGGCTATGACCGGATGAACCTGACGTGGGGCCCCGCAACCTGGCGTCGCCATCGGGCGATGCAGCCTTAGACGATGACCGACGCGCCGCAAATCCGGGTCTCGACTTACGGCGAGCTCATTGAAGGGCTAAAGCGCTGCAAGGAGATGTTGGGTTTGTCCGATTGGACGGTCGATGACAGAGCCGGATTTTGTGCCGGCCATTTCTCTAAAATTGTGACCGGCGAACGCGGGCTCGGCGCCACCACACTCCTACCTTTGCTCGACGTACTTGCGCTCGATCTTGTTCTGGTGCCGAGCGCTGAAAAGTTGGCGCGCCTTGGAGAGATCGAGAAGCGCCGATCGACCCACGTGCGGACCAATCACCCCCGGATCGGGAAAGGGCAAGTCGAGCGCGCACGTCCGCATGTTTTAAGGGCCCTGGGGATCACATATTTTTGTGTGAATGTCACACAATATTGCGTAGTTTGGGGGGGTTGTGTGGTTTGTGTGAGAATTTTATATTAGACGCGTCGTCGGGAATCGCTCTTAGTCTTCTCCGCTGTAACCAGAGGAGAGGGCGCGATGTTGGAAAAACCTACAACCATCCATAAGTGGAAGTCTCCGAAGTTGGAGTGGGGGCCCCCGCTCTGCGTGTCGATGAATGAAGCAGGGCGTCTCTTGGGCGTGTGCCGGTCCGTCATCGAAAAGCGGATTGGGGAGGGGACGCTCAAGGACGTGAAGATCGGCAGGCGCCATCTCGTGGTCTACGAGTCGCTTAAGCAGCTGCTCGCGCCAGACGCCGAAAAGGTGAAGGTGACGGTGGAGCAGCAACGGGAAGCGGGCTACGCAATGGAACAAGCCAGGCGGCGATGATCGCGCTTGCAGTTCCATTTCGGAAGGCGCATTGTTGACGTGCTCGAACCAATCGAGCGCCGCGCTAGCCTCGCCTTCGACGCTACGCTCAGTATCGTTGCAGTGCGTATTTGAGATTCCGGCCTTCTGCGCCGTCATTGCGGTGGCGGCGCAGCGGGAGCGGGCCGGTGCCGGCGCCGGTAAATTCTCCCCGCCCCTCGCGTGCATTTTGAACCGTTAGCCAGGTGGCCGCGACTTATAAAATACCTGGAGTCCACCTCTCGCTAGAGGAGGGAAGTCGATGTCGCGCGGAAAGATGCTGATTCTGCGGGGCAATTCCGCTGATGCCGGGACGTATCCAGACGAGCAAGGGAAAAATATTGCGTGGCCGCAGGGAGCGCTGCACGTGTGGGCCGCGAGAGAATATGCAAAACGCAAAGATTATGAACCAGTGGTGCTGGATATTCCGGGCCAGCCGCAGAGCGAGACAAGTCCGCAGGCCACCGAAGCCTTGAAACGATTTCTGAACGACACTTCGTTTAAAGCATTCTATGGTTTTTCGGGCGGCGGCTATAACTTGAGGTACATTCTCACCTCGCTGGCGAAGAATCACCCGGAAACCCTTGAGCGCATTGAAATGGTTGTTGTGCTTGGTGCGCCGAAACAGCCTCCGTCGGCATATGATTTATCCACAATTAACGACATGGCGAAAAAGGAGATGGCGAAAAAGCACATTGATCCAACGAATTGGAAGCCGGGGACATGGGGGCCCCCGATCTACAGAACTAATCCGAAGACATCGGCCATGCCAAAATACGTGCCAAAAGGTACCGATACGCACATGTTCGGACCGGAGGCTTTGCTCAGCGACGTAGAACCGGAGATCCTAGTCCACGACTTAGCAAAAAAAGACAGAGAGAGTCGTGTCCGCTTCTCGCCGGTGCGCACCCGCGGGCATCACTGACTCGGCGGCAGCAAGCACAGGGAGCCGCCGCGCCTAGCAAGCCGGCGCCAGCGGCCTCGCCCCGGCGGGGCCATACCCTACCGGCCCTCTCGAAATAACGCATGGCTAAAAGGCTGGTGCCGTCGCCGCGGCGTGATGAGCGGCTCTGAAGTCCCCTCCGTTCATTCCGCCTGCTCAGCAAACCTGATAGTATGGAAGACAAGAACGACAACAGAGAGAGAAGCTATGACGCGCATGCCGATCATCGCGCTTTTTGCCATTGCCGCTGCGTTGCTGGGCGAAACGCAAATCAGCAACGCGCAATCATCGTATTCGTATGCATGGTGCGCGATCTTACCCGGTGCCGGTAGTGGTTCAGGTGGTGCCATGTCCTGCTATTACACGAGTTGGGAGCAGTGCAAGGCAACGATGTCCGGCATCGGCGGTCTTTGCGTCGAGAGCCCATATTACCATCCGCAGCCAACACAGCTGCCGCATCGTACATTGGTGAAGCCACGCCAGCACCGGCAGGACAGAACGGTTCGGGTGAGCATGCCTGAACGGCTGGAGTGAGACCGCCTTTGAGACGCAGCGGCAATCAAGGGGCGGCCTTCGGGTCGCCCCTTTGGATTCGGTAACTGCTATTCCGAGAAGCAAAATGGTCCCGCACGAGGGAGAGCGGCGGTATGCCGAGGTGGGATGAACAACCGAAATATGAAACACTCTGATACATCCATCCCTGCTGTAACGGCCGTCGTTGGCGAATTGACTTGGAGCCCGACGAACGCGAAAATCGCAGCCAGGCGTCCCGACCGGACGTCATGGCAACGGGAGGCTGAACATGAAATGGTCCCGCCGGGCGCACGCATGGCGAAGCGCGCGAAGGGCCGCATCCCTGCTCGCGGTCGCAGCATGTTGTGGAGCAATCCCACAACAGGCGCTCGCTGCTCAGGTTCAGGCGTATGTCATTTTCGAAATCGCTGCCTCCTCAGATGTGAGCGCCGCTGCCGAGAAATTGAGAAGCACGAGCCTCAGCAACTGCTTGCAGCTTGTCATCGGACGCCATGCAAAGGATGTCTTTGTTCACATCGCCTGCGATGAACGCGGGGACCGGGGGACACGAGCTATCTCAATCAGGCCTTCCTGGCGCTCTCGCGTGTCGATGGGATCGCCCGCGCAACCATTGTTTCGCTGAAGTATGGCACGGACTAGCGTCCCGCCTCACACCTTCATGGTCGCCCACGCACACGCGCTCGCTGACCGCCTGGAACGGAACCTACCGCCCCGGCTCCGATCACCTTCAGGTTAGGTGGTCAACTTCGTGACACCTGCCCGCGCCCCTTGTCGCGGGCTTTTTTCTGAGCAGCCAAGCAGCGGTGCCGGCGAGGGGGGGCTGTTAGCCTTGTCTAGGCATGAAAAAAAGGACGGGTGCCGCGGCGCCCGTCCATCACTTCAACATTGTATCTCACTCGGCTCTGATATTTGCCTCCTTCATAATCGGCAACAACCTTTCTGCATCCGATCTCTGTAGTGTCGCGAGCGCTTCCGGCGTCAGCATGTCCGCCGGAAATATCTCATGTCCGATCTCCGCGAAGTGAGCTTTCACCGATGAGTTGGTGAGGGCCGCTACAGTCGCGGAGTTCAACTTGCCGATGATTTCCGGCGGCGTGTCCGCCGGGGCAAAAATCGCGTACCATGGCGCATACGAGAGAGAGCGCATTCCCTTCTCGGTGAAGGTTGGAACGTCTGGTGCGACGGGCAAACGTTTCTCGCCGGTCGTCGCGTAGACCCGTATCCTTCCCGCTCGCTCTTGCGGCATCACCGCCCCAGGCGTTCCGAAAAGCAGATTGATCTCACCAGCAACTAAATCTTGCGTAGCTGGCCCAAGACCACGATAGGGCACAAAGGTAAGTTGGGTATCCACCTGCTTCCCAAAGATATAGTTGAGCATGCGGCTGCCCGATGTATAAGCCGCCGCTGTCCCCTTCTCGGGATTTGCCTTTAGCCAAGCGATGAGCCCATCGAGGTCAGTCGCCGGGATTCTTTTGCTGCCAAAGAGAAGCGGTGCTGATCTCGAAACAAGCGAGATCGGTGCAAAATCTGCAAACACGTCGTATGGAAGCGGGTAGAGTGCGGCGTTCATCACGTGCGTACCGAGATAGCCAAACTCAATGGTATAGCCGTTTGCCGCAGCTCGAGCCGCGCGACCCGTGCCGATGCTACCGTCTGCCCCTCCGACATTTTCGATGATGATCGGCTGCCCGAGGAACTCGCGCATCGGCTCAACTATGATGCGGGCCAGGAATTCTGTCTCTCCGCCCGGAGCAAACGGAACGATCATCGTGATGGGACGCGTTGGATATGATTGTGCAAGAACGGCTAGCGGTGCGAATATCAGGACTGCAAAAGCAACTCCCAAAATTAGGGAAAATCGACGACCCCACGTCAAATGCATGATTTTTCTCCTTCAATATAATTCTGACGCAGCACAAGCGAGGGGCTCACCCATGCCCGCGCTTCCTGACGCCGAGAAATGATTAGGTTCTCAAAGTACTGACCGCGTATACGGTACCGTGTATCTGCCGCTTGTCCAGGCCGCCAGCAGCTAGCTTGGGGCAGGGCGAGCCTAGCAAGCCCGCCCAGGCCTCGCCTCGGAGGGCCACCACCCTTAGTTCGAAATAACGCATGGGCATAAGCCGCACAGCCGCGGCAGCGCCGGCCGCGCAAGGCTGCCGGCAAGTGAGCCAAGCCACCTGCGCTGTCATTGCGGCGGCGGTGCAGCGGGGCGGGATCGGTTCGCCAATCAACGACAATCTTTAGGAGTTGACCATGGGAGATAAGGCCGAGCACATACGCGTAATTGCTCTTGAACTGGCCGCTCACTTGCCGCTCGATTTCGTTGAGGCGACGGCGGTTCTGGATCATTTACGACTGTTGGTCGAATGGCGCCGCGCCGGCATTCTTCCTCTTCCTCCGCGGGCTAAGCTGACCGTCGTCCCATTCGATAACGAGGACCGCTACAGCACTGAGGTCGTGTTGCAGGGCTTCAACTCCCAGCTCGTCATGCTGGACCGGATGCAGAGTGGCGACGCCGCAGCGGCTGACAGCCGGGCTGCAAGCCATGAAAGCTGGGCGGCGCCGGCTCAGTCGGGGCCGGCCGCCGAGTTCAACGACGAAATCCCGTTCTGAAGCGCAAGCTCGGCCGCCATCTTCGAGGTCACGGCCCGGCGTGTGGGCGGGCTCAAGACGAGGAAACGAGAACTATGAATAACTCACTTGTCGGCAAGTACTTTCTAGCCACGATTCCGTTTATGGGATCGGGGATTGTCGAGGCGATCATAGACGGCAACCATTATCTCGTGCGTTACGACGCCGACGGAGGCATGCCGGAGCATTTCATGGTGGTCGCGATTAGCGACATGGTCAGGGCCGGATTTACAGGGGACGACGATCAGCCGCCGCCGTGGACGTTTTTCGATACCATCGAACAGCGCACAAAATTTCAGGCGTGGATGAACGAACCAGCAGACCCAAATAAACCTCGCCTAGTACCATTCAAGCCTCGCTAGTGGCCTATCCACCATGAACCGCCTTGGCATCCTCGCCACCATGATGGCCGGGCTAATCCCGGCCATCATGACGCCGGCCAGCGCTGCCGCGGAACAGGCTGGCGTCACGGTCACGACTCCCGAAATGTGCGCCCTGGCTGGTCGCGTGGGCGATGGCCAGGCAACTCCCGGTGATCTGGAGCTTGCCGAGCGGCTGATCATGGCATTGATGGATAGGCTGGAGCCCCGCAATCGAAGCCCACGGGCGCATTTCTTGCATGGCTAGCAGTGCGTGCGGCGTGCCTTCCCTGACACGTTCAGTGCGCAGGCCCCGGCCTCCCTCCGTTTGCCCTTCCCGGAGGCTGGGGCCTTCAGAGCGCATTGCCGTGTGCTAAACTTACACGGCACGCGAGTTGTGCTTCCCGTTGGCCTCTCCGCGCGTGGCCCCCGCGGCTCTCGGCTTCTCCCCTATGTCCACCGAGGGCCGGGTGTCTTAACCCTATCCCCAGATAACTCGGAACGCGGAGTCGCCGTCGACGGTTTGTGGAGTGCGCGCGAGCATCCCCCTCCCCCGCTTCGCGCGTAAACCCCTGGACCCATCGCCGCCGCACTGGGGCCGGGGGTTTCGATTCTCTCGCGCCGGGCTTCATGCCGGCGACAGTCGCCGCATCGCCCGATTGACGCCGCCGCTCGATCAGCGCACCATCAGCCCGATCGCCTTTCAGCTTGGGTGATCATGGCAATCTCTGCCCGTTGGTATCTGCCCGCGTCGATTGTCGCGGGCTTTTTTCTGAACAGCCAAGCAGCGGCGCCGGCCGCGCAAAGCCGGCCGCAGCAAATGAGCGGCCTTGCTGCGCCGTCATTGCGGTGGCGGCGCAGTGGGTGGCCGCACCTGTAGCTCATCTCGGAGCCCCATCCCTGGCGGCCACCCGCGAGCGGGCCGAGCAATCAATCGTTCGTGGGAGTGGAAAATGCATGCCGTCTTTGATTGAATTGCATGCGTACGTTCGGACGGCAAGAAAGTTATATCGCGGAAACACGCGAATAGATTTCCATGATGGTCTAATTATTCGCTGTTGTGCACAAATACTCCTTTAATACAAAGTCGTGAATACGTGACGAATACGTGACGTAAAGAAGTTGTAAATAGGCTATTTGTGCACACAACGTCGTGATAACCAACAATCTTGCTCACCGCAGGACTCGCCTTATTAGCTGCCGGACGGCTTTAACAAAAGGTGAGGTTCAAACATGAAATCGAATTTAAGAGCGATCCTGCCAGCAATTGGAATCGCAGTGTTGCTAGTGTCGCCGGCCCTTGCTGCGGCGAAACAACATGTCTCGACCCCAACGCCGAGCTTCGATACTTGCGAGGCCCTGTCCGTGGAACGCGGTGTGTCACCTCTCCAGGGCGGCAACTCCAGCAATCCGTATGCTCAATACAACACATTCATGAAGCAGTGCCTTGCGGGGCAGATACCGCTTTCTTCCACCTCCAACACGCTCGGACAGTTCAGGCGAACACGCCAGGGCAACTGAAGTGAGGACATCGGCCGTGACCCTGCTTCGACGGCGGCCTTGAGGCAAGTGCCGGCGGCCGGATTGACGCCACTGCTTGATCAACGCACGATCAGTCCCGATCACCTTTCAGGTTTGGTGATCATGGTGATACCTGCCCGCGTCCTCTGGCGCGGGCTTTTTTCTAAGCAAGGCCGGACAGCTGGCGGCCGGCAGCAGCAAGCAGGCAAACTGAACCGGCGAGTCTGGCAAGCCCGCGCAGCGGCAGAGCGGGCGGGTCTGGAGGGTGCGTGGGCGAAAGCCGCGCGAGGGCTCCGCACGAGCCGACGTCTTACGGGAGGAAGAGCGGCCGATCCGCGAGTCGAAGTTTGTCAAGCGGCTCTCCATTATCTTCAATTAGGAGTGCACGATCGTCATCGTTGCCCAGCCTGCCGGAACCCGACAGCTCGATAGAGGGGTTAGGCCGGATTGAGCGCACTGATGGTGACGTAATATCCGTCTGGGTCTCGGAGCGAAAACTCCGCGGTTCCAGTGTTGGGATTCACATGTGGCTCTTCTTCCAGCCGGCTGACGAGCGCGCGTGCCTTGGGCAAAGCTACGTCAAAGTTGTCGACCCGGAAGAACAAGAGGAGGCCGTTGCCAGGCTTGGCGCAGTGGGGACTTGCCAACGAGGGATGCTCGTGGGCCCCCCACTCGTGAAGACAGAGCAAGACCGTTCCATCTGAGTCGACGATTTGCCCGAAGTAGTCGTGGGCAGGAGACGTCTCCGACAGGCCAAGTAGCGACTGGTACCACTTGAAGCTCTGGGGCACGTTAGCTACGCCAATGATCGTCCATGTGCGCTTCATCGATTCCTCTCCCGCCTGCATGCGCGCCCGTGCTTACGTCGGCTGGAGCAGCAATCGACGCATCTTGGCGGAAAGCAGCCCTGGTCAGGGTTTGGAGTTCGAGCTTTCGTCCGATGGGAAGCGCATTTCGACCGAATATTGGATTGTCGGTTTGATCGCCTAGCAAGTCGGCAACCGCTACATCGAGACGGCGCGGCGAGAAGTGGAAGACTTTCTTCACCGGCAGCATGGCGCGAGACAACGAAAATAAGCAGGGCGACCCGAAGGCCGCCCCTTGATTGCCGCTGAGTTTGCCTTCTCGCCCCCGTGGCATGGCCCAAACGACGTTCCACCTTTGGTGAACTCAAGGATGTTGCGTTGCATTTCGGATGCCATGGTGTGCGCCTTTCTGTGCGCCCCAACCCGTTTACCATCACTCGCATAGCGCTTGTTAACCAAAGATTAAGACGTGAATCGTGCCTCCTTGGGGGCTATTAGGATGACACGACATTTGACGGGGGGAAGCCCTCGTTCCCGTATCATGTAGCTGATTTGCTTTCCGCCTAGCCATCAGCCGCGTTAGCCCTGTTCCAAGTCGATTAATCTTTATCGCGGTGTGAGCCAGATCACACGCTTGTGGTTGAAGGCCACACTATACTCGTGTTCCTCAACCCCACAAACCCCTCGCGGAGGGTCGAGATGGCTACTAATCAAGCGGGCTCAAGCGCTGACCGGCTAACGCATCCGCTTCTCGAGGAGCTCGGCGCCATACCGGCTGCAGCCGAGGGTCTCTTCGCGTACAGCGTGAAGATCGTGTGCGGTAAACAGACCGAGACAAACTGTTGTTGTGTCGCAGGCGCCCGGCCGGGCGTGTACGCGACCGAGGTCAACATTCAAAATCTCAATCTCGTGCAGGCGACGGTTTTGAAGTTCGTCCAACCCTTGATCAACTCGGGCGCCGTTGTTGCGCGTGAGCCCAACGTTACCGACCCCACCACGCTTCCTAGACGCCAGGTCGAGGTCGTCAAACTTCCGCCGCTAGCGGCGACGATGGACGATTGTTGCCGCATCGCGGAGATGCTGCTGGGCGCGCTCCCGAGCGGAGACACCGCGCTCACCATCGCCATTCTGACGATCGTGAGCCAGTTCGAGCTGTCCGTCTCCGCGGTCTACACGGCGAACCCTCTGAGTGGGGACGGCATCAGCATCGACGTCGAGTACATTCCGTCGCAACGACTGGGACTTCGTGGCCCGGGTTAGTAGGGTCAAAAAACGCCAAACAGAACAAGGCCTTGCGAAGTCTCAAACGGCAATCGCGGCAATCTGTGGCTGGTTTCCCCGCGAGTCCAAGAGCAAGGACGCGCGCTACCTCGACATCCATGAGGACGACGAGCTCAACTCGCCGCTTGGCTGAATAAAGCCGCAAACAGGCGACGTTTTCGAGGGGGCTTCCCCATTGGGAACTCCGGCCCATCATTTCCCCCCGCTTCACCTCTTCATAACGCTTGGCGCGCGCCGCCTTTCGCTTTCATCCATCACGGCCGCCGCTTCCCGCCCGGCAAGTAATCCCGCCGCTCGATCCAATTCGGTCTCGCCGTAGCCCCGAGATGCCCGCACTTGGTACACCACATGCGCGGTCCGAACGAAGGCACCGGCACGTCATCCGGCCAGCTATCGACATTGACCTCGGTATGATGGCCACAAGCGCTGCAGGTGACGAACAGCCCACGGACGCTATTCTGGCGCATGTTACCGAGCGTCATGGGACGGATTGGCTCGTCAGCGTGGGGCATGCACCAGGATAAGAACGGATAAGGAACGAAATCAAGGGGAGGGTGACCTTAGCCTTTGCGGGGGCCGGGTCCTGGTTTAGCGAAAGATCGCTAAATCATGTTGTATTTCAGGGCTCGACACCGGGTCCGAGTTTGGTCTCGCGGGCCTGGCATTACACCGGCAGCTATCCTATTCCCAGCATATGGGAAGCACCTCTCCCACCAATGCCGTGGCGACTGGGAAGAGGCTTCACTCCTCATCAGAGGCAGCGAAATTACGTCATTCTATCCGGCCGCGACGTGCCGGAACGGACTTGGGGCCGCTCATCGCACTTCTGGCAGACATTGCGACGGTCTGCGCTCGATCAACCATCGATCGCCTTCCGGCCAGCGCCCGTGATCTGCTGGCATCCTCCGGCTGTCTACTGACGGATTTCCCGTTATCCGCGTCGCTGGTAAAGTTG
>WNFJ01011170.1_pt1 | contig 10992 bp, 7 predicted proteins | sample 5400461 | NCBI WGS metagenome assembly WNFJ01 (sample SAMN13153349, study PRJNA577476) | soil metagenome | isolation source: 115 cm saprolite on Douglas fir-dominated hillslope | place: USA:California | collected 2013-09-17 | reverse complement strand
AAGCAGCGCAAGCCGCCCTCGCCGTCGACTTAACAAACTCTCGACGAGACACGGGAGTGGTCATGACAGGTCCCCTCACGACGGAGACGAGTCTACTCCTCTGCTGAGTACCCTGGGAACCCCGCTTCGGTAATCCCCAAAAGTGGTGCAGCCCGGGATACCGGACGTATGGTCGGCAAACAGGAAGTAGTTCGGTTACTTCCGGCTTGTCCGTCACTCGGGCACAATCGCCACGGCGGAAGTGAATCTACCCATTCCGGTTCCGATGATTGGTTTCGTAATGCGTCCTCAGAGGGTCTCCACCGAAGTCGCCGTTGAAGTCACGCCACACAGAGTGGATGTGGTTGGCGTTATCCTGCGTGTCATCGAATTCGATCAGGAACGACGGCGTCTGAACCCGGTAATAATGCAGGTCGCCCGGTTTGATGCCGCCGGCCCAGGCGAAGTAGATTTTGCGCCCGGCCTTGTCGATTTGATCCATGCGCCGCTCCGCCAAGTCATCCGGCAGGTTGTACGCGTACAATTCAACCAGCGCGCGCAGCCCGTCGAACTGCCTGGCGTTCATCTTGGCTGCCGAGAGCCCCGAAGGCTGCCCCTGTAACGCTGCCTTCCTGTTGGCCGCCGTTAGGATATCGTCATACGCCTTTGGATCGACAATGGCGATCTTCTGCTGCGGATCATCCAGCGCATTAATCAACTCGAAGCCCAAATCATCCTCGCCGGCCAGCGTCCGGAGTCCCTTGCGGAAGCCCTGCCGCACCTCTGCGGGGTTGGAGCCGAAGAAGCTCGGCCCATCCACGACATGGCCGTTCGTCACAGTGTAATTCTGGCTTAGATGATGTCCTTCCACCCGCCAGCCCCAGGTTCCTGTATCGGAAGGCGTGCCGAACACGGTGAAATGATACTTCTCCGGATTGCGCCGCTCGCCATTATCGTTCTCCATCACCATCAGCACGTCTTCCAGGCTCATGATGGTGACGGCCTTGATGTAGCCGGTTTGGCTCAGCCCGGCCGCCAGCAGTGCGCTGGCTAGGTGCTTCTGATACGGACTCATTTCGCGCAGGGTCAGCCCTTTGCGCTCCTTGGGGATGAAGTGCCAGTTCATGCGCTCGTCGTCGTTGAATGCGAAGGTTGCCTTAGCTCGCTGTTCCGGGCTGAGCGCGGCCAGAAAGCGGATGGCAGTTTCCGTCATCACAGAAACCGTGTGGGCGTGGTGGTGTACGCTTCCCGGCGTGTCCTGGCCGCCGTTCTGGAAACCGAGTCCTGTTTTGCCCGCGATCAGTCCGCCTCCCAAGATCGTAGTGGACAAGCCTAGAAACGAACGTCGTTTCACCTGGCACATGAGCTCCCCCTTTCAAAGAGTTCCCGATAGCGGCAAATGGCCCACCGCTTACCTCTGAGCTGTTATGTGGGAAAGCGATGAGGCGCGCGTGAGTGACGCGGTTCAGTTCGGTTCGCCGATGGTACTCGCCGATTTCCGTGAGTGTCAACACTCTGCTCTGGATGCAAAGAAGAGGTGAGAAAGTTGTCGCAATCCTCGACAGTCCGTATAACGTCCATACAACAGCGAGGGGGAAGAGATCGTGGCTGGATGGTCGGCAACCCTTCCACAACCGGCGTAGCCACATCAAGCGTTTGGCTCGATGCCAATGCGATCATTGACGGCTGATCGAATCCGCGGCTTGCAGCCAAGATATCGTTCGGTCGTTTGAACCGAAACGTGCCCCAAAAGGAATTGGATCTGCTCCAACTCGCCTCCCGATGCGTGGCAAAGCCGAGCACAGGTCCGTCGCAGATCGTGCGGCGCCAACTTCGCCACTCCGATGTTCGATCCCGCACAAGGCGGCACACTCGAAGGCTTAAGATAAGCTTGGCTACATGAAAATGAGCGATCGCGTCTGCGTTGCTGTAGCCTGGCTTTTGATGAACAACGTGGATCGACTCCCGTTAATATCGAAGGCCAAGACTTCGGAGAATGCTACACGCGGACGGTCAACTCCTAGCTCGGTGAAGCGTCGCGATAATGGTGGCGACGCTCCCATTACGTTGCCCCCTATACGTTGGAGCGCGTTCTCATGCATGGCAGTGAACGCCCCTCGTCGTCCCCATCCGGCATCACCCTCGGAATGTGCCACGTCCTGCGGCGCAATGAGCACGTACCGAACTGCAGATTTGGTCCGACTCGCAAGGAGTTTGCTGATGTACGGCGTGCTCGCGGTCGCGGGCGTTCCGACAAGTAAAGCGCCATCCGGTCCAACGGAAGCAACAACATTACCCGCCACCGTGGTAAATACCAACAATTCGGGCGTAATTTCAGTTACGCCCACGTCGTGCTCAGCGCCATCGCGGAATGACCCGTCAAGGAGACTGCGGCTGGGACTAGAATAATCACGCCGAGCAGCGCGCAACTTTGACGAAAGGTCATAGGAATTGAACCTCCCGGAGATTTACAGCCTTCGCAGCAGTGACATGGGCCCTCACTCGTAACGCAAGGCCACTATGGGGTCGACGCGCATCGCCCGTCGCGCGGGGATATAGCACGCTAATACAACAACGACGCACAGGACTAACGCAGCGCCGATGAACGTCGTTGGATCGGTCGGCGCGATGCCGTAGAGCAGAGACGAAAGAAGTTGTGCTGCTCCGAACGAAATACCGAGCCCGACGACCAAGCCAATTACCGTCAGGAAAAGTCCATGCCTGACGACGAGCCTTAACACATCGCCTTGTCGGGCGCCTAGAGCCATGCGTACACCGATTTCGTGAGTGCGCTGCGAGACAATATAAGAAATGACCCCGAACAGTCCGATGGACGTTAGCGCCAGCGCCAGGAATCCGGATACTCCGAGCAAGACACCGGTCGTTCGTGCCGGAAAAAGAGGGAGGGTCATGTACTGCTGCATGGTTTCCAGATCGGTTGCGGCGATATGCGGGTCCACCGAGTGAATTTCACGCCGCACGGTGTCTAACAGAGGGGCCGGATCACCGGACGTGCGCACGACCAGTGTGCGCCGCGGCGGCAGTTGAGGCAGGTAGGCGACAGGTATCGGATCCTCGCCCAGCGTTCGATATTTGCCGGTCTTCACGACTCCAATAATTTCCGTGCCGACTTTTTCCTCGTGAAAGCTAATTCGCCGGCCCACGGGATCTTGGTTCTTCCAGAGCCGTTTTGCCAAGGCCTCGTTGATGATTGTCACACCGCTCCTTGCTTCGCCCTCAGAAGAAGCAAAGTCGCGGCCGCGCAGCAGCGGAATACTCATCGTCTGAAAATAGCCGGGGGCAACGCGCAGTACGTCGATGGGCACGGCGTCCTTTTTGTTTGGCCCTGGGCTCATCACATCGGTCACGGCGGTTTGCTCGCGCGCAGGTCCTAGCGGGAGATGGTTGACGAAGCTGGCCGCTGTTACGCCAGGCAGCACTCGGACGTGCTGCGATAGCTGTTCATAAAAGCCGCGCACTTGCGCTTCGGAATATCCCGGGCTTGCGGGATCGAGAGTAGCGGCGATCACATATTGGGTGTTGAAGCCGGGATCGATCGAACTGGCGTTGCGCAGACTCCTCACACACAAGCTAGCGCCAACAAGCAGTACGGCGCATGTGGCGATTTGGCCGGTCATAAGCATGCTGCGCAATCGGGATTTCCGATAACCGGCTGGCTGCGTTTCGTCCTTGAGATTCGAAGCCACCTGGACTCTTGCGCTGCGGAGTGCTGGAGTCAGCCCAAACGCCACACCGCAAATCATCGAAACCACCATCGTGAAAACCAGCACTCGCCAGTCAACGGGGAGCCTCAGCGTAATAGGCAAACTCGCTGGTTTCAACGCCAGCAAGAGCGGGGCCGTCCAATACGCTAAAATCAGCCCCGCCAATCCTGCGAGGCCGGAGAGGAGTGTACTTTCGACCAGCATCTGCCGGATCAATCGTCCCCGCCCTGCGCCCAAGGCGGAACGAACGGCCATCTCCCGCGTTCGTCCAGTCGCGCGCGCCAGGAGGAAGCTGGCCACATTCGCACACGCAATAAGAAGTACCAGTCCAAACACTGCCATGAACAACGCCGTAAAGGCGCTGACGTAAATGCGGTAAGGACCAGGAATGAGACTTGCAGGAAAAACGGTTGCGTCCAGGTTCCTCTTCAGGTCGGGATGATCTAGTTCGATCTGGTGCTCGAGTACGCTCACCTCGGCCCGCGCTCCGCTTACGCTGGCCTCCGGTTTCAGGCGTCCGATGGCGATGAGCCAGTGGCCATGCCAATTGCTGAGCCTGCCTTTATCCCGGGTGATCTGCTCAACCATCGTTGTGGGCGCCCAGAAGTCCGGCTCGATACCCACCAGCAGACCTGCGAAGCCAGCCGGCGCCACTCCGATAACGCTGTAGTTCACACCATTCAGCATGAGCGCCTTCCCGACAATCATGGGATCAGAACCAAAGCTTTGCTGCCAGAAGGCATGGCCAAGGACCACCACGGGTTGAGAATTCGTCGGACGGTCATCCTCCGGAGAGATCGTACGCCCCAGAACAGCATTCACGCCGAGCAGCGAGAAGAAATTCCCTGAAACGAGTTGGCCCATCACAACCTGACCCTCGCCCGATTTGTTCCAGATGACGGATTCCGGATCGCCATCAAACGCCAGCATCTCTCCGAAGGACTGATTATGGTCACAGTAATAAAGATAGTCGGGATAGGTCAGTGGCAAATAGCCCTCCGCGCCGGAGGAACGTGGATTGTGTATCCAGACTTCCAACAATCGGTCAGGCGCGTTCACACCTGCGGGTGGGCGGAGTAGCAACGCATTGACGAAGGTGAATACCGTCGTGTTCAGGCCAATGCCCAGGGCCAGCGCAATCACTACGGCGGCAGTGGAACCCGGATTCTTGCGCAGCAAGCGCGCGCCGTAGCGCAAGTCCTGCCACAACGTCTCCACCAAAGATTCCCAGCCGGCGGAGCGGACGTCTTCCTTGGTAAGTTCGAGGCTTCCTCGCTCCAAGCGCACCGCGCGAAGCGCATCCTTACGGCTCATCCCCTGCTTCATCTTTTCTTCGGCTGCCATCTCCAGAAAGCCGTTTAGTTCTTCATCCAGGTCCTTGCTGACCTGCTCCTTTCGGAACAGCGCTCGCAGACCGTTTGATAGGCTTCGCAGCAGGGACATAGGCCCTCACTCGTAACGCAAGGCCACCAGCGGATCTACATGCGTCGCTCGGCGCGCAGGCAAGAGCGCGGCAACCAATGCGACTGCGATCAACGACACCGTCGCTCCCACGAATAGGCTAATGTCCGTGGACTGGATGCCGTAGAGCATGCCCGCAATCGTGGTCGCAAGCGTCCTGGCCAGCGCCAAAGCCACGGCTATTCCGACTGCAACGCCCGCGAGGGTCACGCCCAGCGTTTGGCGCAGCACGAGTCTTCGGATATCGCGTCGCTGAGCTCCCAGAGCCATGCGAATGCCAAACTCATTCGTTCGCCGCGAAACGCTGTAGGCAAAAACTCCGTAGAGCCCAATCGCAGCGAGCAGACAAGCTAATGCCGCGAAGGCCGACGACAACAATGCTGTCAGGTGCTCTTGGGAAATCATGTCATTGACAACCGTCTCAAAGGGCTGGATTCTCTCGACTTGCAGAATCTTGTCGCTGGCCGCAACTTCGGCCCGTATTATGCCGCTCAATAAGTGCTCGCCGACATTAGCGCGCACGAAGAAGGTGCCACCCTTCCAGGATTTCCCAGCCGGGATATACACCATGCGCCATACTCTCTCGCGAATCCCATAATGTCTCGCGTCCCGCACCACGCCCACAATTTCGCGGACGATTTGTGGCTCACCGGCTAGTCCGATGCGCTGGCCGATTGCCGAATCCGCGCCGAAGTAATAGCGCGCCAAGCTCTCGTTGACCACGGCTACGGGGTGTCTCTCCGCCTGATCCTGAGAGTTCAAATAGCGACCCTGCAAGAGTCCCAGCCCGATTGACTCGAAGAAACCTGGACCCGCCGATATCATTCCCACGTCATTGTCTTCGCCTGGTGTCGAGTGCCCCGGTACCGTGATGCGGCCCGACCATCCGCCATCGCCGTACACGCTCGGGGACGAATAACTTGCAACGAGCACACCGGGATGAGACTCCAGGCGTGCTTTGATCTCCGCGTACGCTTGCCGAAGCCGGTCCTCGGAAGTGCCCTTGGGAAAAGAGAGGTCGAACGTAACAACGTTTTCGGGGCGGAAACCCAGGTCGCTGCTCTTTAGGTTGTGCAGCGTTTCGAGGAATAGTCCCGCGCCGACCAATAACGGCAAGGTCAGCGCAAACTGGCCCACTAGGAGAAGCCTTCCTGTGGAGGATGAGGCGGTGGTCTGATGTCCGCCGCGGAAGCTCATTTCAGGCCTTTCGCTCGAAGCGCGCAGAGCAGGTCCAAGCCCGAACAATGTCGCGGTCACAAACGCAGTGCAGACGGCAAAGCCAAATATGGCGAAGTCCGGCCGGAGATGGAACGCCAGCGGCAGGGGCGATTGTGGAAGCAGAGAGAAAAGAAGCCGCGTGCCCCATACGGACAAAAAGATGGCACAGACCGCCCCGGCGAACGAGAGGAGAAAATGTTCGGTGAATAATTGCCAGGCAATTCGCCCGCGACTGGCGCCGAGAGCGAGACGGACCATGATCTCCTGTCTCCGGGCTGCGTTGCGCGCCAGGATAAGGTTAGCTATGTTCGCGCACGAGATCAGGAGAACCACCACAACTACGGCAAGCAATACGAGCAGCGGTTTCTCGTACTTCCGTCCGGTGGACGCGAGACCGGACCGGGCGGGACGAAGCGTCACATGCTGTCCTTTCAGCATGGATTTCCAGCGCGGTGACGCGCCAGGCATGAGCGTGTCAGCGACGTGTGCGCGAAATGCGGTCTCGAACATGGCTTGGGCTTGGGACACGTCAACGCCAGGTCGCAAGCGCAGAAGGAGCCGCAGCCAATTAATGTTCGGGTCTGGCCGCCATCCCCTATCAACTGAAGCGGTCACCGGCACCCATACATCTACTGAGACCTCAGGTTCGATTCCAAAGAATCCAGGCTGCGCAACGCCGACCACGGTGTAGGGGGCCTCATCGTAGAAAATCGTCTTGCCCAGAATTGCGGCGTCGGATTGGAAACGATGCATCCAGAATCCATGACTCAAGACAGCAAAGTGATTTCCGCCGAGCACATTATCGTCTTGCAGTTCTAAGACGCGCCCAAGAATAGGCTCGACATGCAGGACAGAAAAGAAGTTTGCCGAAACAGCCTCTCCAACTATTCGTTCTTTCGATTGCATGTCCAGGCTGAATTTTCTCGAGCCAACGGTTTCTGTGGCGAACATCTCGCCCCAAGAGTCTGCTATCTTGCTGAGTTGCTGAAAGAGAGGAAAGGAATAACTGAATTCGCCTGCGAAGTCGCCTTCGGAAGACGTCCGCATTAGATGGAAAATTTCCTGTGGGTCCTTGACCGGTAGCGGTCTCCAGAGCGAGGCGTGCAGAAGCGTGAAGATGGCGGTGTTTGCCCCAATTCCGAGGGTCAGCGTCAGTACAACCACGGCAGTGAAAGCGGGAGACTTGCGCAGCGTGCGAACACCAAAGCGCATGTCCCGCCAGCACGTCTCCAAAACAGATTCCCAGCCGGCAGAGCGGACAACTTCCTTTGTAACTTCGAGATTCCCCCGCTCCAGGCGCACGGCGCGAAGCGCATCCTTGCTGCTCATCCCCTGCTTCATCTTTTCTTCGGCTGCCATCTCCAGGAAACCGCGTAGTTCTTCGTCCAACTCTCCTTCGACCCGTTCCTTGCGGAACAGCGATCGCAATCCGTCTGATAAGTTTCGCAGCAATGACATGGGCCCTCACTCGTAACGCAAGGCAGCCATCGGATCGACGCGTGTGGCACGGCGCGCGGGAATGTACGATGCGAAAAGCGCGACGACAGAGAGCAGAACGACGACCCCGACAAGTGTCAACGGGTCAGTTGCGCTAATCCCGAAAAGAAGAGTAGACATCACGCGGGTGATGGCCAGCGATGCGCCAATGCCGATCACCACGCCGAGGGCCGCCAAGCCCGCGCCTTCGCCGACGACCTGACGAAGGACGTCATTCCGCTGGGCGCCGAGCGCCATGCGAATGCCGATCTCTTGTGTGCGGCGCGTTACGGAAAACGCCACAACTCCGTAGATGCCCACCGCAGCCAGAGCCAGGGCAGCGGCCGCGAATGATCCCACAAGAAGAAGCAGAAAACGGCGATCGGCCAGCCAGCCGCGCATTTCATCCGCGAAGGTGGAGAATTTGACGGGGACATCAGGGGCCAGATCGTGAAAGATGCCGCGCGCGGCGGAAACGATCTCCCCAGCAGGTGCGGCACTGCGCATGACGATCGTAGGCGATGAATTGATGTTCATCCCGCGCTGGCGGTAATCCAAGTAAATGATACGGCTCGGCGGAGAATCAAGGCCTTGGGCACGAACGTCACCAACGACGCCGATAATCGTCTCGGGTTTCAGATTACCGTCCATATTACCGAAATCTATTACTTGGCCTATCGGATTTTGATTCGGCCACTGCTGCCGTGCCAGGGCTTGGCTGATCACCGCAACATATGGCGAATTCAGGTCGTCCTGTTCGCCGAATATTCGCCCGCGGATGAGCGGAATTCCCAGCGTGCGGAAGTATCCTTCGCTTGCAACGCAATAAAGCGCCTGTCCGACCTGGGAAGGATTTTGAGCGATGCGCTCCCATTCGTCGAAGTTGGCAGGCGCCTTTTGGCCATTGAGTATTAGAAATCCTCCCTCGGGAAGATCGTCGCCGCGGGCGACGGGAAAGCCTCCAGCCAAACCCACGGTTTCAGCGCCGGGAATGGCGCGAACACGGCTCATTATATCGTCCAGTTGATGGATTTGACGCGTGAGGAATGACTGGTCCATGGCAAATAGTTGCGCTTGCGGAATCGGAAGAGAAAACTCCATGGTAATCAGATTTTCCTGGCGAAAGCCAGGACTCGTGGAAATGAGTCGCAGAAAGCTACGTCCGAGAAGGCCTGCTCCGACCAAAATGACAAGCGTGGTGGCAATTTCGCCGATCACCAAAAAGCTGCGCGGTCGCTGGCTAGGGCCTGACCCAGTGTGACTCCGAGAGCCCGCGCTCAACGTTTCCTGCAGATCTCCCCCACCCGCGCTCCAAGCCGCAAACAGCCCGAGCGAAAAGGCAACAGCCACAATTGCGGCCAAAGCGAACAGGAGAACCGAGGTGTTGATGGCGATGCCTTCCTGCCGCGGGAGGTTTGTCGGAAGAATTGTGGGAAGTACCTTGCCCCCCCAAATCGCAACCAAAATGCCCAGTACGCCTCCAGCGAAGGAAAGCACAAGAGATTCAGCGAGGAACTGCCGAATGAGACGCCCGCGGCCGGCTCCGAGGGCCGCACGGACTGCCAGTTCTTTGCGGCGGGCGGACGTGCGCGTCAACAGCAATCCAGCGACATTCGCGCAGGCAACCAGCAGGAGCAGGCCTACGGCTCCGAAGAGCGTCAAGAAAGCTGTACGTACATCTCCAACCATGGCGTCAGCGAAAGGGGCAACGGCGGCATCTGTAAGGTTAACCTTTTCTCCATACTGGTTTCTGATTCGCCGAGCGATCGAATCGAGATCGGCACGGGCCTGTTCCACTGTTACGCGATCGCGAAGGCGGCCGAGACACGAAGGGCCGTGGGCCGTGCGACTCAAGGACATGCCGTAGACAAACTCGCGCGACAGCCACGCAGCGACACCAGGCGGAAAATTAAATCCACGCGGCATCACTCCAATCACCGGATAGACCGTTCCCTCCATTGTTAAGCGAACGCGCGAAACGTCCGCCCTGCCTCCGAGGAATTGCTGCCAGTAACCGTAACTTACGATCATCGCCGGAGCGCCGTGGAAAACCTGCTCGTCAGCTGCGAACGCGCGGCCGCGAAAAGGCTCGACGCCAAGTGAAGTGAAAAAGTCGCTAGAAACAGCGGCAACATTCATGCGCACCGGTTCACTGCCGCCCGAAACCGACTCTGGCCCATCGTTGTACAGGGCGAGCCCGCTAAGCGTGTGATTTTGCGCGCGAAAATCCTCGAAGTTCGGATCGGCCAAACTCATTCGGTGACCGTCGGGAGCCTGTTCCCATACGCGCACGATTTGCTGTGGATTCGGGTAAGGAAGCGGACGCAGCAGCACAGCGTCTACAATCGAGAAGATGGAAGTTGAGGCGCCGATACCGAGGGCGAGGCTGACAATAGCGAGGGTCGTGAATCCTGGCCATTTCCTCAGAATGCGCACAGCGAAGCACAAATCCTGCCAACATGTCTCGACAAAAGATTCCCAGCTGGCAGCGCGGACCACCTCCTTCGTAACCTCGGGGCTCCCCCGCTCCAAGCGCACGGCGCGAAGCGCATCCTTGCGGCTCATGCCCTGCTTCATCTTTTCACCGACGGCCATCTCCAGAAAACCACGCAGCTCGTCGTCCAACTCCCATTCGACCTGTTCCTTTCGGAACAGCGATCGCAATCCCTCTGATAGACTTCGCAGCAGTGACATGAGTCCTTACTCGTAACGCAAGGCGATCATGGGATCGACACGCATCGCGCGCCGTGCCGGTGTCCACGACGCGGCCAGGACGACACTCGTCAGCATCGCGGCCGCCGATAAATAGGTGAGGCTGTCCGTTCGCGAAACGCCGTAGAGAAAAAGTCCCGATCCGCTCCAGCCGATGCCCGCAGTTGGAAAAAGGCGCGTCATTGCAAATGCACCGAACGTACCCACGGCCAAGCCAACCAACGTGACCCCGAGTGATTCGCGCAAAACTAGACTCGCGATTTCGGGGCGAGCCGCCCCGAGAGCGACGCGAATGCCGATCTCTCGCGTGCGCTCGGCGACCGAGTACGACGTCACTCCGAAGACGCCGACGATGACTAGTATCAGCGCCAAGCTGCCGAAAGAAGCCAAAAGCGTAATAATAGGCCGGCGCAACGTCAGT
>WNFJ01149878.1_pt2 | contig 10994 bp, 16 predicted proteins | sample 5400461 | NCBI WGS metagenome assembly WNFJ01 (sample SAMN13153349, study PRJNA577476) | soil metagenome | isolation source: 115 cm saprolite on Douglas fir-dominated hillslope | place: USA:California | collected 2013-09-17 | reverse complement strand
CGAGTGAGTGCGGCCCCAAGGCCCCGAGCCGAGGTGAGGTCACAAAGTTTACGGGCGTGAAAACGGTCAGGGGACGGCCATTGCGATCGCCGGAACTTTCTATGCCTTTGGGCGCGAAAAACCGAGATGTCCCGGCCGACATCGCCGCCGGGGACGAGAAATGGCTCAATAACGAGTGCGCCTTGATAGTTGATTGCGCGCAAAGCGCGGCTCTTGCCGTCCCGATCCTTTATCCGCCGGCCGCTTCGGCGGTGCCTTCGCTTCCAAACGAAAAATATGCAACAGCATATTTTTCAGTTCGTAAGCGAACTTGACGAACTCCAAAATAATGCCCCTCTAACCTCCTCGTCTCACTGTTCCTCGGTGGAGAAACGGTTCGTTAACTATGGCTCGGAAGTGCTCGATACCGTTGAGCACCTGGGGTTGATCCTGACTTATTTTTGGGAGACAGTTTTCCGTTCGTAAATGAGTTCGACGAACTCCAAAATACGGCGCCTCTCTCCCCTCCTCTCAGTGTTCCTCGGCCCAGGAGCGGCTCGTTAACTATGGTTCAGGAGCGGCCGGGCAAAGGTGAGCGCAATCCGTTACACACAAACTAAGGAAGGTTGGCGCCTGAGGCCAGCAGATTTACACGATATCGACGGCCTTCACGCGTTGGCAGGCAATCCGCTGGTCTATCGATACCTTTTCGACGGTGCCCCGCCGGATAACGAATTTATCACGCGCCGGGTTGCAGAGAGTGTTGCCAACGCGGACACAGGAGAGATCGTGCGTTGGCTCGCCAGCGAGTTGTCGCCTGACACCTACGTAAACATGATGGACCAATATTATCCAGCTTGGAAAGCGAAATCCGAGGCGAAGTTCTCTGACATCAACCGCGAGATGGGCGAGAGTGAGTTTGAGCAAGCGCTGGCTTGCGCACGAGAGGCCGGTCTGTGGCGGTTGGATAGGCGCTGGCGCCCTGTGCGAACCAGGTTCGCGTTCGTCGAGATTCCCCCGGCAGCGAAGCGCATGACAGAAGCCAGAAGCTAGGAGCCGGGATCGCTGTGAGCGGTGAATGGTGATTGGTGGGTTATCTGGTACAAATGCGAACGCATCCCTATTCCCCCTGGTCGTCCGCTTGGTCCTCGGCGGGCGCAAAACTTCACACCTCGCCGCTCGGTCCGCACGGACAACGCCGACTCGCCGAGCTTACCCGAACCGCCTGCTAACGGAACGACGCCCGCGAATTCAGGAGTTTTTCCCTTCGGCACAGGCGTACGTAATAAAAGAGGGCGAAGCGTGAACGACTGGCCCGACCCCGAAATTTTCCGTGGCGTTGGCTTCTTGAAAGAATACGTGTGGGTGCCAGCCCGCAGTTGGAAAGATCTATGACTAACAAGACATTGCCGAATACGCCAACTACCGGTGCGAACAAGCGCAGAAAATGCGCAACGCTCGCAAAGCCGAATTCCGAGAGTTACTCCGGAAACACGAAAGCTCCACCCGATTGGAATTTCAGGCGGAGCTTGATCGTCGGGCGAAGATTCCTTAAGCTTTGCCCTTGGGTTGATATTTGTAGAAGGTTTTCCCGTCTGGTTGCAGTTGGGCACTGAGTTTTCCGGTGCGCCCAACCAGTTCCTTCAAATTGTCTAGGGAGTCAATATCAACCCCCACGGACAAAAGAAGGTCACGCAGTTTCCAGAGGAACGAGTCAGTAATCGGAAATCGATCCGACGTCAATGTTCCGCCACAGTTCAGCCTGACGTAAACGTAGTCGTACTGCCGCTTGTCGTCGTGTTCCTCGCGAACCTCCTGAACCTCAAACTGATACTCTCCAGATTCAAGGATCTGACACTGAGCATTCAGTCTGTCCGCAATTGCCTTGAGCTTTTCTTTGTTAATAAGGATCATGCGGCACCGCCTCTCTTCGTAGCCCCTTGCAATCTCGCGAGCAGATCTTGAGCCGCGTCACTTCTCAACGCGTCACTCCTTACGTCGATTGGTTCCTCGGCGTAACCACGGAGTATCGGCGGAAGCCCACCTTCAAACTCCATGTGCTCCAACCAACGCCGCATTTCCGGGTTATTAAGAAGTCCGCCAATCCCGAAACCGCAATGTAGGGCTTCGGAATCAATGTAGACCCCTCCTTCATCAAAACCGCGCACTTGATCTCGGAAGGAGTAATACCAAAACCCCTCTTCATCCCAATACAGTGCGTCGCCATCCTGTTCGTATCGACGACCGACAAATCCATCGGAAGGGCAGGCATTGTCCCGCTCGTGAATCGTGAAATAATAAGTTCCGTTCGGGTTCATGGCCTTAATTACCCCTCCGGATCTCTCGATCGACGTTCCGCATGAACTCCGCCGCGCCTTCTTCCACCGTTTCCGGGTCCCAAGGCGTGATCTCGATCAGCCGATCAACGGTAATGACTTTGCTGCCAAATTCATTCCGTATCTCGACCAAGGATTCCCCCGTCAGCGGAAAATCGCTGATGGCTTTAACTGTTGATTCAGGTACGCTCATACTTCGCGCACCTCTTTTCTCGGGAACAACCCCTTCAATTCTTCGGGCAGCGGCACCGTTGCCGCAGTTTCAAGAATGTCGTTCACGGCATCTGTATACGGGCAATATTCTTGAAGAAACTGCTCCAAACCATCTGCGATCACGCTGGTGAAGTGGCACCAGTCGATTTGCCAATGATCCGGAAAATCTAAGGTTCCGTCATCGCCCGTCCAAACTTCAACTGTGAGGCGTACAAAGTGGTGGTAACTATCGTCGTATTCGTCGTACTCGGCCTCAAGCCAAGTAACGGTCACGCGACATTCGTGCACTTTACCGCTGGTGTATTCGCCCAGGATTTGTTGGGTTGTGTCGCTCATCGGCTGGTCACCTCCGTCTTAAGCCGATCGCGGATTTCCACCATCGTCTTGGCCTGCATATTATCTAGCAGTGTTGCTAGCCATTCCCCGACGGTCACCCGTCGTCCGATACTCCGACTCATAAAATCGGAGTGCATTTGTAACCGATCCCGCGTCCGCTCATCGAGACGGATGTGGATTCGGATTTTTGGGTTCTTATTCATCACCCACGTAGAACCAGCGCCCGCGATAAAAATTTTGGAACCGCTGGAGATTCCGCAGATTTGCTGGTAGATCTTGCGAAATGAGCAAAAACTCCGTGCCATTATCGGTGAATATCACGCCCTTTGCTCGGGAACTCCTGGAGAGCGTAGCGGCTCGCTGCCTCTATAATGAAGGGGGCCAACTGCCTTTGGGCCAAGTGGTGACCGCTATGGCCGAATGGTTCGAGGACGAGAACGAATGGGAGGACGTTGAAGAGCGCGTCCGAGCCCAGTTCGCGGGAAAGGTGCAACGTCGTAAGCAGCGCGATCGGGAGCGTAAACGAAAACGGCGATGACCCATGGACTTTCTCATCAGCTTCGCAAACCCGGACGCAACGCGGAGCGCAGCGGCTTCGAGATTTTCGGCGAAGTCTTGCCTCTGCCGGACAGGGGTGATCTCCATGGTTCTACGGCTAAACGCTGTTTGCTGTTTCAGGTTAGTGCTGTGAGCGCTTCATCCGTTCGACCTCCAAGTCCATCAAAGCGGCTGTGTATAAGTCAGGATCGAAATGATAGCCACGACTTTCCCAATATTTGGCGCGGTCAATATCGACTACCTTTTGATCCATTAAAGCGGCTGTGTATAAGTCAGGGTCGAAGTGGTAGCCGCGACTTTGCCAATATTTGGCGCGGTCAATATCGACTACCTTCTGGTCCATCAAAGCGGGGGTGTATAAGGTAGGGTCGAAATGATAGCCACGACTTTCCCAATATTTGGCACGCGCTTCTGCCTCTGAAATTGGCGATGATTTAAGGGCGCTTGGCGTTGGGGATGGTGGGTTCACCTTTGCCTCACCTGGCTGGAGGAAATCAGCGTTAACCCATCCCGATATGCTTTCGGCCGAAATGAATAACCATGTGGTGGTCCCATTCTTGCGGGTTTTTCCCGTTGAAGAAATATTACCAGCACCGGCACCCAGACGTCCCACTACCGGGTATGCACTCCCGGCTCCTGAACGGATGTTCAGATAATCCCCGTTTGCGACATTTACTACATGATAGAGTAGCGATGCCCTCATCACTGACGCTGTTGGAGTCGCGGTCGGGGTGGTAGATATGGTCGGAAGTCCTCGCCACATCGATATTGTCGGCATCGGGCTCGGAGTGGCACACGTCATCCAGGGAGGAGTCGGCGTAGGCGTGGAATCCGGAACATAGCGCGGCAGCCTGGTCTCCGCAGTCCCGGTTGTTGGCGACTTCGGTGTCACAAACCAAATGCCCAGAATTATCGAGCCGCCAATCATTAGGCCAACAACTCCAACAACTCCCTTTGGAAGCGCTACTGAAAAGCGCCTTAACCCTGTCGGCGAAAACTCCTCCCCTTCCGAATCTTGGAAACGCTGAGAGGGATTTGGGGGAACTGGAGGAGGGGTCGACTCTTTTGTGTGTCCGGCCGAAGCGCCGTTATTTCCTTGCGCTTGAGGTCTTGGCAATACGTCGGGCCGCGCTTGAGACATTCGCCTAGGCGGCTTCGCACGCTTCTCCGGCAGTGCGGGTGGCAGTTCGAATCTCAATTCTGCTGTATCCATGCTCAGTTGCGTCCAACTACTGAACGATCGCCCATCCACCCCAACAAAACCTCACGCTTTGCCACTTTCCGTAAACACTGCAGGTCAACCGCTAACTGGAGCATCAGATTGTCGCGCGACTCTTCCTTCGTTGATAAAACGGCATAGAGCAGGTGAACGGGGAAAACGATGCAGTTTGAAACCTCCGCAAAGCGTTCGGAACGGGCAAATAACTGTTTAGAAGCTTTACTTCGACGGAGTTGCTGAGACTCCTGAGGGGCGGTTCGATTCTCTTCCACGCAAAGGCGTCGAAGGGCTCGGCGAAATCTGCGGGCATCAAAGCGAGCTGTTTCAAATATGCTCCGTAGCCGTCCTACCTCGCGAAGCAGTTCCCCCAATATCTCTTCACGATCAGGTGAACGCTTCTCAAAGAGCCCAGGAAGATCGATATCTACTGACTTGCAGAGACCCAAAAGCAGGTGCGTCGGTTCAATAGTTAAAGATTTCAGCAGCTTAGCTTCGAGCTCGGCTAGTCGCCAAATAAAGATAAGGCTATTGGAGTGACGCACGCTCATTGGCCGATCAATTTCTTCGCAGTTCCATCAAATCTTCAGCGAACTACGCCAGACTGGAAGCCACGCTGCGCGTCCTTAACGGCTTCATCCGGTAGTAAGTCCCACAACTGCCTGACGATATTTTGTAGCCCCGTGACGTTATTTTTCCTGATCAAACAACCGCATCGCGCGCGCTTGATCGCTCATCTTATGCTTCTGGTTTTCTAGCCAGCGGAACTGCTGAACCCAGAAGCCTGGCTGCGCGAAAACGATCTCAAAGTAGAGTTGCTTCACATGCGTTAGTTTTTTGCGGAGACGGTCCGTTTGGTGCTTCGCAGTGAGATCGTCTACCTCGTTGACTATCTGAGAAGCTCTCTCTCGCTGTGCCTGAGATCCGTGTTGATCGACGACGGTGCCGAGATCTTTAAGCCACATCCTTACCTCCGCAAGCAAAGCCGGCCATTCCAGGGTGTCCTCTGCTTCGTCGAGCCTGAGCTTTAACTCCAACAACCGCTTTTCACATTTTACAGCAGCATCCGGGTCTCCTTGTGCTGCGGAGACAGTCCCTTTAACTTCCTTCATTAATTGGGAGTTCTCGATGCTCTGAATCGTCTCTTCGACGTTTCCGCCAGCGTTGTCGCCCGCCTTAGCCTTGAGCTCGCGCAAGCGCTTCATCTCTGCCTCGTAATCCTGCTTCAAGCGCTCTGGCTCTGGAGGGTTGTGTTTCATGTTGAGCTCTACAGCGAACTCCTCGTCCAGCAATGGAACGTAGGCTTTCACTGTAATGATGCGTGACTCATCGATCCGGAGCGTCACTTCGACTTCGCTACCCGCCGGCAAATCTCGACGTATCTCTTCGGCCGTGATCTCCAGAGAGCCAACGAGACGGTTTCGGTCTGCCCGTTCGAATTGGCCCTCGATCACCGGAATTTTCAAAATCTCACCGCTTTGGCCCTGGCGGACCGCAGAAGTAGTCCTGTAGTCGCGCGTTGCCTTCACCGGCAGGCCACGTCCTTTTTCAACCAGCCTGTCGTATTCGTTAGTAGCGAGGGAGATTCCCATCGAGTTGATGAGAGGCTGCTCTTCGACAACGGCCCCAACGGTATAGGTAAGAATGTCCGGCGTCGTCTTCTGCAATCTTCCGCTCGGATCAAACAACTCGATGGCGAAGGTGTTCCTGTCGCCGCGCTCAGCGTGCAGGTTGACCAGGAACACGCCATCGGCGCGAAGCGGAATTTTACCGCTTCTCCATTGTGTTTTGGTGTTCACTAATTCTAGCGTGAAACCCGTCAAGTCGCCTACCAAGGGCCCGGAAACTCTTCCACCAACCATCGGGGCACTATCCATTCCGACAGGTTTGTGTTTGAGGTCAATCGAGTATTGACCAGGCGCCGCTGGAACGCCGGCGTGAGCCTCGAATCGTTGGGTGCCAGAAAAGATGGCCGCGCCGCGCGCGACGACAGTCAGTGGATCAACGGTGTGGTCCAGCCTGATGCCAAGGTTGTTTTCGAGCAGCTCCCGAAAATATGGAGCTAACGTGGGTCCGCCGACGAGTATGACCTTCTCAACCGCATCTCTACCGAGCTTCTTCTCTTTCAGAACGCGCTTACAGATATCCACTGAGCGAACAATGATAGGTTCAGCAACCTTAACCAACTCACTACGACTCAATTCACACTCAAATTCGATTTCCTCCCCGTTGCCGTCCCGGAACCTGCATGTTTGTAGTGTCGTACGTTCACTTCGCGATAGGTCGACCTTGGCTATTTCTGCAAAGTGCTTCAATTTGGCGAAGACTGGACGCCATTGTTTGTTGCTACGCGCGAAATCCTTCAGGTTGAATTCGTCGAGCAAGCGAGGAACGAGGATCTGCTCGACAAGGGCCCAATCTATATCAGAACCGCCGAGGAAATTGTCGCCACCGTGATTGACCACGTGGACGGTTCCTTCCTCAGCCTTGATAACAGCGGCATCGAAGGTGCCGCCACCAAAATCATAGACCAGCCAGTAAGCTTTCTCCTGGTCGGCTTGGAACCCATAGGCAAGGGCTGCTGCTACCGGCTCTTGCAGCAAAGGGCTTTCCTTGAACCCAGCCAGATTAGCTGCCTTGCGAGTCGCATCGCACTGGTTTAATTCAAATGCCGCCGGTACCGTCACGACACATGCCTCGACAATCTCACCGGTGCGCTGCTGTACGTCCGCACGGAGGGACTTCAGTATTTCGGAAGAAAGCTCCTCTGGTTTTCTGCGTTGGCCGCTACTCTTGAATTCATATAGATGGTCGGTGCCCATTTGGCGCTTGAACTCGATACAGGTGTCATCCAGGCGATCGTAAAAGTAGTTTTTCGCCCGCTGGCCAACGAACACCGCCCCTTTCTTGTCAATGCTAACGGCGGAGGGCGTTACGTCGGCGTCTGAATTGTTCTTAATGATTTCGGTCGTGACGCCTTTGAGCACAGCGATCGCGCTGTTGGTTGTCCCTAAATCAATGCCAAAGTCGATGGTCGTCCTGTTCATAAGGAAGGATTCGGTGTAGCGGGCGTCGCTATGACGACCTCACCAATCTGAATAAGCTGCTGTTGCCAATAGATTGTCGGCTTGATGGTTTCGATAACGCTTTCCCGCGTGATACCTGGCGTCGGTTGCGCGGTGATTACCTTCAGCGGGAGGCCGTAGTCGAACGCATCGCCGGTGTGGTCTTTTACTTCCAAGCCCATCTCGAGCATCCCTTCGAGTGCCGCTTCGACGTGCCGATAAACGCGCTTCATCTCTTCGCGTACTTCGCCAGATGCAGCATCGAGCATTTTAACCCTGGCTTTCCAGATATTCGTAGCGACGTTTGTCATACTCCTGACTACCTGTGGAGGGACACCATAGCGAACCGCTGTTCCGCTGATTTCCTTCGCCTCAAGCAGTTCGCGAAGTTGTGGGCCGAGGGCATCGATCTGTTCGTCCGTCCTCGGTGGAGATGGAATGTTGAAATCATCAGGCATAGTTTTGTTCTATGAGGTTGGCTTTTTGCTCTGCAGCGCGACTACTGCTTCGGTGAGTTCCTTTAAAATTACTGCGTTCCAAACTCGGCGTAGGCTAAATGACCGAAAGACGTTCCGTTTCTGCGTAGAAGCGATGTGCAACTGACCCGACCGAGTGTTAAAACCGACGTCGGACCAAGGTATGACGTGATCTTCCCTCCAGAAGAGCATCCCCGTTGTTACATGGATTCCATTGAACGCCATCCAGCAGTCGCCCAATGGGATCGTGTTACCGGCAGCGAGATATCGCGCCATTCGTAAACACAGACGTGGAATAATTTGATAATAGAGAGCAGCCAGAATTGCCTGAAAATCCGCTTGCGCCTTTTGTTCACTGCGAAAGAAACGTTTGCACTCGATATGAATGCTCCCGTGGCGAGCGCTGTTTACTGCGATCATATAGGAAATCAAATCGCCTCGCACGAAGACACCAAAACGAATTCCGTTAATGTCGCCCGATGGAAGGACGTGGGAGTTGTACCGCACTCTTTCACGCGTGACCTCGATTTCGTCACCTCTGATCTTTAAAAGCAGTTGTGTGCGGACCTTTTGGTTTGCCTGGATTTGCGACTTGTCTTGAGCCAAGCGGTTCTTTAGCTCTGGCTCACGCGCTAAATCGCTCGCCAATGTAAGAGCCTCCAACGCGGTTTCGAAATCGTCATGCTCGTTATGAGCATCGATAGAGATGCCTCGTAGTGATATCGCGACAAAATTGGCAAACTCGCCAGACACAATAGTGTCGACGGCCGGCAGAATTTCTACTTTGATCCTTGCCAGTTTAGCTTTGGGAGCCGCGCCACTCTCATCAATGTCGCGCAGCATTAGCAAGTTAATGTTGTTCTTAATCTCCTGCCGCAGATCGGATGAGCTCGCGAAAGGTAACGCCGACTTCAACAGCTCGATACACCCTTTGTTATCTGCGGTCGCTTTGTGATAAGGAAAGGTGATTTGGTTACAGGCGGTGGCGACCTCATCCGAGAGCTCATTGTGAACTTCGCTGTCTGTTCCGAAAAAGAGGTCGAACAGGTAAGAGAATTCGCGCGCGTGCTCGAGTAACTCGTGACCGGCCGCCAAAGCCTCCGATTGATTGTTACCGGCACGTTGTCGAGCGCGATCGATTTGTTGCTTTAATCGTGCCCGCGCCGGCGAAATGATCGACTCCGCTGTTTTAACCAGGTTGTCGCGTTCCGGCTGAATCTCGCGCATGAAACCCACGTGGCTTCGTGCCCACTGCAATTTTCCCTGTTCTGCAAATTCGAGGGCCGCTTCTGCATTAATCTTCGCGAGCGCATCGAGCAAAGAGTCGCACATCCGGCGCCCAAATCCTGTCGTTAAACGAGGATCGTCTAAGAAACGGATACGAGTTTTTACCGTGTTCCAGATCCGATCGTCGGAAGCGATCTGTCTCCACCTTATGAAAGACTGCCTCCAATAAAGATAGATGCGCTCTTCATCCTGGGATTTGTAATCCACGACCCCAGCTATGTGGTAAAGTGTCCATTCAACGGCCAGCAAATGGCACATGACCGCAATGTTGTGAGCGGCCACAAAACCTGATTCGGTGTTATTCTCGGCCGCCAACCAAATCTTGTAAGCGCTTGAAGGGTCTCCGCGTACGAGGGCATCGAGCCCAGGATCATCGGCTCTGTTGCCAAATGTCATGGGCCAGAACCAAAAGAACTCGTCAAGAAGCCGCTTCTCCGGATCCCTTATTTGCTGGATTGCATCCCTGATTTGGTCAACCGAGGGCGACGGATTGAGCGCGAACGCGGAAGAATTGATAGATTCCCCGTGGCCAAGCTCTTCCATGATTTTCAGCCTGCCCGCCTGCTTGGCGATTTCTTTTGCGCTGGCGTTTACTGGCAATCCGGTAATGCGAAATGCGTTCTTCCGATAAATGTCGAGGCAAGCTGCGTCGATCAACGCTTGGCAGATTGGCTCATTGTCCGCTACTGGAATTGTGCTGGTGTCGCTCGACATAACGATCACATGCTAATCCCGCATCTCCACAGTCGGACCTGGTCAGCGTATTTCCCGCGGAGGCTGGGCCACTTATTGAAAGCCTCCTCCATGAGATCAGCGGCCTCGCCAAGCTTGCCCTGTTTCTTGAGATGAACTGCCTGCTTGGCCATTCTCTCGGCTTCATTTTGATCAGGAGAGGAATGCTCTATGCCCAGTGCTGTCTTTGACATTTCGGAAGTAGACCCACCAACTTCGGATTTCGGTCGATCGGACAGTGGTTTCCCCTCCCTCACTCACTCAATGCATTAAGAAGCTCCGAAGCAGTTTGAATGCGCGAACTCGCATCAATGTCTAGGGCCCTGGTAAGGACGTAATCAAGTGTTGTGTCGACGTCAGGATTGATATCTGAGGCCGCCTTGAAAGGCTGCTTGAATAGGTTTGCAGCACCCCAGCCGAGATCGACAGGGAGCTTGAACGGAAGTTGGTCAGTTAAGAGTAAATAAAGGGTCGTACCAATAGCCCAAATATCCCCGGCGCAGGAATCACCTTTTGTATCAGAAAATGCTTCCGGCGGTTTGAAATGAGGAGTGCCAGCGGCTGTGGCTAGAAGGGTAAGTGGATTGACCGGTTTAGCTAAGCCGAAGTCACTTACACGCGCGCGGAGTCCCTCTGGTTCGTAGCCCACAAGAATGTTTTGGGGCTTGATGTCGCGGTGAATCACCGGTGGGTTTTGCCCGTGTGCTACTGCAAGACCTCGGCAAACCTGTTTGATCAAATCGACTGTCGTCTTGACCGGAACGAACTGAGGGACATGTGAGTGCCAGAACTTTTC
>WNFJ01650390.1_pt3 | contig 10996 bp, 9 predicted proteins | sample 5400461 | NCBI WGS metagenome assembly WNFJ01 (sample SAMN13153349, study PRJNA577476) | soil metagenome | isolation source: 115 cm saprolite on Douglas fir-dominated hillslope | place: USA:California | collected 2013-09-17 | reverse complement strand
CGCTGGAGGAGCGCCTCGCACTGATCCTGCTCGAGCTGAGCGAGCACTTCGGCGTCCGCAATGGAAAAGGAATCCGCCTCACCGTGCACGCGCGGCATCGCGATATTGCCGAGCTGGTTGGCGCGTCGAGGCCGCGAATAACTGAGCATCTGATCGAGTTCGAGGAAAAGCGTCTGATTACGCGCGAGGACCATCATCTCACCGTCCATCGCGACCGCATCGAGAGTTTTCTCGCCCAGACTCATCTGGTGATGGACGCCAGATTCAGCAAGGCCGCGACCCCGTAGCTTTCCACCCACTGCTGTACGAATCAGCAGGTTCGGCAGACAAACGCTTTTACATGAACCAAGAAGCTCAAAAGCGATTTCTTGACGCGCGCCGACGTTACAATTCGGCGAGAGGGGCGTGGCTCGCGCTTGGGACACAAAATCTCCGAACTGGCGAAAGCGCTCACGCGAACTGAGCAGACGCGATTGGGCGCGGGCGGATGGAATCGGATTTCTATCTCGGGTCATCCGCATTTCTCCACGCCGCGAGCTGCGATGGCTTCCGAGCACACCTTTGATCCGTCAAAATGGCCGAGCGGGGAACAGATCTCAGTCGATTGGATCGAGGTGAATCAAGCCTATCACGACTTTGAAGAGGCCTATCAGAATCTGCCAAACGAAGACCGCGAATACTTAGCGGCGAAGACTCCCGACCCATAGTCCACCTGCGCACCGGCTCAATTTCCACCCGCAGTCTCTCAAATGAAGTCCACACGCTGAGGCGCTCGTGCGTGTGGGTTGGCTGGTAGCTGCTTAACTGGCGTTGACTAACCTATTACTAGAGGTCTTAAAGAACACCAGATTCGTCACCGAGAGAACCAGAAAGTCATTTATATTTCATACATTTTATTCGCTCTAGCGCCATTTGATAGCAAGTTAAGCAACTGGCGTTTCCAAATTCAGGCGCTCATGGAGCAATCACGACTGCCTCGAACGGCAGAGCTTCCAGGTCTGCCGTGTTGACAACCGACTACAGTTGCGAACCGTGCGCTGAATTAGACAGTCGTAGCAAAAACCGCGATTGGACGGAGAAATTCATTCGCGGGCATTTCTTGATTCGAACTGTCCAAAAATTTGGCCTGTTCTTTTCGGAACTTGCCTCCTGTTCGGCAGGTAACAGCTCGTTTCTCTTGTGAGCTGCAAAGGCGTATGGTCAGGGCATCCTACGAAAGGTGCAATATTGAATGAACTCAAAAGTCACCGTGATAGTGACCTCGACCGCCTGAGTCGCCTCAAAGCTCTTTCCTGGCTCTCATACCCCGAACTTACATTGCTGGTCGGCGCGCTGGCGCTGGCCAATTTCAAACGGCGCGAGGTAATTTTGCGCGAGGCCGCGCTCGCCTCCGAAGTAAACATTTTGTTGACAGGCATCGCGAGGATCACCTGCTTGAACGCGCGCAGCGAGCGGGTGACGGTGGCGCTGCTGGCGCCCGGGCCGATTCCCGAGTTCCCAAGCCTGGCGATGAGCCATTCTGATTTCCAGTGCGAGGCCTACAACGATTGCAGAGTCGGCAGCCTGAGCCGCGATCAATTCGACGGCATTACCGAGAAGTCCAGCGAGTCGGCGTTCAAGCATCTGCGGCAAAATGATTTGAAGCAGTGGTATCGGCTGTTACTGCGCAGCTCGAGCTTTCTGAATCTCGGGCTTCGCGAGCGAATCGCGATAACCCTGCTCGAACTGTGCTCCGATTTTGGCATCGAGGAATCGCGCGGCACGCTGCTCAGAGTATCGTTCAGCCACAAAGATATCGCCAATCTGGTCGGGGCCTCGCGGCCGAGAACCACCGAGCATCTGGCCCGGCTCGAGCGTGAAAATCTCGTGATTCGGCAGGGGCGGCAGCTGGTGGTTCGGGTGTCCGAATTGCAGGAATCTATTGGACACCATGCTCAATTGGTAAGGCAGCCGCTGAGATAGGCAGCGGATGCTACCGCGGCGTGCGATTAGCCGCGCACGATATACTTGCGGGAACGCGTCGCCAGTTCGACGTGGCTGAAATGGGGGCCTCTTTGGAAACCGAGCGAAACTTTATTCGCGTCGAGCTGATCGACGATCCCGCGGCGATAGCCGAATATTGGGCGCGGGCGGGCCGCCCTGGCGACAGGATGATCTGTCGGCGATGCGGCGATGCTGACCTCATGATCGCGGCAATCCTGGTGGTTCCAGCGGGTGGGGAGAGCCGCTGGGCGCTATGCGCGGCGTGCCTTTCCGAGATGCCGTAGTCAGCAGTCCATCTACAATTTTGAGTAAATTCCGACATTCTGCATATCTGCGAATCAACCGCGGCGGAATCGGCACAGAGCTTGCTGAACTCGTGGAGCCGAATTTCTGGTCACGGATCCAAGTTTCGCCCGAAGGACATTGGCTTGGTGGTTTAAAGCTGGTTTAGAGACGCCAGGCGTTGCCTGACATAGTTAGTTCAACCGTGGTTCGCCGATTTGGGGGTGACCTACCTCACAAGGAAGGTAAATCGTGCTCAGAAGTCCGGTAAGAATTTTAGTCGGGATAGTAGCCCTGTCGTTGATCTCGGGCTGCTCAAATATGCCAGAACGGCGCTGGGGATGGTGCGCTCTGGGAGGCGCGGTAGTTGGCGGCGCGGCAGGAGCCCGGCTCGGACTCGGCATCGCCAACGCGGCCACCCGCAGCGGAGATAATGTATTCAATGAGGAACGCGGCAAAGCGATGTGGCTCACCGCAATCGGCGGCGCGGCGCTCGGCACGTTGGCCGGCCACTTCCTATGCGATCCTTTAGTGCAGGCGCCGCCGCCTCCACCGCCGCCACCTCCTCCGCCGCCACCGCTGCCACCTCCGCCACCGCCACCTCCACCGCGGCAGAGGTTGGTGCTCCGCGGAGTGCATTTCGATTTCAACAAGGCGATTATCCGTCCGGGTGATGCCGCCGTTCTGGATGAAGTCGCGGCGATTCTCAAGGCGAATCCGAACGTGAGCGTAAACGTCAACGGGTACTGCGACGCGATCGGTTCAGTTGAGTACAACCTCAAACTGTCCGAGCGACGCGCCGACGCGGTCGTCGATTACCTGGTGAATGCGGGAATCCCGGCGAGCCGGCTGATTCCGCACGGCTACGGCAAGACGAACTTCGTCGCGCCCAACGACACGCCTGAAGGGCGCGCGCAGAATCGGCGCGTCGAGCTGGTGCCTGTCGAGTAGGTGAGATAAACGATCGATGAACGAGAGCCGCAGTCTCGAAAGAGGCTGCGGCTCTCTCTTTTAGATGATGCCTTTCAGCTGCCGAGGCCGAGCTTGATGCGGGCGAAAAACTCGGCGGAGTTGTCGAAGTCGATACTCGCGTGCTGTGCGCCGACGTTTACATTTCTGAATGCGGTCTGCAGCGCGCTCGGCGAATAGACGGCATGTGCGCCCGATCCTGAGAACATTCGCGTGACGGCGCGGCGGCATAACTCGGCGGAATAGGCGGCCTGCCATTTCGCGCGAGCGCGATGCTCGACAGTAAACCCGTTGCCCGCAGCCATCAGTTGATCGAATTCGCCGAGGATGTCGTGTAGCAGGAGATCTGCCGCGCGGATCTCGGCGGAGGCCTCGGCGAGGCGCAGCTGGGTCGGGCCGTGCTCGGCCTTTCCCGCGCCGGTCAAGATGACGCGGCGCTCCATCGTGCGCTCGATAAATTGCTGCAAGGCAAATTTCGCCGAACCGAGCACCGCGGTCGCAACTGAAACTGAAAGCATCGCCTCGGCGGAGAGCCGATACAGATTGGTCGCATGCGCGGCGGCATGCGGACTCGCGCCGCGAAAAAGTATCCGCGTATCGATCGTGCGATGCTTAGGCACGAAGACCTCGTGCGCGACGACGTCCTTGCTGCCGGTGCCCTGAAGTCCCATCACGTGCCAGGTGTCATCGATCTCGAGCTCCTCGCGCGGAACGATCAGATGAACTAGCGGGCCGTGGGTCTCTGGATCGGCGCATCCGAGCAATACCCAATTAGAATGATCGACGCCGCTGCAAAATTGCCATCGTCCATCGACGCGGTAGCCGCCGCTGACCGGCGCGGCGACTCCCTGCCACGAGAGTGTGCCTGCGACCAGGCCGTCGCGGCCAGCGCCGAAGACTTCATCCTGCGCGGCCTCGGGAAACGAACCCATGCACCAATGATGCGCGCCCATCACCATCAGCACCCATCCAGCCGACGGGCACGCCTCGGAGAGCGCGGTCACCGCGTCGGCGAGAGTGCGGAGCGGGAGCTCGTAACCGCCGGTGCGCCCAGGCTGCGGAATTCGGAACATGCCCGCGTCCACGAGCGCCACCATGCTCGCGGGGACGAGCTGACGGGCGAAATCGCATTCGCGCGCGTGCTCGGCGAGCTTCGGCGAGATCGTCGCAACCCGCCGCATGATTTCATCGTGATCGATTTGCATCCGCACTTGAACTTAATCCTCGATTGCGAGCACTGACAAGCAAATCGGACGCCGCGCCTGGATATGTTAAATGAGATCGCGTGCACAAAATTGCAAAAACCGCGCACGTCGCGATCCTGCGCACAATTTTTCTCGCAGCGATTATTGGGGGAGCCGCGTGCGGCACCGCTACGAGCGGTGATTCGATTGCGAACACGTGCGGTCCTTATGGAGATCCGTCGGCTGCGGTCTTCTCTGCAGTAAAGCCTCATTGCGGTAGGGGCAAGCGACTCGGTCCGTGGAGGGACGCCGACGGTATCGATCGCTATGCCTGCCTCTACGCGCCCGCGCGAGCAGCGTCCAATCGAAAACTCCCGATTGTGATATACTTGCACCCGTCGCTATTCGGAGCCGGCTGGATTACTCGAAGCAATATACTCGACTATCAGAATTCCGTTTCACTTAGCGACGATCCGACAAATGTCGGATACCTAGTGTTGGCGCCTGAAGGGCGAAAGACTACTCATTACTATCCGTTTCCCGACAACAAGGGCGTCGGGTGGGACAATTGGTATCGTCAGCTAACTCCGTCGGGCGAGGTAAGTATCGGACATACTACATGGCGCGAGAACGCTGATGCGGTTGCGCTCGATCACTTCATCGCGGCGCAGGTCGCGAGCGGCGCGGTGGATACGAATCGCATCTACATCTCTGGATGGTCCAACGGCGCGGCAATGGCCTATTTATATGGATTAAATCGGCCTGCGATCGCGGCAGTTGCGGTCTATTCAGCGCCCAATCCGTTTGGTGCATTCAACGATCCTTGCGAACAACGGCCGGTCGTAGGCGCTGCGACTGGTAACTCGCAGATTCAGATCTTCAATCCTTCGATACCAACTATGCATATACACAATAGCTGCGATAGCGCCGGTATCTGCCCCAATAGTGAACAACTGACTAACGAATTGCGCGCGGTCGGAGTATCGATTGAAGACGTAATACTCGATGATCGCGGTAATAGAGTATCTACGTGCAATAGTTCGTGCGGTAGTAACTCGAACGCTGGTTTTGTACTACTGACTAATCCGATAAGCACGATGACAGGCATGATAAATCATGCGCTCTGGCCAAAGGCGTGGACTCTCGCGATGCTGGACTTCTTCCGCAAGCATCCGCACAAGACGCCTCAGTAATGAAATGACTAAGGCGTCAGGCAGTTGTGCGAATCGACTCGTCGCCGTATGGTCGCATCCGAGGGAGTTGAACTATGCAACCCAAGTCCGCCGCAGATAGCGGCTCGACGCCGTGGTCGCCGTCACGTTTGGTCGATCTCGAGCGCTATCCGATTCTTGATCTGAGCGGTACGACGACGCGCGCTCTTACCGCTCATTGTCGCGAGCAGCTCGACAAGACCGGCGCATGCGAGCTGCCTGGATTCCTCGGCCGCGACAGTGTCGAAATCCTGGTGCACGAAGCGGACTCGCTCGCGGCGCATGCGTATCACAGCGTCGTCACCGGCACGCCGTATCTCGCGGTCCCGGATCCTTCATTGCCGGAAGATCATCCGCGCAAATTTTTCGAGCCCACTTCGGTCGGGGTTGTCGCTTACGATCAGTTCCCCGCGGATTCAGTGCTGCGCCAGTTGTTCGAATGGGATCCGCTGATGGAGTTTATCGCCGCGGCACTTAAGAAAGACCGGCTCTTTCGCTACGCCGATCCGATGGGCGCGCTGAATCTTGCGGTGATGGGTGACGGCGAGCGTCTGCATTGGCATTTCGATCAGACTGACTTCGTCACTTCGATTGCGCTGCGTCCGTCCGAAGCGGGAGGCGACTTCGAATACGTGCCGCTGATTCGCAGCGCGACCGACGAAAATTATCCGCGCGTCAAACGCCTGTTGCATGGTTCCGATGAAGGCGTGGTGCGAGTCGCGATGCATCCGGGGACGTTGCTTTTATTCGAGGGCCGAAACTCGATTCATCGCGTCACGCCTATCCGCGGACGCACCACGCGCCTGGTCGCATTGCTCGCATACGACACCAAGCCCGCAACGCGGAGTAGCAAGTTGTTGCAGATGGCTCGCTATGGCCGAACGGTCTAGCCGGCCGCGGCGCGCCTCTTCTCCGACGCGCATCGAGAAAGATCTTTTGGGCGAGTGCGCAGTTCCTGCGGACGCGCTCTATGGAATTCACACCGTACGCGCGCTCGAGAATTTGCGCTTCTCGTCGAGTTTGCTGCGCAACTATCCTGACTACATTCGCGCGCTCGCGATTGTGAAGAAGGCGGCGGCGCGTTCCAATCGCGATGCGCACATAATCGACGCGCGGCGGCTCGGCGCTATCGAATACGCGTGCGACGCGTTGATTCGCGGCGAGCATCTCGATCAATTTCCAATCGACATACTGGGTGGCGGTGGAGGTATCGCGGTCAATATGAATGTGAATGAAGTGATCGCGAATCTCGCCTCCGAGCAGCTCGACGGTGCGCGCGGCACGTACAAACCGGTGCATCCGAAATCACACGTGAACGCTTCGCAATCGAGCGCGGACGTTTGTCATTCGGCGGCGCGCATGACGATTCTGGATCGATCGAGCGAATTGCGCCGGACTCTTCGCAATTGCGTCAGAGTATATCGCGCGAAGGCCGCAGAGCTCCGGCCGGTAGTCACGATCTCGCGCACCTGCCTGCAGGATGCCGAGCCGGTGTCGCTCGGCGACTTTTTCGATGGGCACGCGGAGGTACTCGCGCGGCGAACCGGAGAGCTCGAACGAAGCATCGAGTCGCTCACAAAGATAAATCTCGGCGGCACGGCGATTGGCTCGGGAAGCGGTGCATCGGCGACTTATCGGCGCAGCGTCGTGAGGCATCTGAACAAGATTACAGGCCGGCGATTCTCGATCCGCACCAATCTTTATGACGCCGCTCAGAATATCGACGACCTGGCTGCGGTCTCAGCGCAGCTCGCGATGCTCGCCGAAGTTTTCATTAAAATTGCGCAAGACCTTCGCCTCCTCGCGTCTGGTCCCAACGGCGGCTTCGGCGAGATCATACTGCCGGCGGTCCAGGAGGGCTCGTCGTTCTATCCCGGGAAAATTAATCCGGTGATCCCGGAGACGATGCTGCAATGCTGCTTCCAGGTGCTCGGCCGCGAACGCGCCACCCGTCTGGCGCTGGAACGCGGCGAGTTGAATCTCAACGTTTTCGAGGGCGGCGCGGCGACAAACATTTTCGACGCGATGGATATGATGCGGCGCTCGGTAGAAACTTTCGTCGAGCGATGCGTGAAAAAAATCGTGGCGAACAAGAAACGATGCCGCGAACTTGTTGCAAAGTCGCGGTACTGAGATCAATTGCTCTCGAGCTGCTCCTGATCCCAGGCAGTGACGGATTTCGCGATTCCATCTTCGAGGCTTGAGAATTTTTCGCTGTACCCGGCGTCCCTCAACCCGGACAGGTCGGCCTGCGTGAAGCTCTGATAGCGCCCACTGAGATTTTCAGGAAACGGCACGTACTCGATCGCGCCCGTGCCGATTCGAGTGATGATCGTGTTCGCGACCTCGTTGAAGCTGCACGACTGTCCGGTACCGACGTTGAAGATACCGCTCCCTGATCCTTCAGCGAGCGCGAGGTTCACGCGAACAACGTCGCCGCCGAAAACGAAATCGCGGCGCTGCTCGCCGTCAGCATAGCCGTCGGTCCCCGCGAAAAGACGAGCGCGTCCACTCGCTCTGAGCTGCCGATATAGTTGATACACCATCGACGCCATCTTGCCCTTGTGCGATTCGCGCGGACCATAAACGTTGAAGTACCGGAGACCGGCGACGACGCTTTCAGAACTCGCGGCGACCTCGCGGACGTGGTTGTCAAAGGCGAGCTTGGAAACTCCGTAGAGATTGAGCGGGCGCTCGTTTTCGGGCGATGGCGCGAACGCATTCGATGCGCCATAGACCGCGGCGCTCGACGCATAGACCAGCGGAATCCGGCGCGCGACAGCGAAGTGCAATATCTCTTTCGAGAAAGCGAAGTTGTTATCCATCATGTAAGCGCGATCGTCACAGGTAGTGTCGGCGCACGCGCCCTGATGGAAAATCGCTTCGATTCGTGGCGGCAAAGCGTCGCGCTCGATCGCACGACGGAATTCATCCGGCTGCATGAAATCGGAAATCCGCAGATTCGCGAGATTGCGGGAATCAGCCGATCGATCGACTACGAGAATCTCGCTGTCGCCTCTCGCGTTGAGCGCCTCGATCAAATTGCTGCCGATAAAACCGGCGCCTCCCGTCACGATTATCATTGTCGCTTCACTTCAATAGCTCGCTGATCGCGGCCGATTCATTGTAGCCGCGAATCGGCGTTGTGATCATCAAAACGATCATCATGACCGTAGTTGCGCGGAGCGGCGCCACGCACGGAAAATTGAATCGCGTCGAGTGCAGCTCCGGAATCACGTACGATCGCAAGAGTATGCGCTCCAGGCGACGGAGCCCACAGATACACTCCGCGCACCGCGCCGATTGCACGACCGTCCAATATCCAATGCGAATTCGGCGCGCCCGCGCTTGCCTCGAATGCCATTCGTTGCGCGCTCAATGACACATCAGGATCGAGCGCGACGATTGTGCCGGCCGCTGGCGAAACGATTCGCGGGTTGGCGTCGTCGAGATCGCCGGAGCCAGAATTGGGCGCGGTCTCACCGATAAACCATTCGCGGCGCCGCGCTTCGACCGCGCCAGAAAAGCCAACTTCCTGGGCCACGACGTAGCGCGGGCGCGCGATCTCAGCGCTGCCAAAGCGATCGTGCAGATAGTTCATTACATCGAGCCATATCGGCGCGGCGCCGGTGATGCCGGTAACATCGCGCATCGGCGCGCCAAACGAATTCCCCACCCACACCGCCACCGTGAAGCGATCCGTGTAGCCGACGCACCAGTTGTCACGCATATCCTTGCTCGTCCCGGTCTTCACCGCGCTCCAATAGCGCGTAGCGAGGCTGTTCTCGAGGCCAAAGGTCGCACTGCGGCTCGCGCGGTCTGCCAAAATATCCGAGATTACGAATGCGGCTTCGCTGGAATAAACTCTCTGAGTATCTGACTGAGTACCGGCGCCAATAGTCAGTCGCAACTCCGAATATTGCCCACCATTAGCTAATGTGCGATAGGCATTTGCGAGCTGCCACAAACTTACATCGCCCGACCCCAATGCGAGCGCTGCGCCATAGAAGTCGCCGTCTTCGTTCAGACCATTGAAACCGAGCCGCCTCAAGTAATCCGTGAAGACTTCGAGGCCAACCAGGTCTGCGGTTCGCACCGCGGGCACGTTGAGCGACGACGCCAACGCCGTTCGCATCGAAACGAGGCCGCGGAATTGCCGATCGTAATCGAGCGGACGATAAATGCCGCGCTGCCCAGGCAGTTCAAGCGGCGTGTCCTCGAGCAGCGACGCTGCGGTCAGCAGATGCGTATCGATCGCGATAGCGTATAGGAACGGCTTAAGCGTCGAGCCGGGTTGGCGGATCGCGCGAACAGCGTCGAAGAGCGGCGCGTTCGACAAGTCGCCCGCACCGCCGACATATGCCCACACTTCGCCCGTCGCGTTCTCGATCACCAGTAGCGCACCGTCGACAACTCGATGATCGCGAACTTCATAGACGTGACGGCGGAGAGTGTCGTTGGTGAATATCTGGAGCTCGCGGTCCAGAGTGCATCGCGCCGAGCCAGCATCCGATCGAATCACTCGCTCGGCGACATGCGGCGCGAGCGTCACTCGCGCGAACGCATTCGGACTGCTCGCGAACGCATGCTCGACGGCGCTTGCGACCTCGTCGTTCGAAGGAGCGTTTGACTTGAAAGTGCACCTCAATCGCTGAGCGCGTCGCAAAACCGCGTCGCGATTCGCATTTGGTGCTCGTATCAATGACGCCAGCGCAATTGACTCGGACGCATCGAGTCCCTGTGGAAGTTTGCCGAACATCACCCGCGACGCGGCGCCGATTCCCTGCAACTCGCCGCGATACGTCACCAGATTGAGGTACGCTTCGAGAATCTCCTGTTTGGACCAGCGTCGTTCGATCGCGATAGCCGCGAGAATCTGTTTGAGTTTCTGGAACACCGTTCGCCGAGCAGAGGTCCGGCCCATCGAAGAATCGAGCATCGATACAAGTTGCATCGTCAAAGTGCTTGCGCCGCGGCGATGCGATCCCGCCACCGCATGCGCGGTGCCAGCGCCAAGCGCGACAATATCGACGCCGCGATGGCTCCAGAAGCGATGGTCCTCAGACGCGACAACCGCGCTGACGAGCACTGGTGAAATTTCCTTGTAGGCGCTCCACGCGAGTCTTCTGCCGTGAGGATCAATTCTAAGCTCATGAATCGGCTCGCCATCGCGGTCGAGGAGTTGCACATCCGAGGGCCGCCATCGCGAACGCACTTCGAAAAAGGTCGGCATCGGCGCTGAATTGGTCGCGAACCAAAATGCTCCGATCGCGGCAATACTCACAAAAGAAATGGCAAACGCGCGTTTCATTTTACGGCGCGACCTCGAAAGGAACGTTGGGCAAGTCTCCGCGCATCTCCGGCTCG
>WNFJ01655711.1_pt1 | contig 10997 bp, 7 predicted proteins | sample 5400461 | NCBI WGS metagenome assembly WNFJ01 (sample SAMN13153349, study PRJNA577476) | soil metagenome | isolation source: 115 cm saprolite on Douglas fir-dominated hillslope | place: USA:California | collected 2013-09-17 | reverse complement strand
CGCCAGGAATCTACGCCCCGGAGCATCTGAGCGGAATAAGAAGGATTGCCGTCCAAGGCCGCAGCGGTGATGTCGATAAAAACCGCGGAGGCGGAGCGGCTTCGAGTCTCTTCCAAAGCCTGCCACCCGCGGAGCTGAAATTCACCGCCGCTGGAAGAAGCCGAGACCCACTCAAGGTCCCAGTAGCCGACGCGCTGCTCGCGATAAAAACCAGGGCCGAAACCCACCAACTCGTAACGCACGCGAGTCTGCAGCCGCTGCGACGGTTGAAGGGCAGACGCCGAACTCGAGGCAATGGCCGTCACCTGGAACTCCGCAGTCACGAGCTTTGCAAAGACGCCCATGGCAGAGCGCAAATCCCGAGAGAAAGCATCCTTCCCGAGTCTCGCCTGAGTGGTGAATTTGCTTTGACTAACTTCGATGCCGGAACCGGAACGCACGAGGCGCGAATCAACCGGCCGCAGCGACGACCCTGAGAAATCAGGAGCAAGCACCGTCTCCACCGCGCGCAGTTCCTGCGGAGATCGAAGCAGGCTTGCACTCCATTCCCTCAGAATAGCGGCGATCTGGTCGTGGTACTTTTCGGTCACGAACGCGTCCAGGCCGGCCTCCGTCTTGACCAAAGTAGAGTCAAGCGGCCCCTGGGCTCGATAGTGAGGTTGGAGATGGAGCTCGCCGACGAATGAGAACACAGTGGAAGAATCGAAATGGAAACTGGAAGGAAACGCGATTCCGCGTAGGCTTACTGGAACCAGTGCTGCAGAAGCACCCTGGCAGCAGCGTACAAGAAAGTTGCGGCGGCCAGGGTCCTGTAGAGGAAGATCGAACGAATGACGCGTCTTCCCTGGACAACTCAGATCGATGTCTCCCAAATATTCACGTGTAGGACGGAAATCTAACAGTCACATCTGAGTCCGTCAAGGTTAGTCCGGCCTTCTGTGCTCACATGAGTCTCTCTAGTTTAATGGGGGTTCAGAGACGGCGACGCGTTTTTTGCCGGAGCCGTAGACATCAGCTACGACCTGTAAATTCTTGTCCAACTGGACGCCCGCAGCGAGGGCTCGTCGCGTCTGACCCCGGCGGCTGAACAAACTGGGCAACTGCATGAAGCGCAGATCTTGGAAGTTAACGATGTAGCCGCCTTCCGGAGGGGGGAGCGATTCGGTCTCAGTGATGGGATACTTCGCCCAGTCCAGATATACGCGCCCGAGGTAAGATTTTTTCGCAGCCAGCGTGACGGGCGTTTCCTCTGGCTTGTAGCGAATCTCGATATGTTCCTCGGGATCAACGTCCGGGCCAAGAGCGTTCACCGGAGCCAGCACAAAGAACGCGGGAGTTTCCACCACACCGTACCAGCGGAATGGATCCATCAGAGCGGGATAGGCGGACACTCGAAGCGGTTCCACGTCCCGATAGGTACGGGCGGCTAGGGCGCTCACTGCTCGCCGATGCTCGAAGTCTCGCAATCCCCACATCAAGACCACGCCCAGCAGGGCAATCGTGGCCGCGACCCGGCCTTGCAGTCCACGCCTGGGTGCGCCGATTTCGCGGTCAATCAACGAGAACAGAGAGGGAACCATTAATCCCAGAAGAAGAAAGGCGAACATGACCGGCTCGAAGATGAAAACAATATCCCAGGAATACCACTTCTCGGAAAATGGCCAGAAGGGGCGCACGCCGTAGTTGTTGGTGAAATCGAGGAGAATATGGCTGAGTCCGGCGAGGCAAGCATACAGGAAGAGCAGTCCCCAGCGCGGCGGAAGATTTGGATCTTTCAGCCTCCGTCCGCGCAAACGCCAAATCAGATAAACGAAGCCAACCACCACGGCGGCGTCGAGCGGAACTCCGAGGAACGAGTGCGTGAATCCGCGATGATGAGCGAAGGCAAAGGCAGGGCCGCCGATGCGACCAAGCACGTCCAGATCCGGTGCCTCGGCGGCAAGCGTTAACGTAAGTGTGGCCAGCGCCGTCCTGCGGTTGAGGCCGGCACGGCCCATGCACGCGCCGGTTAGGAAGTGAGTGACGGGTTCCAAGGGGTTTGAAGATTCTATTTGGATATTTCTGCAATTGCTACCGGTCGCGACTTGAAGGCTTATCGAAATTATTTACGAGGCGCAAGCAACGTCAGTGCGTCCGGCACCACAGTGATTTCCGCCGGCAGCGTTCCGACCAATTCGCCATCGGTCTCGACATAGATCTTCTTCTCCGCCGCCGACGCGCCTGCGGAGGCTGAGTTGTTCAAGTATTTGCACGACACTTCTCGGGTATTTGCCAGCTCAATTCCGCGGATTTTCCAACTGCGCCGCAGCAATCCCCGCGCCACGTACAGGACATACGCCAGACGGCTGGCAGTGCGGCAGTAGACCAGCCGCAGGTCGCGGCGCTCAAGAGAAGCTCCCGGAGCTAGTTCCTGCAGCACGCCACCAAAATTGCGTATCCGCACGGCCATCAACTCCGTGACGTCAGCCTGCCGGGGCTTGTCGGATCCAGTCTCGGCAAACTCCACCAGAAAGCGAGTCATGGGATGCGTAAACCACAAATGCCAGGCTTTCACGTAGTAGGCGGCCATGCCCATGCGCTGCTTGGTTCCAGTGTGAAGCTTGTAGAAAAGATGCGCATCCACCCCCGCACCTGCTGCCACTACGAACAAACGCGTGCCAGGCTTGCCCTGAAGATCGAGATACTGAATGCGGCCCAGGGCAACTCGACGAGGCATCCCGTGTAATGCGGCCAGCCCGGCGCCTTTGAGATTCATGGGCAGCCCGAGGTCGTGAGCCAGGGCATTGGCCGTGCCCATGGGCAAAATCGCTAGCGCCACGGAAGTGTTCGCCAACACCTGGAGAATCGTATGAATGGTGCCGTCGCCGCCGCAGGCGAAGACCGTGTCACAACCAGATTGCACCGCCTGCCGCGCCTGCTGCTCGGCCTCGGCGGGAGAATCCGTGAGTACGAGTTCAGCCTCAACATCCGCCTTGCGAAGCAGAGCAACAACGGACTCCACCTCCGCTTGCCGCGAGCGCCTCCCTCCAGAGTTCGGGTTGTAGAACAAAGCTGCCTTACGCATGGCTGACCGAAGCTGGATTGTACCTGAGTCATTTGGCCGCCAGTTACGCTCCGCTTGGCAAGCTGTCTGGTTTGGAATAAGCTGTTGCAGCTTGGAAGGGCGTGCATTCCTGAGACTTCTCTTCACGCCCCAAGTTACAAATTCGAATCAGGAGGATTGACCAGATGAAAATTCTGGCACACGTTCTCTGCGGAGTGCTCCTATGCCTCAGCGGTGAAGCCCAGGATCATGCTTCGCACGCTCAGGTCCGCACAGGCGCGCTGGTGGCCGGCCTGGGAGATCTTCATCACCCTGTTTCCACCAAGAATCCACAGGCGCAGCAGTTCTTCGATCAGGGACTGCGATTCATTTACGCTTTTAATCACGACGAAGCCGCACGCTCGTTTCAACATGCCGCGGAGCTCGATCCAAAGTTGGCGATGGCGTATTGGGGGGTCGCCGAGGCGGTGGGGCCAAACCCCGCCGATCCCGACCGGTACAAGCAGGCGCACGGGGCGGTGCAAAAGGCGGTCGAGCTGTCGGATGCAGCTTCGCTCAGCGAGCAGGCCTACATCCAGGCGCTGGCCAAGCGCTTTCCAGCGGATACAAAATCCGATCTGAAGAAAGCGGCCGAAGATTATCGCGACGCGATGCGCCAGGTGGTCAGCGAATTTCCCGATGACCTCGACGCGGCTACCCTCTTCGCCGAGGCTGGGATGAATTTGCATCCCTGGGGATTGTGGCATGTCGATGGTACGCCAGAGGCCGGCACGGATGAAATTGTCTCTACTCTTGAGTCGGTCATGAAGCGCGACCCCAATCATCTGGGAGCGATTCACTACTACATTCACGCAATTGAGGCTTCGGCCACGCCCGAGCGCGCATTAGCGGGAGCGAATAAACTGGCAGCGCTGGCACCCGGCGCGGGACACATCGTGCACATGCCCGCGCATATTTACATTCGCACCGGCGACTACGAAGCGGCCGTTAAAACCAATCAAGACGCCGCCGTGGTGGACCGCGCCTACATCAAGGCCACGGGAGTGCAGGGCATCTACCCGATGATGTACTACAGCCACAACCTGCACTTCATCGCCATGTGCGCGGCGATGAATGGCAACTACGCAGAGTCGCGAAAGAATGCGGATCTGCTCGTCGAGAACGTGGGCCGGAACGTGAAAGACATGCCTCCGCTCGAAGCCTTCATGACCATTCCGGTCGCGGTAGAGATTCGCTTCCATCATTGGAATGAGATTCTGAAAATGCCGCAGCCTGATTCTTCCATGAAGACCGCGACCGTATTCTGGCACTTCGGACGCGGACTGGCGCTGGCCGGCACCGGAAGCATCCCGGAGGCTGAAGCCGAGTACAAGATCGTCTCCGACGCCGAAGGGGCTACACCTCCCGACGTGATTTTCCAGATGCCGATCAATAACAAGGCCAAAGACATCATGAAGATTGCGAAGGATGTTCTAGGGGCAAAGATCGCGGTAGCGAAAAAAGACAACGGTGGCGCCATCGCCATGTTGCGGGAGGCCGTTGCCATCCAGGACACGCTCAAGTACGGCGAGCCGCCCGACTGGTTCTACCCGGTTAGAGAATCGCTGGGGGCCACCCTGCTGGTGAATGGGGACGCGGCCGGCGCTGAGAAAGTGTTTCGAGACGATCTGGATCGCAATCTGCGGAATCCGCGTTCGCTGTGGGGGCTGCATCAGGCGTTGCTGGAGCAGAAGCGGGGATATGACGCGGGGTTCGTGCAGAAGCAGTTTAACTCGTCGTGGAAAGGCACAAGTGGTGCCTTGAAGCTGGATGACTTGGTATAAAAACAGCTCACGTAGGGACAGCTGCCTCGGCTGTCCCGCCGCGGTTCGTCCCCGCCTATAATCTTTGGCGATGCCTCCTACGAGCAAAGACCTCGGCAAAAAAAACGAATCCCTCCGCGAGAAGATCCGGCACCACGAATATCTGTACTACGTTCTCGATCATCCTGAAATCAGCGATGCCGAGTTTGACGAACTAATGCAACAACTGAAGGATCTGGAGGCGGACCATCCGGAGCTCATCACGGCGGATTCTCCCACACAGCGCGTTGGGGGCAAGCCGCGCGAAGGTTTCGTCAAGGTTGCGCACTCTTCGCTCATGTTGTCGCTCGACAATACTTACAACGAGGAGGAGCTACGTGCCTGGGAACGGCGCGTGCACGAATTGAGTGGGCGAACGGATGTGGATTACGTTTGCGAACTAAAGCTAGACGGTATGTCGCTGGCGCTGATCTATGAAGACGGGAGGCTGGTGCGAGGAATTACTCGCGGCGACGGAAGCATAGGGGAAGATGTAACGCTCAACGTGCGAACCGTGCGCTCGGTGCCGCTTTCGATTCCAAGAGAGAAATTACAAAAGGCAGGCATTCCGCCAGATTTCGAAGTGCGGGGCGAACTGCTCATGCCGCTGGCCGCCTTCAAAAAGATGAACGAGGAACGCGAGAGCAAAGGGCTGTCTCTATTCGCCAATCCGCGCAATGCCACGGCCGGCACGGTGCGGCAGCTTGAATCAAGAGTGACAGCCGAACGGCGGCTTGACTATTTTTCCTACATGCTGCTGGAAAAGGGTCGCACTTATTTCGACCGGCACTCTAAAACTTTGCACGCGCTCGACGCTGCCGGATTCAAAGTCAATCAGAGCCACAAGCTGGCGCATGATATCGACGAAGCGTGGGCCTTCATCCGGGAATGGGAGGAGAAGCGGGAATCGTTGCCGTATGAGATTGATGGCATCGTCATCAAAGTCGATCGCACCGCGCTGCAGGATGAGCTTGGGTTCACCGGCAAGGCTCCGCGCTGGGCAATTGCTTACAAGTACGCCGCGCGGGCTGGGATCACGAAGCTGGAAGACATCCGAGTGCAGGTGGGACGCACCGGCAAACTCACCCCGGTCGCGATGCTGGCACCGGTTTTGATTGGCGGCACAACCGTGCGTAATGCCACGTTGCACAACATGGATGAAATCGAGCGATTGGGACTGAAGATCGGCGACTGGGTGCAGGTGGAACGCGGCGGCGATGTGATCCCGAAAGTCGCCAAGGTGGTCGACGATAAAGATCATCCACGCGGCACCCGCACGTTTGAAATGCCGGAGAAATGTCCGGTGTGCGGCACCAAGGTGGTGCGGACTGAGGGCGAGGTCGACTACCGCTGCGTGAACGCGAATTGCCCGGCGAAGCTGCGCGAGACCATTCTGCACTTCGCTTCTCGCGGCGTGATGAATATTGATGGCATGGGCGAAGCTCTGGTCAACCAACTCACCGAGCGCGGCCTGGTGAAGGATGTTGCCGACATCTACAAACTGACGAAGAAAGACCTGCTCAGCCTGGAACGCTTTGCGGACAAGTCGGCTCAGAACATCGTGGACGAAATCGAACGATCAAAAAAGCTGCCGCTAGGGCGGGTCATCTACGGTCTCGGAATTCGATTTGTGGGCGAGCGTACGGCGCAGTTTCTGGCCGAGCATTTTGGATCGATGGAAGCGCTTGAGCATGCGAGTCAGGAAGAGTTGCAGGATGTGAACGAGGTCGGCCCACGCATCGCAGAAAGCATTGTCGAGTTCTTCAGCATCGCAGCCAACCGTAAGCTGGTCGAGCGTTTGCGCGACGCTGAGCTTAGGTTAACGGGCAAGCAGAAGCAGCGGGGGACGAAGCTTGCGGGTAAGACATTTGTGTTGACTGGCACACTCGCGCACTTCACCCGCGACGAGGCAAAGAAGATGATCGAAGACGCCGGAGGAAAAGTCACCGGCTCGGTTAGCAAGAAGACGGATTACGTCGTGGCGGGAGCGGATGCGGGGTCGAAGCTGGATAAGGCGAAGGAATTGGGAGTAGCTGTGATCGACGAAAAGGAAATGGAAAAGCTTGTCCGCTAGCAGTTTTATAATAGCCACGTCCCATCACGAGCTGTCGTCCAGAGCGCAGGGAGGAATCTTGGTTCTTACCTGCGGCGGCGACACGGCTGCTGTCGGCAAAACCAAGGTCCCTCGCTTCGTTCGGGATGACAAGCGTCTTTCGGATCACATGCATCTACTACGGCTCCATCTTCAGCGCCGCCGTCATCCGCTTCCACGTCTCCTCCAGCGCCTCCGGCAGAATCCGCGTCTCGCACACGACCGACACGAAGTTCGCGTCGGCTACCCAGCGGGGTAGGACATGCATGTGGATGTGTCCGGCGATGCCGGCGCCAGCGGCTTTGCCTATGTTCATACCCAAGTTGATGCCGTCCGGGTGGTAGAGTTCGCGCAGGACGGCCTCCATGCGCTGGGAGAGTTCGATCATTTCGTGGGCAGCGTCAGGCGGCAGCTTGCGGAGTTCATCCAGATGCGCATAGGGGACGATCATCACGTGTCCTGGCGTGTAGGGAAATGTGTTCAAGATGACAAAACACCGCTGGCCGCGATGCACGATGCGGGCTTTGGCGTCATCGCCCGCATTCACTGCGTCGCAGAAGACGCAGCCTGTGGTCTTCTCAGCGGTGGAAACGTAGGCGTAGCGCCACGGGGTCCAGAGGTAGTCCATTAGAAGGCAGGTTAGCAGATGGCAGGCAGGCGCGGGTACACGCGGCCGCGTTTTGCCCACCTGCTATTGGACGTCCGTCTTCATCACCTTCCACCACCGCTGATGGTGTTTACACTGCGACTCGAACTCCGGATTGCAGCGGGCATGGAAGGTATTCTCGGCGATGGCAAGGCCCAGTGCGGTGCCCAGAAACATGTCAGATGACCAGTGGTCGCGGGCCATGAAGCGAGTGAAGGTCACGGTGAAAGCCGCACCGTAACTTAACACCCGCGCCCAGGGCTTGGGATATTCGTCGGCCAGCACCGAGGCCATCGCCCAAGTAAACATGGCATGGCCACCAGGGAACGAGGTGTTCACGGCATGGTGCTTGAAGAAGTTTCCGTGGTTGTTGCCCTCATCGGGCCGCTGACGGGCGAAAATTAGCTGCATCGGGGTATAGATCAGGAAGGTGTTGACCAGGGTCTCCAGTTCGATTTCGCCCGTCTCTCTAGCGTGCCGATGCTCGGTCTTGAATCCGTAAATGTACACTCCGGCCAGCGATCCTGCCAATCCTGCAATTGAGAGATCGGAAATGGCCTGATATGTCGAAAAATGTGAGTGTGGAATATTATTTTCAATGTGACGGTCGGCGGCGAGGAATGCGCCGGTTCCCACCAGCGTTATCAGATCCCATTTAAGGTTATGTGCTTCGAACGGTGCCAGGTAGAGGCGTTTCTGATCTGCTCCAATCCGTTTGATGCTGCGCTTAACTAAGCCTTCGTGCACCGCCGGGTCTGTGGAAGCATCGGACGGCGCATCGGGCGAGGCATTATCCTCTTCCGGCGTTTCCGCTCGAAAAGCCGCCACTCGAAAGTTGGGCGCCAGAGTTGTTCCCTGGATCGACGGGGTGCGAACCAGCACCGGGGTTGAAGACGATTCCTGACCGGCGGCAACGACAGAGAGCAAGATTGCCCCCAAGCCTGCGAGAGTCGAATGGCACATTGATTTGTTCAATGTCGTGGGCTCGTGCGCGCCTTAATTTTGGAGAAAAGCGCCACATTTGGATGCAAATCCTGAAAAAGGGTAGGCCAAGGTTTTTACAAAAATGTGCATTCGACGTGACTTCGGAGGCAACCGCGGACGAGGGCTGCCCAGGTTTGCGCATCATCCGATAATTGCGTTTGACACTGTTTGAGAGGCGTTGCTATAGTCGAAGAGTTCCCTTTGGACGCGGGTTTCTGTTAAAACGTCCGGCAGCTGGGATTGTCCAAGCTCACTCGCCAGGGTGGGCCCACCACAACCAAACGACTCACTCCAGCAGTCCGCCAGGCAGGCCCCGTATCCCCCCGCACCGAGTGCGAGGTACATCAGAGAGGCATGGCTTTGTTCGACGACACCACCACCCACAACTCCGATTCAACTTCCACCAGCGCCGTTGCAACTGAAACAGAACCGACGGCAGCCACTTCCACCCTAACCGAGCACAATCAGGCCACGGTCGCAACCGCCGATTCCGCAACAAGTCATCCAGAGAATGCGCCCCATTCGGCATCTGCCGGGGACGACAAGCATGCCAGCGAAGACTTCGCTTACGCGCTGGAGAACTTCACCACCGAAACCGAAGAGGCCGTGGGAGAAGACCGCGTCATCAAGGGAACGGTGCTGAAGCTCACGGCGACGCACGTAGTGGTCGACATTGGCACCAAGTCGGAAGGCATGTTGCCGCTCGCGGAAGTGCTCGATCATGAGGGCCAGCCAAAGGTGAAGCCCGGCGATGAGATCGAGGTGATGCGGGAGAAGGGACAGACAGAAGAGGGATACGTCAACCTCTCGCACCAGAAGGCGGCACGCCTTCATGCCTGGGACGAAGTGGAAAAAGCTCACCACGAGAAGAGGCCGGTTAAGGCGGTCGTGATTGAACGCACCAAGGGAGGCCTGACTGTCGATATCCTGGGCGCCCGGGCGTTTCTGCCAGGCTCGCAAGTGGATCTGCGGCCCATCCGCAATCTCGACGGCATGAAGGGTCAGACTCTCGAAGTTACGATCATCAAGGTGAACAAGAAGCGCGGCAACATTGTGGTTTCGCGCAAGGAGTTGCTCGAAGGCGAGCAGAACGAGAAACGCAGCAAGACCCTCGAACATCTGGAGGAAGGCTCGATCCTGACCGGAGTGGTGAAGAATCTGACCGAGTACGGAGCGTTCGTCGATCTCGGAGGGCTCGACGGCCTATTACACATCACAGATATGTCGTGGGGACGACTCACGCACCCGCGCGACTTGGTGAATGTCGGAGACCAGATTCAGGTAAAGGTACTGAAGTACGACAAGGAAAAGCAGCGGGTTTCGCTCGGCTTTAAGCAGTTGACGCCGGATCCGTGGCTTGATGCTGAGCATCGCTACCCCGTGGGCGCGCATGTCTCTGGACGTGTAATCAGCGTTACTGACTATGGCGCCTTTGTTGAACTGGAGCAGGGCATCGAAGGGCTGGTCCACGTCAGCGAAATGACGTGGTCGAAGCGCATGAAGCATCCCTCGAAGCTGGTGAATGTTGGCGATCAGGTCGAGTGCGTGGTGCTGAATGTGAATCCCGGCGAGCGACGCATTTCCCTCGGTATGCGGCAACTGGCGGAGAATCCCTGGGATGCGCTGCACGATAAATATCCCGTGGGCATGACAGTAGAAGGCCGCGTGCGCAACCTGACCGACTTCGGCGCCTTTATCGAAATCGAGGACGGTATCGACGGCCTGGTGCACGTCAGCAACCTGAGCTGGACCAAGCGCGTGAAGCATCCTTCCGAGATATTGAAGAAGGGCGATCGCGTGAAAGCTATCGTGCTCGCGATTGAACCCGACAAGCGTCGTCTATCGCTTGGGGTGAAGCAGCTTCAGCCTGATGTTTGGGAGTCCTTCTTTGCAACCCATCACGTCGGCGACGTCATTCACGGCAAAGTACTGCGGGTGGCCGCGTTCGGCGCGTTCGTCGAGATCGCCGAAGGCGTCGAGGGCCTGTGCCACAAGTCAGAGGCGATAGACGGGAACGGTCAACCTCTGCATCTTGAGCCTGGAGTCGAGCACGACTTCAAGATCATCAAGATGAGCGCGGAAGAAAAGAAAGTAGGTCTCAGCATTCGAGCCGTCGGCGAAGAAGCTTCCCGTTCCGAAGTCGAGGCTTACAAGCAGCCTGTCTCCAGCACGAGTTCCACCATCGGTGAATTGATTTCGTGGAAGCGCGCCAGCAACGAAAACAACTAGTCCGTTCTGTCATCCTGAACGGAGTAGCAGCTTCGCAACCAGCGAAGTTGCTGCGAAATCGAAAGCCTGCCCTGAGCAAAGGACGGTCTCGGGACCGTCAGTACTGACAGAAACGTAGATGGAGTGAGAGACTTGCCCAAGGCGTGTCTCGGCAAGCTAAAA
>WNFJ01640574.1_pt1 | contig 10997 bp, 9 predicted proteins | sample 5400461 | NCBI WGS metagenome assembly WNFJ01 (sample SAMN13153349, study PRJNA577476) | soil metagenome | isolation source: 115 cm saprolite on Douglas fir-dominated hillslope | place: USA:California | collected 2013-09-17 | reverse complement strand
GAGTTACCGTCTCCGCACACCTCCACACCGCTCTTTCACCCGATTGAATTTGCATAACAGCCCGCGTCCACCGCAATCACGGGCGGCCACGTCCAAACGGCTGTATCGGACGCGCGCAGAGCTCCCTGCCTGCCTTCACTCCTTCGCGCGCACGCGCATCCGATACAGCGCTAACGTTAATCGGGACTTGAGCGTGTGAAGATTCCTCGTCGTTCCCTGCGGGGTTATAATCTTGCCATTTATGAGTCTAACTGAAGGTACGAGGCTAGCCTAGGACCCTACGAAATCCTGGGACCGCTCGGCGCGGGCGGCATGGGTGAGGTGTATCGTGCGCGGGATACACGCCTCGGCCGAGATGTAGCGTTGAAAATCCTACCAAAAGAGACTTCGGCAGATCCGGATAGGAAGCAGCGCTTTGAACGAGAAGCCAAGATGATCTCGAGCCCGAACCATCCCCATATTTGCACGTTGCACGACATCGGTTCGCAGGATGGTCAGAACTACCTAGTGATGGAGTGTGTTGATGGAGAAACATTGGCGAAGCGGCTGGAAAAAGGCCCGCTGTCAATGGAGCAGATGCTGAAGTATGGTGCACAGATCGCAGACGCCCTGGACAAAGCGCATCGGTCCGGGATTGTTCATCGGGATTTGAAACCGGGAAATGTGATGCTTACCGCGAACGGCGCAAAGCTCCTGGATTTTGGATTGGCAAAGCCGGCTGTGGCCGCAGTAAACGTTACACAGAGGAAGACTGGGTGGATGACGAGGCAACTTCACGCAGCGGTCCCGACGAGTGAAACACCGGGCGCAGACTGCAAAGACAGAACATTCAAATGAGGGATCTGTACCATCCATTGAATTCTTGCGGAGCACAGGTGAACATGCGGATTAGTGATTTGTCCCAGTTCATGCAATCGTTGCAGGAAAAATAGTCACGGACTCCCTCGCGGAACTTGCAAGTCTTAGCCTGCGCGCCCTTCCATTTCCATTTCGCCGCGCAAATGATGCTTCAGGGCACCCTGATCGAGCTCTTTCTCCCACCGCGCCACGACTAGAGTCGCCACCGCATTGCCAATCATGTTGACGACTGCCCGGCACATGCTCAAGAAGCGGTCGATGCCAAGGATCAGTGCCATTCCAGCCACAGGAATGGTCGGAATCACCATCATCGTGGCCACCAGGGCGATGAACGCGGCTCCCTGAACCCCGCTGGCGCCTTTTGACGTAAGCAAAGCCACGCCCAGGATGGTGAACTGCTGCAGGAGCGTCAGATGGGTGTTGGTCGCTTGCGCCACGAACAAAGCCGCCAGGGTCATGTATAGGCTTGTGCCATCAGCGTTGAACGCGTAACCGGTGGGAACCACCAAACCCACGAGTGTTTTTGAGCACCCAAGCTTTTCAAGCTTCGTCATAAGGCTTGGCAGCGCGGGTTCTGAGGAACTCGTCGCTAGGACCAGGATTATTTCTTCCCGTAAAAACCAGAGGAAGCGCACGATATCGAATCCGGCAACGTGCGCGATGCCTCCCAGAATCACGAAAACGAAGACCCCTGCTGTCAGATAAAGGACAACAATCAGCTTTGCGAGCGGCCCCAGGGAAGCCAATCCGTATTTGCCGATCGTGAAAGCCATTGCTCCGAACGCCCCGATGGGCGCGAAACGCATCAGAATGGACACCACGCCGAACACTGCGTGAGTGAAGCCATCCAGAAGGGCGATCAGGGGCTTGCAGTGACGGCCGGCCATGGAAATCGCAAAACCGAAGAGCAGGGAGACCAGCAAAACCTGAAGTATGTCGCCTTTGGCGAACGCGTCGATTATGGTGTTGGGGATAATGTGGGCAAGAAACTCGGCCACGTTCTGCGCCTTGGCCTGACCGGCATATTGAGCGACGGCTCCGCCATCCAGCGTGGCGGGGTCAATGTTAAATCCGCTGCCAGGGTGCGTCAGGTTTCCAACCACTAGTCCGAAGAGCAAAGCCAGCGTCGAGACAACTTCAAAATATAGCAACGCCTTGCCACCGACACGCCCCACCTTCTTGATATCTTCCATGCCCGCAATTCCGGTCACCAGCGTGCAAAAGATCACCAGGCTGATGATCATGGTGATCAGCCGGATAAATCCGTCGCCCAGCGGTTTCATGGCAACGGCGGTGGCGGGGCGGACATAGCCGAGGATGATGGCGATGGCGACGCCAACGAGTACCTGAAACGAGAGGCTCATGTAAAAAGGCGGCTTGCGCGCAGGTGGCTTAGCCTCGGGGTCAACGGTTGTGAGTGGCATCAATTCGGTCAGGTCCTTTGCAGATCGGCGCGCAATTCGCGGACATCTCGCAACGTTTCCAGCGCGAGCAGTTTGTTGATGAGATTTGTGCAGGTTTGCGTTCCGAGGACTGGGGCGATGAGGTCGCGTGATTTGTCCACGGCCTCGGCACGAGTCATCGGGTTGTCAGCTGTACCCCGCACGTCGCGAACCCACTCCGTAAGCTGGGGCCCATCATTCAAGGTCAGCTCAACGATGGCTTCGCGGCGAGGGCGGCGAGCATCAATCCGCGGATCGGCAACCACTTCCACCTTGGCGCGCTGTCGGAGCACGGCGGGATCCTTCATGCGCGCTTTGTCATGAACGGACTGAAAGGTGACGGTTTTATCCACAAGCATCACGGCAATCATGTGTTCCATACAGATGTCCGGAATATCGCGATTGCTTACGGTATTGGCTTCATCGGTGGCCACGCGGACGACAACTTTCTTGACGTCTTCGGCTGTAAACGATCGCTGCTGGAAGAAAATAACCATTGCGTCCAGGGGAGCCTGAATGGGGGAACCCACTGTCCATTTCTTGATGTTGGTGCGGGTTATCTCGTATCGCTCCCCCAGCTTGTCCACCAGAATCGCCGGATCGGCTTTAATGACGCCATTTTCACGCGGGGCGAACGCCTCGTAAAAATTGTCCGGTCCGGAGAATACATCCTGCACGCCGCTCCAGCCGGAGCGAATCAATTGCGCGGTCAGCACGGCAATGCTTGCCGGCTTTCCAGCAAAGAGAAACGCCTTTTCCATATGCTCGGCATCGCGCGACCACGCGCCGATTCCGGAGACTTGCTGGGCGGTGTAGTCCAGCAAGATGCGCATTTGTTCCGCGTTGAGGCTTGCGGCGCATCCGGCAGCCGCCCCGGCACAGAAACACGCGGCGGTGCCGTGCGTGCTTCGGTGCGTCGCAGCCTGATAACCAGGGCCGCCTAGGCTCATCGAGACCCGGGTGCCAATGTCATACCCGAGAGTGACCGCGCGGACGAAATGCGTTCCGCTGATCGTGTATTGCTCACCGGCGGCAAATCCCGCAGGAATGGTGGAGACGCCGGGATGCGAACGCGACGGACCATGCGCGAATCGTCGGTTTCGTCCGAATGTGCAAGCACACCGTTGGCGAAAGCGGCCTCGATTGGCCCGCAAACAATCTTCGAGGCAACCACAGTTGCAATGTTTCGTCCGCCATAAGAACGGGCAAACTCCAATGCCCCGCGGCCCGGGGGAAGCTCAGAGCCGGAAATCATGGCCGCAAAGGTGTCCAAAATGTGCCGCTTGGCTTTTTCGAGCACATCTTCCGGCAACGCTCGCTCGCTTGCGGCACTCATATACGTGCTGAGTTGCTGCATGATCGGGCCGATTTCGGGTGATTTCTGATCTGTGCCCGGTAACATGGCTGCATGTGTCAAGCTCGGATAGATCGCGGCGAAGATGCCAGATAGCCCGCCCAACTTGACCAGATGTCGGCGGGTTATCCGCGCGCGAACGCCATTTTCCTTTGCCTGCTCTTCTGAATGATTCATGCCCGTCCTCACTACTGATTCTTTTTCGCCCCGACTCACAACCATCAACAAACGGCTTCTCGCTTTACATCTCTGCTTAGGAAGCGGCGCTCACCCCTCCGTCAGGGTTTTCATGACACGGAACAGTTCGTTTTTGGCTTCAAATCCGATCCCCGGAATTTCCGGAGGCCGCACACAGCCGTTTTCCACCGGAATGCCATCCGCAAATCCTCCGAATGGTTGGAAAATTCCCGGGTACGATTCATTGCCACCAAGCCCCAATCCCGCAGCAATATTCAGGGACATCTGATGGCCGCCGTGCGGAATGCAACGCTGGGCTGACCATCCATTTTCTTGCAGCATTTCCAAAATGCGCAGGTACTCCACCAGGCCGTAGCTGAGCGCGCAATCGAACTGCAAAACATCGAGATCCGGCCGCATGCCGGCGTAACGGATCAGATTGCGGGCATCCTGCCTGGAAAAGAGATTTTCGCCCGTAGCCATGGGGCTGGGGTAATGCGGGGCGAGTTTTGCCTGAAGTTCGTAATCAAGCGGGTCGCCGGGTTCTTCGTACCAGCGCAATTTATAGGGAGCGAGCGCTTTCGCGTAGGTGACGGCCGTTTCCAGATCGAAGCGGCCGTTGGCATCCACGGCGAGCTGATCGGGCACTTTCAAAATTTTAAGAACGGCTTCGATGCGGGTGAGATCTTCTGAAAGTGGCGCGCCGCCGATTTTCATTTTGACGACGCAGTATCCCATGTCGAGATAACTCAACATCTCATCGCGAAGTGCCTGCAAATCTTTACCGGGGTAGTAGTAACCGCCGGCGGCATAGACAAAGACCTTGTCATCCACGATGCCATTGCGATAACGGTCAGCGAGCAGTCGGTACAGGGGAACGCGGGCGATTTTGGATGTTGCGTCCCAGACGGCCATATCCAGCACACCAACGGCGACTGACCGCTCGCCGTGGCCGCCAGGCTTCTCATTGCGCATGACGATTTCCCAAATCCGGTGAGGGTCAAAATTGTTGCCGTTCTCGTCCACTATCGATTGCGGATCCGCCGCTTTTAGCCGGGGCATGAAGCGATCGCGAAGCAGGCCACTGGGGGCATAACGGCCGTTGGAATTAAATCCAAATCCAACCACCGGTTTGCCATCCCGAATCTCGTCTGTGATCAGGGCAAGCACACTTACCGTCATCTGGCTGAAATCGATGAAGGCGTTGCGAATCGGCGATTTAATCGGCACCACCATTTCGCGGATGTCAACGATCTTCATCGGTTCACCGGTTGGCCTGGGGAAGTCACAATCATGAAAGTTGAAGGAGCGGTCGAAGCTCCCGGATATCGGCTACGTCTTCAAGGGCAATAATTTTGGCGAGGAGTTGCGTGCACTTTTGCGCGCCAAGAACCGGAGTGACCAGATCGCGCGCTTTCCCCAGAACTTCGTCGCGGGTCATGGGGTTTTCGGGAGTGCCGCGAACATTGTCGACCCGGCGCGATAGCTTTTTGCCGTCCGTAAGCGTTACTTCCAGAATGGCAACGCGCAGAGGCATCAGCCGTTCGAGCTCCGCATCAGGTATCAGGGTAATTTTTGCCCGTTCGCGCAAGACGCCAGGGTCCTTCATCAGCGCCCGATCATGAGCGGATGCGAAGGTGACCGTGTTGTCGATTAGGGCGATCGCCAAAATGTGTTGCATGCAGATATCTGGAATCTCACGATTGTTGACAATGGCCGCTTCATCGGTTGCCAGCCGGACCTCCACCTGTTGAACCTGATCGGCATTGAACGGATATTCCTGGCGGAGAAGTACGAGCGCGTCGAGTGCCGCCTGAATGGGCGAGCCGACCGGCCATTTCTTGATGTTGGTTCGCGTAACTTCGTAACGCTCGCCCAGTTTGTCGATTAGGCCGGAGGCATCCGCCTTTGGATTGTAGGCCGCGAAGAGATTGTCCTTGCCGGAGAAGATGTCGTCCACGCCAGTCCAGCCGGACTGGACGAGCAGGGCAGAGGTAACGCCGCTTCGCGCGGTCATGCCACCAAAAAGAAATGCCTTCTGGATGTGATCGGTGTCGCGATTCCAGGATCCGAGGCCCGAAGATTGCTGTGCCGTGTAACCCAGCATCCAACGCATCTGCTGAGCGTTGAGGCTTGCGGCGCAGCTTGCCGCGGCAGCCGCGCCGAAGAGAGGAGCGATACTGTGGGTGCTCCAGTGGCTCGCGGCTTCGAATTCCTGGCCGCCGAGAGTCATCGTCACGCGCGTCCCGATGTCATAACCCAGGGCGACGGCGCGAATGAAGTGCGTTCCGCTGATGCCAAACTGCTCACCCACGGCCAGGGCGCCCGGCACCACGGCGCATCCCGGATGCGATTGCGAAGGAGAATGCGAGTCATCCGTTTCGTCAGCGTGGGCCAGCACGCCGTTCGCAAGCGCGGCCTCGATCGCGCCGCACGAAAGCTTCGAAGCAACGACCGCGGACATCGGCCTGCCGCCGTATGCTTCCGCGAATTGGAGCGATCGCTGGCCGGGCAGCAATTTCGAGCCGGAAATCATCGCCGCCAAGGTGTCCAGGATATGTTGTTTTGTCTTCTCGGCGACCTCCTCCGGCAGGGCGCGAGTCGCCGCCTCGCTCATATAGGCGCTAAGCGGATTCATTACTGCACCATCAGGTTTGGAAATTCTCGCCTGCCGGGTGGCCGGTGATGGGCCGGCACCGGGAGACGGGATGGAGGCGGAGGCGATTGCGGCTCCGGCGAATCCGAGAAGGTCCCGTCGGGTGAGGCCGCGCGACTGGTACGTTGAAGATCCTGTGCTTTTGGATTTCATCGATACGGCACTCCGGCTCCAAGCCTCGCAAACCTTCCGCCTGCTCCTTGGCAAGCCACCCTAGCTTGCGCTGACCTGCTTTGCGATGGACTCGCCCAATTCCCGCGTGCTTGCGCTCCCTCCGATGTCCGGTGTGCGAACACTGGATTTAGCCAAGATCACCGCGATGGCATTTTCCACTGCATCCGCAGCCTCGGTAACCCCCAGATGCCTCAACATCATCGCTCCTGACCAAATCTGGCCGATGGGATTGGCGATTCCCTTTCCGGCAATATCCGGCGCCGAGCCGTGGACTGGCTCAAACATCGACGGAAATTCTTTTTCTGGATTGAGGTTCGCTGAAGGAGCTATTCCGATGGAGCCAACCACGGCCGGACCGAGATCGGACAAGATGTCCCCGAAAAGATTGGATCCCACCACTACATCGAACCAATCGGGATGACGGACAAAGTGAGCGGTAAGAATGTCGATGTGATATTGATCGGTACGAATGTCCGGATACCCGGCCGCGAGCGCGTGGAAGCATTCATCCCAAAAGGGCATGGTGTGAATAATTCCGTTGGATTTGGTGGCAGATGTAAGGTGCTTTTTCCGCTGACGCGCCAGATCGAAAGCAAACCGAAGCACGCGATTCACTCCGCGGCGTGTGAACACCGTTTGTTGAACGGCCGTCTCGTCCTCGGTGCCTTCATAGAGACGGCCGCCGATGTTGGAGTATTCGCCTTCGTTGTTTTCGCGCACGATCGTGAATTCGATTTGCCCGGGCTTCCAGTTTTTCAGCGGCGAGTCGATGCCTTCAAACAACCGCACCGGGCGAAGGTTGACATACTGCCGAAACACGCGACGGATCGGAATCAGCAGGCCCCAAAGCGAAACGTGATCCGCGACGCCGGGGTGTCCAACGGCGCCCAGAAAAATGGCGTCGAATGGCCGCAATTGCTGCAGGCCGTCCTCCGGCATCATTTTCCCCGTTTGGAAGTATGTCTCGCAACTCCAGTCAAATGCTTGCCAATGGAAGCCGAAGCCAAAACGTTTTCCCGCGGCTTCCAGCACACGGATGCCTTCCGGAACCACTTCTTTTCCGATGCCGTCCCCGGCGATCACCGCAATGTGAAATGTTTTCATAGATTTGGGATCATCCATCGGTCGCAGAAAGCAGAGGCGTCAGGGCCGCCATATCGGCTAGTGTCTCCATCGTCCGCACAACCGCGATAATTCTTTCCGTTTTTGCCTCCGGCCAGTCCACATATTCCGCGCAACCCCGGAATTTTGCGGCGGCCTCATCAAAGGTCATCGGGTCGGAAGGGCTCCCTTTTCCGAATGCCGCGCGGCCGGTGATTACCTTTCCATCCTTCAGCGTGATTTTAAGGATCGAAGTCATCTTATCGAACCCGGCGCTTTCCGCTTCGGGGTCAACGTGAAAATTGATCCTCCGCATCATTGCCTGGACGTCGGGTCGCTGAACGACCTTATCGGAAAATTGGCCCAGGCCCGCTTTGCGTTCAATCAGCAGGATGGCCAGGCAGAACTCCATGCTGAATTTTGCTTCCAGTCCGGTCTTCGGATCGTGGTGGAGAAGTGTGGTGGTCATATTGTGATTCGCGCCGATATCTACTTTCTCGACTCGAGACGCCTGAATGTTATTCGCCGCAATCAGTCGCGCCAGTTCGGTCATCGCCGGATGAGTGAGAGATCCCGAGGGATACGGCTTCAGCGAAACGCCGGGCGATGCAAACGTCCAGGGGGCCCCCAGGCGATTCATGATGGCAGAGGGATCAAAGGAACCGCCAGCCGCGTGAAAGAAGCCCCGGTCCGCTTCCAGAATTTGCTCCGCCGCTGTCCAGCCTAGTGCAACGAGCTCCGCGGAAACCAAGCCGCTCTGGGCTGCGTGCCCGGCCTGGTAAGGCTTTGTCATGGTGCCGAAGTTTTCCCGCAAACCGCCGGAATGGCTGGCCGCCAGCCCGAAAGCGATCAGCGTCTCGGATAGATCGAACTGGAGCAATTTTGCGCAAGCGGCAGCGGAGCCAAATGGCCCGCAGGTGCCGGTGGTGTGAAAACCATCCTGATAGTGCCGCGGCGCGATGGCCTCCGCGATCTTGCATTCCACTTCGACGCCCAGATGATACGCCAGCATCCATTCCTTGCCGCTCACCGTGCGCTGCTCCGCCAGCGCAAAAGCAGCGGGCAGGACCGGCACGGTTGGATGCATCAGCAGTCCGTACACGCGGTCTTTTGCCGCGGCGAGTTGCGTGTCGTCGAAGTCATCCGCATGGATCGAAATCCCGTTCACCAGCGCGGCGAACTGCGGAGCAGTCTTTTGCGTGGTACCGATCACCGTGGCTTTGCCGAGGCACGCTCCGGCTTGCTCGATATACTTGCGGGAAATCGGCCCGCTTTCCGCGCGCGAGCCCGCCAGCGCCAGCCCCAGCCCGTCCAGGATTGACTTCTTCCCAAGCTCAATCACATCCGCAGGAATGTTTTCGTATTTTGTCTGGTCGACAAACGTCCCCACGTATTTTGTGAGGCCCAGAGTCTTGGGGAAATCGCCCGTGGCCGCAAAGCTCGCACTTTCCCCCGGGTTCACAAATACCGAAGCGCCGATTAAACCCAAAGAGGACTTGCCGAAATCACGCCGCCGCATATTTCACCATGGAATTGTACATTCTATGGCTGAATCTCATAGACACGAACCTCCGCCTCCTTGCCCTCGTGATGAGGAACGGCAAGATAGTAGCGGTTGAGCTCCGGAACAAGGATTCCGGTCTTCGCGCGAAAAGCGCCGGGGATTCTCGCGAGCAGCGCGTAATGGTCCGAGTCTTTCTGTTCGAAAACATCCAGATACTGATCGCCAGCCAGGTAAATCCGCTTGCGTTGCGCATCGTATGCGGCATCGTCCACCAGCCCAACCGCCGGCAGATCCGCGATCACCTTTCCATTATCGGAATTCAGAACAATCAGCTTGCCGGGAGTCCGGGTAACCACAAAAAGACGATGATTGGCTTCATCGAAAGCCATGGCCACATTCAGCTTATCGCCGGAGGGCAGGGGCCACGTTGCGCTAAGTTCCGATTTATTGCGGTCCATCATACCAACGCTATCCTTGCCAGTAATGTTTATGAACATGCGAGGGCCGTTCTTTTCCAGAACGATTGCTTCCACGTGGTTCGAAGGTATCTTGATGTCACGTAATTTCTTCGCATGGTCCGTATCCACTACGGTAATTAAGGAATACGGTGTGTGTGCCTCGCGGCCACCGTTTTCCACATACAAGTAGTGGGTAGCAGGATCATAGGCGATGGAGTCCGCATCGATAGTGAGTTTCACTTCCCCGACCGGCTTATACGTGTCGCTGTCGTAGATTTCCAATGCCGAGGCGTCACCTTCCACAACAAACAATCTTTTCAGGTCGGCGCGGTATAGAACGGCATGCGGCGCCTTCACATTCTCCATGGTGTGGATGCGTTGATTCTTGTTGGTGTCCAGAATCTCGAGCTTGTCATTTTCCTCCGCGGTCAGGAAGAGACGGTGGCCATCGATATCGAGCGCAAAGTGGTCAAAGTCCCCATCCTTGAGTCCGGGAAGCGAAATCGTTGCCACCAGCTTCAATGGGGTTTTTTCTTGCGCGCGTATAGCAAAGGGAAGACAAACCGCGAAGGTTAACAGGGCTGAAAGAGTGCGCTTCATGCATTCCTCTCTGATTGAACAAGCAATTGCAGTGTTGGCGGATATCCGCCAACCGGCAAATCCACGCGGATGCTACGTCACGCTCCATAGTGCGTCAACGGCGCTGGTTATTTGTCGAAACGCGATCAGGCTTCGGAATTCGTAGATTCACTGGATATGAAAGGAAATTTGCTGCTCTTCCGGAATGGCGGCTAAATATAAATTAATGTTGCCTTAAGTTCGTATGGAACCCGATAGACATTATTCTAATTAGACTGAATGGTGCCGTTGATGCTTGCCGGAAACGCTGCCATCCGCAAATCGATGGATTCGATCCTCAGGGGGAAAAATGAAACGAACGTTTGTGATTTTGTTTGTGATGCTTGGGTTGTTCGCCGGAAAAATGCAGGGCCAGGAATCCGCGCCCCTCAAACTTGTGCAAACCTTCAAGCTTTCCGCAGATGTGAAAGGGAACTTTGATCATTTCGCAATCGATCTGGCCGGCAATCGGTTGTTCGCAACGCCGGAGGCTTACAAAGCCGTGCTGGTGTTCGACCTGAAGACCGGCAATCTGATTCACAAAATTTCCGGGATCGAAAAGCCTCACGCCATCCTTTTCCGTCCGGATCTGAAGCGACTCTACGTGACAGATGGAGAGGCGGGCGACGTAAAAATCGTGGACAGCGAGTCCTAC
>WNFJ01601259.1_pt1 | contig 10997 bp, 9 predicted proteins | sample 5400461 | NCBI WGS metagenome assembly WNFJ01 (sample SAMN13153349, study PRJNA577476) | soil metagenome | isolation source: 115 cm saprolite on Douglas fir-dominated hillslope | place: USA:California | collected 2013-09-17 | reverse complement strand
CAGAGACCCACACAGCTGCCCAAAAGGAACACATAGTGCTCCAGGATCTGGCAAAAGATGAATGGATTTTGTTCGCGCGACGAGTTCATCCCGTCGTTCATGACGCAATCATGGAGGCGGCACGACGTGAGGGAATCGCTCCGAAACACGCGCACGATATTATTACCGCCCAACAGGCGGTTCACTTGGTATCCGAGCACGTTGGCGTGGCCATCCTCACCCAGCCTACGGCTGTTGGCGTTAGTGCCCAAGGTGTAGTGGTGAAGCCGCTTTCTGATGCCTCTTTGTGTTTCGAAACGTGTCTGATTATGAGAACCGACGACGATTCACGATTGGCAAAAGAGTTCGCCCGGTCCTTCCTCCGCGAATATGCGTCCCAGCGCCTGCTACCAAAGCAAATGGAATTGTCGCTGTCCGCCTGAGTTGTCAGCTTGAAAACGGCAATCCCGGCGAAAGGGGAGCGCTACTTCGGACCCGTGCGGATTTGCGACCACAGTTGTAAACAAGTTCTTCAGGAGGTACTCAGACATGTTGAACACGATCTATCTTCTTCCCAAAGGGCGATGGTAAAGTTTCCGCCGGGAATCCGGGGCCATGAACGAGGAGTAAATGGATGGCAAGGACAAACAAGGCCAAGAGCGTTGTTAACTTGTATTGGGTAACGACCGATGACCACGATGAAGACTGGTTCATTCTGGCGAGAACCTCCCGGACGGCGGAGAGCTACCACATCCAATACGAAGGATATGAGCCAGGAGACGCAAGGGCTGAACTCATCCTGCGCGCAGGAACTGATCCCAATCCAGGACCGATACCACGGCACGCGCAGTTAGAAGATCTGCAAACGCTTGGCTTTGAGATCCTGAATCCCGACCCGAATGGCCGCTGTGTACGACGGAACGGCCGGACGTTCTTCGAAGGTCACCTGGAGTCTATGGTGGCCGGAGTGCGGGATGATGCCCTGGAGGCACTTGGGAACGGTCGGCCTTGGGGAACTACACGCCGGCGCGAAGACTAGAGGTCGGAATTGTGAAACGCAATTACGCGGTATTGGTTGTCTTCAGAACGAGGGCCGAAACGGAGGAGGCGCAAGCGTGGGATTTGTCTGTCTATCCGCCAATCGTACGCGATACACAGACGATACACTGAGCATCCACTCCTTTGTGTTCCTTACGGCTCTTCGCAGGGCGTTACGGTGCGACCGGTGCCGTGCACTTACTACGTGATCCAACAGGACAGCGCCCTTTCACGGCGACGACGCGGGTTCAAATCCCGCCGGGGACGCCAATTCAACACCTTACAGGAGAACTGTCTACTCTCTGTTTAGCAAGAGGATCGGAAATCATGGGTTCCGTTAACCTCGATGATTGACGGTCGATCAGGCCCAGAGGCTGAGTTTCCGCGCCCACCTTGACAATCGGGGAGTCGGCACCCGTCAATGACCGCAAGGACGTTTGAACTAATCCGACGAACGAACCGATAACTTCCGGATCGCCCGGACACAACCTGACACGTGGAGCGGACCCTTATCTCGCACAGGCAACTATGAGCGCGATGTCGTCCGCCGAAAATCGTGCATCAGAAACGCGATCAACTGCTTATTTCCTAAGTGCGCCTATGCAGCGATAACTGACAAAGAAAAAAATCGCCGCCCTTCAAAGGTTTTTACCCTTGGCTAACCACGATTTCCCTCCACCGAAGCCAGCCGTACTACACTTCGTTGCATTCTGACTCGGGATCGCAGGAGTTCATCCGACACAGACAGTACCGGGCACCAATTCTGCTTCCTTTGCATCGCGCTAACTCTGGCGCGATGCGCTAATATGATCCGACTCAACTGCCATCCCGGAGCGTGCCATGGACAATCGCGGTCGACGCGGATTCCTTTGTAATGCCCTCGGAGCTGCTGCTCTGACCTTTACCTCGCAGACTTCTATGTTCGGCAGGACTCACAATTTGAGCGTTTCTGCCGCTTTGAAGCACACTGCGCCGAATTTTCCCGACCGTCTGCCACCCGACTGGTACCGCCGCAAAATCGAACAGATCCAGCAGGTGATGGCTCAACGCAATCTCGACGCGCTGGTCTTGCTTAATGCTTCGAACATAATTTATTCAACCGGCTACTTCCACATATCCACGGAGCGCCCGCTCGCCGCGCTCCTCCCGAAATCCGGTGACCCTGCTCTGTTCATTCCTGCGCTGGAGGCGGACCAGGTGAAGCTTTGGTGGGTAAAAGACTTCGAATCCTACTTCGACTATCCGGGTCCGGTGAACAGAGTAAGGTGGATCTTCGAGCGCGTCGCCAAACGCGGTTTTGCCAAGTCGCGCATCGGGATCGAAGAGGCGGCCCCAAGTCGCATGCAGCAGATCAAGCTTGGAGCACCTGGCGCTGAGATCGTCGAAGCGGGAGACCTGGTGGAACAGATGCGCTGGGTGAAGGACGAAGATGAAGTCAACATCATGCGACGGGGAATGTTTTTCAATGACTTTTCCATCCAGGCGGGCCGCGATTTCGTGCAAGCCCACGGTGCCGTAACCGAAGATCAGATCTTAAAAGCTGCCGCTGATGCGCAGGATGTCGTAGGTATCGGCATTGACCCGCCGTTCGGCGGCCTAGTGCCGTTTGGTAAGCGCTCTGCATTCCCGCATGCGGTGCCGAGCAAGGACCGTCTGAAAAAGGGCGACGCACTTATTCTCAGCTACACCTGTCAGGTCGGGGGCTACGCGGTTGAATGCGAACGGTCATTCATTGTTGGGAGGCCCAATGACTACGTCAAGCGCCTATTCGAGGCCATGCTGGCTGCGCACGACACTGGCGTTGAGAACCTTAAAGAAGGATCTATCGCCGAGGAAGTTGATAAAAAGAGTCTCGACCAGATCCGGAAAGCGGGCTTCGAGAAGTTCCTGAAACACCGCACAGGACATGGCATCGGACTTCAAGGCCACGAATCTCCATGGATCGCCGAAGGCGACAAGACCATCCTCAAAGCGAGAATGACGTTCAGTTGCGAGCCCGGTGTCTATGACCCCGATTGGGGCGGCGTGCGCCACTCTGACACTGTGGTCGTGCGCAAAGATAAAGGAGAAGTATTAAACACGTATCCAACCCGGCTCGAGGACATGATCATTGAGTTCTAGCGTTTGGCTCTGCTCAGAATTGGAGAGGCGAAGAGAACCGACTGGCGGGAATAAGCCGTACTTAATCCCACCCCGTGTCCAGAAATTCGCCAAGCCAAGTCACTAGTGATTTCCGGAATCCCCTCTCTGTTCCGCCTCGTGTTCTCGATCGTCACCACGCAGGTACAGAGCGAAAAAGTCATCCACCCGACGCCATGCGTCCCGCAGCACGTGCTCACGGCTGAAGTAATGGAATTCGCCTGGATAGATCATGAAAGAAGTCAGAGGGCCTTTGTTTTTTTTCAGCGCTTCGTCGATCAGGCGCACTGATTCAAGGAATGGGACGTTGATGTCCGATGTGCCGTGGAGAACTAACAAGGGTCTTGCCAATCGATCAATGTGGGAGAAGGGTGAAGCATTTGCATACACCTGCGGGTTTTGTTCCGGCGTGCCGATACGGCCTTCGGTCCAATCTCCGTGGTAGGGATCGTTGTAATACATGACGTAATCCACAACTCCCGCCACATCTACCCCGGCGCGAAACAGTGTCGGCTGGTCTGTCATGGCAATCAGGGTGAAAAAACCACCGTAACTGAGGCCCCAAACACCTATTCTCTCGCTGTCCACGAAGGGAAGCGTCTTGAGGTAGTTCGCTGCCATCCACGCGTCTTTGGCATCTTTGCCTCCGACATCCATATAGACGCCATTACGCCAGTCTCTGCCATAACCGATGCTGCCGCGGTAGTCAGGCGCGATTACGACGTAGCCTTGCTGCAAGAGGTATTGATGGAAGCTGTAATAAACTGCGTAATTCCGCTGCACGTGCCAGCCATCGTAATTCTGGTTGATTCCATCGCCATGGATCCAAACAATCACGGGATGCTTCTTCGTGCGATCGAGATTTTTGGGAACAAATAACCATGCCGGCACAGACTGACCGTCCGGACCTGGATAGTGGACGGCCTCGGGTTCGACAAATGCCGATCGGTCAATGGCAGGCGGCATGGAGTCAGAGAGGCGTACTGGCTTGGAACTGCTGACGGCGTCAATCACGAAAAAATCGGCCGAGTTGTGCGTGTCCGTGTGCTCGTAGACAAGGCGCTTGTCATCGGCAGACCAATGCGGCTCGATGTTGGTTCCGCGGTCAGACGTGACGTAAACGACGCTGGCTTTTGTGGGATCGCTGCCGATGGTCGCAATTCCAACCCTGCGGTCGCCGGGCTTGCCGGGTTCATTGGCGTCGAAGGCAATGCGAGTGCTGTCGTGTGACCAGGCGGGCCGCCAGGCCTCGAACTGTCCTTTCGTGATCTGAATCGCTTTTCCGCCGGTTGCTGGCACGACATAGAGATGGTCCCAACCATCCAGATCGGTGAGAAATGCGATCCATTTGCCGTCGGGAGAGGGGTTGGGTTTCGCGTCCGCTTCCCAGTCAGGAAGACTCCAAAATTTGTCTTCCTTATCTTCGTGCACCACTTTCGGTGTCCCGCCGTTGATATCAGAAACGTAGATGGTCCGGATCTTGTAACTGTTCGACTGCCGGTCATATGTCAGGTGGGTGGCGCCGGTCCATGCAACGCCATTGTATTCGCCGGGAGTATCGATGCTGGTGGGCTTGCCTCCGTTCGTGGCTACACTGTAGAGCTGGCCTGGAGCGTACTCCAGATTGACGAAAATCAGTTTTTCACCCGCGTACGAAGGCGATTCGTCATGGTGGATGACCTTAGCGCCTGCGATGTAGGCGAGGTGCGCATCGTCGGGAGACCATAACGGTTCTTCGATGCTGCGATCGTCGTGAGCGAGACTTGATTCGGTGCTGTCAGCAACACTGCGCACCACAAGGTCTCCACCGTGCAGCGACTCGGTTTTGCCTGCGTGGCGGACGAAAGCGATTCGCGTTCCATCATGCGAAAGGGCGAAGTCCGACTCAACCGCCGAAGAACTCCAAGCGGCGCGCGGCTGGTCTCCCGGGGCCACTTGCCAAAGGTTGCCGCCATGGGAGTAATAAATGCTGCGTCCGTCATGACTCCAGAACGGGTCCGCAACTCCCTCATCGGAATAGGAAGTCAGCGCAACCGGTTTGCCACGGCCATCGGAGTTCGTGAGGTACAGATTCTTTACGTTGGCGCGGTCCCAGATGAACGCAACATCTTTCCCGTCCGGCGACCAAACCGGATTGGACGGATGCTTGATGTCGATCAACTGTTCGATGCTGAGCCGATTGGCCGGCGCGGTTTGCTGGGCTGCAGAGTTCGCGATAAACGGCAGCCCAGCTATCAGGAATGCAATTATTTGCAAGAATAGCTTCAGCTTAGACATGTCGCCTCCGGGATCGAAGAAAAGGCGGGTAGGATGTCCGCATCCTTACCCGCCACAGACGGACCGATGTTCCTGCTCCGTGAAAAACGGTTGCCTCAGAAATTAAACTTCACACCAAAACGAGTCAAGAAAGGATTAATCGTGTTGGTCGGAAACCTGTAACTGGGGCCGAAAGTCTGCACCTGGGAAACAACGGTTTGCGCGTTCGTCAAGTTGAAGAAGTCAACGATCGGCTGAATGTGCCAACGTTCATTCATCACGAACTCGCGGGTGAGGCGCAGGTTCAAGAGGTTGACACTGGGCAGGCGCTGAATACCAGCCGGTTGCAGAATGACTGTTTCCGGCCCCTGATTGAAGCCGGTGAATACTTCTGTCGGTTGAAATGGAAAACCGGTGTAGTGCTGGAAATTGATGCTGGTTCCGATTTTCCAGGGCAGCTCATAGGTGCTGTCTACCTTGAATACATAGGTGGCATCCTGGTTGAGGAAATTGTTTCGGCGGTTGATGTCCTTATTGGGATCATTGAAGTCGTCGAGCAGCGCGTCATCGGTAAATCCGGGACAGCAGAACACGCCCTTCTGGCGCTGGATGGTGAATCCTGCCAGTAACTGCCATTTGTTTGACAAACGCTTGACCGCATCGAACTCCACTCCGTGATAGGCGTTGTCGTTTAGCTCGGGAATGTTGGTCAGCAAGATGTTAGGAACGGGCGCCGCAGTAGCAAGGTTAAACAACGTTAGCGGCTGCCCTGTCAGGCCGTTCGTAAATCCTGTCTGGGCAACGTAGGCCGAGGTCGGCTGGGCCAAGTTTTTGAGACCGACCAGGTTCTTCTTGGTGCGGTAGTAGTATGCTGCGCTCACACGCAGATCGCGCCACAGCTGTATTTCGTAGCTAGCGCTAACCTCGTCTGAGTAGGGACGGGTCATATGCGGATCGATGTGCGTACTGGTACCGCCGAACCCTCCAAGGAAGTTTGCCGGACTCTTCCATTCATTTACTTGAGGTATGCCGTCGCCGTTGGCGTCGACCCACTTGTAAGTCTGACCGGCAAAACCAACTGGGTTTACCTGCTCTACCAGTTGTGTGCCTTCCATCTTGTAGAAGCGCCCGTAGCTGAAGCGCAGCACCGAAGTGCCCTTCCCCGTCACGTCAATCGCCAATCCCACTCGCGGTGAGACGTTATTCCAGTCCACCAGATTCCCTGAAGCTGCGAAAGTCTGCGGCGGAAACAAATCGGGGAATGTGAGGTTGGGGCTGCTCGATTGCTTCGGGTAAAAACTCGTGTAGCGGTCGTAGCGCAGTCCGAGGTTAAGAGTTAACCGCTTCTTTAAAGTCCAGGCATCCTGGACATAGGCGCTGGTATCGTGGAAATATGTTTTTTCCGTGAACGGAGTATCGAAAGCGACTACATCAGTCGGCACGCCGTTGTTGTACTGCGCGTTGATTCCGCCATTGATCTTGTAAATGTATGGGTTATAGCTGTCGCCCCATTCAAAGCCGAATTTGAAGTTGTGTGATCCGGCGAGCGCGCTCTTATACCAGGAAGCTCCCGCGGCAATCTTGAACACCCAGGAAGGATTGGCAAAGGAGAACGGAGCAGCGCCTGTCTCGGTCGAGAGCGTCAGGTCCTGGCGGGTAAAGTCGGTGGGCTTTACCCCAGGCTGATACCCAAGAGGAAAGACTTCTTTGTTGTAACCAGTTCGCACATCCAGCAGGAAATTGTTGCTGATCTGACTGGTCCACAACGCCTGTAGGACATAGGCGGGCTCGATCTGCAACCAACTTGCTTCAGCGGTAACAAACTGGTATGACGTGTCACGGCGGAAGAAGCGGTTTTGCTCGTTGTACAGCCAGATTAAACTTAACTTGTTTTTCTGGTTGAGCTGCCAATCGCTGCGCAGCGCGGTGTTTGTCTGGTGGTTGATGTCCTGCACCGGGTTGCCCGCCTGGTCGGTTACCGTGAGAATGCTTTCGCGAATGTCATAGCGGCGGTAAGAACCGAACAGCCACCATTTGTTCTTTATGACTGGGCCGCCGAGTCCGAAGGTCGTGTCGCGAGCCATCACAATCGGAGAGCCAGATTTCTGCGGCTTACCGTTGAACGTGGGAAAACTTGGCTCGGCCTGAGTGCCGGCAGTTTCGTAATATGCCGCCGCCTGTCCGTGCAGCGTGTTCGAACCCGATTTTGTGACCATGTTCATGTACACGCCGCTAACCGATACCGAAGCGGGAGCGTTATCGGCAACTACCTGGAACTCATCGAATGAATCGTGGTCGGGGTAAAACTGGGTATAACCACCGTTGGCACCAGGCCAGTTTAGGTCCAGTCCATTGAAGCTGAAAATTTGTTCTCCGGGCGTGCTGCCATGCACCTGCATGGTGGACTGCTGCATGCTCTGATTGCCGCCCACATCGAAGGTGGTCAATGTAACCCCCGGCATCTGCGCCACCGTGGACCAGGGATCACGCCCAGACGGGATATCCTGGAGGAGGTTTTGATCGAACGTGGTCTCAGCTTGCACGTTCTGGAGATCGACGGTGGAAGCGCCGGCCTCGACATTAACTGCCTCTTTCACCTGACCGACTGGAAGCCGGGAGTTTACCGTGGCGGTGAAGCCGGCTGTGATGACGACGTCGGTTTGCTCGACGGTTCGAAATCCGGGGGCTGACGCGGTTACCGCATACCTGCCGGGCGGTAACAGGTCAAAGAGGTAGCCTCCATCGGATTGACTATGCGTGGTGCGGGGAACCATCAATGCCGGACCATTCACCGTAACCGAGGCGTTGGGGACGGCGGCGGCGGATTGATCTGTAATTGTCCCCGCGATTTTGCGTGACAAAAAACGGTAAGACATGGGCTGCCCCCCTTGATCAGGAAAGTCCCGATCCAACCAATGCCGGAAGTGAATTGCTTGATGGAGCGCATAATGTATACAATATGCGGCGCTTGTCAAGACAAAAGAGTTGAACAGACAAAAGAGTTGAATGCGCAAATCGATTTTGTGTTGCCCGGATTGAACGCCCGAACTGTTGCGCGTCCTCGGGGTGCGGTCCGCGAAGTGACGCTTTTGCCTGGGCCAGCAGTCCGAGTGTGATTGGACAATCGGGGCCGGTAGAGGGAGGAAGAGCAAGAAGTGTGTTCATTGCATATCAGCTCCATGAAATCAGATTCTCTATCTAATTCCGCTATTCCCAGGCAGTCACTCACTTCCGCTGTAGCCGATCGGCTGCGTGATCGGATCATCCGCGGAATAATTCCCGAGGGGGCCCAGCTCCGTCAAGACGCGATTGCGAAGGAATATCGGGTGAGTCGGATTCCAGTTCGCGAAGCACTTCGGCAATTGGAAGCCGAGGGCTTGATTTCAATCGTTCAACATCGGGGAGCGGTGGTGAGGGCGTTGTCACCGGACGATATCGAGGAGCTTTTCACCATACGTGCTCTGCTGGAGCCGGAGCTGCTGAAGCTTTCGATCCCCCACCTCACGGAAAAAGATTTCGCTGATGCGGATAAGATCTTGCGCACTTACGTGAGTGAGCTTAAACACGCGGACCACGTCGGCGCATGGGGACAGCTCAATTGGGAGTTCCATTCTGTTTTGTACTCGCGGTCCAACCGGCCGTACTTCATGTCGGTTCTCCGCATCATCAACAATAATGGCGAGCGCTACACGCGGCTGCAACTATTCCTCACGCGCGGCATGGATCGGGCCAATAAAGAACATCGCAAACTGTTAGATCTCTCGCGCCAGCGGGATGTACCGGCTGCCTGTGAGCTGTTGCGTCATCATATATTGGACGCTGGCCGATCTTTGAAAGAACTGTTGCAGCAAAGGCGAGAGCCCATGCGAGCGGGAGAGAAGGTCAAACACTTTTCTGCGGTTGAGGCCTGAAGATCCAGCGCGAGGAGTCTCCCAAATAATGCGAGCAGGACAAATACTGCTGTTGGCGGCACTGGCTGTGGTGATTTTGCCAAGACCTGCTGCCCAACCATCGGATGTGGAAACGCGCAGGGAGAAACTGAAAGCCGCCCTACAAGAGGAATGGGATCATCAATTAAAAGCCCACCCGGAGTAGGCGACCAGAGTCGGGGATGACCGCTTCAATGACCGATTGAGCGACTACTCGGCGGATTTCTACCTTGCCGAGGTCCAGCATGCAACCCAATTCCTCAGCCAACTCGAAGCCATCGACAGTAGCGGGTTCCCCGAGCAGGAAAAGCTGAACAAAATTCTGGCAGTCCGCAGCGTACGGGACTTGATCGAGGAGTCGAAGTTCAGGAACTGGGAAATGCCGGTCAGTCAGTTCGGTGGCGTACACCTCGAGTATCCCTCGCTTGTTTCCGAGACTCCCTTCCGCTCGGTCAAAGATTACGAAAATTACATTGCGCGGTTGCATCAACTGCCGGGAGTTTTTGAGCAGATTACAACGAACATGCGCCTGGGAATGCGCGACCGGTTGATGCCTCCCAGGTACCTGCTGGAAAAAGTGGTCACGCAGGCCCAGAGCATTGCGGACGATTCGGAGCAAGCCAGCCCTTTCAACCAGCCGGCTTTCAAACTTCCAAAAGGAATTTCTCAAGCGGATCAAAGGCGGCTGCACGATGCGATCGTGTCGGCGGTAAAGGGGGAGGTTGTCCCTGCTTATGTCAAGTTCGCAAATTTTGTACACACCGAATATGCGCCGAAGGGCGGCACCGAAGACGGTGTCTGGGCTTTACCGTACGGAGATGCACGTTACCGCTTTGCCGTTCGATACATGACGACTACGAATCTAAGCCCGGAGGAAATTCACCAGCTCGGGCTAAAACAGGTTGCCGAAATTGAAAACGAAATGCTTTCGATTGCGAAGAAGCAGGGCTTCAGCGATCTGAAGAGCTTTAATGAGCACATACGCAGGGACCGCAAGCTTTATGCGGCCTCCGGCCAGCAGTTGCTCACGCTCTACCAGCATTACGCAGATCAAATGGCGGCCAAACTTCCGGAACTTTTCGGAAAACTACCGAATAACAAATCCCACAGGCAGTCCCTGCAGACTACACTATTGGATCGGCCACGAATTCGCGCCCGGGACGGATTAACGTGAATGAGTACGATCCCGAGCACCGGCTCCTGCTCAATGTGGAGGCGATCGCCTATCACGAAGGTGTTCCAGGACACCATCTTCAATTCTCCATCGCCCAAGAGTTGCCGGATCTTCCACCCTTCCGACAATTCGGGTTGCATTATCATGCATTTTCCGAGGGCTGGGCATTCTACTCCGAGCGTTTAGGTAAAGAGGTCGGCTTCTACCAGGATCCGTACAGTGATTACGGACGCCTGGGCAACGAGATGTGGCGCTCGGTCAGGCTGGTGGTGGATACGGGCGTTCACTATAAGCATTGGTCACGGCAGCAAATGGTGGATTTCTTTCGGCAACACACCGCAATGGACGAACCGAATATCCAGACAGAAGTTGACAGATACATTGCGTGGCCCGGCCAAGCTCTGGCGTATAAACTGGGTCAAATGAGGATCCTGGAGCTGCGTGAGCGGGCCCAGCAACAGCTGGGTAACAATTTCGACATG